>WLWG01000791.1_pt1 | contig 31483 bp, 36 predicted proteins | sample 6712871 | NCBI WGS metagenome assembly WLWG01 (sample SAMN12718693, study PRJNA515312) | sponge metagenome | isolation source: marine sponge | host: Mycale hentscheli | place: New Zealand: South Island, Marlborough, Capsize Point | collected 2003-05-01
ACTCGAAGGGGCGTATTGTTTTGTATAATATCATTGGGGACGGGACGGGACGGGAGCTCGGATTCAAATTTAAACCAAAAAAAGCTCTTCAAATTAAAGCAACACACGTATTTAAAAGCAAAAAAAATAAAACGGTTTATAAAGAATTTCCTTTCGAAGTTAAAGAACAACAAGACCAAAAACCAAATGCACCAGTTCATGAAGATTCTACAGTGTTAAGTCGTTTTAAAAAATATGGAGGAAGAAAACGAAGAACTCGTAGAAGAAAAATTAAAAAGCGCAAAAGGAAAACCAATAAAAGAAAATCACGCAAAAAGAGAAAAACTCGTCGAAGAAAAAGAAGGAAATAAATTAATCCTCTCTCCAATTTGGATTCTCATCTTTAAAAAATTCATCATCATATTCTGCTTTACAATCAATATCGCTTGAGGTCCATTGTTTCGTTTTTATAACATAATTATCAAAATCGGCTTTCTTTGGACTTTCAACACCAACCCATTTAACTATTTTTGTATTACGATACCTATTAAGAACACCTGGTAATTTGCGGTCGTGTAAATGCCTTTTCAATGAAAAAGATGAAAATGTCTTTCCTAGCACTCTAAAGTTATTATAATTCATTTAATTATAATAAATAAATTAATTTTTACATCTTATCTATATGTTTTTTAATTGTTGTTTCAAATAATGTATTTGGCACCCATCCTTCCCAACGAGTATAAATATTATTCATTACACGACAGACCGGACAAGCACAGTCATTTTCACTAAATTCATCTTCATCTTCCATATTTGGCATCTCTTCTTCATCGCTATCACTTTCATCTTGTTCTCCAAATAACATTTCTCTAATTTCTTCAGCTTTTTCTAGCATATTAGGTCTATTTTTGAAAAGGAACATTTCCATCATCATTGCTCTTTTAATATCTTCAGGTGTTATTCCTTTTCTAGTTTTATGGTGACTTACATACAAGGCAGCTGTTCTTAAAGCATTCTCAGCATAAGCTACAATAACCGTTGTCGCATTTTTTTTAAATTCCTCATCGTCAGGCTGCATAAGGTCGAAACCGGATTTCATAAAGCTATAGTCGCTCATTATATTATTGTGATTAATAATAGACAATTCTTTTTATTATTCAATTTATTTTATTAGTAAATTATATAAATGAATACAACCGTTGTTTATGGATTAGTAACAATCTCAGCATTATTGGCAACAGCTATGAGATTAACTAGAAAATACGTAATGAAATATATGAGCAATTATTCAATTATAATAATTGATGCAATAATAACAGGAATGGCTATGATTATTACAGCATTATATATGGGTGGACTAGACCAACTTAAAAAAGATTTAACCAAATTACACGGAACAACTTTATTAGCATTCTTTGGTGCTAGTGCTTGTATAGTCATTACGACAGTAATAGGATACGAATTAATTAGAACTCAAAAACTTAGTTATTTAATTCTTGTCAGTACCGGAATTGGTGTTATTGCTACAATAATTGCGTCACATTTATTTTTAGGTGACCAAATTACACTTCACAAAATGCTTTCTATACCAGTTTTACTACTAGGTGTTTATTTAGCTAATTAAATTAATCTTAATTAAAATTGAATTAAGACTAATATATTTCTTATACTCATATAACATTATGACAAACCCTCAATTTCGATTACTGAATTTCCAAGTAAAGAATGAGAAAGGGAAAGGTAAGCGTGGAAGAGACAACAAAGACTTTATTATTCAAATGTTCGGTATGAATGAAAAAGGAGAAACTTGTTCTATTTTCGTTAAAAACTATACACCATTCTTTTATATCAAAGTTGCTGATCATTGGGGTAAGAGAGAAAAACGTGATTTTATACAACATTTAAAAATGGAAATTCGCAAATTAGCATTAAAAGAAAAATACAAGAAATGGGTAAGGGGACAACAAGTATTTCCGAAACCTACTGATAACGAAAGCGAACACGCCTATATTTTAAAACATCAAGAAGATTATATATCTTATTACGAAGATTCTATTCTTGAAAAAGAATCTGTAATTATCGAAAGAAATAAGTTATATGGATTTGATAATATGAAAAAATATAGATTTATATGTTTGAAATTTAAAAATACATCGGCATTAAATAAAATTAAAAATTTCTGGTACATAATTACAGCAGACCCAACTAGTTTATTCGGAAGAAAATATACGTTGAAATCACATAGATATCAAGGCGTAGATACAGAACTTTATGAAGCAAAATTACCACCGCTATTGAGATATTTTCACATTAAAGAAATCAATCCTTCTGGTTGGATTGAAATTCCCAATGACAAAATTCTTGAAAATACAAATAAAACTTTCTGTAAATATGAATGTACCGTTGATTTTAAAGATATTATTCCGCTTCCTCAAAAAGAAACACCTATTCCAGCAATTGTAGCATCTTGGGATATTGAAGCCAGTTCTAGTCACGGTGACTTTCCTGTAGCTATTAAAAGCTATAGAAAACTAGTAGGTGAAATTATTACGTATTGGAACATTCATAATAAAGAAATAAGACTAATGGGAAAAAGTAAGCAAACTACACTTGTAATTAAATTAATTAAAGCTGCTTTTGGATTTGAACAAATGGAGGATATTTCAACAGTGTTTCCAAAAAAAAAGGTATTGGAAGAAAATTTAAATGGAAAAATTACACATCTCATGACAGAACCCTTAAATTCTGTTATTGAACGGTTTCGAATTATGGAAGCACGTAGAATGAAAAAGCTTTATAGAAACAAGGCGGATGATGACGATGAGGAACTACATAATATATCTCAGAGTTGGGGAAATTATGTCAGAAAAAAAGCAACATTTCTAGACTATTTGAATGATAAGAAATGTGACGCAGGTAAAAAATTAGAAATTATTGATGAAGCTGCCAAAATTATATTACCACCGCTGGAAGGTGATAAAGTTACGTTTATTGGAACAACTTTTATGCATGTAGGTGAATGCGAACCATATTTAAATTATATGGCAGTATTGGGTGATTGTGATGAAGTAGAAATAGAAAACTCAGAAACCATTATCGAATGTTATGAAACAGAAAGAGATTTGTTAATGGGTTGGACAGAAATGATTAGAGAACAACATCCAGACATTTTGATTGGATATAATACATTTGGTTTTGATTGGAAGTTCATGTCGGAAAGAGCACAAGAATTAAATTGTATGAGACCAGAAAGTTTAGATGAGAGATATGAAGAAGAAATTTGGTTTTCAGAACTGTCTAGAAATAAAGGAGAATATTGTAAAAAGATAGAAAAAGAAATTAGAATTGCTAGTGGTACACATCAGATGATTTATATGGATATGCCTGGTGTTATACAGATTGATTTATACAATTATTTCAGACGTGAAGTAAATCTTGGCTCTTATAAGTTAAATGATGTTGCATCACATTTTATCGGTGATATGGTAAAAGATTGGGAATGGTTAGATGATACTACCGTTATTAAAAGTGGGAATCTAATGGGATTACAAAAAGAAAATTTCGTGTGTTTTGAATTGATTGGTCATTCTGTAGATTCTTATGAAGGCGGTAAGAAGTTTAAGGTTTTACAGCTTAACGAAGAAAAAGGTGAATTTATTATTGAAGGAAATATTAATCCTAGAAAAGATAGAAAACTTAGGTGGGGATTGGGTAAGGATGACATTACACCACAGGATATCTTTGAGTTGTCTATGGGTAGTTCTAGTGACCGTGCCATTATTGCGAAATATTGTTTTCAGGATTGTAATTTGGTTCATCATTTATTCAGAAAAAATGATATTTTAACTGGGATGTCAGAACAAGCTGCTATTTGTAGTGTTCCCATTGATTTCGTAGTTATGCGTGGTCAAGGAATTAAGCTGTTGAGTTTCATTGCTAAGAAATGTCGTGAAAAAAATACACTTATGCCTGTTGTTGAAAAACCAGAAGGAGATGGGAGTTATGAAGGTGCTATTTGTTTGATACCAAAAACTGGGTTATACGTTGAAGACCCAGTGGCTGTTAATGATTATTCGTCACTATATCCTAGTTGTATGATTAGTGAAAATATATCACACGATAGTAAGGTTTGGACAAAAGAATATGATTTAGAAGGTCAACTGTTATCAACGTGGGGTGAAAGAAAGAAGGATGGAACATTTAAATATGATAATCTGGAAGGCTATGAATATGTTGATGTAGAATATGATAGATATGAATGGATAGCCCCAGAAGGCAGAAAGAAAGAAGAAAAAGTTAAGGTTGGTACTAAAGTATGTCGGTTTGCTCAATTTCCAGATGACAAAAAAGGTATTATGCCAGCAACGCTACAAGGACTGCTAGCAGCAAGAAAAGCCACAAGGTCAAAAGCAAAATTTAAAACAGTCACTATGAAGAATGGTGATGAACATATTGGAATGTTGTCTAAGAATGATGATAAATATACAATTACATATATATCGTTGGAAAATGAACGATTAAAGAAAACCAATACAGTTGTTAATGTCGCAGATGTTGAAGATATTAAAGATACTTATAACTCATTCATGAAAAATGTATATAATCAAAGACAATTATCAATTAAAATTGTTGCCAATTCATTATATGGTCAATGTGGAGCAAGAACGAGTTCGTTTTATGATATTGATATTGCTGCTTCAACAACAGCTACAGGTAGAAAGCTGTTGATTTATGCGAAACGTGTCATTGAAGAAGTTTATGGTGATACAGTTTGTGATACGAAATATGGACCAGTTAAAACAAATGCGGAATATATTTATGGTGATACGGATAGTGTATTCTTTACATTTAATTTGAAAGATATGGATGGCAATAAAATTACCGGTAAGAAAGCATTGGAAATTACTATTGAGTTGGCAATTGAAGCTGGTGAAATAGCAAGTAAATTCTTAAAACCACCTCATGATTTAGAATATGAAAAGACCTTTGACCCATTCTTATTGCTATCAAAAAAGAGATACGTGGGTATTCTATATGAACATAATCCTAATAAAGGAAAAAGAAAGGAGATGGGAATTGTGCTGAAGAGACGAGATAATGCTCCCATTGTTAAAGATGTTTATGGTGGATTAATTGATATATTGATGAAATCGCAAGATATTCCAGCAGCAATTACATTTGTTAAAAATTGCCTTCAAGATATAGTAGACGAAAAATATCCGTTAGAAAAATTAATTATTACAAAGAAATTAAACTCGTTTTACAAAAATCCTAAGAGTATTGCTCACAAGGTGTTAGCGGAAAGAATGGGTAAACGAGACCCTGGTAATAAACCATCTGTTGGTTCGAGAGTTCCTTTCGTGTACATTCAAACAAAAGATAATGTAAAACTACAGGGTGATAAGATTGAAAGTCCAGAATATATTCGAGCAAACAATATTAGACCAGATTATGGCTTTTATATTACAAATCAAATTATGAAACCAGTACAACAGGTTTTCGCATTGATATTAGAACAGATTCCGTCGTTTCGTAGAAAGAAAGCAGCATTTAAACGCAAATGTGAATATTTGAAACAAGAATACAAAAGTGACCCAACGAAATATCAGAAAAAGGAAGAACAGTTGCGTAATAAAGAAGTGAAAGCACTATTATTTGCTGATTCATTGAGACAAGCAGATAATATTAAAAAGGGACAAAAATCAATTAAAAAATTCTTTGGTTAAACATGACTCCAACTATCATCCCAATCTTCGTCATCTAGATAATGCTCTTCCTCCTTCTTACCATTTATAAAAGTATAATTTTTTTTTTCATTAGTTGGTGGCAGATCCAAGCATTCTTCTACAGCATCTTTAATTTCATTCATAGTATATTCTATATACCAAGCTATATTTATCACTAATAAATTACACATATCACAGTAGGTCATATTATATATAATTAACAAATTAATTATATCTAACAATATTGGTGAAATTTTAATTAACATCCGCCTTTACGACAAGGGCATTGACCAGAAGGTCCTCTACAATTACAGTTAGCATTTGAACTATCAACATTCTTGGGTCCAGGACCTGGTTGACATACATTATTGCCACCGGCATTTTTATTTTGTTTCATGATTCCAAGTGATAACATGCTTCCAATTTGTGGTTTTGGCGCGGTCCATCCTTGGCCACCTTTGAAACCATTGGGGTCGGTTGGCTTTACAACTTTACCGTAAATATTATAGAATTTGGAGGATTGTCCTTTACCTCCTGCTCGTTTGTATACTGCATTTCTAATTCCTTTACCTGGCATTATATATAAACGAAATAAAATAATTAAAATAATCTAAGACTTTATATATATGCAAAAAACAACAAATAAAAAAGATAAAGACCTAAATTTATTCATAAATTGGCTAAATCAAAATGGAGCTGAGTTTTCAGATATTTATTTCCAAACTTATAAAAAAAATGAACGCGGGGTTCATACCAAACATAAGGTCTCAAGTAATAAACAAGTGATTTTAATTCCTAGAAAATTACTGATTTATACTGATATGGGCAAAAACACACCTTGGGGACAACTTGTACAAAAACAATCGCAACGAATAAGCGGGATTAATTTAGTATATATTTGTTTATACATGCTTCAAGACATGTATGGTGATAATCATTTTAAACCATACTATGACATTTTACCCAAAAATCTAAATAACTTTCCTTTGTTTTGGACAAATAAAGAAAAAGGTTTCTTGGAAAATAGTTATTTACTAGAAGAAATTAAAACTAGAAAAATGGTTTTAACAAAAGACTATAATGTGCTTGTAAAGACAATTCCACATTTTAAAAGGTACTGTTCTCTCCAGAAGTTCATGGAATTACGTACAATAATTGGATCAAGAAACTTTGGTCTTTGGATAGATGGTACTAAGCAAGCAACTATGGTACCACTAGGTGATATGTTGAATCATAGTAGCGAACCAGATGTAAAATGGAGTTTCGAAGAAGCAAAAGATGGATTTGTCATGAATTCAGTAAAGACAATTTCAGCACATCATGAAATTACAGATTCATACGGCACTAAATGTAATAGAAGTTATTTAATTTTTTATGGATTTGCCTTAGAAGATGATAAAAAATGTAGAAATACTGTATTTTTAACTATACCTCAGTCAAATACTAATTTCAACATACAAAATTTAAGAAATCAAATTATATCAGAAACGTTTTCAAGAAATATTTCAAGTGATTTTAATTCATTAAATTTTAGACAATTAATGACGTTCTTACGAATAGCAAATGCTAATGAGTCAGAATTACATGACTTTATTAAAAATCGTCACTTAGCACAAAATCCATTTAATAAAAGAAATGAAGCGGCCGCGTTAGCATATTTAGCTCTTGAAATTGAAAAAAATAAAAGAATGTATCCATTAAGTCTAAAGCAAAATAAGAAAAATTTAAAGAGGTTTTCAAATTATTCTAATGAAAATTTCGCAACTAAACTCGTTATTGGAGAGAAGAAAATATTAAATGATATTATAGATTTTACAAAAACAGCACTTGGGGTTTTGTTATTAAATAATCGTGTTTTAAATAGACATTTAAAAAACAATATTAATGGTTATATGTTAACACTTGACACTATTCATTAGTAGTATTATCTGAATTTGTACCAATACTAACAGAATATTCAAATGCTAAAACATTATTTCCAGAGGAGTCGCTATTAATAACGTTTTCAATAGCTCTTCCTAACAATTCTTGTATTTCTCGCGTACTCTGATGACTTGGATTGATGTTTGCGGAGTGTCTTGTTTCAAAAGGATTTTCTATATCATTAAAGTTAAAATCATCATCATCGTCTTCTGGTAATGGGACGGGTGGTGGTCTTGGTGGTGGTGATATTAGATGTCTTGAGGAAGGGAGATTTATAGGCGGTGGTGGTGGCGGTGGCGGTGGAATTGTTGGTCTTCGTGAGCGCAAAGGACTAGTTTCTGCTAAAGAAGGAATATAATTTCTTATATCAAATCTACATAATGGACAACGTGTATTATTTCTAAAATGCCTTCTTAAATTTGATTCTCTAAAGTAATGATTACAATGTAAAATCTGCATAACAGTATCTGATGGATTTAAAAGATCTCTATCAATAGGACAAATTTGATGTGTAGTATTTGATATATCCCTAAACTCTAATATTCTCGTAGCTCGTCGAATTTGAAAAAGAGAAGGTCGTATACTAATAGGATTATAACTATTAAAGGATTCATTGAGAATATCTTCAGTTGTTGTATTTTGATTCACAGTTCCAGGTATATTAACCCTCATACTAGGTGCGTGAGTTACAATTCTAGGTGTTCTAGTCATTCTTTCGGTAATACCAGATAAGGTAGATGGAAAAAACATACGGGTTCTTGGTCGGTTTATAGTAGTTCGTCTTGTTCGATTGGTTGACGTATATGTTCTTGGTTGCTGACGAGTAGTTGTTGTTCTTGTTGTTGATGTATCATTCTGTAATCTTATTAAATCAGATATCAATGAATATAAATTTTCGTTTTGTTGTTGCATACTATTAATTGTATTTATCAAAGTATCTTGTTGTCTTGTAATAATTCGCATATACTGCAATAATAATATATGTGTGCTTTCGTTGGTACTCATTATAATTGAATTAGAAAATTTGTTGTTAAAGGATATAAACATAATGGTTTAAATAAAATTATACAAATATAGGAAATGACAGATTCATATAAAGATAAAGGACTTACTGGTTTGGCAAATTTAGGAAATACCTGTTTTATGAATACAACTTTACAATGTTTATCACACACTTACTCATTTAATGATTTTTTAAAAAAACAAACATACAAACAAAAAATTAAAAAGAAACCAGAATCATTAATTTTGATGGAGTGGGATAAATTACGAGAGATGATTTGGAGTGAAAATTGTATAATTAGTCCTGGTGGATTTTTGTCATCTGTTCAAAAAGTGGCCAAAATTAAGGGCAAACATTTATTTACAGGTTATGCTCAAAATGATTTGCCTGAATTTTTAACTTTTATTATTGATTGTTTTCATACTTCAATAATGCGTGAGGTAAATATGAAAATAAAAGGGAAGGTATTGACTGATAAAGATAAAGTAGCTAAAAAATGTTATAGTATGATGAAAAACATGTATAAAAAGGAATATTCCGAAATTCTAGATATTTTTTATGGCATTCATGTATCTTGTGTAAAAGGAGAAACCAATAATACTTTAAGTTGTAACCCTGAGCCATTTTTAATGTTAGATTTGCCGATTCCAAATAAAAGTAACGTAAGTTTAATTGATTGCTTTGACGAATATACTAAAAGGGAAATTTTAGATGAAGATAACCAGTATGTAAATGATGAGGGACATAAGGTAGTTGGTAAGCAAATCCAATTTTGGAAATTTCCATCAGTGTTGATAGTAACACTAAAGCGTTTTACAAATACTATGCCTCCTAGAAAAAACCAAAGTTTGGTTGATTTTCCATTTGATAATTTAGATTTATCAAAGTATGTTGTAGGATATGATCCTAAAAGTTTTAAATATGAACTTTATGGAATATGTAATCATAGCGGAGGAGTGATGGGTGGACATTATTTCGCTTATGTTAAAAATGCGAATAATAAATGGTATGAGTTTAACGATCCAAATGTTCAACCTAAGTCAGAACAACAGTTAAAAACACCAAAGGCATATTGTTTCTTCTATCGCAAAAAAAAATAAGAACCATACTATATAGATGGATAGTATAGATATCACACCAACAAAAGGATTCCCACATATGTACGACTTTATTGGCGATAAGGTAACTAAAGGTAGCCCCATAGTATTAGTAGTATTAACATTTGTTATTATCATTTACTACATTTTATTTAGTTATTTAGGTGTTTCTGTTGTTGAAGGAGCTAAAGCAGTAGCACCATCTCCTAGCATTACATTTATAGAAGTAGTAATGTGGGGAATGTTTATATTTTTAGTTCTTATTAATGGAGTTCAGTACTTTTTCCAAGTTGATATTAAAACTAGTATTAGAAACTTATTTACACCTGTTCCAGAAGTAGATATTACAGTTACTTCCCCTCAACCGCCTCCTGTTCCTGAAATTATGTATGAAGACCAAGTTTTCCATATTCCAGATAATATTTATACGTATAATGATGCTAAGGCTGTTTGTAAAGCATACGGTTCTAGATTAGCAACTTATGAAGAGATTGAAAATGCTTACAAAAGAGGCGCTGAGTGGTGTGGATTTGGATGGTCTGCTGACCAGATGGCATTATATCCAACACAAATGGAGACATGGAAAAAACTTCAAAAAAGAAAGGGACATAAACACGATTGCGGGAGACCAGGTATTAATGGAGGATTTATAGCATATAAAAAAGCACCATTTGGGGTGAATTGTTATGGTCATAAACCAAAAATAACACCTGAAGAACGCGAGTTAATGGATAATGAAGAATTAATTCCATTGTCACCTGAGGAAAGACGATTTAAAAAGAAGGTGGAAAAATATAGAAAAGATTTACCAGAAATACTTGTTTCACCATTTAATTATGACAACTGGAGTCAATTATAAATAATTAAGACTATAATTAAAGTCATAATTATTTCCTACGAGTTTTGTTTTTACGCTTCTTGCGTACCTTACGCGTATCATGAGAACTTCGCTTTTTTCTCGCTGCTAAACTCAATAACTTATCAAATAAACCATCTCCTATTACCTTTGGCTCTTCAATCAAATCTTTAATTGGATTTTTAGTATTTGAATCAATCATATTCTTAAGAAGAATTAAACCAGCTGGAACCGCTAAGTTATCCAGAGCACCGCCACCTTTTCCACCGCCGCTTTGTGCATTAGCGGATAAAGGAAAATCATTTTGTAATAATTCTGAATGTATATTCCAACCTCCAGCTGTTATTTGACCGTTTTTTTTATTAAAAATCATATCTTCTGAACTAAATATATTCATTATATATATTTACAAATCTTTTATTTATATGTTTTTGTACCCCAATCAAATTTCTTAGAAGTTTTTATATTTACACCTTCATTTACCTTATGAGAAATTTTATTTTTAATCTTTTTATTTTCTTGTATTTCATCATATTTTCGTACCAAAGGTTCTGCTAAACCAGGACAATCATGAAATATACTTATATCATACTCTCTTTTCAAATGTTTATATACAATACCTGTTAACTTTGAACTAAATTCACCCGTAGTATCATAAAATAAAGGCGTTGCATATCTACCTTGCATTTCTGTTCTCATTCCATTATAAAATTCTTCTATACTTGGTTCTCCTTTCTTTTCCCATTTCCAAAAAAATTCATCCTCCAATATTTGTCTTGTTTTCACACAAGATAAATAATCGTCTTCCGTAAAAGTTTCCTTAATTAAATTTTTTTTATAGGTGTAAAACTCCTCATCATCCATCATTTCAATCATAGTTTCTTCTTTATTCATAATCGTTCTCTTGATAGTCTATATATAAAGATTGCTATTTCTCGTTTAAACTCTTTTTCATCTTGTATATTGAATCCGTTTCGATGTAGAGTATCAATCAGGTCCTGATAAAAATCCAATATAAAATGCTTATGTGTATAATAGTCTCCATTTTTAAAACATACTTTCTTAAAATATACGTCATCTGTTGTATCTGCTGCTTCCATCACAGGAAATTTAAGCCAATTTTCATAACTCATATTTCGAGGAGATGTCATATAATTAAAAATCTTATAGGGTTCTAGTCGGTCGGTGTTAATATTCATAATAATTATTTTTATTATGAAAATTTTAAGTCATTTAATTATAAGACCTTTTGATATCAGATACGTATTTAACATCTCGTTTGCTCTTAATATATTTTATTATTTGTTTCACTTGTTCTTCTCCATTTATACATTCATTTAAACATTCTTCTAAAAATTTAAAAGTTAATGGTGCCGTTACTCTTGTGTTTTGAAATTTTAATTTACCATCAGTAATTTCAATAACTGCATGTTCCATATTAGATTCTGCTGCTTGTTCTAAAATGGAGGCTGTTAATGCGTTGCGAATTACTCGTTCTTTTTTAACTTCATCTTGATATTTTTTAATTTTATTATCAATAGAAACCCATTCTCTAATACTTTCTGTAAAATCCATTTGATATGATATAAGAATTTATATTTAACTAAATTTCCTTATATCATAAATAATTAACGTTTGCGTCGCCTTCTTCCTCCCTTACGGGTTTTGCGTCCTGCCTTACGGGTTTTGCTGCCTCCTTTTCTCTTTTTTTGTGCGTGTTTCTTCATTTGGAAAAGTGCGTAAGGCGCAAGTGCCCTATGAATTTCTGCTAAAAGTCCTCCTCTGCGTTTACGGTTACCACCGCGACGACGTGTTTTTCCTCCTTTGCGTGCTTTTACCATTATAAATTATAATGAGAAAATTATAATTTATGCTATATTAAATTAACGGCGACGGCGAGTTCTTCCTCCACGCTTCTTCTTGTAGGTCTTTCCACCACATCCCATACCTCCGCGCTTCTTCTTGTGCTTCTTCTTACCATGACTACCGCATGATGAACCTCCACGACGAGTCTTGCGTCCTCCGCGTTTCTTCTTTTGCTGCATCTTAACAGCTTGGTAAAGCAAATAACTTGGGAGTGCTTTCTTGATAGCAGCCATAAGACCACCAACAGCGGAACCACCCTTCTTGTGAGATTTACGTCCTCCTTTACGTGTTTTTCCTGGCATTATATACTATATTAAGATAATTTTAAAAATCCAAGTGGTGATTTGATTAACATTTTATTACGCATCAATAATATAAATATACCTAAAATTAGCAAAAAACTTATAAATACAAAAATGATTGAAAGAAAAATATACGGATATAGTTCTTCTAAAATTAAATCAATCATCGGTTTCATTAACCCTTTTAATTCATTTTTAACATCATCTCTTTTTAACAATTCTAAACAATGTTGAATTACTGTATCCTTAATGTTATCCATTACTGAAATATTAGATTTTATATTTTCTTTGCGTACCTACCATGATACTTTTTTATCAAACACAATTAATGAGTAATTCGGTACAATTACCCAACGAACAATTCGATTTTAGCAGTCTTTCTTTAGCAAATCCACAAGGTCTACAGGGAGGAGCATATTTTTCTAAATTAAAATTAAACGGACAACCTTTCTTAGTTCAAACTCCTAAATGTTCCACCAAAAACGGAATACACAAAACAGAAAAAAAAATTTACTGTGATATGATGTTTACTAATGATGATGAAGAATTTATCAAATGGACAAATCAATTAGAAAGCACTATCAAAAATTTAATTTTTGAAAAACGCAATTTATGGTTTCATAATGATATGGACCATGACTCAATCGATTATCATTGGCAAAATCTTTTAAGAACATATAAAGGTAATAAATTATTATTAAGATGTTTTATACCCAAATCTAAGTCTAGAATAGGAAGCAAAACTGTACAAATTTATAACGAAGAAGAAGAAGAACTTACATTTGACGACATTGATAAAACATCTAGGATGATTTCTATTTTAGAAGTAAGTGGTTTAAAATTCACCTCTCAAAGCTTTCAATTAGAATTTATGTTAAGACAAATTATGGTTATTAAAGAAAAACCACTATTTAATAAATGTTTAATTAAAATTTCCAATCCTCCTACCAATGTAACCCCTACTAAACCAGAGTTAGAATCAGATTCTGAATCTGATATAAGTGTGGATGATTCAACTTTACAAGTAGAAGCAAAAGTTGAAGAAAAAAACGAAGAAACAGATTTTTCTAATAATCAGCTAGAATCAAATTTGCCGACAGAAAATATTAATCAAGATATTTCATCTAGTGATATTCCTTCTTCTAAAGATGATATAATTGATAACCTAGTTAATGAAACAATAGACCTATCAAATAATTCACAAATCAATATTGAGGACATTCAGGAATTACCTGTTAATAAAATTGATAGTACAGAAAATTTAGAAGAAACAGAACCTATAGAACAAGATACATCGAACACTGAGGAATCTTTAGAAAAAAATGGAATTATAAATGAAATTGAAATTTTACCTCCTAGCGAATCAACCGATTCGGTTACTTTGAAAAAACCCAATGAGGTTTATATGGAAATTTATAAAGAAGCTAAGAAAAAAGCACAAGAAGCAAAAAAACATGCAATACAAGCATATTTAGAAGCTAAAAGAATAAAATCTCTTTATTTGTTGGATGAAATTGAAAGTTCGGATGATGAATTGGATTTTGAGGCATATGCAAATTAAGATTATTAAGCAATAAAACATTAAATTAAAAAAATATTTTGTATGCTAATTTTATAAGATGAGTTTTATAAAAACGGTGAAAACTTTAGCTAAAAATCATACTGTTTTATTTACAATTGTAGCAGCAGTGGCTTTGTGCTATGTTATGAAAAACTATTCTCAAGGAAAAGGATTAGGCGGAATGGCTGGTTATGAGAATCAAAACGCACAACATGGAAGCGCTCCAGCCGGTAATCTTCCTAACAGCGCACTAAGTGACCGAGGTGCTGCGGGTTACAAACTTAACCCTTTGAATCCTCCTACCCCAGCTGGAGCTTTTTCCGCCCCTACTGGCAACTGTGGACAAGGAACCAATTACAAACCTTCACCAGGAATAGGTCAAAACGAGACCAATGCTAGGGTATCAGGTATCTCAACTAATTCGTTTGGCATGCCTCCTTCCTGTGCAAAACAAGCCGTAGTTGATCCTAAGCAATTATTGCCAAATGATTCCAACAATGCTTTCTCATCAATGAACCCAGCTGGAGCAGGTGACATCATGAATGTCAGTCTTCTTAAAGCCGGTTACCATATTGGTATCAATACCGTTGGACAGAGTTTGCGTAATGCTAACCTTCAGGTACGTTCCGAACCTGCCAATCCTCAATTGAACGTTGGACCATGGAACCAAACCACTATTGGACCTGATCTTCAGCGACGCGCTCTTGAGGTTGGTTGCACAAAAGGTCAATAAATATAGTATAATTATTAATTTTTATTAATGATTATGTTTCTCTGCCTATTATAAGATAATGTTTAAAAAAATGAATCTATCTGGTATCGTTTTAGCTGTTTTTGTTATTGGTGTCGCTTTAAAAATGTATTTAGAATCAGACGCTTTTAACCTTAAATGTATTGTATCCAATGTTGATGGCAATAAATATTGTGTCAGGGAAAGAGCTAAATTACAATTGGCAGCAGATTTATTAGCTAATACCACGCAAAAATTAAAAAAACTAGTCGCCTATTTAGGAAAAACATATCCTAATCGAGAAAACTGTAAACGTCTCGTAGAAAATTTCAATCCTACAGCTGTAAAAGAAATTTTACCTACCAGTGAATTTACCGCCTACTCTGAAAATAAAGGAGAAAAATTAGCATTCTGTACTACTACCACCAAAAAAGGTAACAAATTAATTGACCCAAATACTCTTATGTTTGTCGCTCTTCATGAATTAGCACATATTGCTTCCAAATCAATTGGTCACACCAAAGAATTTTGGGATAACTTTAAATTTATACTACAAAACGCAGTCAAAATTAAAATTTATAATCCTGTTGATTACAAGAAAGAAAATAAAAACTACTGCGGAATGAAAATTACCGATAATCCTTTATATGATTTGTAATTTCTATTTATATTATATAATGAATAGAAATAATACGATGCAGAATATCCAGTATATATCAGCCATACATTTAGGTATACAATGTTTAGAAGAAAGAAAAGACAAAGCAGATTTAGGTGCGGCACAAGACCTTAGAAAACTAGCTAATGAAATTATCCCTGGTTCAGGTAATATGGGTGTTGGAAAAGTAAAATCACAGTATCATCTTCCATCTGGTTTGTTAGATGGCGGTAAAAGAAAACACAAAAAGAAAAAAAGGAAAACAAAAAAAACCAAACGCCGCCATAGACATAAAACCCGACGACGAAAAACACGCGGCGGCGACCCGGGGCACCTTTTTTAAAATTGAATTAAAGAAAACTAGGTAGTTAGTTGTATAACCATTATGACAACCACCATGCGCCACGCTTACTTTTCACAGCAGCAAAAAGAGAGTATTTTAAGAAACCCGAGATCTAGTACCATTAACAACACGCCGCATACAAATATATATCTAACCGTAGATGGTAGAGAAGTAGAAGTTACAGAAGTAATTAAAACTAAACCTAATCACCATGAAAAAAACTTTTCAGATTCACAATATATGGGAATGGTGACAAAATGGCTAAGAGTGAAATATTAATTAAACACATTAAATAAAGATTTTGAAAACTCACCATCACTTTTATAATGTATTCCTGCTTTTATTCTACAATCATCACACCTTAACGCTATTTTATCAAATAATTTCTTTTTATGAGGATATTTTTTGGATAAACTTTTTGCTACTAATAAAGCTTGATAAGCATGACCCGCAGGAAACGCTGGTGTATTTGATGTTTTTGTACTTAATGGTTTTATATTTCTATCAATCTGATATGGTCGCCTTCTATTTATCAAATATTTAAAAAAATAAATTATATGGTTATGACTCTCTGCTATTTTATCTAACTCTTGTATTGTTTCATCTACATAAGGGTAAAATGCCCAACTTACAGTATCATTCGTTTTATAAAAAAACTCTACGTCTTGTTGAGTTCTTTTTTTCATATACTTTTTCATAATTTTTAAATCAACCTCGTTGTTTGGATATATGGGAATGGAAGGATAAAAATCTAAATAACCTTTGAAAAAATAAAGAGACACTAAATAAATAACTAACAATAAAACATTCTTTTTATTTGTTTTATTTAATTTCATTTATATATAAAATTCTATTATTTTTTTTATACATCAATTAAGGTAAAATTATTATTCTTCTTATTTTCTCCATAACACGATGCCAGTAATGAACCCCACCCTATTACGCATAAAATAACACATATCATTATCAGCCAAACTATATTAGCCATATTTATTATTTGTAGATAATATGTTTTTATATACAAAATACTATTGTTTTGATCGTAAAATGATAATATAATAAATTGATTTGATTATATAGTAAGTAATTGACGATATAATCAACTACAACATGCCTAACTTCCTTTTAATAGATGGCAGCTACTATTGCTTTTATAGATATTTTGCTATTGAACAATGGTTTAAACTAGCAAAACGTGACGAGAAGATTGATAACCCATTTGAAAACGAACTATTTGTTGAGAAATTTCGGAAAACTTTTGTCGATAAGATTGGCGAAACAATCAAAAAACTTAAAATCGATAATCCTATTATTATGGTAGGCAAGGATTGTCCCCGCCAAAACATCTGGCGCATGAAGCTATTTCCAGAATACAAAAGCAACCGTAACAAAGATGATAGTTTTATGGGCGGACCATTCTTTAAAATGGCATACCATGACAAACTATTTGAACAAGCTGGAGCTAAACTTCGATTATCCTACCCAAGTCTAGAAGCGGATGATTGTATTGCAATTACGGTAAAACATATCTTAAAAAAATATGATGATGCTAAAATATGGATAATAGCAAGTGATATGGATTACCTTCAACTTGCGTCAGATAAGGTAAAAATATTCAATCTTAAATACAAGGATATTAGTGAAAGTAAAAACTGTTTTAAAGATGCTCAAAAAGACTTGTTTTGTAAGATTGTTGCCGGGGATAAGAGCGACTGTATTCCTTCAGTATTTAAAAAATGTGGAATTAAAACAGCAGAGAAATATTGGAACGATAAAGAACAGTTTCAAAAAAAATTAGATAGTGATATCGATGCCGTGGAGAGATTTCATTTAAATAAAATAATAATTGATTTCGAGAATATACCATATAATCTAGTTATGGGTTTTAAAGAAAAGTATGGATTAACGGATTAAATTACAAGCAGCAATGAGATACATTTCTTGTTGCTGCGTTGAAATAGCAGGGTCTAGGCTTTTTTCAAGCCATTTTGTGAGAAGTTTTTCTTGTTGTTCTTTGACAAAAGCCCGTCTTGACTTGGGTTTAATCTTTTGACACTTGGAGCATTTTCCCCCGTGCTTCGCCATGTTGGCTGTCTTCTTTTTGTGGAAATTTTTTTTACAAGCTGTACAAGTAACCATTGTGTATATTTTTGTACTACCATTTAGTTATACAAAAATATATTCAATTTTTTAATTTTGAATGGTGTAAATAATACGAATAAAAATACAATATTTGCTAAAAAATTGAATTGATTTTTGTTTGTTAAATGTATATTATTCCCCCTCCCTCCTTTGTGCCCCATACAATTTCATTATGAACTACGAGCACCTTCGACCGGAACATCTATCCTCTAGAGAAGAAGCACAAACAGCGCTTAATATCTTATCACAATGCGATTGTTGCCAAAGACATCAAGAAAATAAACCAGTTGTACTTGCCAATTGGATTGACTTACCTATCTCTGAAAGAACGCAGCTTATGGGAGAGAGTGAGTGGTGCCACTGTGATTGTCGTCACATAGCTCGATTTATTTGTCGTCACTGGGGCAGCGAGGAAAATGATTTAACAGGTAATAACAAGAACCCGAAATGAAATTACTATATAAAAGGTATCGTTGATAACGTGGAACATAAAATTTTTGTTTTTCTCCCATAAATGTTCTATCAAATAAATAATATTCTACCTGACTGATTATACAACGATTATTATTCAATTTCCATGACAATATAACGATAGGATGCAAGTATAATATCTGTGGAACGAATATCCAACCAAAATTTGTACATATTATACCTAAGATATGAAATAAAAAGAATATTTTTGAAATGTTCATTTTATTATCTTCTGCGAGTTTTTTTTTATGTTTTTGTTATAAATACCAGGTTTTACCATCCTTTATTAAATATTTTTTATAATTGTTAATTATTTCCTTCGGAGTTTTATTTTTTACTCTTTTATATAATGATTCATAAATATCTGATGATTGAGCTGAAGTAATTATCGCTTTTATATTGTCATCCTCTTCTAACTCTCTATATTTATTACCTAATGCTGGATGTGTTTTGGGTAGTTTATAATTCGTTTTTTCATCATTTTTATTTACTAATATTACCTCCTGACCAGATGCTAATTTCCTCCAAAATTTCTCTAATTTTTTATTTTTTCCCCAAATATCTTCAACAGTATTAGTAGGAATCTTTCGTTTTCTAGTTGTTTTTGTCCTACGTCTTTTTGTTTTTTTACCACCTTCCAGCGGTGCGGGAGCAACTCTTGTTTTTCTTTTTCTCTGTGTAAGTTTTTTTGTAATTTTTTGTTTTATAGTTCTTCCTAATCTTTTATGCCAAGGAACGTGGATTTTTGATGCTACAGCTAGACTTCCATCGGGATTTACAATACCTATTTGATTTTTTTTTAAATCTGTAGGTTCAAATTGTATTTGACTTAATTCTTCTTCTGTAAACTCTTTTGGTTCTTCTACCTTCCTGTGTTTTCTATTTGCTCTTATTTTATCATTATTTTTTTGTATTTTTCTTAGAGCTTTGCTCCTTTCTGTTTCTTCTATGGGTTGATTTGTAACCGAATCTCCAGGTCCAGCAGCACTTAACTCGATGCGTGCCAATGCTTGTTGTATTTGTAGCCGCCGTTGTTCTTCTCTTCGCCTATCATCTCGTATCCTCATTCGTCTAGCTTGTTCTGAAGTCATTCCGGGACCATATCCTCCTTTTTTTCTACGCGTTCTTCTTTTACTCCCTCTTGCTAACATATGTACTGGACCAGGTGCTTCTAAAACAGTAGGAACACTTTTCCAAAAAGATTTACAGTTTTCATTATTCTTAAATTTGGTCTTCAACTTTTTACGGAATTTATTATATCTTTCTCTCCAAAGTTGTCCAGCATCTTTGTTTTTTTTCTTTCCAGTTAGTGGAAATATCATTTCATTATCATCTCCATATTGAGCTCTATCTCCTTTTGATTTTATAAAACCAACCTGACGATAAATATGCTCGCCTCTTGGACCAGCAGCATTATCTAATAAAACTGACTCATTTCCAGCTTTAATTGCGAATAAAGTAAACATATGAACCAAAAATTCACCAATTGAACAACCAGTTAACCCTATAGCTCTGCTGCCTTCATTCCAATCTCCCACTGTAACGCCATCTAAATAAGCTTCGTCTTCTTTTTTACCCTTTTTCCCTGATTTATCAAAACCAATTGTTCCATGTATTTCAACCTGGTTCTCTCCACCCCATCCGTCTTTTTTGTCAATTTCGATTTCTAAATAGGCCGCTCCTGATGCTTTTCCTTGAGAATCTCTAGCATCTTCAACCAACACTTTAACTTTCATATTGTTATGTAAACTTTTTTGTATATATTTCTCTATTTTCTTTCCATATCTTTTTAATGCAGCAATTAATACTGTATCACCTTTCCTCGTCATTATAATATATTTAGATTTAAAAATAGATTCTAAATATAAGATAGTAATGGACGAAAATAAATTATTACATGCCCTAGAAAATGAAACAAACGCATCAATAATGCGTCTAACAACAGCAAAAATTAAAGAACATAAAAATAATATACTTCAAAAATTACAATTGGAGAGAAGCAAATTAAAAGAAATGCATAAAAAATTAAAAGAGTATAGATATTGTACCGACATGTCAGATATGCAGTATGGGTATTATTTGCGTTGGATTCCCTTAAAAGACCCCTCCAATTTATACTTAACAAATGGAGCTTTGCTTTGTGATATGAAAATAGTAAATAATCAAATCCACGTTGTTTGTAAAAACAATAGAAATAGAATAATACAATTTAAATTTGATGAAGTAATCATATTTCAAAAATTAAGCCCACAAGAAAAAGTTATTCTTAGCGTGCTTGACTACCTGAACAATTAAAAAGCAATTTAAAGAAATTCGTTTAATAAATATTAATATGATTTCTAGTAAAGAAACTTTATTTATGGGTCCAAAAATTGTAGATAATAATAAAATAATTACAAAACTAAAAATCGGTGATTTATTAAAAGAAAAAATCTTAATACCAAATGAACAGCGTATAAGAGATGATATGAAAGTAAATCAAATTATAGATTATCAAGAAAAATATTATAAAAATAAACATAATCACTTTAACTTCATAGGTACTATTAATATCCATTGTTGTAAAGAAAATGGAAAGAACTACTTAGTAGATGGACAACATAGGTTTAAAGCAATGCAAAATTTATTTACAAAACATCATTATAGTAATTTTAATGTTAAAGTTGAGATAGTTATTGTAGAAAATCAAACAGAATTAAAAGAAAACTATAATTTAATAAATAAAAATACAGAATTGCCTGAATTTCCAGAAGAAGCAAATAAAAATGTAGTAGAAAATGTATGTAGATTTTTTTTCACAGAATATAAGTCAATGTGGACTTTAAAAAAGAGACAGATTCGTCCATATTTAAATAAAAATCATTTTCAAGAAGCCGTTGCTTATTTAAGTGCTAAATTTAGTAAAAGTATGAACTGTAATATGGATGAAGAAGATTTGAAAGAGATAATTATAAAAAAAAATATAGAAATGTCTTCTTGGACAGTTGAGGGTTATAGTAAACAAATTAGAAAAATTAAAAAATGGCCAGAATTTTTAGCTATTTGTAAAGAAAATGACTTTTTTATTGGTATGTATAATTATACTAATGAAGAATATTGTTATAATTGGATTAGAGATATTGTTGAACAATATACAGGAGAAAAGTTGAAGAAAGAAAAAAAAGCTAGGAAAAAAAGAATTCCAAAAAAGAAAAGGCAAGAAGTATGGACTGCTAATAACGGTGAAAGTTTATCTGTAAATTGTTTTTGTTGTAACAATCAAGAATTAAATGGTATGGGTGCTTGGGAATGTGGTCATATTATATCAGAAGCAAATGGTGGAACTTTAGATACAGATAATCTTAAACCAATATGTAGTGGATGTAATAAAAGTATGGGATCTAAGAATATGGACGATTATATGAAAGAATTTTATTCCAAACAATATGATATCAAATTTAAAAAGAAGAAAAATATTATTCTTAGCGTGCTTGACTACCTGAACAATTAATAAAAAAGATTTAAGGAATTAATTTTATTCTTTATAAATGGACCAACCACTAGTAGGAACTCCCGCAACGAATTATCGTTTTTTTTATGGTGCTTCTGCCTCAGCAATTATTAGTTTAATTGTATTATTTATTATCACTGGTTATACAGCCCATACTGCGACTGAAATGAATACCGTTATATCAGATATAAATGAACTTTTGCCACAGGCTCGAGATTCTTTAAGAATCGTTAGAGAAATGTGTTTACACGAAAATTTCACGAAATCTTGGGGACATATCTGTTAAATGAATTTATCAATAATATAATATATTCATTTATTTCTTATTTTTTCTAGTTTTGTTTTTACCTTTTTTACCTTTAATTTTAAGTTTTCCAAGCTTAATTTTTTGTTTTTTGTTAACATATTCATAAAATTCGTCGAAGGATGTCAATGGATTTTGAGTCAATCTAGCTTTAAAATCTGAAAAATAAACCAATGGTAATCTAATCGAACCGTTTCTCTGTAAAATTCCATATATAGGTAACTTTATTCCGTCTTGTCTCTTTGTATTCCAAGCACCCCCAAGTATAATATATGCTTCATTAACTGAACCATTATAAAAAGCTAAGTTCAAATGCGCATACATAGAAATTTTTGTACGAGACGTTAAAATAACAGGACAATTAAAATTTGTGAAAATAATAAAAAAATCTAATGGGGTTAAATAGTAGTCATTTGTATTAATTGTTCCAGACAAATCATTTTTTAAAGCTTCTAGTAAAGGGCTTTTACCTTCTTTTTTCCAAAGCTCTATAATTTTGTCTCTATCATCAGACCTTAAATAGCTTGTATAAGTTTGAATAAGTAAATCCTCTAGGTTTTTGACCGTTATATCAACACCAAAATCTTTCAATACAAACAAAGCTACTTCCCAAGTACATTTAAATCTATGTTTAAACTCCATGATTCCAAAATCGGGACTTAATTTTCTTGTTCGCAAATACGCAGCCAATTTCAGTTTCTTATCACTTTCATTTGTAATCAAACAATCATTTATTGATTCGGTATTCATCATATTATCAAGAATAAATGTATCTTTATATTCATTCTCTGTCGCCGGTTCTACAGTGTCAAATGTGCTTCTACTTCCTACAAAAGGATTTATATATCTAGGTATTATATCCTCAAAATAATCCCCATAAAGAATATCTTCTAGTAAAATAATTTCATTTTCTTTTAAGTTATACGGTACTTGTTGAAATGACAAAAAATTTCTAGGATTTAAAATAAACATTCTAATCCTTGAGTATCTTATCAATTCATCTGCTAATCTACCGAAATAAATTTCCTCATTATTTCCACCACTTATTAAATTTATCTTTGGAATTTGTAATTTACATTTACCATCCTCTTTTACATATAAACAGGTCGCATTTTCATTACAACTTTTCTTATTTAAATTTATACACTTTAAAATAGATTTGACAGCACTATTTGGCGAAATTTTATAACGTGTAAATGCTACATAATCATCCAGAGTGTCATGTAAAATTCTTATTAATGCTCTCAATTTATCATAGTAAGGAATAGTAATATTATTTAAAATTTCAACTACACTTTCCTTTACAGTTGTGCTATTCTCAACTTGATTCAAAACAATTCTCAGAATATTTCTAAAAGAATTAAAAAGTTGACTTTCTAATTTTATATTGTTAACAGCACTAATACGTTCTTCATCAACAATCTTATTTGTCATCGAAGGTTCTGTTAAATAATTCTCAATTCCATTATTATTATCTACGATTATTAACCCGGTTTCATCTTTACCTTCATCATCCATAACAGATGATACATTCGGTTCTGGAATTACGGGCACAAATTGATTTGTTTCAGTTACAATTCCTACTGTAACATTATCATTTACTATTTTTAAAAGTGGTTTACATGGAATTTTACACGATTTAGAGCTATATAATTGTAATGATTGAAGTGTTTTATCAAACGAATTTAATATATCAGGGTCATCTACAAGTACGAATGGCAATTCTTCATTAAGTGCTGAAGGACGACATGGAATTAATACAGGTTTCTTTTCTTTTTGTATTAATAATCCAATTACTTTTGTATTTAAATTTAATACTTGTGTTGGTGTATTTTGTAATTGATTACATTTTCTTAACCTAGTTATAATTTCACTCATTGAAATATTCTCTTTAAATTTATACTTTGTATCACTAGGTAATAATTTACACTTTGTAATCAATTCTTCACGAATATATTTTATCATATTCGCAATTTGTGGTGCTTGCGTATTAATTGACGGCAAATAGAATAATTTGGTAATAGAATATTTATTGCCTTCACTAAGTCTATTATATTTATAAATTGGCTCGTAATAACCGTTCTTAGAATATAAAATAAATATTTCCCTATTACTATCAAAGTATCCACTCCCGTAGAAATTAGTAGGACAAATAACTTCTATTTTATTTGTAATATCATTTTCAGGACTCTTTAAAATTAGTAAATTCAATCCATCATCAAAAATCCCTCCCATTTCATCTTTATTAGGAATACATATAATATCCCATAAATATTCGTAATCTATATCAATATTATCATCGGATAAATATTCTATGAATTTCTTTAAAGACACTATGATTTTCAATAAATATTCGGGATTTTTCTCATGTAGATTTTTATACAAAATTGAGTTTTCATATTGAGATACATCAATATCTTCATCCGTATCTTCATAAAATAAATCTACTAAGGTTCCATTTTGAAAAGTTACAAAATTGTCTATGGTTAAGTGATTAATTATTTCTTCTTTGATATCTTCTATACTTTTCTTTACAGTATGAGTTAAGGTTACCGCTTTTCTTCTCTTCGCAGCTGAAGCATTCTTATAACTTTCAATATCAGCGATACAAGCAAGAAATGATTGGTTTTTGCTTTTCTCCATTCCTTTACGCAAAAATACAGGTTTATTAACCTTTAATCTTAAACTTGAATCACCCTTTGGTGGTCTTTGGTTGTATTGAAAGAATTTTTGAACAGCTTCGGGTAAATAACCTAATTGACCTGTTTTTAAAGGAAATACTTCCCATGCGGGGGTTTCTTCCATTTTTCCTTTTCCTGGAGTACTTTCTCTTATTCTTGATTTTTTAACTGTTTTCTCCTCAGCACTCTCATTACAATCATCAAATGTTGCTATTCTTGATCCTGCTGGCAACTCTCTTAATTGTGGTGTGCCCTTAATTGAACTTAAAATAATGTTTCCCTTTGAGTCTCTGTCAAAAGATGGACCAGCACCTTCAGGACCTTCACCATCAGGCTTATACATTAAATCTGTATTATTTGTACCATCGTAAGCCTGTCTAGGAACTTTGTTTTTATCTAATATTTTACCTTCTTTATTTTTAAAGAAAAGTTTCTTGTCTTTTTCTTCTACTGACCAACCTTGTTCTATCGCTTTTTTAGATAGTCCTCTTGGTCTGCCAAAACAACACGGAATACATAGATTATTTGGGTGTTTTGTTCTTTCTTGGAATCCAGGGTACATAGGTTTATAGACAAGAACATTATTCGTATCGTCTAATTGATAACGCTCTCTGTGAAATCTTTGGTCAGTAAATTCATATATTCTTTTTCCCGCTGGAATTTTTTTTGAACCTCTTGGTATTAAAGCATCCCATCCTCCACAACCACCCTCATTAATTTCTTTTAGTGTAATACTTCTTTGCTTGCCATTTTCATCATTTAAACACCAGAATCTAGGACAAACATAATGATATTTATTATCACCTGTACCATATGTAATTGATTCATTGTAAGAGCGAGTTCCATAACTTTCATCTTTATTATCAATATATTTTTTTTCTTTACCTGTTAAAACGATAGGTTGTTTATCATACTGTGAAGGACAAGCAGTAGAATATCTACCTTTCCCTGATTTAATAAATAACTTTGGATCCCTCCACATTAAACCACGTTTCATAGTTTGATTTTCCATAAATATACTTTTTGCTCCTCGCAGTGGTAAACCAGTTAAATCTATTTCGGCTTCACTCATTTCACTACTTGCCTGTGGAGATAATTCCTTTGATTGTGGCGTTGGCTCTTTTGAACCTACTGGACTTAAGGAATCTGGTGTTTGACCCAAATTATCTCTTTTCTCGTCAATGGGTGTTAAACTTTTATCTGAACCAGCCGGAGAAATTTCATCTCCAAATGATATCTCATCTCCAAATGATATCTCATCTCCAAATGATATCTCATCTCCTTTACTTGTACCACTTTCTTCATCATCATCATCATCATCATCATCATCATCTTCGTCGTCTGTTCCCATTAAATCGTCTAAAAAATCATCTACATCATTCCCTTCATCTTGAAAACTAATTTTACCATCATCTTTATCGGGTCTGTTAAGGAAATCCTTATCATCATCTGCTTCTATATCTTGTTCCATTGTTTGTAATTGAAGTGCTTTTCCTTTACATAAATTATTGATTTCGCCTGCTTTTAAACCTGTGCTTTTTTTATCTACAAACAATCTCAAAACCGAATCAATGTATATATTTATATATTTAATGTAATTGATATTATTAATCGTATTTATTGCTACTGTTACGATATTATTTGTAGCATCTCTAGTTATAATAACCGGAAATCCCACGTTTGTTATTATTGTATGTTCCTTTTTATTTTCAAATAAATCTGCTCGTTGCTGTACTTCTGAAGCCCAAGAAGCTACTTTCATTTGCGCATCTGCTTTTGACAAACGAAAATTTGATTGTAGTTGATTTAAAACTTCATTTAAAGGCACATCTTGCTTTCTTAATTCTGTAATGAAAGCATTTGTAGCGTCCATCTTATTATAAGCAGATACCCTTTTGTAACGCATTGAAACTACTTCAGAACTTTTCTTTAAAGAGCCTTTTTCAATAGCAAAAATTGTAGATAAACAAGAAACATACTTGTTAAGGTCTATTTTTTTAGATATTTTCAATTTAGCTACCCAAGTAATATTTTGAATTTCTACATTTTTATCTGATAAACTATTCATTGTTACATATGTATATCCACTTTGTTCCAAAAATAACTTGATTTTGTTTAAAATTGGTTGTTTTATAGAAACATCAATTATCTCTTCTATTTCAGATAAAGAAAGAGGCGACATTGTATTTTTAAGACTTGGAATATCTATGTAAATTGTACCCGTATCAGATATAGCACAAGTAATGTCATAATTTTCATTATTATGAGTTAAATTTATTAAAAAAGAAACTCTTTTTGAATGTGCCATTACTTTACTAATTTTTAAAATAAGTGTTTTTTTGTTATTATTATATGTATACAAAAATGGAATTTTTTTACCGTTTGTTGCTATATTATTAGCAGTGTATAATCTATAAATATTCTCTCTTTTACTTCCTGGATTAAACTTTATCATTGGGATTTCTCTTGTAGAATGAATTAACTTAAATATGATTTCCAATGGAAACTTAATCTCATAAATTGGATGAATTATTAGGGAAATAGCTGTAATTCCAGGCGTATTATATAAGTATTCTAAGGGTGCGGAAGAGTGACCATTGTCATAAATATCATAAAACATGTTAACCTGTGAATTATATTTCAAAAAAGTATCATTGATTATACTTTCTTCTTGGTCTGCCAATTCTTGTTTTTTATCATTTAATTCCGATAAATTTGTAATATTATCAATAGAAACTAATAATGGGAAATATAAATTCAAAATATCTGTTTCTTCTATTTCTGTTTCCCTTGATGTATAAGTTAAAACTTCATCAGCTATACAAAAATATATGTTATTTTGACATAATTTTCCTGTTTCAAATAATAAATTTGTATTTTGAGTAGTAATACTACCTGGTAAGCTTTCTTTAATAAATCTATCAATAGTTACACAATTATACGGATTCGCAATAAACGGAATAGTTTTACCAGATTTTATTAAACGCTGTCCAATTGGTATTGTATATGAATGCACATCATCCCAATCCAATATGCTTAAAAAATCATCATAAGAAATATCTCCGTCTTCTTTTCCCAAATCGGGGCAAGTTGTTTGCACTTCATTTTTAGAACAACCGTCTTCCACTATATTCAATAGTAATTTACAAATTAACTCATTTGATAATGGTATGGTTTCATTATGAGTAAGTTGTTTATACAATGTGGTTGAATTTAGTTTTTCAGTTGTAATTCCAAATAAATATAATTCCTTTGTAGATAATTCTAACTGTAAAACACTTATTATTTTCTTTTTAATCATACCTATTGTGTCGTCCCCGTGTAATTGTGTAGAGGAAATTATATCAACAGGTATATTATTGTCTTGGATATTCTTCATTTCATCTGCTGTAAAAATTGGATTTCCATTTGAATCTACATAATCCGGTTCAGTTACACTTTGGTCAGATGAAAATATATAAATATGTTTTATTTCTTCTCCTTCAATATGATTTAGCTTATATGTTTGTGACATCTATATAAATAAAAGTAATATTATTTATTATAATATAGGATGAATTTAATAGTCGCATATTGTAGAAATAGAGGAATTGGATTTAAAAATAAGCTACCATGGAAGCTTTCAAGTGATATGAATCGATTTAAAAATTTAACTATTGGAGATGGAAATAATGCTGTCATTATGGGTCGTAATACTTGGGAAAGTTTACCACAAAAATTTAAACCTTTGCCTAAAAGGTCAAATATTGTTTTATCAACGAAATATGATAATCTTTTAAATAATATAGACCCAAACCAACCAAAATTTTTTTCATCTTTTCAATCCGCAGAACATTACTGTTCTATTGCTCAAACAGATAATATATGGATTATTGGCGGAGAAATGTTGTATGACAAAGCTTTAAATCATAGACATTTGAAAAGAATTTACGTTACTTATATCGATAATGAATTTGAATGTGATACATTTTTTCCTGATATTCCAGATGATTTTATACTTGAATCAGATAGTGTATGGTTTTCTGAAAATGATATAAATTTTAAATATGAAACATATGTTGTAAAAGAACCTATTAGTTGTGAAACAAACCTAATTGATAACCCAATTTATGCCTCAGCATTATAATATTTATATATTACATGCCTGTAATACATGAATTAAATAGAATAAAAGAAATATTCAACCATCCTTGTAATATTATTTATAAAGTGCCATTTTCAGTCGAAAATTATAAAGATGTTTTGTTTGCGTGGAGAGAATATAAAAAGAAAGGCAGAAATTCAACATACCACAAAACGATTTGTGATGTCTTTGATTTTCATAACACAAATTGTGACCATATAATATTATACTGGAGTTCAAATATGAATGACTGTTTATTAATGTGTAAAATCCAAAATAAGTATATAAATATTAAGATACCTATGTTGATAGAAAATGCGGAAGAATCCTTTATAGCTACATATACTTAACGTCTTTTTTTCCTTGTTTTTCTTTTTTTTCTTCTGCGACGGGTTTTCCTTTTTCGTCTAGATTTTTTCTTTTTTCTGCGTCTTTTTCTACGCGTTTTCCTACCTCCAGAAGGCCCTTTAAATTTACTGGGGCTTATTGGTAATTGTGCTGCTGGTGCTGCTGCTGGTGCTGCTGCTTCTTTTTGCAATAGTTTTTTTTCTTCCTCTTCAGCAAGTATATCGGCCAAAACAGCGTCAGCGCCTGTGGCACCTAGTGACGTTGCTTTCATATTTAAGAGGGCTCTCTTGTGCCGTTCGAACCTTTTTCTCTTCTCCTCCTTCTCCTTCGCCACACTTTCAACAGTGATGTTGTTATTAGCTAAAAATTTTATTTTTTTTTCACAATTCTCCAATAACCTTGATATCTTTGCAGTGTATCGTTGTGCCATTATATATAACAAAGAGATTATAAAAAATCATCTAATGGAATATCTTCTACTAAAAGTCTAGAAGCGATTCTTTTAGCCCAAAACCTTTGTGATATTCTGTAACGCAAATCGAATATTTCTTGAAATTCGTTTTTAATGTCTATAATATGTCTGCTAACTCCCCAATTGTTTTTACATAAAATAGATGAACAACACAAACATTTTTGCTTAGTTAGTTTTTCAAAATCTTTAAATGAAGATAATTTATTTGTAAGTTGTCCATAGTATGTTAAAACATCCTGTCCTTTAAATAAAACAGTAGGAACTTTAAAAGGATGACATTCATTAATTTTAACAGATAAATACCCATATTCTCCAGTGAATTTATCATAAATGGGGATAAATATTAAATTTTCTGTATCGAAATATTGTATTGCGTGCATCGTCCAACAATCTTTTAAAGATTCATTTACCAGTCTATTTCTAGCAATAATTCTACTCATATGTAGGTTATATAAGTATACTTTTATATATTTTTCCCTATATGTTTGGAGAACTACTGAAAAAAAGGCACTAAAAAAAGAGTACTCACAAAAAAGTGATAAAAAGTCGAGGCACTTTTGCAATTTGGACATTTCAAAAATGTCCAGATTGAGATTCTTGAGATTTTTTTGAATCGTTTTTTTGACACTTTTAGCAAAATTCCTTCATCTTCTAGGAAACTTTAACAAAAAGTACAAAAAAATATGTAGGGTCCTTATGTAGTACCGAAAAAAAGGCACTAAAAGTGTCTTAAAAAAAAGGAATTTAGGAACTTTTTGTGTTATCCATTTATAAGGATGAAAAAGTTCCAAAAAAGTTCCAAAAAATTTTACTGTGAAAAGTGTGACTATTCATCGAATAGAGAAAGTCAATGGCGTCGTCATTTATCCACTACAAAACATAAAATGGATAACATGGATAACACCTTGGATAACTCAAAAAGTACCAAACGGTGTTTCGAGTGCGTTTGTGGCAAAGTGTATAAGTATAATTCGGGCCTCAGTAAGCACAAGAAAAAATGCACACTAATCTTGAAGGAATCATCTAATGAAAAAATGGAAGAAAACCCCACTACATCTAGTAGTAAAAGTGGTCTTTCTGTTGAAGTTTTGAATAAATTGGTTGAGCAAAATAATACTTTAATGGAAAAAGTTATAGAATTGTCTAAAGATAGACAAGTTATTAATTACCAGAACTGCGGTAATAAAAAGATGACAATCAATGTTTTCTTAAACCAAGAATGTAAGAATGCTATGAATTTAACAGATTTTGTTGAAAATGTAAAGGTATCCCTAGAGGATTTGAACTATACTAAAGAGCACGGGTATATCAAGGGGATTAGTAATATTTTTGTTAAACATTTGAAAGACCTTGATCCTAAGGAACGTCCGATTCATTGTAGCGACAAAAAACGACTACAATTTTACGT
>WLWG01000794.1_pt1 | contig 31476 bp, 26 predicted proteins | sample 6712871 | NCBI WGS metagenome assembly WLWG01 (sample SAMN12718693, study PRJNA515312) | sponge metagenome | isolation source: marine sponge | host: Mycale hentscheli | place: New Zealand: South Island, Marlborough, Capsize Point | collected 2003-05-01
AGAGGCTCGACCATCACTGAGTGCCAGAAGGAACACTGGCAACGTACACACGATTGAGGTTAAGAAAAAACGGGTCATAGTAGCAGTTCCGTTGAGAGCAAAGGTGACGTGATACAAACTGTTCGACGCAGCAGGTTTCGGCTAAATAATTCGGTTCATGCGATACAACTCTAATGTAATGAACGTAAGCGTTTTACTTCTTTTCCGCTTCTGATGGAAGAAATAGTTCTTTAATCTGTTTCCATGTATGGTGCCGATGTTCTCTGCTGAGGCCATGTCCACGCGTTGGATAAATCATATGAGTTTTGGTCCCACGAATTCTATTAAAAGCTGCAAAGCTTGTTGTGGGGGGACAAATCTGATCTTGTAGCCCGATGCTCATAATAGTTGGGCATGTAACTCGTTCGCAGAGATTCATCGTGTCAAAGTAGCTCATTATTTTTAAAGCATGTGACCAAGAGCGATCTTGTTTCTTATCTAGCCATTCATCCATTTCGTCCCATTGCGTGAGTTTAAAGTAGTTTGTCCAATTGCAGAGAAAGGGTATGTCTGCAACGCAAAGATCGACCCGATTATCAAGCGCTGCCGTTGCGAATGCAAAGCCTCCGCCTTGGCTGGCTCCCCAGACTGCAATCCGATCTTGGTCAACGTTATCGAGAGAACAGAGGAAATCAACGGCTCGAATACAGTCAAGGTAAGCGCCACGATAAAAGTACGTGTCTCGGTCATCAAGCCCCCGTACCCAATAGTCTTGAGGCGTGCCAGGTACATCATCTTGGCTGTTACCATGTCCTCGAGGGTTGAATGAAAATACGATCAGATCTTCTTGATCACCAACAGGCTTCATGCTTTGGCCATAACCGGGCAGTCGAAGAACAACGGGATAGACTCCAGCCCTGTTTGGTGTCTCAAGCCAACCCCGGACAGATACGTCACCAAAGCTCTCCATAGAAACCTCGTGAAGCCGTACTCTTGGTCGAGCTTTGTTCGGCTGAGGTGTTATCTGAAATCTTGGTGACACCTTGGCAAGTTGAGTCAGGGATTGCTCCCAGAAAACAGAGAAATCTTTTTGTATTGTAAGAGGGCTCGTGATTTTTTCTACGTCTGATCCAATGCGATAGGTTGCCGTTATAGGAGTGTCGCTGTTGGATGTCAGGAACTGACACTCGATGTCTGCAAATCCAGGGCAGGGCATTGAGAACGAGTACGTGCAGGAAATACTTTTCCGTCGATTGAGAGAAATACGTTGTTCAGTTGACGGAGGTGATTCGAAGAAAACCGATCGGACATTCCATGTAAGTGTTCCGGTAATAAGCTCGTCCAATCTGTTTTCGATAGAAGCTGTCAACGTTACTGGTTTTTGCTGTACAACAATGCTGTCGTTCGATATTACTGAAATGCGAGCTATACGATTTTGCCCAAAAGAAGTGTCTTCCGTCACGCAAAAGAGAAGTATAAGGAGGCAGGTGTTTGTGACTTTTATATATGTTGATTGCACAATCATTTGACTTTTAGGCTCTGTTATGGAACCAGGCCTTAGTGCCGCGAGGTTTGATCAGAAAGTTTATGTATTATGAAGACCTGCATTTTGTTTGTCATCTTTTTATTAATTCCTTGTCTTTGTTTTGCAGAACCTTCTCGTGTTGAGCTGCCACCCAACGTCATTATCTTTCTAGCCGATGATATGGGGCTTGGAGATACAAGTGCGTATCAAGATTTGACAAAGAATTCGGATTCAGTGCAGATATCGACGCCGGCGATGGAACGTCTTGCAATGCAAGGTGTACGCTTTACGGACGCACATTCACCATCAAGTCGATGTTCTCCGACCCGATATGCCTTGCTCACGGGACGCTACTGTTGGAGGACCCGACTGAAACACTGGGTTTTGTTTGGAGTTCATTGCCCGCCACTCATTGAGCGGGAACGGATTACATTTCCGGAGTTTCTGCAGGATGCAGGCTATCAGACAGCGATGTTTGGAAAGTGGCATCTTGGTCTAACCTACCGAAATAAAGAAGGGAATACAGCCACCGGATGGGATGATGCTGATCTTACCAAGCCGATTGCTGATGGTCCTCTCGATCATGGCTTTGATACATTTTTTGGTGTGTCCCGAAGTCATGGAACCTCTGGTCCAGATGGACAAAAGAAAAACAGCCCGACGCAACGGATTGGCCCGGGCTGGATCGAGGGACGATCAATTCTTGGTGCGACGGGTGACGGGAAAAAACTGGATGGCTCGTATCAGCTTGATGAGGTTGGACGAACGCTTGATAAAAAAGCACTTAGCTTCTTGGAGCAGGCTACATCTGAAACACAATCGTTTCATCAGCCGTTCTTCCTTTATTTTGCCTCTCCTTCGAATCACAGCCCGTATACGCCATCAGACGCATTAGGAGAATATCCTGTTGTCGGTGCGAGCACGTTTAAAAGTGGCAAGTCAACAAATAGTAAGAGACTTGATTTTGTGTATCAGAACGATGTTCATGTTGCACGACTGCTTGATTTTCTTGATAGGACTCCTGATCCACGTCGACCGGGCCACATGCTACGCGAGAACACATTGTTTCTGTTTTCGAGCGACAATGGAGCTGAGCGACCATCAAAAGTCTGTACTGGCCCGCTTCGTAGCCATAAGGGGTCAGTTTATGAAGGAGGCCATCGAGTGCCGTTTCTTGCTAGCTGGCCACATGGCGGAGTAGGAGATGGGCGGGTGGAAACACCAGCCCGTGATTGCGCGAGGCTGTGTGCCCTCAACGATATATTCGCCACAGTGGCAGAAGCTATTGGCAAGCCGCTTCCACCACTTCATGGTCATTTTTATGGAGCAGAAGACAGTATTAGTCAACTCGCGGCGATGAAAGGAGTCCTGACTGACCCACGCGCAGCAATCTTTCCAAATGATCACAAGGAGGCGTCAAAAAAAACATCAGACAAGAGGGCCTGGGTTGCGGTGCGGTCGAATGCAACACCACTTGTTGGACAGTGGAAGCTTTTTCTTGATCATCGTTACGCGTGGCAACAGGAAATGTTTCCGCAGGAACTGTACAACCTCACAGATGATTTAATGGAGAGTGAAAATCTTCTTGATGATCCAGAATATAGTCGTGTTGTTGGATTTCTTCTTGAGCAGGCACGAACTGCTGCGGGAGATGAAGGCTATACAAGGCAACCGTCAGAGCAATAAACGACTTCCATATGTTCTGTAAATATTTTTCGAAGGCAATTTTTAGAAACTTAAATCCAATGAGACGAGTAATGAAAGTATTGAATCAAAGAGGAACTGCCATTATTTCTCTTGTCGCCGTCTGTTTTGTCTTCTGTTCAGATTGTGATGCACGTCAGGATAGTGAGAATCGCCCTCACATTGTGCTTGTGATGGCAGATGATCAGGGGTGGGGACAGACTGGTTATTACGGACACCCATTTCTTAAGACACCACATCTTGATGATATGGCCGCACATGGTCTTCGGCTTGATCGGTTTTATGCGGGTGGCCCAGTGTGTTCACCGACTCGGGCAACGGTGCTTACCGGGCGAACACACGAGCGTACTGGCGTGATGTCGCACGGATACCCCTTACGTTTACAAGAAAAAACTATTCCTCAGGCACTTGCTGAAATCGGTTACGTAACGAGTCATTTCGGTAAGTGGCATTTGAATGGAATTCGAGGAGCTGGTATTCCAATTTTACCAAACGATGAACGCCGGCCGGATGTTTTCGGTTTTAGGCACTGGCTTTCGGTAACAAATTTTTTTGATATGCATCCACTCATGGGGCGACGTGGAAAAAAAGCTGGTGATTTTGAAAAGAAGAAAGGTGACTCATCCGAAGTGGTTGTGATGGAGGCACTCCATTTTCTGAAAGAACAACTCAATAAGAACTCTGACGTACGAACGTTTACAGTTATTTGGTTTGGAACGCCGCATTCTCCCTGGGCGTCTTTGGAATCAGATAGGGAACAATTCTCCCAATTGTCATTTCAGGCACAGAGACACTACGGTGAACTTGTAGCAATGGACAGAAGCATTGGTGCGCTTCGTAGTGGTCTTCAAGAGCTTGGCATCGCAGACAATACACTGCTCTGGTTTTCATCAGATAATGGCGGCTTGCCGAATAAAGATTTTCAGCCAACAGTTGGTCAATTGAATGAATCGATTGATGGCATGGTGTCATTGCGTGGTTCAAAGGGGACACTTTACGAGGGGGGCTTGCGTGTTCCTTCGATTGTTGAGTGGCCGTCACGAATTGAGCCAAAAGCCTCACAATTTCAGGCTGGTGCAGTCGATATCTTTCCAACAATTCTCGACGTTGTTGGGCTTCCAGAAGAAACCATGCTGCCTGTGCATGACGGTGTCAGTTTGTGCCAACTCTTTGATGGCGAGTCGAATAATCGCAATAAGCCAATGGGTTTTCGCTGGAACGGTGGCGGTGCCTGGATTAATGGGCGATATAAATTGGTTGTTTTAAGCACGTCTAAAAATACGAAAAAAGGTAAGCGGGCAAAAGAATCTCAGGAACTGTTTGATCTTGTAGCCGATCCTACTGAGTCAAAAAGTATTGCTCAGGAAAAGCCAGTCATCTTCCAAAAGTTGATGCATGAGTATGCACAGTTCTCTCAGTCAATTGATGAAAGCGTGCTTGGAAGAGACTACCCGTCGGGAAGGCTTGAAAAACCTGATCCAGAACCGAAACGCTGGTCTGCAGATAAAACAATTTATACTCCTTTTCTTAAGGTGTTTGAAGAAGAGCAAAACATTTTAAATAAACTCACTAAACCAGCCGAAGGTAATTGATTTAGCTGAGCACATCAGTTTATTTCATCACATTTCTGAATAGGCTTTTGGAACAAGAACGTATTTGTGAATCTTACTGACTGTGCCTTTGTACTTTTTTACTTTACTAAGAACTTTCCAGGCGGGATGTTCTCGGAATGATTTCCAAGCCTGAAGTCGTGATTCTTCGCTGGGGTACATTGTCAGATAGGTAAGGTTAGGGGTGTACGGACCAATCACTGCTTGCCCGATAAATATCGGAGTAATTCCGCAGTCAAGAAAAATCGGCACTTCACCGTTATTGAACATGTCTACCTTCAGTTGTCCCAGTTTTTCGTGCGCACTTTCATATGTTCGGAGTTCATACACACGATTCTTGTTTGCGGTGACTCCTGGAGGAACTTTAACTTTAGGCCAACACTGCATCGCAACTAGAAGTTCACTCGATATCCGTTGAAAGCTTTTGTCTCGATTGCCACTCGCAAAAAAGGCGGCTGCGTCACCTTGGTATTGCTGGTCTGATTGAATAACTTCACGATCCTGCAAAATTGCCAAGGGGTCATTGTGAGGAATGATCACAAATATGGTTTTTGCCCCAGTCTCATCATTTGAAGCATTCGTGAAAGCACCAACCGGTCCAATGCCATGGCGTTTAAGAGCAGGGATAAGAGCATGTGACAAATACTCGTCAACTGAATCTTCATCGCTGTCGTCACTCAGAATGTAGCCACGGACTTCGTAAAGTTCTGCTTTGATATTGGAGGATGGACTCAAGAGGCAGGCGCAAAATGCAGCATACAGTGTTGTAGTTCGAAAAAAGACAGTATCCATAAACAGGTTCTCTGGTTTGATTGAATGAAAAAGAAAATTTAGTATGAAGACAGCATTGATGTTCCAAAAGTTATGTGCATTGTTGGGAGTTAAATTCGGAGATGTAATGAAAGGTTCTCAGCCTATTCATGGGAAATCCTTGTTTTGCACGATTTTTATAAGGGGTCCGGAACAGTCGATCGCTTCGACTCAATAAGATTTTTATATTCTGATAAGAGCGACTGTGCTATGGGTTGATAACTTGGTTGTTCAAGAAGGTTTGTATCTTCGTGCGGATCATCGCGTAGGTTAAAGAGTTTTGTCGGTGTGAAATGGGTGCGTTTCTGGTCACTTTGCATGATCAGTTTGTAGGGCATTTTGCGAACCATGACTTCGCACTGCGAACCGGCTTGTTGAAGGAAGATATCTCTTTTTTGGAACGTTCCGTCTCCTGTAAACAAGGGCAGCAGATTGTTTGAGTCCATCGCCTGATTGATTGGAATATGTGTGCCAACCAGGGCTGCGAGTGTTGCTAGAATGTCCTGATTGCTGGCAAGTTCTTCTGTAATACCAGGAGTAATTCGGCCCGGCCATACTGCAAAGAATGGGACCCGGTGGCCCCCTTCCAGTGGAGAATTCTTGTTACCCTTCCATCCGCCGTTTGATCGGTGCCCTTCTTTTTCTGCTGGCCGATCAGCGAGACCACCGTTATCAGAGGTGACAATCAGCAGAGTATTGTCGTACTGATTAGTGGCTTTAAGAGCAGTGACAATTCGTTTCACTTGCATGTCGAGGTCGAGAAGCATGTCGAGGTGGTTGGTCGGTGTTTGCCCTTTTATTTTTTTTCCATCAAAAACATCAGGAGGGCAATGTGGTAGGTGAACCATTGGTGAGCAGTAGTACAGGAAAAAGGGTTTGTTGTCTGTTGCGGCATGCGTTATGAAGTCAACCGCTTTCTCTGAAAGACGCTGGCCTATTTCACGGGAGTCCCATTGTGAATCACCCAATCCAGGTCCCTTGTCACTCATGTCTTTGGGGTGAACTGCCGTATCCTCGTTGAGGAAAATAATCTGTGAGTTGTCGGCTATTGGGCTCCACACTTGATTTTCATAAAGCAAATACATTGGACCCTGAATTCCACATGGTGCGGTGAAGTCATATTCAAATCCGCAATCTCTCGGACCGCCGGAGATGAACCGCGTCATATCAACTTTATCGGTCAGATCACCATTTTTCGGTCCACGATAAAAAGATTTACTTCCTGGGATATAAAAGTCACCACCCAAGTGCCATTTCCCAATAAATCCCGTTTGGTAGCCAGCGTCACGAACAACAGTTCCGAGGGTAGCATGGTCGGGTTGGAACGCCGTTTCGCCAAAAGTGCTCCATACGCCCCATGGTGCATAGGAACGGTAGTTGTTGTTACCACTCATGACGGCGTAGCGAGTAGGAGCGCAGAGGGCTGTAGCCGAATGGCCGTCAGTAAACCAAAGCGAATGAGACGCAAGGTTATCGAGCGCAGGAGTTTCAACGACGGGTGCTTCGTGCTGAATTGATCGAACATGAAAGCTTATGTCACCAAGCCCGAGGTCATCTGCCATAATGACGACAATGTTGGGTTGACTACCTAGTGCGACGAGTGAATGGGAGAGAAAGATGCTAGCTGTAGCAATCAAAAGCGAACTTTTCAAACAATAGGGCATCTTCATTACGGTATCACCTTTTCTTCTCTAATTGTCACATCTTTGAGGTACAAGGGAAATGTCCAATTGCTCAGATTCAAACGCTTGTCCGAACATCGTGGTTCACAATCAAGCAAAAACTGGATGAATCGTATTTTGTCCGGTACAATAGAGGGTATTAAGTTCTCTGTCCAACAACAGTATGTATTTCTGATTTGACAACCAAAAATTAGGAGACTCGCAATGATTCGCCGTTTGCATTTCATCACACTTGGTTTGTGCGTCGCGGCAGTAGCGGCAGCAGCAGTTCCTGCCGTTGCTCAGTCGTGGAAAAATGCTGGTTCAAAAGCTGCCGGGTACTACTCGGAATACCATGGCCACAGTTCACACAGCCATCTTTACAGTGCCCAAAACCATGTCTCGCACTACAGCAAGTACCTTTCGACTGCCGAGACAGTGGATCCGTCTGTTGCTCGCATGGCTCATGATTCGATTGGTAACCATTTAGCCAAGACTCAGCAGCATCTTGGCCAAATGAAGAACCAGGCCGCTGTGCACAAAAATGCTGATGCCGTGAAGGCTATTTCAGAGGTAGAGGGTCACGTGCAGAATGCACGGTTGCATCAAGCAGATTTGAATAAAATCACGATCCAAAAACCAATTGAATCAAAGGCTGCAAAGTCAACGGTTGAAAAGATGCAGGTGTCGATAGAAAAAGCAATTCAAGGTCATGGCAAACTGCTCGAAACTCTTGGGATTGAAAAACCAACTACGAATAATAGTGAGAGTAAGTAGTAGTCGGCCAAGGCTTTTCATAAGAGGCAGGATTGACGTCGCCCCAAAGCGAGTCTTTATTTCGAGCCGATGTCGCTTCTCAAGAAAAAATACCATATCTAATAAGAATAGTGGCTTATGAGATTGCGGATATTATTGTTCGGATGCGTAATACTTGTTGCCTCGCCACTAGTTTGTTTTGGTAAAGGAACGAAGGCAACAAAGTCAGTGACTGTAACTTCGGGTGATCCCGAAATTATTGTTCAATGCCTTGGAGTAAAAGTAAAATCGAATCCATCAAATTCGGTTCGTGTGTATGTTCATTACAGGGTCATAAATAATTCACTAAAGGAAAAGTTTGGCATTTTAGATTTTAAGGCTCACTGTCCATTTCAAAATGAACTAACTGATCTCGAAGGAGGGTTTGTGGTGACCAATTTAGGTCCTGAGGAAAATGCGGAGTCTGAGAACTTGTGGTTTTTTCCACGAGGATGTTGGGATAAGGTCAAAGAAGTGGAGCTGTGTTGGAAAAAGCTTCCTTTAGATCATCCTCTTAATCCCAAAACAGACTAAGCCATTCTGCGCATGACGTTTCATATGCAGTAATAGGAATAGGGCGGCAGCCTGACAGAAATAAGCTGCCCCCCAAAGCCATCGCCTTCATCAGTCGAGCTACAAGGGCGTTACCCTCGAAACACATGAGTCAATTCATACTCGTTACGAACAAGAGTTTTCAATCCGAGCATTCTTTGAGAGTGGAACCCAAGAAGCCAGATGGGACAAGCACTTACGTTACTTATGCACTGCGTTTAAGTGGCAATTTACGGCGACGATGTGGGCGTCCAAGACGAGTGTGACCCTCGTCATATCGAAGCAGACGGGCAGGGCCGGCTGCATTCTGATTTGATGTGTGTTTTCCCCCAGTTGTTTGGCCTCGCATGAGTGCGGATAGCTCACGAAACCGAGGGACGTACATTCCAAACTGGAGTAGCGCTACTAACCTACCGGCTAATACTGGAAGAGTTCCAAGTGGTGCTCGCACGACTGCATGACGAAGAATCTCAACAATATGTAATACGAGACTTTGTGGCAGTGATTCCGCGGCAATAGATCGCCAGAAGAGCCGTTCTCCATAGAGCCCTGCTTTGAACGCTGGCTGCGGACGATGGCGCTCTGGTGCCGCAATGATTTTTGAGGTGGGCTCAAAGACGACACGGCCGCCAGTTGCCTGTAATGAGACAGCCATATCAGCGTCGGCGTACTCATCACCACATGCAGGACAGAATCCAAAAGTTAACCGATCAATCATCTGGCGGCTCCAAAATCCTGCCTCAAGTGTTGGGCCAGATGGCGAGGGAAAATCACCTGTATGAAAACCTTGTACTCGTGAAGCATCACCCCATGGTCGCAACATGACACGTCTGCCACCACGGCCTACTTCTATGCCGGTCGCTACAATTCGATCGCTGTCATCAGACGCGACCTCAAGTGGAACAACCGCAGCAACCTGCTCATTATTGAAATGCTCGACTGCTACGTCTGTCCAAAATGGGGTTGCCCGCCATCCTGCTGCCAGGACATGCACGATACGCCCGGTACTCGCGGCAAGCCCAAGATTGATGCATGCAACACGATTGGATCCAATGGGTGCCTGAATAAACCGAACCTCTGCACCAACGCTCCACGGATCGGAATAACCGAAGCCGAGAACGACGACAATTTCAGAGTCTTCAGGCCGATTCTCTAGTACGCTCACGAGTGTTTCCTCGAGAGTTGCCTCGTCCCCAGGTGCTGGAATGACGATCGATAGCCGCGGAGGTGTTGCCGTAGTAGTCGGCATGCTGGCCGTATCCCGTAAGGGTCAGAAGAACCGCATTATGCGGCAACTCGCTGCGGTTGCAGGTCGTTGAAAAGATTGACCGTGTGAAGCATCTCGCCATCAGCGTTGTAGAATTGCACGACGCCACAGTCGATGAGCCACATTGCGAACATTTCAGTTACTCGATAACAACGGGCAACGCAGCGACCTCGATCAATACGAATATTTTCTTGTAGATCGGCCGCGTCATCAGATTCGGCGCCCAAGTCAACAAATAAGCGGGTAACCATGTCGCGCACGTCCGCGGCATTCAGATGTAAATGCATTGCTGCAACCTCCTGTTGCGAAATATTCCGGACGACCTCATGTCATTCGTGGAAGGGTGAAACCGTAGCGTTCTTCCCTGCCGCGGCGGAAGGCTAGTTTTTGACTATCCTCCCGCTTTTCCAGCCAAGAAGAAAATCGGCAAAGCGGCTCAAGCCAAATCATGCCTAAGGAGAAAGCCTGAATATTCGCCCTGATCCCCCATCTCAACCCAGTCTGCCAGCAGTGATGAGGAGCTAGAAAACAGGGGTAATTTAAACATTTACGGAAAACATCTGTGGGTTGGGCGGAAATTTATTCATCTGGCTAGAGCCGTTCTGTCCAAGAAGTCTTTCCATATCGCGATTCAATAAGTTGTTGTGTCTGACGTTGGGGCCATGTTGTTCTATTGCCGTTGGCGGAGAAAGCATTTCGCACCGCTTTGTCAATCTGTTCACGACCTAACCATAGGTTTGTTAAAAATTCACTATGAATCCTTTGGTGTCGGTATTCTGGTTCCCGTGGAGGATGTCGCAGCAACTGCCCAACAAGGTTAAGCGGGAAGTCATCGAGAAGAGTCCCATGATAGAGCACACTCTGACGACGCACACGAAGGGCATTTCCAGAAATCTTCTTTGCCCTGCCGGCTCCTCTGACAACTAAATCAGAAGTACCTTCTCGTATCACATCTCGTCCAGCTGCAGAAAGCGTTGCAGCAAGAGGATCAAGCATGGATGCATGTATAGCTTCAAGTGGAGGCACATCTTGAAAAGGGGTTATGATTGACCACATCACACAGCCCGGCCCAAGGATAACCGTTGCGCCACCACTTGGGCGTCGTAAAACGGGGATGTTGAGTCGTGCACAAGCATCATAATCCACTTCTCTGAGGAGCTCACTTGATGAACCGAGGACAACCACAGGTGCAGCTGCTTGCCATGTGCGAACCAGTGGATTTTTGAGCAAACCGGACTCTGCTTCATCTAAAATGGCTTCATCAACAGCGAGTTGTTCCGCAGCTGTCATCAGTGGCGGAAGCGCTGATTCATCAAGCCACTGAGCGTCACGTCCAGTTATTTTTGTCACAATACATCACCTTCTAGATGGAAAGTCTATCATGTTAGAAAGGTTCCGTGGCTCGTCACGCTGCTAGCCGTTGTCATCTGATGTACGATCTGGGTTTCCGTAACTTCCTCTGAAATTATAATTCATGGCTACCTCTCCAAATCAACCAATTAATCCGGATGACAGTCTCCCGCCAGTTGAACCACCCAGTGCGGCATTTCTGGTCCAGTTGTTTCTTGTCCCAGGAATCATTGTCGCAATTATTGTTTGTGTTTGGTTGGCCTTCCATTGGCTAGCACATCTCGGAAATGATCCACAGGCATACGTTCGTACGCTTCGCCGTGCCAATGAGGGTCGTTGGCAAGCAGCATTAAACCTTGCGAATGATCTGCGTGGCCCAAATGGTTCTGGGCTGAAAGCCGATGTTAAACTGGCGTCTGAATTAGGCAGCATCCTTGATGATGAAGTTGGCAGTGGCCGAACTGGTGAGCAATCAGAAACGTTGCGGCTCTATTTGTGTCGAGCCCTCGGTGAATTCACTGTTCCAGAGGCAGCGCCAGCACTCGTTCGTCGTGTCAACGAAAATGACGATGATCCTACAACCCAAGCAGCAATCGAGGCGCTAGCGGTTCTAACGACCAATCTTCAGAACGCCAGCAGATCGTTTGAGAATCAAGACGATGTTGTGGTCGCGGTGTTAGCTACAACGACTTCAACAAATTCGCGGGTGAGGGATGCATGTGGATTCACGCTTGGGGTGCTTGGGGGTGAAAAGAGCATCGAGGGTCTGTTGCGGTTAATGGGAGATCCATCAACCGATGTGCGGTCAAACGCTGCGCTTGGTTTAGCGAGACTTGGACAGACAGACGCCTACGAAACACTGTCGGAGATGCTTTCTCTAGAGGACATTCACTTGGACGAGAAGGTACGTGATGACAAGACACAGTCAGAGCGGTACAAGCGGGCCCTCGTGGTGGTGAATGCATTGCGCGGGGTCACGATGCTGGTGGATACAACAAACCAGGCTCCACCAACAGGTATCATTGAGGTAATTAAAAAGTTGCAGCAAGACCCGGTTGCGGAAATTCGAAGTAGCGCGAGTGCTGTGATCAAGAAGATTGACCGAATATCAGGATAAGTCTTCGGCACGACTGTTAGTGTGGTCTTGATGATTTAGTAATCAAGGAATTCATCAAGAGCTTCTCGAAGAGCTTCCGTGTCAGTTTCGATACCAGTTAGGTTTCGGAAATTGATTGCCATAATACATGCAGTTACTTCAAGGCCATCAATGCGGCAGGAGTTGGCATTCGTTGCTGCCTTAAGTGTCGCCGATGCTTTTGGATCAAGTGATGTGTCAACAACAACAAGATCTTCCCTGAATTCAGGGAGCTGGAAATCGTCAGGGGCAGATCGATTGTCTTCAGCAGCAATGACAATGCCGATGTCTTCATTCGCTGAAGTCACTTCGTTTTCAGCAGCCGATGCATTTCCCCCCTCAACCGCATTTATTGCTTTCGCCAAAACGGATGCCTGATTGTCCCAAGGATCTACAATGGTGATCCCAGGAGCGCCGGCAAGCGTTAACTCGAGCGCGAGAGAACGAGCGAGGAGATTCGTCCCGAGAATAAGTGAACGTGTTGTTGAAGGATCTGCATGGAGCCGAATCGAATCAAGCACACCCCGACCAAGTGTGAGATGACCAACGAGCTGCCCATCTTTGCTTCGTTCTAATAAGTTACAGCCTCCGGCAAACTGGGCAGCGGGGCTTACAGATGAGGTGAAGCCAACTGCAGTTTCTTGTAAAGGACCCGCAAGCATACACCCACCAAATCCTAAGGCAGCAACACCGGTGAGCGCGTCAGCGAGACGAGCCGGTGCCACCTCGAGTGTCAGAAATCTCCAATCAAGTGAGTCGTGAGCGACAACTCTCTCGAAAAGGAATTGCGCGGGATTGCCGGCAGCCGGGTGACCGAGAACAGCGATGACTTCCTGCAAGGCCGGGTTTATCATGGCATTCAGTACTGTACTTTCTTTCACTGAATGATTAACGAAACGTGTGCGCTCGAAACCACCGACCGCTGGGACAAATTGTATTCACGTTATACAGGCTGCCCAATCACTGCTACAAATCGCGGATCATTACGGATCGGATCGAAGTCGCTTTCGCAACTTGTCAGCGACCTGAAACGGTCGTCTGAAATAATCGCCTTGGTTAGATATTCAATTGCAGCAGGGACATTTCCGGCGAGGGAGTGGTAGCACGAGAGATTATACGCAAGAATTGGGTCATCGCCACAAATATCGATGCCTTGAACCAGCGCCGTAATTGCCTCTTGGAGTTGTCCCAAACGCTTTAAGCACCATCCGAAACCGAGCCAACTCGTCACAGACTGGGGGGTGTTGGCAACGGCATGCTGAAAATAGGGTAGGGCATCTGAAAACTGACCAAGTGCTCGAAGTGCCTCTGCTCGTAACACGATAGCATTGCCATTTGATCGTTCTGTTTCAGAAAGTCTGTCAAGCAGTTGAATAGCAATGAGCAGAAGCTTTTGTGCTGGTTTCGAAATTTCCTGGTCAGGCGTCATATTGAACTCCGCGAGTTCAATGTAGCCAGAAGCCTGTCTGAGTAAGGCAGAATGCCGTACGTTTTCAAGCGAAATGATGTTTTCGTGAGATATGGACATCTCAGAACCTCGAATCGAGCGAGTCACTAACCCGTGCATTTTAGAAACCAAGGAAGTTTTACGGAGAGGAAGCGTCCTGTTTTTACGGCGTCGAGTATGAGAAAGTTCGGTTTGCACACAAAAACAGGCCTCGATTCCAGCTTTGCAAACGCCAGGCCGATTTTTTGGTACGGATTTGGCTGAAAAGTGGCACTTATCCAAGTAGCGGAAGTTAATAGGCGGACGTGGCATTTCTGCGGTGTTGAGTTGAACTGTCCTGAAACGCCTGCATGCTAATTCGTAAATTTGAGGCACCATAAATGCGACTAACCGTCAGAACTCTGTTGGCGTGGCGAGACCGCGTGCTCTCTGAAGAAGATCAACGCGATCTAGATCAAAAAGTTTTATCTCACGATGCTGCTCAAGAAATTGAGCAGCGGATTGAGCGAGTGCTTGGAAATCTTGACCTGCCATCGCCGCGAGTGGATGCTGCAGGCTTATCTGCCAGCGCGAACAGTATGGCTGAATTTCTTGATAATGCATTGCCCGAAGAATGCCTTGGTTCCTTTGAGTCAAATTGCATCGAGTCTGACGTTCAGTTATGTGAAGCAGCCGAGTGCCATCAGTTCCTGTCGGAAATGCTTGGGCAGCGTGAGTTGATGGCAGAACTTACTAATGAAGAAAGTCACAAGCTGGTCGAGTTAACATCAAGGAAAGCTTCTTTGTTGACTGGCCAAGTAGGCCATTCGGTAGGCATGGAGAATGCCCGCGCTATTCGAGCGGAGCTTGATTCTCTAGCCCTTGATTTTCGTGGCGAAGACTCAGCAGATGTCGTCTACGCGTCTAGAAAGAAGCGGCTTTTTGCCCCACTTGCCATTGTTGTGGCGATAGTGATGCTTCTTCTTCTTATGAGTGCTTTTGGAGTCCAACTACTTCGCACATTTAGAGCCCCCCAAGTTCAGCAGCAGGCAGCCCAGTTGCCAGTGCCCTCTGATCTTGCGTTTGAAAATAATGATGCGGAACCCAAAATGGATCAGAGCCAGATTCAACCCACTCTTGGAACAGATCCTTCTGAAGAAGGATTACCCGAAAAAGAGCCCGAGAAATCATCGCTAGGTATTGATGGTGGGGCAAAGCCTCAAGCAACTCAGGTGGTGTCATCTCAGACACGTGCACTGTCAGTTCCTGTTGAGCCGAAGTCTCCTTCCTCGGAGGCTGATACATCAGATCCATCGATGGTAAACAACACAACAGTGCCTCAGGGCACCGCCATGGCTATTGGTTCATCTCTGCCCCCAGCGTCTACGGGTCCACCGCTGTCGTCAACAACCACTGCGAATGCAAACACGCTGCAAAACAATGTACCTATGCCAGTTCCAGATGAACCAATCCTTGGTTTTTTGGAGAGTGATGCAAATATTGGGTGGGGAGCTGTTCTTCATCGAAATCGTGAGGCTGATCGAAGCGAGTTGGATGGCTGGCTAGCCTTGCCGACGGAATCAGCACTTGGACCTTATGAGGAGATTCAGGTACCGCCAGGGCTAAGCCCTGTCTTCGATGTGGGTGGCGTTACAGTTCGTATGAAACCTCGAACTCACGCCATTTTCAAACTTGATAGTCTCCAGAAACCACGGATAGAACTTTTATCTGGAAGTATTGTGATTCGGTCTGCAGATGACACAGCTCAAATAGGTATCGCTGCCGGTGGCCTCAATGGGATTATTTTGTCAGGTCTCATGGGGAGTGTTGCGATTGACGTTTCTAAAACCCCTCCTGATGTTTTGGCAGCAAGGCAAACTCGGCAGAGTCAGATTGCCAGAGTATGTGCCTTGGAGAAGCCTGTTGAGTGGAAGCAAACTCAGCCAGGAGGGCTTCCTGTAGCAAGACCACTTCGTGGAATTTCAGAAGCATTTCAATTGTCGCCTCAAGAGATTCTTGAATGGTCTGAAACGAGGCCACTGGAGGCAAGTCTTCGTACTGTGGACTCTCTCCCACCGTGGACGGTATCGTCGAGATCACTTTCGAGACTCAAGAAGTCAGCAAGTGAGTCACTTGCTGAGGCAATGATGCGTCCCGAACCGCTACTGAAGTCACTTATCGAGTTGTCGGATGATTCTCGAATTGAGAATCGTATGATTGCCGTTGAAACACTTGCGCTTCTTGGTTGGTACGACCAACTTGTGGAGTTGTTGGCTTCGGCGCCACGACCGGGTCCAGGGCCGTCCGCTGAAATGTGGAAGCAACTCGAGGGGCAATCAGTTCCTCCTGCCCTTGCAGACGCTACGCAGGCGTTCGCATTAAAAAAGTCTTTACGGGATTATGTCGGTCCAGAGCAAGGAGAAATTCTTGTAGGTCTTGCTGCACGTTCACTCCTTTCAGATGCAAAAGAGGCAAGGGCACCAAAACTCATTAGCTTGCTCGAGGACGAAAATATTATTTTTCGCAGGTATGCAATTCAGTGGTTGCGAGAACTCTATGAAGAGTCACTATCGGATATGGCAAAATATCGTGCGGACTGGAGTGAAAAACAATTAGTGGAGGGGGCTGACTGGTGGCGAAAGAGGTACGACCAAGGGCTTCTCAGCCCACGGACTCCTTGATATCTCAAGGGCCGACGTTGGCTGGATTCCTCTTTTCAACCGGAGAAACAGCATGCGTTTGTTCCCCTTCCGCGGCTTGTTTATGATCTTTTAGGTATTACGGAAAGAATTTCGGCGAAATCAGAATGTGTCTAACACGACATCTTCTATTTTTGATCGAGAGATAAGCTGGAAATCTCGGCTTATCGAAATGCTTGCTCGCCTGCATCGGCCTTGGCCATCGTATAGTTAGTGTGGCCAACATTTCCTGGTGGGCCTTCAAGCGCCGTTCGTAATGGTATGGATACTGGTCAGAAAGGATTGATTCGTGCAGATAAACGTTTCCGCTCGACACGGGCATCTTAGCGCTGCTTCGCAGTCAAAAATTTCTGCAAAAGTATCACGTCTAAAGAGATATTTTGATCGTATTACCGCGTTGGATGTGACTGTGGATCTCGCTAATACATCTCTTCCGGCTGTTGAAATTATTGCGTCAGCGGAGCATTTTCATGATCTTGTTAGTCATGAGACTGCGCCCAATCTCTGGCGGAGTATTGATGGCGCAGTGCAGAAACTCGAGCAGCAGTTACGGAAGCATAAAGAAAAAGTACGAGATCATAAAAATGTCGAGACAGTCCGAAAAAGTTAATCTCGTCGGAGTAGATACAAAACAACTATGAAATTTTCAGATTTTGTTTCAGTCGATGCCATTCGTCCAAGTGTGGTTGCAAACTCAAAAGAGGGCGTAATCCGTGAGATGACGCAGTCGCTTGTTGATGCAGAGAAGATTGCTGTAAGTGAAATGGACAGCATTGTGAAAGCTATCATGAAGCGAGAAGACCTTGGGAGTACAGGCATAGGGCGTGGAGTCGCGGTGCCGCATACGAAACATCCAAGTGTTAGCCGTCTCGTTGGGACAGTTGCGATTAGTGAACAGGGTGTTGATTTTGAAAGTTTGGACGGAGAGCCAGTGCAACTGTTTTTTCTCCTTGTCTCACCCCCGGATCGACCTGGAGATCACTTGCGAGCATTGGAAAATATTTCAAGACAGTTACGAGACGATGCTTTCTGTAAAACGTTGAAAGAGGCTGGTGGTCCTCAAGAAGTCTGGCGACTCCTCGAGGACGCTGATGCTCAAAGCATCGCTTCGTAGTTTTTGGAGAGTTAGGGGATTCAGTCATTAGGTGGCTATAAAGCGGATGACAATAGATCAAACTGAGAATTCGATGCACGAGACCCATTCACGCGAAGTTGTCGTGGCGAATGAGCAGGGGCTGCATGCCCGGCCAGCTGATTTGGTGGCGAGAGAAGCGCAACGATGGGAATCACGTATTGAGTTTGTGGGAAAAGCCCAGCGGGTCGATGGGAAAAGTATTCTTGACCTATTGACTCTTGCCGCTGAAGAAGGCACCCGCCTGGTTGTGGAAGCAACTGGTCCAGATGCCTCTGAGGCGCTTGATGCCATAGGAAGCCTCTTCGAGCAGAAATTTGCTTTGAATGAAGAACACACAAGAACACACACGAATAAAACGAAACAGGAAAAACAGATTTCCAGTGATTCGGCTGGAATAAATACGGCAGCCTGCGAGGGTGTCGCCGAGAGGAATACAAACAGTTGACAAGATGTCGGCATTCGCAGGCTTCTTGTCTTACATGGTGTTTATTTGCCTGCTGGTAGATAAACACTGACAAAAATAAACAACAAAAGGAGACGCGCGACGCGAGGCGCCCGGAAAGCAGGATGTTGATCATTGGCTGAAGCGAAAGTTGTCGCTAGCCGATCTCCCTGCAATACGGATGTCGCCTTGATCGCCGGCGCCCATGCTAAAACTACAAGGTATTGCGGTCTCGTCGGGAGTGACAATCGGCGAAGCACTTGTTCTCGACAGCGAAGGCTTTCGGATTCCGAGGCGTTTCGTCGCACGAAGTGCTGTTGATACAGAACTTCAGCGGCTGTCGAATGCGATCGCTGAATCAACGGCCGAAATCAAGAAGAACCGTGATGCAGTTCGTGGGGAACTTGGTGAGCAGTATGCCGCGATTTTTGACGCCCATCTGGCAATGCTTCATGATCAACGCCTGCAGGAAGAGTTGACAAGTGCGGTCCGAGAACGCAATTGGTGGCCAGAATATGCAGTGAGCCGAACGCTCCGGCGATACGCTAAGGTTTTTCAGAAACTTGATAATCATATCGCGCAGCGGGCACACGATATCTATGACATTGAAAAGAGTCTTCTGCGAAACCTTCTAGGTCAACGCAGGGAGACGCTTGCGTCGATCTCAGAGCCAGTCGTGATACTTGCTCATAATCTGACGCCGAGTGAAACAGCAAATCTGGATAGGCGTTTTGTAAAAGGTTTTGCAACAGAACTTGGTGGGCCAGGGAGCCATACGGCAATCGTTGCAGAAGGGCTTGAGATACCTGCCGTTGTTGGAATTGGTCCTTTCTTGGCAGATGTTTCCGGTGGTGAGCCGGTCATTCTTGATGGCAATCAAGGCGTAGTCATTCTTCAGCCAGACGAAGAAACCATAGCCCGATACAGACTTGAAGCTGAAGTTGCTGAAACGGTTGCTGCGTCCCTCGGGCAGTTGCGAGACTTACCGGCAGAGACGATCGATGGTGTGAGAGTACAAATTCGAGGAAACATTGAGTTTCCTGAAGAAGTTGAGCAGTGCATGCGACGGGGCAGCGATGGTATAGGGCTTTATCGCACCGAATTTCTTTACCTCACAAGCCGGCACGAGCCAAGCGAAGAAGATCATTACCGTGCGTACCGTAAGGTTATCGACGCAATTGACGGGAAGCCGATGGTGGTCCGGACGTTGGATTTAGGCTCCGACAAAATGCTTACTGAGAAAAGCCCGGAGGAGGAGCGGAATCCATGTTTGGGCCTGCGAAGCATTCGCCTTTCCTTGCGGCAGTTGCCGATGTTTCGGACGCAGTTGCGTGCCATTCTGCGGGCGAGTGCACACGGTGATGTCCGAGTGATGTTTCCATTGGTCTCGACAATCCTTGAGTTGCGTCAAGCACGATTAGTCTTGGCTGATGTAATGGAGGACCTTGCTGAGCATGATATTGATTTCAATCCAAAGCTAAAAATTGGAATAATGGTTGAGACACCTGCTGCCGCAATGATGCTCGATGCATTCATTGAGGAGGTGGACTTTGTCTCTGTTGGGACAAACGACCTCATTCAGTACACGCTGGCTGTTGATCGTGGAAATAAGGATGTAGCAGATCTCTACAGCGCGTGTGATCCAGCAGTTATCAGATTGTTAAAGAGATCTCTTGATATTGCGGATGATGCCGAAGTGTCGGCAAGTGTCTGTGGTCAGATGAGTGGAAGCGTTATGTACACCCAGTTATTGCTTGGCCTTGGGCTTCGCGAACTGAGTGTGCCTGCTGCAGCCATACCAGAAATTAAACAGGCGGTTCGAAGCGTATCAATCGCCGATTGTCAGGCTGTTGCGAAACGGGTTCTTGAAATGAACAGTGCTCGTGACGTAAAGGCCTTTTTGCGTGATCAAAAACGACGGCTTCTAGCGGAGACTGTCGCGTGATGCATGTGCTGCCCGACGGGTGGCTGATCAATAGAAAGAAAGAACTATTATGAAGCAGGAAATGCTGATTAATGTGACGCAGGCTGAAGAATGCCGCATCGCAATTATTGAGGAGGGTGTACTGGAGGAACTTTATGTTGAACGAACAAGCCAGGAAAACCTTGTTGGCAATATTTATAAGGGACGAGTTGTTAACATCGAGCCATCCATTCAGGCTGCCTTTGTTGATTTCGGTGTTGGACGGAATGGATTTCTCCATATCAGTGATATTGAGCCTCAGTACTATCGTCAGGGTGGCCTTGATCCCGACAAGGCTTTTGAATTGACCGATCCGGCAAAAGCTCCTTCTGAAGGATCAAATAACGGAGGTAGGCCTTCAGATCGACGTCGAAAGCCACGAATTGGTGATCGTCCTCGTATCAAGCCTCCGATACAAGACGTTTTGAAACGGGGTGATGAATTACTGGTACAAGTCATCAAGGAGGGTTTTGGTACGAAAGGGCCTACGCTATCAACCTACATCTCCATTCCTGGCCGGTACCTCGTCCTTATGCCGCCGCTTGGTCGAGTTGGAGTCTCGAAAAAGATTGATAATGAAAAAGAACGGCGAGTGCTTCGAGGGATTATGAATGCGCTCAAGCCACCCAAGGGAGTCGGCTTTGTCGTACGAACAGCTGGTACTGAGCGAACCAAGTCAGAGATGGCTCGTGACATGGCGTATCTACTGCGGCTCTGGAAGAGCATCGTCAAACGGATGAGAAAATATTCCGCTCCAATCGATATCTATCAGGAAAGTGACATGATTATTCGGACAATCCGAGACATGTTCACCGAAGATGTGGGAAGAATTCTTATTGACGATCGTGCTGCATATGAACGAGCAAAAGAGTTCCTCGAGTTGGTTATGCCTAAGTACGCCAGCCGGTTGCAGTTTTATGATGGTAAAGAACCATTGTTTTATCGCTATCGACTCGAAGAAGAAATTAGCCGAATACATCAGCACAAAGTCCCGCTTAAAGGAGGAGGGTCGATCGTAATCGATACGACCGAAGCACTTGTTGCCATCGACGTCAACTCAGGAAGTTTTCGTACAGAAAAGTCAGCGGAGGAAAACGCCTATCAGATGAATCTGATAGCGGCAAAAGAGATTGCTCGCCAGTTGCGATTACGGGATCTCGGTGGCGTCATTGTGAATGACTTCATTGATATGCGGCGAGAGAAATATCGTCGTGGAGTTGAGAGGGCCTTGCATGATGCAATGAAGCGAGACAGAGCTCGAACGAAAGTCTTACGAACGAGTCCCTTCGGGCTGATAGAGATGACTCGGCAGCGAATCCGTCCGTCACTGCGAAAGAGTGTTTTTCGAGATTGCCCCACGTGCTTGGGCACTGGAATGGCAAAAACTGCAGAAAGCATGGCGATCGAGGTTATGCGAATGCTGCAACTGTCGGTAACGCGTGAGGATATTGCGCGTTTGACAATCACAGTGCATGATGAAGTGGCAACCTGGATAAACAACCGTAAGAGACGAGAGATTGCCCAGTTCGAAGACGTTTCTCGTGTGGAACTTCATATTGTGGGTCAGGACACTGCATCCCCAGAACACCTGGCAATTGAAGCATGGGAAGCGAGTGGGCGAACGGTGCGGTTTCCATAAACTTCAGCAAAAAGTAGTGAAGAAAGTGTCAAACTCCCGTGCTTTGCGCACGAGGCTGGATTTTCTCGCTCACGGATTACAATCAAGAGTTCTCGAATTGGGCACTGGTTTACATGAATTGAGGTTTTCTGATGGCTGCCGAAACAACATCTTCTGACACACCAACGACCGACACCATGGTTAGTGGTGGTCATCACTACTGCATCGTGTCAGATGGCGGGCGTCAGTATCGTGTCTCTGAGGGTCAAGAAATCGAAGTCGATTTTCGGCCAATTGACGCAGGGACTCAACTTGTCTTCGACAAAGTACTTGCAGTCAGTAAAGAAGGAAAGCTCCGGATAGGGGCTCCGATCATTGACGGTGCCGTTGTCAAGGCAGAAGTTCTTGGTCTATCTCAGGGTGAAAAAATCTACGTTCAGAAATTTCGTCGCAGAAAGAACTATCGTCGAAGAACAGGGCATCGGTCAGTTTCGACGAAAGTTCGAATCAGTGAGATACCCGCGGTTGAGTAATCGGTTCTGTATTGAAGATGTCTGGAATTAATTTACGCCTCAAGTTCAATCTTGAGTATTTCTGTGAATCTATTCAATGATTCCTGCAAGTGGACCACCTCTTCGGCAGAGGCTGTCGATTTTTTTCACAACATCAGGGTCTTCCGCGACGGGTGGAGCATGGTGCGGCTTGAGCCGGGCATCAATGACAAGTGGCCCTGCGCAGCCCCAATGTTTTTGATGAATCGACTCTCGGACACCATGAACATCAATTGCCGGATTGGATCTGGTGAATGCGATCCACAGAAAATTTTCCAAAGTTGCCGCAGTGAATGCACTGTTATCTGCAATTATAATCAAAGGCCATCTCAGAAGGTCATCTTGCTGATCGATCGAACGAGTAAATCGTTGTATGTCCTGAGTCCAATGAGCCTGCTTTGTTGAGTGCCAAATTACATCGTCATTTGCTGCATCAAGAGAAGGTTGTGGTTCGATAGGTGGGCCGGTGACAGAAAGTATGCCGGGTATGCATGCAAACGGTTTCGAGAAACCCTCCGGAAGGCGAATGTTTCCTGATATTTCGTTTGGTAGTTCTCGGACTGATTGACCACGGGCAGCTATGACCAACTTAGAACCATTGTTCAATCCTTTACCTGAGTAATCGAGCGTATCAATTGTTGTCTCGGTATGAAAATGGCAGTCTCGTCTCCAGTCCACTCGTTGCAGAAGATGGCTGAAGAACCTTTGTACGTCGCGAGCATTCAGGTCGGGTGCATCCGTCTGATTGGCAATAAACAGATATTTCGCCAGAGAAAGCTGGCCCTGTCCGAGTATTGCTGAAGCCTGGGTGAGTAACTCAGCTGGTCGAGATGAATTTTTCCAAGGAAGATAACGCTCACTGCCAACAGCCAGAAGAAGGGGATGAACACCGGCCGCATCTACGGCATGAATACTCGATATTCCTGGAAGTACCGTTGGAATAATAGGACCAGTGATTTCATGAACAAGCCACCCAAACATGGTGTCTTCCTGAGGCGGTCGTCCTACCACCGTAACAGGCCAGATGGCATCTTCTCGCTGCCATACATGGTCAACTCGCATTACGGGAAAATCATGCTGTCGCGAATAGTAACCGAGGTGGTCACCAAATGGACCTTCTGGCTTTGTTAAATCTGGGGCAATTGTCCCCTCGATAACGAAATCAGCATCTGCGTAAATAGAAGGGCGTCCCTTGCGGCGAATCATTGGTATACGATGGCCTGCCAAAGCACCGGCAAACGTAAGTTCAGAAAGGCCTTCGGGCAACGGCATCATTGCCGAGACAGCCATGGAAGGAGTGCCTCCGACGAAGATCGCCACTTTGAGAGGCTCTGTCCTCGCAATAGCTGCTGCATGATGTACACCAATTCCTCTGTGTATCTGATAATGCATGCCAACTTCATTGTTCTCCTCGTAGCAATTACCACGTAACTGGACCCGATACATGCCCAGATTCGAGGTCTTCATTGAGGGTGCATCCGGATGCTCCGAATAGACAGCTGGCAGCGTAATGAATGGGCCACCATCACCAGGCCAGCCGGTTACGCCTGGAAGGCTTGTAAGGGGAACATCACGATTGAGAACACCTCCGCCACGGACGTGCCGTGGAATCATGCTGAGGGCGTCAAGAGGGCTTCGCCAATATCGTAAGGGGTTTTGGACGGCAGCGGTTGGGTCCATCTTTAGTTCAACCAGCCTTCGTACCCGCTCAAGGGTATCGGAAAATAAGCGTTCAACACGCTTCTGTGTGCCGTAGAGATTCGTAAGTATTGGGTGCTGCGTACCGAGAGCAGATGTGAAGAGAAGAGCCGGACCTCCAGCCCTGAAAAGTCGTCGTTGAATTTCAGCTATTTCAAGGTGTGGGTCGATTGGGTAATCAATCTCAATGACCTCTCCTTCTCCCCGAAGAGTTTCGACGCATTGACGAAGTGTTCTAAATCCCATGCAATCCTCCTTAGGTATGGTAGCGTCGAGTGCACTCTCGGTTGTTAAAATCTGTTGAGATAGTGGTTGCCGTCATGATCCTCACAGTTACATGGTAAGGATAAGGTATTGAACATGCCCGATTTATTTAGTGCTACGCGAAAGGAAAACGTTGAGCGGGTGGCTCCTCTGGCGGCTCGAATGAGGCCCCGGAGGTTAGCTGATTATGTTGGGCAGTTGCAGGTCATTGGCTCGGGGAAGCTTTTAAGGCGATTGATTGAGGCTGACCGGCTCGGCTCAATCATTCTTTACGGTCCTCCCGGAGTTGGCAAAACAACCCTTGGTGAGATTATTGCCACGGAGACAAAGCGTCGATTTATAGAGCTTTCTGCAACCACTTCAGGGGTGAAAGATCTTCGCGATGTCATTGAGAGTGCGCGGCGTCGATTAGAGGACGATGCCTGCCGAACCTGCTTATTTATCGATGAGATTCATCGTTTTAATAAATCACAGCAAGATGTTCTGCTGCCCGATGTTGAAAATGGCGTTATCGCGTTAATTGGAGCGACAACACAAAACCCATTTTTTGCGTTGACTCCTGCTTTGGTAAGTCGAAGTCGTATTTTTGAACTTCAAGCACTTCAGCCAGAAGACATAAAAAAAATTATTGAACGTGCACTTGTTGATAAGGAACATGGGTTTGGGTTGCGGGAAATCAATATTGATCCTAAGGCGATCGATTTCCTTGTAGAAACCGCTGACGGTGATGCCCGTAGAGCCCTTGGTGGGCTTGAGGTTGGAGTGCTTTCATCAACTGATCGCCCATTACTCTTTACGGAAGAACTTGCCCGTGAAAGTGTGCAGCGAAAAGCCGTTGTGTACGACTCGGGAGACACACACTACGACTGTGCAAGTGCGCTTATTAAGAGCATACGTGGCAGCGATGTAGATGCCGGAATGTACTGGCTCGCCCGCATGCTCGAAGGCGGCGAAGATGTGCGTTTTTTGGCCAGAAGGCTGGTTATTTTGGCCAGCGAAGATATTGGAAATGCTGACCCTCGTTCACTTCTTATTGCAATAGCTGCTATGCAGGCGACTGAGTTTGTAGGTTTGCCCGAATGCCAGCTTGCGCTGGCTCAAGCTGTTTCGTATCTTTCACTCGCGCCGAAAAGCAACGCATGCACACGAGCTATTGCAGATGCTCGACATGATGTTTGTGAAAAATCTGTTTTACCTGTCCCGAGGTATTTGCAGGACAAGCACTATGCAGGAGCAAAAAGACTTGGTCACGGGAAGGGGTATGCCTATGCCCACGATGCTCCTGACGCGATTGCACAACAGGACTACCTTGGTGTGGAGCGACACTACTATCAGCCAACCAGTCGAGGCTTGGAACGAGACCTTGGTCAACGGTTGGCTGAAATTAGGCGGCGTCTGAAGGAGTCACATTCGGTGCCTGCAAATCCGTCTGCGAGCGAATTTCGTGAACAAGATCCTGCGTAAGGAACTTCTCGAGGGCTGCCAAGCTTCTTGCAACCACGGCACCATCGATAACGCGATGGTCAGCAATCAGTGTTACCAGGCACCTGCCATCAGCCTCAATTGGACGGTACGAAATACTTGTTGTGCAGAGTGTTGGGTGAAAGTGATTGCTCGAGCCAAAGCCTGCAAGCGTTGAAAGACTAAAGGTGCCAATGCGTGAGGATCGTTTACGCGACGCTGATCCAAGGTTCCACCGAAGTACCGCTCTCCGAAGAAATCCTGGAAGCATTTCGAGCTCACGTTGGCGCTTAAAAAGTTCTTGGCTTGGCTTACTGCAACACTGATCAATGAAGCGTTGTATCTCAACAAGTGGCAGTGTTTCTGGTTGATGGAGACGAGCCCAGCAAAGTTGCTCAGTATCATTTTCCATTCTGTTAATTGCTAGTGTCGCCACAATTTGATTGGTTGTTGCAATACGAGGCCATAGCCCTGGCAAAAACCAACTTCTTAGTTCAGGTGTTTCTTGGACGACCTTGCCGTAGGCCTTCAGGAAAATTGCTGCCCAGCCTATTCGATGGTGGCAGGCTGCCCTCGCTTCCGTGACGTCGGTGAGAGTGCACCATCGATCAACCGGGAACAATGGTATGTCTTTTGCCAGCATTGCGATATCTGCAACACAGCCACGGTGTCCATCACAGCGGACTGTAGAAACGGAAGAGTTTTGCATGATATGAAGGCAGCTCGGGCTGAGGAAGGCGAGAAAGAGCGACAAAAAAGTATTTTATAAGGTTCATTGAAACGATTCGGTGCTTCCAGGGGAATGCCAGAATTTTACCCGTCAGAAAAGGGTTTTAAGGCCCGCTGTTTTCATTGAAAAGTTTGGTAGAATTCCTGGAGACATGGTGGTTGTAGCTCAGTTGGTTAGAGCGTCGGTTTGTGGTACCGAAGGTCGCGGGTTCGAATCCCGTCATCCACCCTTTTCCTTTCATGGGGTTAACAATGGCAAAGCCTATCTACCGGCCGTGGTTCGATGCGGCTACCGATTCTCCTTTATTGACTGAGTATGCTCGCAAACTGGATTCATTTAACGGCGTGCTCGCTGACCGAAAGGTGGAGCTTGCCGAACTCGAAAATCAGGAGAAGCGAGTCGTAGATCTAATGAAAGAGGTGGAGCCTCTGCTTGAACCAGACGTTTACGAAAAGGTTACAGAATTACTCTGTGAGATTACTTCGTATGACATGATGTCGGCTTTTCATCTTGCTTCCAAAGCTCGTGCTGGACGTGCTCTCAATTCAAAACCTGAGAGTTGATCAGCAGTATTTCTAGCTTTGTTTATCATTCGTTGGCAGGGTAGTCTGCTAAGTGCTAGTAGGTTTCGATAAGATGTTCAAGTTGATGTAATCAGTCCTCCGTTTCTTCCTCAAGGGAATTCGCTGAGAAGTCACCATGGCAAAGAAAGTAATGAAACGCAGTAGTTCACGCAGTGCTGGTGCAACGTCCACGCTGCCTCCTGTTGATCGAAAAACTCGTAAGCTGATTGTTGGCTTAGCAAATGAAGTCGAGAAGGCTGCGGAAAGGCGCCGTGATCCACATCTGGATATCCCAACCCGGAGTCTTTCAAACGTTCGATTCAATAAGTCACGAAAAATAATTGAGATGGGTGGCCAGAAGAATAGGCGACACCTTTTTAATCTCAGCCAAGCGAAGAGCTATATGCAAACGCTTCTTGTAGCTACAGGCTGTAAGTCACTTATCGACCAGCAGAAGACAACGAGTATTCGAGGGCTGTACTACCTGCTCAAGCACACTATCGAGGGGACACGTGAAGAAACCTTTGGCACACAGGATGAATGCGATCCAATCATCGAAGATCTCGAAGTGACACTTGAGAGCCTCCGAGAGCAGCTCCATGTGTATGCAAGTAATCGTGGTGGTATGGTCGGCCCTATTACATTGATTGATTCCGGAGATGAGATTGATTGTTCTCGTATGGGATCGGGTGGGTACAGCATCCCCTCAATTGTTGAGGAAGAGGTAATTCGCTTCAAGAAATGTACTGCCAAATTTATTCTTCATGTCGAGAAAGATACCGTGTGGCGGAGGTTTAATGAAGATAAGTTCTGGAGAAAACACAATTGTCTACTGACGCATGGTGGTGGCCAGCCACCACGTGGTGTACGTCGAATGCTCTATCGCCTCCATCACGAACTTAAGCTTCCGGTCTACTGTTTGCTCGATAACGATCCTTGGGGCTATTACATCTACTCCGTGTTGAAACAAGGTTCTATTAATCTTGCGTATGAATCAAAGCGAATGGCTATTCCGTCAGCTAGATTTCTTGGTTTGCGGTCAATCGATTACGAAAAATGTAAGCTCGCCCCGAGTGTTCAAATAGCACTGAGTGACTCAGACGTAAAAAGAGCGAAGCAGATTGCCGCATATCCTTGGTTTGCTGCCAAGAAAGCATGGCAGAAAGAAATTCACAAGATGCTTTCAAACGGCTTCAAGCTGGAGGTGGAATCCTTGATTTCGAAGGACATCAGCTACGTGACTGAGGTTTATACACCAGAACGACTTGCTGATCGTGACTGGTTAGACTAATTTTCAAGCCTCGAACAGAGTTGTCTTTGTTCGCAGGCCCCTACTAGCACCGAACGTCGTCAGCACGACCAATAAGTCCAGTCCGACGAACCTGCCGTGGTTGGCCCACTACATCAGAGCCTTTTTCCATGCATGCCATTTGATTTGGAACTGGTTTCCTGCCAAAAAATTCTGCTATACGCCCAACAACAGTCGCCTGTTCAGTTGGTTCAAGCTCGGCAAAAATTGGAAGAGCGAGTGTTTCTTTTGCAGCCTGTTCGGTAACAGGGAGGTCTCCCGATTCCCAGCCAAAGTTAGCGAAACATTTCTGTAAATGAAGAGGAACTGGGTAATAGATTTCTGTTCCAACGCCGGTTGCCATCAAATGCTCCCGCAGGGCATCTCGCTTTCCATCTGCCACACGAATGACGTATTGATTCCAAACATGTCTTCCACGGGCGTCAATTTTTGGTGTCGTAATGACATCTTCTAATTCACAGTGGTTTACCATTTCTGTGTATCGAATGGCATTGTGTGCTCGTCTCGTTGTCCATTGGTCGAGATGCGGGAGTTTGATGCGGAGGACAGCTGCCTGAAGCGAATCAAGCCGACTGTTGATGCCGACAACGTCGTGGTAGTAGCGAGGCTCCATGCCGTGGACGCGAAGTTTTCGAAGTGCATCTGCTAAGTCATCACGTGTTGTCGTGAGAAACCCCCCATCGCCAAATCCACCAAGGTTTTTCGTGGGATAAAAACTGAAGCAACCCATGTCACCAAGTCCACCACTGCATCGTCCATGCCATGTAGATAGTATTGATTGAGCGGCGTCTTCAATAATTGGAATGCCGGCCCCGTTTGCAATCGGTAGGAGTGCATCCATGTCAACGGTTTGCCCGAAGAGATGAACCGGGATAATGGCACGTGTTCGAGAAGTGATTCGGCGAGCAACGTCATCAGAATCGATGAGAAATGTGCTCGGGTCGATATCTGCAAATATGGGTATGCCACCTAATCGCGTGACGGCACTCGCTGTTGCAAAAAAAGTGTAGCTAGGCAGGATCACCTCATCACCCGGCTCAATGTGAAGGGCCATCAATGCGAGGAGAAGAGAATCGCTTCCGGATGCACAGCCAATCACATGAGGTACACCAAGAATAGCTGATAATTCGTTTTCTAACGCCGTCACATCAGGCCCCAGAACAAAACGACCTGAATCACAGACGTCGTCCATGACTTGTCGGAATTGCTCTCGAAGTGGACCATTCTGTCGGTCAATCGCGAGAAGGGGGACTTTTGGAAGAAAGTCAGGAGAGTCGGATAATTTGTCAGTCGAATCTGGACTAGAACCGGGTGTCATCGCTTCGTTGTCTCCGCTAGGCAGGAGGGCTCGTTTCGGCAGAAGATATGAGTCTCTTACCTGTGTAAATCGTCATGTTTGATCCGGGCTCGCCACTTCGAAATTTTATTTTTTTGGCCCCGCAGGCCCCGGGTGTACCAGCGGGTATTTAGGATGGTGAATATTTTGCAAGTGGGCTGAGTGTCAAGATCAAGCTTAGTCAGAGTGAGAAAGGGAGGCTTGGGAAGACTCGGTGGTTTGACAACGGCACCCATTGCACTCTACATTCACCGTCAGAGACGTGTGGGTTGTTCCACACCAAAGCCTTGTTTCTTCGTGGATGGAGTCGTCCTCAGTTGAGTGGCGTCCTGTTCTAAAAGAGCAAGATAGTGAGTCCCTGTTGATTGTTATTCAGGTTGTAGTGAATTCTTTGCGAAGCAATATTGAATACCGATTTGCTGTAGGACTCCATTTCCTTCACTGTATGAAAACCGGCGGAGCGGATGGGTTCCACGACCGTCATTGACTTAAGACAAATCGCGAAGCAGCTTGGATTGCCCGAGGTGGGTGTTCTTGCAGCGGTGCAATTGATTGATGAGGGGAATACTGTTCCCTTTATTACGCGATATCGCCGGGACCAGACAAATGGTCTCGATGAACTGCAGCTCCGGAGTATCACAAATGCAGTCGGTAAAGCGAGGCAACTGGCTGACCGTAAGCAGACCATCCTCCGAACTATTGAAGGGCAGGGGAAATTAATACCTGAGTTGCGGGATGAGATTAATGCAGCTGAGAACACGAAAGTACTTGAAGATCTCTATCTTCCTTTTAAACCAAAACGGCTTTCGCTGGCAGAACAAGCGAAACAGAAAAGATTAGAGCCTCTTGCCCAGGAAATAATCGCGGCAGATTCTCAGGCAGCAAATCTAGAGAAGCGAGCAGCAGATTTTATCGATGATGATTCAGGTGTTGCATCTGCGGCTGACGCACTTCTTGGCGTAGGTCATATAATTGCCGATCTTTTTAGCTCACGAGCTGACGTACGCCAACGCTTGCGTAAACTTCTCTTTCAGAAGGGTCGGCTTCGTAGTCTACGAATCGAAACTCCGGGTAAGGCCCTGACAAAAACAGCAAAGCATTTTAGAGACTATTTTGATTTCGATGAGCACCTGCAAAAAGTGCCACCTCACCGTGTCTTGGCGATGAATAGGGGTGAAAGAGCAAAGATTCTTCGAGTCCGTGTAGAAGGACCGGCCGAGGAAATACAGACGATAGTAGAAGAACTTGTTGTTCCGGCGGATCACCCGCATATAGATTTTCTTAAAGGCTGTTGCCGCGATGCACTATCACGACTGATTTTGCCCAGTCTCGAACGTGAAGTGCGTCGCGAGATGACGGATGCGTCTGAAGAGCATGCGATTGCAGTTTTTGCTCGAAATTTAAGAAATCTACTACTGCAGCCTCCGGTAGCTGGCCGAGTCGTTCTGGCTATTGACCCAGGATTTAAAAGTGGCTGTAAAGCAGTCGTACTTGATTCCTGTGGGAATCCCTTAGCTCGTGACATCCTGCACATAGTAGGTAAATCTGAACAGAAAACTGTAGCAGCAGCTCGAATAGTTGAGCTTGTTCGTGAGCATAGCTGTAATGTGATTGCTGTTGGGAATGGGACGGCAGGGCGAGAAGTAGAAGCGCTGCTTTCTGAACTCATCGTCGGTGACTTGCAAGAGCACGATGTCGCCTATGTGATTGTTAATGAGGCGGGAGCGAGTGTCTATTCGACAAGCCAGTATGCGCGTGAAGAGTTACCTGATTTTGAAGCAGCTTATCGTGGAGCAGTATCAATTGGCCGTCGATTGCTCGATCCACTTTCGGAGCTTGTGAAAATTGAGCCCGCAAATATTGGTGTTGGCCTCTATCAGCATGACGTCAAAG
>WLWG01000796.1_pt1 | contig 31437 bp, 23 predicted proteins | sample 6712871 | NCBI WGS metagenome assembly WLWG01 (sample SAMN12718693, study PRJNA515312) | sponge metagenome | isolation source: marine sponge | host: Mycale hentscheli | place: New Zealand: South Island, Marlborough, Capsize Point | collected 2003-05-01
GTCAGAATGGTTCGCTCGGCGGCAGTCAGTGCAGTGGTTGCGACTGCTGAGAGTCTCGTAGTAAAGGAGGTGATCCAGTGACGTATGGTGACTGTACAGGTGAATGTTTAGGTGGGTTTTCCAACTGAACAATCCGCCTGGTTGACGGGTTCGTACCTTCGGGTGCGTGACTCCCCTCAACGGCATTCATTTTGACGACTGCCGCCCCAATTTGGGGCGGCAGTTTTTTTCCTTGTATAGTCTTCTTCATGACACCACAGTTTTCCGCCGACAAAACCGCCAAACGGAACGTCCGTCTCTTCATGGCATTCCGGATCCTTTTCAATATACGATTCTATTATCCTGTCTTCATGGTGATGTTTCTTCGCTATGGGATCACCTTGGAACAGTTCGGCTTGCTCAATGCCGTATGGGCCGTTGTTATCGTTTTGCTCGAGGTGCCTTCTGGAGCACTCGCCGATCTCCTCGGTAGGAAGGCTCTTCTTGTTGCGGCTGCAATTATGATGACACTCGAAATGTTACTTCTTGCAGTCGTCCCCATCGGGTCATCATGGATATTTCCGGCTCTTCTTCTCAACCGAATTCTGAGTGGTGCAGCCGAAGCATTCGCTTCAGGAGCCGATGAAGCGTTGGCCTTTGACTCTCTGAAAGCAGCTGGCAAAGATGGTGACTGGCCACGGGTTCTGGAACGGCTGATGCAAGTGGGTGGACTCGCTACAATCTTTGCAATGATCACAGGCTCACTTGTTTACAGCCCCGATCTTATTCAAGCAGTTACGCATTGGGCTGGCTCTTCCTGGCAATTTACTCTTGATGACACCTTCCGTCTTCCCGTATGGCTCACCCTCTTTTCAGGATGTGGGGCAATCCTTGTCACCCTCTCAATGCGTGAACTACCGAAGGCGCACTCTGAAAAAAGCATCACCCTACTTGATCCTTTCAAACAAACACTTCAGACCGGCCGTTGGATTCTTACAAATCCGCTGGTCCTTGTTGTCATCGCTGCCGGAGTTCTTTTCGACCAACCAATTCGTCAATTACTTGTCGTCTCGAGTCAACTCTATGCACGAATTCAAATACCGGTGCTTTACTTCGGCATTATCAGTGCCGGAACCGCAGTTATTGGGCTCCTTGCCGCAGCACCCATGCGGCGGCTTGCAACAAGCCAATCACCGAGAACAAATTTTCTTTTGCTTTTTGGCACAGTCACAGTGGGACTAGTCGGCACTGCACTGCTTATTCCTTGGTGGGGTGTTGCCTTTTTCATGCTGCTCTCACTTTCAATGCGGCTTCTCATGTTTCTACAGAGCCACTACCTAAATCAATTGGTCGACTCCAAGCATCGCGCAACGGTGCTGAGCTTTCGCGGTCTGGCCGTAAATGTAAGTTACGGCTTCATGAGTATCGCTTTTGCAGTAGCCGTTACAGCAGTGGAGAAAGCCGATCCGACAACAACTCAAACGGCTGCCTTCGACTGGGTCGTTCGCCTCCTTCCGTGGTACTTCCTTCTCGCCGCACTCGGCTTTGTGGCGTGGGCACGACGACGAGTTCGCTATGACCCAAGAATACGCACAGCTGACGGATTCACACCGCCTACTGATTCGTCCAGCGACACTCGTACACCATCCCCTCCTTCGGTGTAATAACTGACCACCCAATCAATGAGCCAAATGGATGGTCAATTGCAAACCGAGGATCCATAGGAATTGGCGGCGATGACTTGTCAGCTGGATACCGGACAAGCTTGTAGGTTGAGTAAGGCAAATCTTCTGGAAAAAGAAGCCATGAAGTGAGCAACTCTGTCCGTTTATTGACGAAAAATGGTAAGTGGCCCGTCATCGAAGTAGGCACTGTTGCTGTTGTCATCGCCTGAAGCGTCACACGTTCACCAATGGGAACAGCTGAGAGATCAAAAATAGCCTCATGCTGCGCATGCATCGGGCTGCCATCGTTTTCCTTCGAGTCTGATGACGCGATAACTCGTTTGAAAACCCCCTGTGGCTGATTCACTGGTTGCCGAATCTCAATTACATCCATTGGAAAGACACCCGTAAATACAACTCGCCGATCACCGACGTAGTCTTCATTGAAGCGAACAACGATACGATCCCAAGCAGTCACGTAACCACGAGATGCCTCATCAAGTGCATCTGGATTAAATTTTCGAAGGTCAAAGATCCTGCTCTGTGAGAGGATTTCAACACCTTCAAGCTGAGGTGTTGCTTGCCCTGTGAGCTCTCCAAGAGAAGCTGTCTGCCAATCTTCTGCTGCTGTACCTTCAACCAAATCCAAAATCTGCCGAATATCAGGATCGCCCAAGGCGATCGAGTCGATCATCGTTGTTAGGAGTTCCGTATGCTTGCGTAACTGATAAACGTAGAGCGGGCCACAGACAAAAAACAAAAAAGTGATTGCGATAAATACGTAGGTAGGCCAGTCTTGAAAGTCAAAAAGTGTTGACCATACTTTGCGTTGACTCGAGTTGCGAAGTTGTCGGGAGTTTTCAGTTGCATTGGATGGGCCACGCTCCGATGCCAGATTCTGCCCATCCGTTGGTATCGGCACGTGCTGGGTTTCAGGACACGGATTCCACGGTGCAACAGAATCCTTATCCTTGCTTGTAAGTCCGATTTCACAACAGATTTTTTTGGTCACCTCATACCCATGACGAACAAGCGCATTCACTTCATAGTCGGAAAACCTGTCGAGGTCTGTACGAATCGACTGCACCTCCGCCTGAACAACGGGGTGTTGTGCTGTCGGGTCTTCTTCCCGGGAGACGATTTCCGTGATGGGTAGAAATGAAAATCCAGATTGTTGTCCAAAATTTTCCCGTTCAAGTTGCCAGACTCTATCCCAGAGAATGTCTGATGCACGAATTGACTGTCCAATGAAACCGAGCGATTGATCTCCAAGAATCTGGAATGGTTTTCCAGCATCACTCACAAGCACGCGGTCGAACGCTCCAACTTCTTCCTCAAGCCATGCAAATGCACGCGTCCCAAGATTGTCGTACACACCACCGTCAGTAAACGATTCCGTTGGGAATTGCCCTTCACGAACACCAAGGTCTTCCGCTGATATTTCGACTGGTGGGAAGAAACCAGGAAATGCGGATGAAGCCCCAACTACTCGGGGGAGTGTTGCCATCTGACCCGGAATACGTTCGAACTCAAATTTTCCGGCATTATTTCTTTGCTGAATGTAGAGACCATTTTTATTGAATACCGACAACACACCGTCACTCACATTTGTGGCAAGAATGTGAAGCCGTGGTATATCTGGTAGTTCGTATAAACACGTATCACCATACAGAAACTCTCGATAATACCGCTCGAGAACTGCGTTGGGTGAAAGATAACTCATTTCTCTACGAGCCAACTTCCCGAACATACGAAGGCTGTAAATAAAGGGCAGGCGGCGAACAATGTGGTTACGAACATCGAATTGAACAAAGTTGATGATCTCAGACGCCGCTGCTGCAAATTCTTCTTCATCACCGGTGTACTTGTCCCAATTCAACACGAGATGGGCGGCGAGAATCGATCCACCAGAAACCGAAGCAATATCACTGACTTCCTGCAATGTCCCAGTATCTCTGAGATAGCGAATCACGCCGAGATGGTAGAGGGTTGCACGAAAACCGCCACCTGATAGAGCCAGTCCTAGTTTTGGCATGCTGGTAATTTCTTCATCTTGTGTATGAAACATCTGATTTTTGCAGACTGCCGATCCTTCTATCTTAGGTCACGACTTTACCGGATGGGTTGTGTTTTCGGGCCGCAAGACTCTTGCGAACCGCTCACTTGGCCGACTGTAGGGATCGTGCGGATTCTCGGTCTAGAGTTGTCACTCCTGACAGGATGCATAACCACTGGCATACTGCGTCGAGAAACTTTACTGGACTCGTTTTTCCTGTTTGTCGGAACCGGAAGCACACGAGCGGCCAAAAACACGGAGCCACGTTCATATGAATATGATCAAAATACAACCCAAATATGTGCCAAATATTTTTAGGCTGCATCTGGTAGCGAGCACCATCATTCTCACATTCGTCCTGTTACTGACTGCGTCGGCCCAAGAATATCTTCCGGGTATCGAATGGAAGGAACCCGAACATGTCACGCCGGGCAGAACAAATCAGGACCCTCCGAGCGATGCTGTCATTCTCTTCAATGGTGTCGATACGAGTGGCTGGAATAACGCTGAAACATGGAAGGTGATAGATGGATCCCTGATTGTCGGCAAAGGCATGATTAGCACAAAAGAGTCTTTTGGTGATTGCCAACTTCATGTGGAATGGTCAAGTCCACTCCCAGCTGAAGGAACCGGACAGGGGCGTGGCAACAGTGGTGTTTTTTTTGGACCGTATGAAATTCAGGTTCTCGATTCATTCGAAAACGCAACCTATTTTGATGGACAGGCCGCGGCGATCTATAAACAAACACCGCCGCTGGTCAATGTCATGAGAAAACCAGGAGAGTGGAACAGCTACGATATTATCTGGAATACACCACGTTTCGATTCTGCAGGAAAGCTTACAGAACCAGCTACCGTGACTGTTCTTCACAACGGCGTGCTTGTACAAAACAACTTCGAGTTGCTAGGGGACACGCCGTACAACCGGCCTCCCCGGTACAATCCTCACCCTCCGGAACTTCCAATCCGACTGCAAGACCACAGGAATCCAGTGCGTTTCCGAAACATTTGGGTTCGAAAAATATCACCAATACAGGGAACACGGGCCCATCCACCGGCGATTCGCAAAGGAAAAACAACAACGCCACTACCCAAAACCGGATAAAAATAAGAGAAACGGTCGCACGACTGGGAACTATAGGTAAAGATTGCGGGCGGCTGCATTGTTTCCGGAGGTCCGTATGCCACGTTTTATCAAGTCCCCCGATACCCATAGTCGTTCTCGCAAGCGATGGTGGCTATTCGTTGGTTGTGGTCTCGCTTTTTGTCTGGTCATGTGGTTTGGAGCCGGGCAGTTTTTCCTCGCCCCCCAACCAATACTCGTTGGTGTTCTTCATTCACAAACCGGTCCCATTGCTGTCAGTGAACAGGCAATGATCGATGCTGAACGACTGGCATTCGAAGAAATCAATGCTGCTGGTGGACTCCTCGGCCGACCAATCAAATGGATCATTGCTGATGGCGCATCAGACTGGCCGACATTCGCTCGGGAAGCTGATCGGCTGATATCTGAGGAAGACGTGACCGTTCTCTTTGGTTGCTGGACAAGTGCCAGTAGAAAAAGTGTCTTACCTGTTCTTGAAAAATCTGATCATCTTCTGATCTATCCAATGGCATATGAAGGCCTCGAGGCATGCCCAAATGTGATCTATACCGGCGCGGCACCAAATCAGCAGATCACTCCAGCTGTTCAGTGGTGCCAGAGTGCACTAAATGCCAGAAGCTTTTTTCTTCTGGGCTCAGACTACATCTGGCCTCACTGTGTCAACGCAATTATTTCAGATCAGCTTATGGGACTCGGTGTTGAAAAAGTAGCTGAAAGGTATGTTCCTTTCGGCAGCACTGATCTTACGTCTTATGTTCAAGAAATTGTCGAAACACAACCTGATGTGATTCTCTGTTCCGTCGTAGGAGATTCCGCAATAGCCTTTTTTCGCGAACTTCGTGAAGCTGGGATATCACCCGACGACATACCGGTAATCGCCTTTGCAATTGCTGAAGATGAGCTTCTCTCAACGAATCATGCTGATATGGTTGGGCACTATGCAGCCTGGAACTACTTCCAATCAATTGATACCGAAGAAAACAGACGTTTCGTTTCTGCATTCAAGACACGCTACGGAGCAGATCGAGTCACAAGTGACGTCATAGCCGCTGCGTACAACAGCGTCTATCTCTGGGCGAATGCAGTCCGCGAGAGTGGTAATACTGATGTCCAACAAGTTCGCAATGCCCTACGCCAACAGAGTCTCAATGCGCCGGAGGGCATCATTGCAGTCGACCCTAGTACTCAGCACACATGGAGACCCGTTTACATCGGACGGATTAAAGAAGACGCACAGTTCGACATCGTCTGGAGCAGCAACGGCTCAGTACGGCCCGTCCCGTATCCGATTACACGCTCAAAAACCGCTTGGAGCACCTTCGTCAACGACCTTCACCGTCGCTGGGGGGGCTGGGCCAACACCGGAACACCTCAAACTAAAGAGGATCCCGAAAATGACTGAGCCCAACCCAAAACCACGTGTCGAAAAAAAACACCAGCGACTCGCTCGAAGGCTCTTGTTCTGGTTCCTCCTGATCGCATTATTGCCGTGTGGAATCCTGACGGCAATCACTGGACGGCTGGCTAATCGTGCTCTTGAAACATCTGTTCAAAAGCAACTCGTTCAGATTGCCTCGGCGAGATCCATCCAGCTTGAGTCATACGCCGCTGAGCGTGTTCGGGATGGCACAACACTGTCCATAGCACCAACAGTTGTGACTGCCATCTCCCAACTTTCTTCTGTTGGAATTTCCGGATCAGATTCCAGAAAAGTACTTGACGAAAAAGCAACGGCCTACGCACCCTACCTCCGAGATGTCGCAACGTCTCGTGGGTACCAAAGCTTGCTTCTCATTGACGTCAACGGAACCATTCTCTATTCATCTACAGAACAACTCGAGCCGGGCGCAACACTCACCTCTGAGTCACTAAGAAACACAGAGTTGGCAAGAGGCTTTGATCGGTCACGAACACTTCTGCAGTCAGAACTGTGCAAGTTTGCACCTTTTGGAAAATCTGGAAACCCAACAGCCTTTGTCACGTCTCCGATTTTTCAGGAAGAAAAGGTCGTTGGTGTGCTTGCTCTGCAACTACCTATTGATCATGTCTGGCAAATACTGACAGACACCACTGGTCTTGGGGCAACTGGCGAAATCCTTACGGCAGAGCGAATTGACAATATTGCGAGAATCACTACTCCTCTTCGTCACCGCACTGATGCCGCTTTTGAACTGACAATACCGCTCACAGTAGAAAAAGCCATCGCCGCACGAAATGCATCGAGTGGCAATCGAGGATATGCCGTTTTTCCGGATTACCGGCAAGAGGAGGTTGCTGCCGCTTGGTGCTACCTCCCAAGTTATCGCTGGGGTTTGGTTGCTAAACAGGACACAAGTGAAGCGTTTGCACTGGTTCGTTTTCAGCAACTCCTGATTGCCGGATTACTGTGCGGCACTATCCTCGTCGTCGTTGTGGTTGCACTCTTCGTTGCACGAAGTATCAGCACACCCATCCAACGGGCAATCGGTCTCTCGCGCAAGGTTGCTGCTGGTGACCTGCGAGAGGACGTTTCTGTCTCATCTCGAGATGAAACCGCAATACTCCTTGAGTCACTTCAAACAATGACACGGGATCTCCGTATGTTAATAGCTCGGGTCCACACCTCTAGTGATGCCTTGACCAACACATCCTCGAAGCTTCAGACCACTGGAGCCAATCAGCAGCACGTAATAAAAAAGCTAGGGGACTCGACAACACAGACGGTTGCTGCCGTCGAAGAAATCAGTGTGACGGGAAAGGAACTCACACAGACGATGGTTGCTGTCAATGAAATGGCGGGCCAAACCGGCGCGATGGCAATCGAGGGACGAGAAAATCTCTCGAGCATGGACGACACAATGCGAAAACTTGCAGACAGCACGGGATCGTTTGGTTCTCGCCTGGCTGTGATCAATGAACGCGCAACCACAATCAACCTTGCGGTCACAACAATTGCGAAAGTTGCCGACCAAACCAATCTCCTTTCGATCAATGCCGCAATCGAAGCCGAAAAGGCAGGCGAATATGGTCTTGGCTTCCTCGTGATCGCCCGGGAGATTCGGCGACTCGCAGACCAAACTGCCGTTGCTTCTCTTGAAATAGAAAAGGTTGTCAAAGAGATGCAACTTAGTGTTTCATCAGGCGTGATGGAAATGGATGCATTCACCAAGAGTGTCGAGACCGGTGCGGAGGAAATAGGAGGTGTCTCTCGGCAGCTTGCAGAAATCATCACATCTGTAAAAGGGATATCTGAGCGTTTCGAGCAGGTGGCCGAAGGCATGCAGGCCCAAAGCCAGGGTGCCGAACAAATACGGATCGCGATGTCACATCTGGCAGAGAGTGTCTCTGAGAGCGAATCCGCCCTAGAATCATTCCAAAATGCCACAACTGACGTTCAGCAAGCGGCAAACGATCTCCATGGAGAGATCACGCATTTCAAACTATAAGTGACGGGTTTTTACCCACGGCGTCTCTTGGTGTATTGTGATGCTTCTAGAGTATCTTAATCTAACCCTTGGAGAACCGTTTCCCATGTCACGTATGTTGCTTGCCCTCATTGCGTCCGCCCTTCTCTGCTCCACCGTTTTTGCACACTGTCAGGTTCCGTGTGGAATCTATGGTGACCAGTTACGATTCGAACAATTATTGGAAGACACGAAAACTATTGCCAAGGCACAAGGGCAGATGAATCAACTCTTTGACACCGAAAATGCGCAAGATATACAACAATTTGTTCGCTGGGTTGTCACAAAAGAAACTCACGCGGATTCAATTCAAGGCGTCATCGCCGACTATTTCCTTGCCCAACGAATCAAGTCTGATTCACCGCGTTACACCGATCAACTCAAAGCAGCACATGCCGTCACTGTTGCTGCGATGAAGTGCAAGCAGTCTGCCGATGAAGCAACTGCTTCTGCACTTGAGAAGGCTATTCATGACTTGTATCGCGCGTACGAAGGCAAGGAGCCTGACCTACACTAACAGCAGACAAAGCCTGTCTTTTCGATCTACAAATGCCCGCACCCCTCACATCGCCAGGATGGGTGCGGGCCATTCGAAATCTCATACGAGGACGCGATGTTGACCATTGCCCTTTCAGCAGAATTTGGCATCTCGGCTGTTGTATTCGGTGTTGTTGCTCTAAGCACCTTCATCCTCATTGTTGCCATTTACTTTAACTACTTGGTGCGTTGCAACAATCTCGTCAATGAGGCCTTCAGCGGCATTGATGTTCAACTGAAACGTCGCCACGAACTCATCCCGAACCTTGTCGAGTGTGTCAAAGGTTACACGGCCTTTGAACGTTCTCTTCTTAAGGATGTCGTCACCGCTCGCTCATCGGGTGCAACTCCAGCTGACATGGCAGGACTCAATGCCAAAGAAAACGAACTGACGGCCAATCTCACAAAGCTTTTCGCAATCTCAGAGGCATACCCTGAACTCAAGGCAGACACAATTTTCTTACAACTATCGGCCCAACTTGTAGAAGTTGAGGAAACGATTCAATATTCCCGTCGATATTTCAATGGAGCCGTCCGAGACTTAAATATTGCCATTGAGTCATTTCCTTCAAATCTCGTTGCAAATTGGTTTCAATTTACGACAAAAGATTACTTTGAAGTTGAATCCGTTCAAGAACGCGATACTCCAACCGTCGATGTACAGGCCCCATCATGAAGATTCCGATCCGTTGTTTCTTTTTCTTGTTTCTAGTCACTCTTGTTCTGCCCACGTCCAGTCTATGGTTCGCCAATTCAATTCGTGCTGCGGAACGCATTACTAAGTTCCACAGTGATATTGCCATAGGGGATGATGGTTTGATGACAATCACTGAAACCATTTCAGTGATTGCAGAGGGCGCAAAGATCAAACGGGGAATCTTTCGTGACATACCCGTCCGTTATGACGTGGGACTCTACGGCCTGAAAATAAGCATTCCATTTCAGCTTCTTTCCATTCATTGTGACGGAGAGGAGTCTGTGTATAAGGAAGAAGACCTTGGCACCTACAAGCGCATCCGCATTGGATCAAAGAACGTTGAACTTCCTGCAGGCCCACACACCTACACGATTCAATACACAACACGACAACTTCGTTTTCTAGACGACCATGATGAGGTCTATTGGAACGTTACAGGAAACGCCTGGGATTTCCCAATCGAACAGGCCGAGGCGACGATCACCGTTCCTGAAGGCATTCCCATGAAGGAAGTGTCGGCCGAAGGCTACGTCGGCGCATTAAAGTCAGTCAATCAAGATGATCTCACTACCAAAATTGACAATGAAAAACGACGTGTAGCCTACAAGACAACTCGAATACTGAATCCAAACGAGGGACTGACAATCGTTGCTACATTTCCTGCAGGATTTATCAACAAACCGTCAACGGCACAGGTACTTTTAAATGATCCATTTCTCGTGTGGGGTAGCATCGGACTGGCATCTGTCATTGGCTACTTTCTTGCCGCGTGGTTCTTTGTGGGACGAGATCCCGCAACGGGAGTCATTGTGCCTCTCTATGAGCCTCCCGATAATCTGAGTCCAGCGGCCTGCCGATTTGTTTCTCAAATGGGATTCGATAAAGAGTGTTTTTCTGTTGCGCTCCTGTCGTTAGCGACACAGCAAGCTCTTACAATACGCAAAACGAAACGGTGCTATACGCTGGAGAAAACAGGAGCTCCTACCAGTTCAACTTCTGATGGTGAAACAAAAATCTTCGACTGTCTTCTTTACGGTCGCGACTCAATAGCAATCGATCGCAAACACCATCAGACATTTTCCTCAGCAATAACGACGCTGAGGAAAAGCTTGGTTCGTGAATTTGAAGGCACTTTGTTTAGGCCGAACCGCACTTGGTTTTTTGGGGGTCTCCTGCTCTCATTCACCGTTTTGGTTATGGTGGTTTTCGTTGCTGGAGGGCTCGAAGTAACCGGCATTGCGGCCTTTCTTTTCCTGTGGCTGGCTGGCTGGTCCTGTGGCGTTATTCTTCTACTTCATCAGGTCGTCTCTTCTTGGCGTACCGCAATCATTAACGCTTCAGCCGTCGGCAAATTTGCCGGGTACAGTTCAGCGGTTTGCGGCACACTGTTTGCCATTCCATTTCTCGCAGGTGAGTTGATAGCTATTGGCATGCTTGCCGGAATAACATCCCTTTGGATTATCCCAATAACTTTAGGCATCATGACAACTGTTGCTGTCTTCTACGAACTGATCAAAGCTCCCACTGCAGCGGGGCGTGTCATCATGGATCAGCTTGATGGGTTCGCCATGTATCTTTCTACTGCGGAGGAGGACCGACTTGAGGCCGTTACGCATAAGGCGACAACCATTGAGCATCCGCACGCCGCTCCTCACACCATTGAGTTATTTGAGCGTTTTCTTCCCTATGCCGTAGCACTCGACGTTGCCAATAAGTGGGCAGAACAATTTCAAGATCTTATCGCAGATGCAAGTATCTCCACGGAACCAAATAATGCGTCTGGTTATCAACCAGCCTGGTATCAGGGGGAAGGATGGGGTGCATCGACCATAGCAGCGACTACTGTTGGTCTTGGTGCTGCAATGACTGCGGCAGTTGCTACCGCAGCAACGAGTCCATCTTCATCGAGTGGCAGTAGCGGTGGCGGCTCTTCCGGTGGAGGCGGAGGAGGTGGAGGAGGTGGGGGCTGGTAGCTGAATTCATCGAATAAGTGTCTTGGCATCTGCCCCATCAGATACCATCATCGCCAGACCTCACCAACCAGTTCCTCAAGAAACGCCTTTGAAAGAAGCATTTGCCCGCTGTGAGACGGGCACCAGTCGACCATAAAATATTCACTTGTTTTTTTCGGTGAAACGGAATACTTTACCTTTAAGGATTTTTCACCCTCGTTCCACGTTTCAATGCCATGCGACGGCTCCTTGTAACACTGTTACTTTTGGCTTTTATCCCAGTCTCCGTCCTGGGCCATGCGGGTTTTCAGGTTCTCGGCATTCATTCTCACTGTGAGTGTCACCCTTCTGATAATTCCGGCCACCGGCATACCGTAGGTACCTGCAGCCATCACCATGGGCATCATCATCACAGCCATGGCTTTGTTGCACAAACAAGGGAAACTCCGTCACCCAGCGACTCCCAAGAGCATTCCCACTCTCCGTCGCAGGAGTCGCAAGACTGTGTCTTGTGCCAATTCCTAAGTTGCGTAAAGTCTCAAACTAACCATACGTTCACGCCTGAATGTATCTCCTCGCTTGTTATTCAGAAACTGGTCTTCTCGAATGACTTTTTTGTAGTCTTCGATTATTCACTTCGACCAATACCCCGTGGTCCGCCCGTTATCAACGCATAGCGTTGATGACACCACGGAAGCTTCTTGGGATTTCACTATGAGATCCTGTACATCGCTGTATTGCAAGGAATAGACCCTGCACGACGCGTATCCAAAAGTGGCGATTCGACGCTTCTGTTCCCAAAAGTCCTGAAACAGTGACCTACGGGTGCAAATGGTATCTGACCAGCTTTGAACATTTCGCCGATGCCTCACCAGCATCTTTCTGCAAGGAGAATCTTATGGAAACAGCAGCCGAGTCATCACAACTCCGAATGCCCCGCCACACACTTCTTTATCACTGGGTGATCTCCCACAACTTTTGTGGCTGGGCTGATCCGTTGGTTGCGAAAGTCAAGACGCCACTCGGCGCCCTTGTTATCACATTTTTTGTAGTCCTTATGCTCGGAGTTGCAGTTGGCACAGGCATGTTCTGGGCTGCTGGCACTATTTTTTTCATCGGTTTTGTCGGTACGCTTTGGCCAGCAGTCACAATATGGGGCGTTCGAGGTAAACTCGAATTCAACCACAGAAGAACCCGCGAACACGAACCGGTGCAGACTGCACTCACACTCGAAAATCACTGGCCGTGGCCATTATGGGGAATCACGTGTAGGCAGGATCATTCGGAGGCCAGCACTGCTGCATGCGGTGGCATCCCGAGTGGTGGCAAGGCAACCTTCACCTCCTCATTCACTCCTCTTCAACGGGGCGTTTACCCATCAGGGGACTCTTTGCTATCGACTGGTTTTCCTTTTGGTATTTACAGCCATTCTCGGCCAACCACCGTCACCGAAAGACTCATTGTGTGGCCTCGCACAATTTCGTTAAAGAGTCTCATCGATAGCGTTGAGACCAGGCCATCAGAAGATCGATTCACAGATGCTCGCTGTGGTGAATCTGGAGATGTATTAGGAACTCGTCCTTTCCACAACGGTGATTCACTTCGTCGAATCCATTGGCCTCAAACAGCTCGTACAGGAACGCTGGTGGTCTGTGAACGACAGGCACCAGCAACATCTGCTATCAGGATCGTGTTCGATACAGACCCATCTATCCACGAATCGTTTGGCGGAGAAAACAGCCTTGAGTGGTCAATTCGAATCGCTGCCAGCATTGCAGCAGCGTATCATGAAAAACAAGCCTCTGTTGAATGCTGTTTTGGTGATCAGGTTATTCAAATTACTCCTGGCAGCCACGGCATTGCAGCCTTTTTCGACCAACTTGCCAAGTATGAATCAAAGGTGAACACTCTGTCTCGAATTGCCACTCACGTTTGTTCAACCAAACGGTATTCCTTTAAAAGGCATCGAGAGGACAGAGGAGTCTTTCAAGTCAGGATCACCACAGCCCTTGGCCTGCTCAACGCACCAGAACATCAGTCTGTTCAAGGTGATCAGCTATGTGTTGTGCTTTCAAAACAACCAGTAAGAGATTCGGAAAATATCGGTCATACCAAAACCGGACGAGTACTCTGGATTCAATTAACTGACGACCCTCTTCAAGAATTCAAACAGTTGTGGGAAAGGCTCTGTCATGTTGGATAAATCTTCTAAGGGTCGCAACCCAACTACGAATGCCTATCAGCCTGCTCCTCGTCACACGACTGGCTGGCTTTGTCTCGCGATGGCAATACTTGCCGCAGCAAGTGTCGATGCCGCAGGCTTTGGTCTTGTTGTTCCACCTCATACAGATTCTTTTCTGAAAGCTTCATTCACGCTTACTTCCGTCATCATTGTACTCGCCGAAGGCGTCAGAAGGTATGCACCGGATATCGGTGAAACGAATACCTCGCGGCACATTTGGGCAGCAGGCATTTCGGCAATGGGATGTCTTATTGAAATACCCATTCGCATTTGTCTTGAATCTCCTCACTTAATGGACTCCTTCCTGCTGACATTACTTCGGAATGCCATGATTGGTACGGCGACACTGTCTCATCATCCTTTAGCCCAGGGTCCAGCCGTCGCGCTCAGTGTCTTCGTATTCGTCTTCTCATCGGCATGCTTCGATGCTTCAGAAAGCACGCTACCGTGGTGCAATTATCTTTCAGTCATTTTTGCTATTCTGGCTATTTTCTGGCTGGGTGCTCGATATTGGCAGCGGCTTTCTATCAACACGGCTTCCACAGTTGTTTACCGAAAACGACCGTGGTGGACAGCAGCGATTGCACTCCCACTGGCCCTTCCTCTTTTATTTCCTGCCACCACCGGGCGACTTATCGCTACCGAAGGATGGCTGCCTACCTCGGGTGGCGGCACCGATTCGTCACCGATGGCCCGTGATGGCATTGGCGACGGTGACCTTCTAGTCGCTGGGCTCGATAACATCCGCAGTTTTGCTCCTATCGAAAATGCTCCTTTCGCCGCTTCCCACGACGCAACACTCTATGACGTTTTTGATGAAAGCTACAACGAAGCTGTCTTTACCAAAAAGAAACGTCAGAAGGTTATAAGTCTTGAACCGGAAATACGCGCGCTCGCTGAAAATCACCGAATGGCTCAAAGCCAAAAAGGGTCTCGGGAATTCTCGACTGTTCGAAGGCCAGGGAAAGCAAAAAGTCAACCTATATCCGGAATCAACAGTGATGCATTGCTTTACGTACGTGGTCGTCTACCACTCCACCTCAAACTCGAATCTTTTGACATTTACGATGGTGACACGTGGTCAGCTGAAGAACTATCCGACCCACTACCAGAATTGACACTCGAGACGATAGCTGATCGCCCCTGGCTTCGGATCGGCATCGAAGCAAAAGTCTATGATCCATATGCTGAACCCGAGATACACTCGATTAAAGTCATCAATCTCAAAACAAATCGTGTGCCGACGCCAATCCAGCTCACCGGCGTTTCTATTGACAAAATGAATCGCTCTGACTTCTTCCGTTGGGAACAACCTGGAGTCCTTGCTGTTGACAGAGACACCATTCCCGATCTGACCACACTGCATGTGCAGTCACGTGTTATCGACGTTCGAAAACTACCAGAACGGGATCAATCAGGCATTTTTTCACCAAAGCAATACCGGCAATTTGATAATGGAAACTCCTCAGACCGTGTCCTCGCATTAGCCCATCAATGGACAGCCGGAGTACCTAAAGGCTGGCCCCAAATTAATGCAATTATGACTCACCTGCGTCAAGACTACACAGTTGATACAACATCTCGAGCAACCGGTAGCACAGGCCATAGTGTTGGTGAATTTCTCTTTGAGACAAAACGTGGGCCAGATTACCTTTTTGCAACAGCTGCCGTCTGGCTGTTGCGATCACTGAACTACCCCGCTCGATTCGTTAGCGGATTTTACGCACGCCCAGAACGCTATGACCCGAAAACCGGACTCACCGCAGTTCTCTCAGACGATGTTCACTGCTGGGCTGAAGTGCTTGTTCAAAGACACCATTGGGTCACACTCGAGCCGACACCGGGATACGAATTGTTGGCACCACCAATGAACCTTATGGAGCGGATCGCTCACATTGCGTGGCTTGCCTACATCGAAGCAACTCATCACCCTTTTGTTCTTAGTATTCTTTCCATTTCACTTCTTTTAAGCATTGTTTATCGGACACGAATCTTAGATATCATCGACGTCGTCCTGCTCCAAATCCACCCCTCATGGAGCCGACGTCAACATACGCTCAACACGATGCGTACCCTTGACCGTCGCTGCCAACGCGTAGGCCTCGCCCGCCCTCAAGGCGTATCTCCACGGCGTTGGCTCAATCATCTGGCAAACACAATTAGAGAACGGCCCTCTCAAAAAAACCTGTCACAAACTAGTCATCCACCAGCCGTTGAAGAGTTCCTCTTTAACCTTGATTGCTCGCTCTACGACCCTGTAATTCACAACGGCCCCAAACAGACTACGACAGAACTCTGCAATGCAGCATTAGCCACTTGGTCATGGACCAATCTTACGCGGATTAGCCGCTCGACTTCAAAACACCACCTACCTCATTCACAATTTTTTACCCCCTCCTTCCAACGAGATCAGAAATGAATTCTCTTATCAAGACACTCCCAAGCCCATCAAGTGACTCATTTGCTGACTGGGAAATGAACAACGGGATGGAAAAAATCGAGACGATGCGTCTCCATCTTCAAGATGCACTCAAGGGCAAGCCCGAGGTGATCCAGCAAGTGCTTATTTGTTTGCTTGCCCGGGGCCACATTCTCCTCGAGGACAGGCCTGGGTTAGGCAAGACCACGCTTGCCAAAGCCTTGGCCAGCGCTGTTGGTGGCCGGTTCAGCCGCCTTCAGTGCACTCCAGATCTACTGCCGAGTGACATTACGGGATTCAGCATATTTAATGCCGAGACGAAACAGTTTGAATTTCGTCCGGGGCCTGTCTTCTCTGAGGTGTTACTTGCCGATGAAATTAATCGTGCGACCCCTCGTACACAGAGTGCTCTCCTCGAGGCGATGGCCGAACGTCAGGTCACAGTGGATGGTCAACACCACGAACTGTCTGATGAGTTTTTTGTCATAGCGACCCAAAACCCACATGAACAACACGGCACCTATCCCCTCCCGGAAGCCCAACTCGATCGATTCACAATGAAACTTTCAATCGGGTATCCAGCTGCCGATGATGAAACCGCAATGTTGGCCGCATCCGTCAAAAGTTCGGAAGACCTTGGCACGCCTCAAAAAACAACAGATTTAATTTTGAGTGCTGGGGAATTAAGCCGTATTCAGGATGTCGTCACGACAACACGAGTAAGCAACAACGTCCATCGATACCTTGTTACTCTAGCCTCCGCGACACGGAATCATCCCGAAATTGACGCAGGCCTTAGCCCACGGGGCCTCATACTATGGCAGCGTGCCGCCCAGGCATCTGCTCGCTTGGCTGGCCGTGATTTTGTTACTCCCGACGACATCCAGCAGGTTGCAGTCCCTGTGTTAAGTGTACGACTGAATGTTGATCCTAACGATGTTCATAGGCTGATCGGTCAACTCCTCGACTGCGTGGCAATACCAACTCAGGCGACATCATAACAGCACCGAATGATTACAAAACTTCGACATGGATTAAACCTTTTCGCATCAACATAAGTCATGAGTAACACGGCTCAATTACTAACAACTCCTTTTTGCTCACGGTCAAACTGGACAATTATTTCCATCCTACGTAACAGCATATTCACTTGGCTGGTTGGCAGGAGAAGGACTCCACCGTTGTTGTTTAGACAGAAAAAAACACCTACCCCCTTTATAGATTTGGAACTTGTCCATGACTGAACTGTTCTGTGGAGCACTACTCCGCATTATTCAGGCACTGCTACAGGGTGCTCCGTTTATTCTTTCAGGTATATGCATTACCGCACTACTTGAAAGAATGATCGGTTCGGCTGGCACAAAAAAGCTTTTTGGATCGAATACAATTGTTTCTTTATTTCAATCGTGGTGCATTGGGATGGCGCTTCCGGGCTGCTCACTCGGTGTTATCCCAATTTGTCATCAATTGCGGGCAAGTGGTATCGCCATTGGTACTATTTTTGCTTTTGCCCTATCGAGTCCATTATTCGATCCACTATCAATGCTTTACGGACTGACCCTTTCGAAACCTTTCACCATATTCGCTTTCGCAGGTTGCTCTCTGATTGTCGTTACTATTTCCGGCGCAATTTTTGACAAGATATACCCAAAGACTGAACTGAACCTTCCATCCCAACCACAGGCACCAGAAGGGATCCGTAGAATCATAGCGGTGGCCGTTGGCATGGCTCGACTTACCGTTGGCCCAATGAGTGCCTTTATAGGAATAGGCCTTCTTGGCGTAGGCCTCATGTCGATGGTATTGCCGTACGGAATCCTCGGAGGCACGATGTCCCATGACAATCGATGGGCTCCTCTCCTAATGACTGGTGTCGCTTTACCAGCATATGCAACGCCAATGGTCGCAATGGGACAACTTGGCTCAATGTTCCAACATGGAAATTCTGTTGGTGCAGCATTTATCTTGCTTTGCTTTGGTGCAGGTATGAATGTCGGTCTGCTTGCCTGGATGTTGTGGCACTATGGGTGGAAAAAACTAGGCATCTGGTTTGGACTCATGCTGCTCATCGTCATAGGCATTTCGTACGGTATTGAGGGGCCACTCTACCCCAAAGCAATTGAGCCATCAGATCACAGTCATGCCTTCGACCGATACTGCTCGCCGTATCGTCCTGGCACAGTACCGAATGGAGGTTTCACAGGAGATATTCTTCGACGCATCAAACTTGAGACCCAAACACATGAATGGTTCGGCATAAGTGCAATTGGTTTGCTTGCCGCCTGCGGAGGTCTCTTACGACTCTTTGACCCACAACAAAAACTGGACAACTGGCTCCATCGTCCACCGGCAACCGATACCGTACAGACCCGATTTGATATCGTACTCCCTGCTCCTGTAATTGGACTCAGTGGTCTCGCTGGGATCATCGTCATCAGTATTGCAGGTTGTTTTGCATACTACCCAGAGCCAGAAGAGGCACTTGAAGAGCTTCGAGTAGCTTCCATTGAATCCTCCACAGCCGCGATCTCAGAAAATACTCAACTGTGCCTTCACTGGATTCCAATATGCGAGGGTTGGAATAAGAGACTTATTGTTGGAATCTATCTTCGAGAATGGGCCGTACATGAAGATATTCTTGCACGGTCCAAGCAGTATGAAAAAGAAATAGAGAACCTCGAGCACATGTTCCAGCATCGCACCTTCCCATCAGCTATCAGACGCCAGGCCCTAGCCGTGGATAATGCACGACACGCACTGGCGGATGCTCTTCGTCAAACAGGCTTGATCGATCATCCATCTCAATGATTTTCAAAGCCCCGGCAGAGGTCTTATACACCGGGATCATGCACACAATCAGCAGATAGAATCCACAAACTACTTTAAGGGCCGTAACCCCCGCGCTGATCGATCTGCTTGAAACGCCGCCCAGACAGCCGAATCCTTCCTGAAAAGATTTGCCAGCTGCGTCGGGCTAACATGCAAAAACTCACTCACAATCCGCATGTCACCATTCGAGACGGCAAGATGGTCAAACGCCTCTGCCACAAACATCGCGTACTCCTGATGGTCACTTGATATCGTCAGACGCCCTTGCCTGACTCGTCCCTGCCATCGTGGCGATCCGACCTTGTCTCGGACGACACGACACTCAATCGCAAGCTTCAGCCGAAGCCGTAATAAGGCAACTCGCCTGTTCTCAGCCTGGCTACGCCGTTCAGATGCCTCAGCTGTAATACCAGTTGTCACATGGAGCAGCACAACGGCTGTTTCAACCTTGTTACGGTGCTGACCTCCCGGCCCGCCCCGCCGCGTTCGTGTTTCACGGCAGACCCGCAGGAGTGTCTCGTCATCACGATCAACTGGGTGATCCACAACAATATCCGCAACAAAAGGCTCTAGTGCTTGTCGAGATAACGATTCACAATATTTTCAAGAAGCTCCTGACGACCACTCGTATTTGCAGCGGCCTCACCCTTTTCGAGCATAAGCTTTTCGAGTTCAACAAAACTGGATTTGCCTGCTTCGATTTTCTCTCCTATATCTCCGTCCCAGCTCTTATATCGTTCAGTTACTACGTCGGAAAGAGCGCCTTCTTCACGAATTGCTGCGGCAACCCGTAACCCGCGGGCAAAGGCGTCCATGCTTCCGATGTGAGCATAGAACAGATCAACCGGCTCGAAGCTCTCACGACGCACCTTGGCATCAAAGTTCACACCACCCGGACTGAGACCATATTTCAACAAAGCCAGCATAATCTGCGTAGTCAGATAATAATTTGTGGCAAACTGGTCAGTGTCCCAACCGAGCAGCAGATCACCAGTGTTTGCGTCAATCGAACCAAGGAATCCTTGGCTGCCAGCTGCCTCCAACTCATGTAACATTTCATGACCGGCAAGCGTTGCATGGTTTGTTTCCAGATTGAGCTTGAATGAGTCTGTGAGATCATATGCTCGTAGGAAATTCACGCATGCTGCAACATCTGAATCATACTGATGCTTTGTAGGTTCTTTTGGCTTTGGTTCAATGAGAAACTGTCCTGTAAAGCCAATCGATTTAGCGTGGTCCACTGCCATGTGAAAGAACTGAGCCAGATGATCAAGTTCACGCTTCATATCAGTATTGTAAAGACACTGATAGCCTTCACGACCGCCCCAGAACACATAATTCTCACCACCAAGTTCTTTCGTCACTTCGATGGCCTTTTTCACTTGAGCTGCCGCATAGGCATAAACTTCGACATTGCATGATGTTGCTGCTCCGTGCATGTACCGCGGATTACTAAAGAGATTTGCAGTACCCCACAACAACCCGACACCTGACCGTTCCTGCTCTTCCTTAAGAACCTTTGCTACGGCGTCGAGATTCGAATGGCTCTCAGCCAAGGTTTGACCTTCCGGCGCAACATCACGATCATGGAACGCGTAGAACGGTGCATCGAGCTTCTCAAATAATTCAAATGCCGCCCTGGCTCGGTTGCATGCGTTGTCAACACTCTCCGTGCCATCGTCCCAAGGACGTTGAAGCGTTGCGGCCCCAAATGGATCGCTCCCTGTTCCCCGAAACGTATGCCAGTAGACCACTGTGAACCGGAAATGGTCTTTCATAGTCTTCCCAGCCACAACTTCGTCCGGGTTGTACCAGCGGAAAGCGAGGGGATTCTTGGATTCAGGCCCCTCATATTGAATTTTTGGGATATCAGGAAAGGCGGCCATGTGTTTTGCACTCCTCACAGCGTGAACAAAAAAGAGTATTGTATTAGGTTGAGGAAAAGGTCCTCTCCGTAATGCCATCAGTATCGAGAAATACAAACATGACACAAGCCACCTCTACAAACCTGCCAATGTCTCGAAACCGTTTTCAAGCTTTTCTGGTTGCGGCACTACTTCTTAACACCGGATTTTGTGCTCCAAAAGCTGTGGATGCGAATGACCTTCAATGGGGCCACTGGCGAGGTCCAACGGGTAATGGTGAAAGCCCAACTGCAACACCGCCAAAAGAATTTAGTCCGGAAAAGAACTGTCGCTGGAAGCAGGCGATACCCGGCCGCGGGTCCTCTTCACCAGTTATTTGGAACGACCTGGTCTTTGTAACCACCGCTATTCCTGTTTCTGATGGACGCGGCACGCTCGATTTCCGACTACTCTGTTTTGACAGAGAGACAGGAAAAAAACAGTGGGACCATTCATGTATCAAAGCCATCCCACACGAAGGAACCCATAGCACCAATGGATATGCGTCAGCTTCCCCATGTACGAATGGTCAATTCGTCTACGCACACTTCGGTTCTCAGGGGCTATATTGCCTAACCATGACCGGAAAGCCAGTCTGGAACAAAGATTTTGGTGAAATGCACACCCGTAATGAGTTTGGCGAAGGCAGTTCACCAACTCTCGTCGATGACAAGATTGTGATCCCGTGGGACCACGAGGGTCCATCCCACCTCTTTTGCCTCAATGCCAAAACCGGCGAGACACTCTGGGATATTCCCCGGGATGAACCAACTAATTGGGCTACCCCACTTATTGTCACACTTGACGATGGCTCAAAGCAGATTGCCATGAATGGTCAGAATGCAGCTCGTGGATACGATCTTAACTCTGGCAAAGAACTTTGGAAGTGCGGAGGTCAGACCGTGCGACCGGTTGCATCTGCCGTCTCTGAGGACGGTCTTGTACTCATCGGATCTGGATTTCGAGGTTCTTTCCTGGGATGCTTCGACCTGACTGGAAGTGGTGATATCCAGGGCTCGCCCCACGTGCATTGGACCGTATCACGGAACACACCCGATATTGCATCTCCCCTCCTTCATGATGGAAAAATATGGTTTTACAAAGGAAAAACCGGATTACTAACATGCATCAATATCAAAGACGGAACACCGCTGTATGAACAAAAGCGCATTGAAGGTGTAAGCCACACCTACGCATCACCAATCGCTGCCAACGGCCACATCTATATGACAGACCGGAATGGGACGATCACTGTCATTCGTGACGGCAATGATCCTGTCGTTGTTGCGGTGAATGACATGGAAGAGGGAGTTGATGCGACACCCGCTCCAGTTGGTGATGACCTATTCATACGTGGAGAAGCTACGCTCTTCTGTATCAGTCATAACTAGACCGTCTTGGTGGGCTGCCGTTGTGTTGCTTCTTTGGCAAGTGCGTCAACCTGTGCGCGGAGTGCTTTATAATCTGTCTTCCCGGTACCCAAGAGTGGAATGGCCTCAATCCTCTGAACTGCATCGAGCCGCATAACCCCCCGCAGGCCGGCCTCAAGGAGCACGTCAGATGCTTCTCGCATTGACATATCCGCGGTTGTAAACAACACCACCATTCGGCCACCTGGAGTCTCAATACCTTCTACAGCTACTCGTGGCCCATTGTGATCAGCAGGAAACTTCTTTTGAAAAGGCTTCTCCAGTGCCGGGAGTGATATCATTTCACCGCCCGCTTTCAGAAATCGTTTCAACCGACCTCGGAAGTGTAGATAGCCGTCATCATCAGCGGAAACAAGGTCCCCAGTGCGGTACCACTGTTGGTCTTCAATTTCTACGAACGGACTTGGGCCCTCGTAGGAATGATATCCATCAAATATTGAGTCACCCCGAACCAGAAGCATCCCCGTCTCCCCATTCTGAAGCTGCTCCATGGTTTCATGATGGACTATTCTTGCTTCAACATGCTCCACGGGCTTACCGATACTGCCATGTTTGTTTTTTTCAATCCTATTCGCCGCAACAACAGGCGAGCATTCAGTGATTCCATACCCTTCAAGAATAATTGCTTCAGGAGCTTTTTGGGCACAGAGTTCGTGAGTTGCCTCGGGACAGGCTTCAGCACCTGTAATGATTTTTCGTAAACTTTGCATCTCTTCGCCAGAGCAATTGGCAAGAATGTATCCAAGAAAAGTCGGTGTAGTGAACAGCATCGAAGGCTTATAGGCGCCGATAAGCCGCACAAGCCCTGGTGCATCGGTCGGGTCGGCATATCGAACGCTTCGAATGCCCGACAACTGAGGGAGTAAGACGTTTCCCGTCAATCCAAATGAATGAAACGGCGGGAGGAAACCGAGCAGGCTATCGTTCTGGTCAGGCTGAAGAACAGCGAGGCTGTCATGGATGTTGGTCAACAGGTTTCGGTGCGTAAGTGGAACAGTCTTCGGTGATGATTCCGAGCCCGAGGTAAAAAGAAAAACGGCGGGATCGCCTTCATTCTGTTCGGGGAGACTTCTAAGGAAGGATGCCGGCTGTAAATAGGTACGAACCATAAGACTCAAAGCTTCGGTCTTCCTTATCGATTTTTTCACATCCTCCAGAAAAATATAGCCCGCGCCTTCAATTGCAATTCCGAGTCGGTCAACCAACCGGCTGGAGGTCACCACCTGCCTAACTCCTGTCACCTCAATACCGTGGGCCAGCCCTGAGGGACCCGTGGTCCAATTCATCATGACTGGTGTTTTTCCAGCAAGGTGTAATGCATAGAAAACAATGTCGGCTGCAACACTTGCCGGAAGCATCACTCCAACGTTTGGTTCAGGAATTTTTCTGAAGCGCTGTGCCATCAAAGTCGCCGCGACGAGTAATCTCCGTCGTGACAGGACACCAGACATCGCATCTCCGGTCGCCGCCGCTTCCGGTGTCTCAATCATTCGATGAACAAACGCAGCAGCAACGGTTTCATCGAGTAACCAAGGCGATTTACCAGATCCGTTTTGCCCAACTGCAGGCAAAACCGATGAAGACCAGTTTTTGGGCACGGCCAAAACTTTATCAGAGCCAGCACCAGCGTTGAGCTTTCCATCTGCAAGACCCCAAAGGGCGCCTAACGTTTCCACCACGTCATCACTTTGGAAACCAAATTGTTGCTCTATACGAAGCGCAAGTTCCATTCGATCAAGGCTGTCTAAGCCAAGGTCTTCAAGTCGTGTGCTGGGTACCTGCTCTTCGTTGACAAGGTCCCGCTTTAAAAAGGATGCAACAAGGTCATTGACCTGAACGATTGTTTTTTTATCTATTGCGGCGGTATCAATATCAGCGACGACGGCTGACTGATACGTTCCCTCGACCGGTCCAAAAAGATAATTATACCGAACGAAAATCGGTGATTCTGCCGCATCAGTATTAAACCAGTTTTCTAGCTTTCTGTTAAAATCCTCCCGCGATCCAATTAATAATTTTTCTCTAGACACTATCTCGACATGCAGATGAACATTGCGTCTCGGGAGAAAAAAGAACAAACTTGCTAATAACCAGCCTAGTGCCTCAAGTACGTTATATGTCAGATCTGGTGGCTGCCCTGTTCGAGCGCACCCCCAAAGGCTTCCCCACAAACCACGGGTACGCACGAGAACAATTGTGACTGCCGGACATCGACTGACGACCTCGTGCACCAACCTATTCGATCCAATCTTCTCAAGATTTGTTCTTTGCAGCCGGCCAGAAGGGTAAATAATAAAACTGTTTCCCTGATCGATGCCCTCAACAACTGTATCAATCAACTGCTGCGCCTGGACCACAGCAGATTGACTCTGCGCTGATAGATCAGGTACTTCGAAAGCTCGAACAAGTTTCATCAGTGGCAGGAGAAACGGAACACGATATGTCCCGGAGTACACAAGTGGCCGAAGCGGAACTCTGATAGAACGATACAAATGTGACAATACAGTCGGAGGGTCTATGTAACAGGGATGGTTCGGGAGGACGAGAACAGGGCCATCCAAGCTTCGAAGTTGATCAAGTCCGTCGGTACAAACTCGGTAGCGAAGTCGCAAAATCATGCGAACCACAAACCAGAATGTTTTCTCCAACACCTTTCGCATACCCTTCTCCTGAGCGTTCACAAAAACATTAGCGATTCGTTATTCCACAGTACCAAACACTAACTTTAAAACAAAAGAGACGAACTTTGAAACTAGTTATGGAAACCCAAGCTTCCAAAGAGATAAACCCTCCCAAATTTATGCGGTTCTCATCAAGAACCCTTGACCACGAAGTATCAACGGCACGTCGTGTCTCTCGAGCAGTTCAACGTCAAGGAGTCTTGTTTTGAACGATTTTCTGCCTGTCATCCTGTTCTTGATGCGTTCAGGCACTATTCTTTTAATTAGTCGGATTATGCCGCTTTGTCCGATTGCGAATGGTCAAATTTGAACGGACTGGCTCATCACCCGAATTGATTAGGTCAATTGTTTGCTTATAGTGAAAGAGTTCGATGCCGCACAGTTGCGATTCGCACGATGTTTCCCGGCAGAAAGTTCTCACATGATTCGTTTCGGCAAGGCACCACCTTCTACAATCACCGTTGATGATCAGCGAACGGTTCCCAACGCACACACCCGTGACGTGATTTACGGGGTGGTTCTCAACGAACTTTCTCGCGTCATGCCCAGTTCAAATCAAACGCTTCTTACTCCTGCATCAGTTCTATCTGATGCAGGTATCGACGACGCCCGCCTTGAGGATGCAATCGTACGGCTTCAGGGAAGCTACGGCATGCGTTTGCACAAAGAGTGGGTGTTGGACATTCAAACATGCGATGATCTGGTGACATGTATTGCAACGAGAATGTTTGATTCACAGGACACCGACGCCGAGGAAGCTCTTGTCAAAGATTCGAGTCACCATCAAAGCACCACTTCTGTCAGACCGTATTCTTTTGAGGAATGCGAGGTGCTAAGAAAACGTGTTGCAGACCTCCAAGCACTCGGCCTCGACAACCCTTTCCTTCTGGCACATGAATCCGTTACGGGTAAACATGCATCTATTTCCGGGAAAGATGTAATCAGTTTTACAAGCTTTGATTACCTTGGGCTCACCAGCCATCCAGCAGTCACATCCGCCGCAAAAACAGCAATTGATCAGTTTGGTTGCGGGGCCACAGCAAGTCGTATGGTTGGTGGCAATACAACACTTCTCAATGCACTCGATCAAGCTATTGCTGACTTTATTGGAACGGAACGAGCAACAGTTTTCCCATGTGGTTTTGGTACCAATGCATCCGTATTTGGTCATTTATTTAATGCTCAAGACCTCATTCTCTATGATGAATTGGCACATAAAAGTATTACCGAGGGAGCAATGACCTCGCAGGCCGCCAGTCGTAGTTTCCGCCACAATGACTTTGACCAACTTGATGGACTTCTTCGAGATATTCGCCATAAGTACCGACGTACCGTTATTGCAATCGAAGGTGTTTACAGCATGGATGGCGATTACCCGGATCTTCCAAGATTTGTTGAGGTAAAACAACGACACGACGCGCTTCTCTACATCGACGAGGCGCACTCACTTGGAACAATGGGAAACAACGGCCGGGGAATTGCCGAGTTCTTCGAAATTGACCCGAAAAGTGTGGACATTTGGATGGGCACGATCAGTAAATCCCTGGGGTCAGGCGGAGGCTACCTAGCTGGTTCTCGCGAACTCATCGATTATCTCGGGCTGACAACCCCCGCGTTTGTCTTCTCAACAGCATGCTCACCACCCAATACTGCTGCTGCTCTCGCTGCACTGCAAACCCTTCAAGCCGAACCATGGCGTGTTCGACAACTTCACGAAAGGTCAGCTCTTTTTCTTGCTCTAGCAAAAGAGGCTGGCCTCGACACCGGCCCAAGCCTGAACACTCCGGTGATTCCGGTTATTGTTGGTAGTTCACAGAAAGCTCTTGCCGTTTCTCAACGACTTTTAGAGATGGGCATAAATGCTCGTCCAATTTTGTACCCTGCCGTTCGGGAATCTGCTGCCCGAATTCGATTTTTCATTACCTGCGAACACACAGACGCTGATATTCATAAAGCCGTAAAGGCAGTCACGGAAGCTGTCGCAACGAGCTAGTCTGACTTCTTCGTTGCTTCGGCGAGTCGCTTCTCAGCTGCCAGTGCAGGCTTCCAGAAGTAGCCTTTTTCGTTTGCACAATGACATTCTGGAAATTCATTGATCAATTTTTTTAATGTGGCCTGACTCTTCTCAGCGTTTCCCTGCTGTGATAATGATTCAGCAAGAATAAAAAGGCATGTTCCAACTGAGTTGAGTTCTGGGAAAGAAGAAGCATTCTCTTTTGAAATTTCTTTCCCTGATTCCTTCTGCTGTTTTTCGGCCTTATCACCAAATTCCTTAAAGCATTGTGTTGTGATCTCTGACACCTGTTCGTGATCACCGGCTTTCAACGCGACCCAAGCCTTGGTTGACAATTCTGCCGGACCTGTTCCTTCACTGCTGACCTTCTCGGCTGCCTGCAACGACCCAATGCACATCAATGAGACCAATCCGCTCAGAATTAAACTCTTCAGTAACATTAAATTTCCTATCCTTTTTTTAGGCACTCAGCCGTCAATTACTCATCAACAACCCACACGATCACGGAAATGCTGCGGACACAACTTGATTCTTCAACCTTGAAGCCTACAGTAACTCCGTGAACCAATTTTTTCTAGGCAACCTCATCTAAGGAGTAACAAATGGCTGATTCGCAACCCATTTCATGGCCAGATTTGGCAATTGGTCTCTACGACAGACTTACCGGCAGACAAGCGGAAATCTCTTACGAGTTCGAAAACCTTCATGTCAAAATTCCGAGTGACACAACGGAAAGTGCACAACATGCAGAGTGGATTCTTGATGGATGCATCAAAATCAAGACACGGGACACCAGCAACGACCCAAAGTAGTATTGACCGGCCACCTCAATGGGCAACTTCAGGGGCGTTCGGTCACGATTAGTGCGGCAGGAAATACGATTCGACTTGAATTGGAAAGCTTGATCTCTCTTTGGCATCTCTATCGGCTTCGAGGAACTTTCCGGCCAATGCTAAAACTGTTCTCCACGTCCGGCGGTCAGTCTGAGATTTTTTACAAAAAGTTATGCCTTTTCAGACAAGTTGCCAAATCCGGTTGACTACCAAAGTTTGGATCACAACCAGTAAGCATCAATGGCTGTCTTCAGAATGAGGACGGCTATTACGATGAGAAATATATTGCGGACGAATCCACTCCCTCGTCTAAAGGCAACCGCTGTTCCTAAACCGGCACCTACAACATTCACAAGGGCCATTGGAATGACTAGTGACCACCAGACGACTCCGCTTGATGCAAACACACAAATTGCTGCAGCATTCGTCGCTGCGTTTAGAGCCTTTGACGAGGCTGATGCATGGAGAAAGTCGTACCCCAGAAACCTCACAAAAAAGAAGACAAAGAAACTACCAGTCCCTGGTCCAAAGAAACCGTCATAAAGGCCCAAGCAAAAAGCAATCACACCAGCAAAGGCAGCCTCATACCGGGGTTGATAGGTGGGGACGTGGTCTCGTCCGAAATGCCGACTTGCCAAGGTGTACCAAAACACAAAGGCCAGGAGCACAGGTAGTACCTTTCGAAGCCACTCTGACTCAAAGTACGTTAAAAGCCACGCACCAAGAAACCCACCAAGCATGGCCATAATAAGGGCTGGTAAAAGTCGCTTCCACGACACATTAACGTGGGCTGCATATGATCGTGCCGCCCACGCTGTTCCCCACACCATCGCCGACTTTGTCGTACCAAAAATACTTGGTAGCGACGCCTCGGGAAAGACACCGAGCATAACAGGAAGTGAAACGAGTCCACCACCACCAGCAATGGCATTGACGAAGCCACCAAAAAAAGAGCCTGCAAGAATTAATCCGATTTCAAATGGCGTCATTCAAGCCACCGGATCCTGTCCTGCATAACCTTCAAGCCATTTGTAGCATCTCATACAGTGATGTCCTCTGAGATCACTTATCCTGAACTTGATAGAGGTGAACATCATGCTGTGGATAGGGAAATGATATACCGGCGGAGTCGAACTCTTCCTTAACCGCAGCCGTTACTTCCCAAAATACTGTCCAATAATCTCCGGTCTTGGCCCACGGCCGGGCTATGAAATTAATTGCAGATTCACCAAGTTCATTCATCTTGATGAGCGGAGCAGGATCCTTCAATACAAGTGAGTGTTGATTAATAATTCGTTCGAGAATTTCCTGAGCCTTGGCAACATCATCATCGTAGCCAATTCCAAACGTCATGTCGATTCTTCGTGTACTACTCGCCGTTGCGTTCGTAATCGTATCACCACCGATTTTTCCGTTTGGAACAATCATCTTCTTGTTGTCAAACGTCCGAATGGTCGTAGATAACATATTCATTGAGTCCACGATCCCACTGACCCCGCCGGCGTCAATAACATCACCGACATCGAATGGTCGATATGCAAGAATCAGGAGCCCCTGAGCAAAGTTTGAAAGAGTCCCCTGAAGGGCAAGTCCAATGACGAAAGCGGCACCACCGATGAGCGCCAGTATTGGACTCGTGTTAATACCCAGCGCAGAAAGCGACACTACAAACCCGAGCACTAGAATCGCCTGTCGCACAAAATTGATCAAAAATGTTCGTAAGAGTGACGATGCACCCTCGACTCGTGAAAGGGCCTCACCAGAAATCCTACTGAGTACGCGAGACAACATCCAAGAGGCGAAAAGGATAGACCCAAACATAAAGAGACGCCCAACCCATTGAAGCCCCCCTTGGGGTGACATCACCCAGTTCTTCAAAACCATAAATGTTGCTTGCAGATTATAGAAATCAAATTCCAACCCACTCACAGCAGATGCGTAGGCACGGTACTTCTTTGGATCTCCGCCCTTCCGCTCCCACTCATCCAGCACCACACGAAATCTATTTAGTAACTTATCCTGCTCTTCCTGAAGACCAACAATCTCTTTGTTGGCTGAACCCGTCTTTTTATCCAGTTGAAGCTGGCTTATTTCAGCAACTTTTTTTTGCACGCGGACTTGCCACGCGTCTGCCTCTTTCTTAAGTTCTTCCTCCGTGAGTGGACGCAACTGAAGTCGAAGTTCTTCACTGGTTGGAACAACATCCACATCGGCTCTCTCTACTTCTGCACACTTTGCGGTGTTTGCGACACAGAGGAGAGAACAAAAAAGCACTACCAAATGGACCCTGCGCACGTTGCTTGAAAATTGAGATAGGGATAGAAGTAGCCGTTGAACCATGAAATAGACCCGAGGAGAAAGTTTTGACTTGTAAGAGATTCGCCGTGAGGCACACTAGGCCTCAATCTTAGTCAGCTTTCTTTCCAGCACACAATTACAAAACTATATTTCATGTCAGACCTTTCTCCATTCTCATGGTTTCTGCTCGTGCTGGGAGCGACGGGCGTTGGCATATCAAAAAGTGGATTGGCTGGCGTCAGCCTTGTCCATGTGCTTGTATTTGCCTATGTATTCGGTGCAAAAGCCTCAACCGGGGCACTCCTGCCTCTCCTCATTGTCGGAGACTGCTGCGCAGTTTGGCTCATCGGGCGAGAGGTTGATTGGCGATACGTACTCCGGTTACTCCCACCAGCATTCGTTGGGGTTGTCATTGGCTGGAGTCTGCTGGGTCGACTTGATGAGGCCACCTTTAAGCCGCTGATCGGCATCATCATTATTCTACTTTGTTTCGGGCAACTTCTCAGGATGTGGCGGCCACACTTATTTACAACAATTCCCCACACTAAACCGTTTGCCTGGTCGATGGGCATCCTTGGTGGAATAACAACGATGTTGGCCAATGCAGCAGGCCCCGTCATAGCACTCTATCTCCTTGCAGTCTCCCTACCCAAACTGAAGCTCGTAGCAACGGGCGCTTGGTTTTTCTTTGTTTTGAATATTGCGAAAATCCCATTTAGCGCAAACCTTGGCTTCCTTACTGCTGAAAGCCTTCTTATTGATCTTATCTTGGCGCCATGCGTCGTTGCCGGACTCATCTTTGGCCTAATGGTGGTGCGACGACTTCCACAAAAAGTCTTTGACACCTTTCTCCTTGCATTCACAGCCGTCGCAGCAATTCGAATGGTTTTGATCTAAGCGGCTCTTCTTCGGAATGACACAGGTGGCACGTCCAATCTTGAAAATATCGCTACCAGTCACCGTGATCGTTCGAATGACAACCTGAGTCTCGCACTAACTCGCGAACAATGCTCGGCACACCTTCACTGGCCGGTTTCACAATACATTCAAACGTGGTCCGAACAATCGATTCTGGAATGTGCGGGTCAACAACAATTCGACGTGCTTCATCTGGCGCGAGAAAAGCGAGTGAAGCAGCCGGGTATACCTGAAGCGACGTTCCAACACAAAGAAGGATGTCGGCCTGCGCGACGAGTTCAGCTGCGGCTGTCATTGCTGGCACCTCTTCGCCAAACCACACAACGTGCGGGCGCAATTGACTGCCCGCAGGGCATGTGTCTCCGAGGCTAATATCGTTGCTACCAAGCTCGATAAGATAATCATAATTCCGTGTGCTCCGAGCTTTCATTACTTC
>WLWG01000799.1_pt1 | contig 31268 bp, 47 predicted proteins | sample 6712871 | NCBI WGS metagenome assembly WLWG01 (sample SAMN12718693, study PRJNA515312) | sponge metagenome | isolation source: marine sponge | host: Mycale hentscheli | place: New Zealand: South Island, Marlborough, Capsize Point | collected 2003-05-01
TTATGATCCAAAGTATAAGAATCAATATCAATACAACCCCACCTGCATTTTGAATCATCACGAATAGGAATAATTCCCAAGCTTGCTTTGCCAGAAAGATGATCTTCCCAAAGCTGGTCTGTAACAGGAGCTTTAATGATGTAAGCTTTCCCTTTTTTCTTCCCGTTCTCATCCTGATCTTCTTCCTTGAATGTGCCATAAGCCCGGTGTAGTCCTTCAAATATATTTTTAAATCGTTCCATGTTTCTCCTTTTAATTTTAGTGGGGCAAGTGACAAAACTTGCCCCGCATTAGTTTAATGGGAAGAGTTGTTTCTGGGAGGAAAACCTACCGGAACCCTTACCACCTTACGAAGTCTAATGTATCTCCGATTAACCCTTCCGGCAGGTGACTAAAAATGTTCCTTTCCAGAACTTGCTTCCAGTTTTTTAGGCTCTTCACCTTCTGGTGATGCAAGTACATCTCCTTGACGGAAAGCTAAAGCAAAAGCTTCACCCGTCGTAAAGATTTCTTTTGTAGGAACAAAACCCTCTTTTGCTACAGTCCACCCATAGTATTTTTTACCATTGGTTTCCTCTTGCAGTGTACTCAATCGGTACACGATTGCATAAGAGGGAGGTGTTATGGTTTTACCACCACCTTCCATTGTAGCAGTCATCATCATGTAATTCCATTGACGAGACTTTTTTAACTGAGACGATTTCATCGTCAGTATGCCACGAGACTCTACATTGTTGTTATCATCTAAGATAAGGACAATGTGGTTTGCTGTTTCTTCTACATAATTACCGTTGTCTAAATAGAAACGATTATCTGTAGGAGATTTTTTTGCTAGGCTCATAACATTTGAGGTAGCAGGATGTATGTTCACAGGCGCTTTATTACCCGTGCCTTCTGGAGCCCACTCGACATAAGTTCGAATGTACTCACAAGGGACTACTCTTATGCCAGTAGGTCCATCATACACACTTTGAGATGCAGAATTAAAAATCTGCCCTGCTTTTGCCGTCGGAAGTGATTCATTATCAGTCTCCGGTGACATTTTTTGTAGTAGTTTGATACGAGGTATCATAACATCTTTGGTACTGACGTTTGATAACCCGTCTCCTTGTTTGGCTTCTGCTAACGAAAACACTTCTGCAAGTGCATTGTTAGGTTTTTTTGCAGTTGACGTTTGATTCATAAGTTACTCCTTTTATGTTTTTATTGTTACGTCGTTGGTTCGAAAGACACCAAAAGTCTCTTCTGGAAAAGGCTCACCCTTTTCCGCAGCTTTTTGTAATGACTCTCTTACCCAGGCATCTAGAGTATTCCATTGAATACCCTCTTTCTCTGAAGGTTCTAATCCTTCCTTACGAAACATCTCCTTGATGTATTGCGCTTGGTTGTCTTGTCCTCTTCCGAAACTAAATGAGACTTCATTTTTAATCAAGTCCCCTGCCCCCTGGTCCCTGATATATGTATAAGCATTATCAATATTCTCAGGTTTAATGTGGGCACGAATTTTTTCTTTCCATGTCACTGTAGATCCATCCATTAATTTAAATGAATACAAATTTTTATCTTTTAGTGCGTTGGCTATTCTATTTTGTAATTCTTGTAGTGCTTCTTTTTTAGCTTTTAATTCTAAATCAGTTTTCTTTACATCTTGTTTCATTTCAACAAGTTGTTTACATAGCTGACCCATCTCACTTAAGTCTGCATCATTAACTTTATTTAAATTATCTTTCTCATTAATTAAATCAAATATTTCGTTCATCGTTTCTCCTTATATTAAGATATTAAATTCTATCGGGAAGTACTTACTTAACTGTCTATCCCATTTCAGAACTTTATATCGTCCGTTATTGTATCGGCTGGCAATTGCACAACACGCTCCTATTATACTAGGGTCCCCCACTAAAAGCAAGTAATCATCATTGGAAAAATTTTTTAAAATTTTATTCGCTGCAAAAACTACAGGTCCTGGTGATAATGCAATTTGTTCGTGATAAGGCACTACACCTTTTAACTCTCCATATTTCTTTGCAGAACTAAAATCTCTACGTGGAACTTTCTGTATAATAAAAACCGTCATTATTTCTTTCCGTCTCTCCTTCTAAAGTCGGAGGGAGTTTTTAGGCTCCCTCGCATTCCTTTATTTGCCTATTGTAAAAAGGAGAAACTTTTTACACCTTATTTTATATTTGATTCTGATACGAAATTCAAATAAATAAGAATGTAGAAATAATGGATTTAAATTATAAATTTAAAACTAAGCCTTTTGAACACCAATTGAAAGCGCTTGGATGCTCCTGGAATAAGGAAAGTTTTGCTTATTTTATGGAGATGGGCACCGGTAAATCTAAGGTGCTGATTGATAACATTGCTATGTTATATGACCAAGGATCTATAAACGGGGCACTGATTGTTGCTCCTAAAGGGGTCTATACAAATTGGAAGAATGAACAAATTCAACGACATATGCCAGATCATGTCATGTATAAAATTGTGGTCTGGAATCCTAATCCAACCAAGAAGGAAAAGGAAGAACTAAATTTCTTGTTTGAAGAAAAAGATTGCTTGACAATATTTCTGATGAACATTGAAGCGTTCAGTACAAAGAAAGGCCAAGACATTGCTACCAAGTTTTTACTTGGTCATCGATCTTTATTCGCTATTGATGAGTCCACAACTATTAAGACACCAACAGCTGCACGAACAAAGTCTGTTGTTAAGTTAAGTAAGATGGCACAGTACCGTAGAATTCTTACAGGATCTCCTGTTACTAAAAGTCCATTAGATTTATATTCACAAGCTGAGTTTCTTGATCCGGCGTTCCTCGACCAACCATCTTTCTGGACGTTTAAGTCCAGGTATTGTGTAATGGTAAAAAGACGTATCAGTGGCTCCCATCAATTTAATATGATTGTTAGTTATAAAAATTTAGATGAGCTGACAAAATTAATTGATACATTTTCTTACCGGGTACTTAAAGAAGAATGTCTTGATCTTCCCGATAAAATTTACATGACACGAGAGGTTGAGCTGAGTGCAAAACAAATAGATGCTTATCATCAACTAAAAGAGTTTGCTGTTGCTGAACTTAAAGAAGGGTCGATGACGACGTTCTCTGCCTTGACACAGCTGATGAGACTTCATCAAGTAACGTGTGGATTTATGACTACCGATGACGGTAGGCTCGTCGATTTACATGATACGAAAGGTAAGATCCCTAGACTGGAAACGTTATTAGATATTTTAGATGAGGTGGACGGTAAAGTAATTATCTGGGCTAACTACAGACATAATATAAAACATTTAACTACTGCTCTTCGTAAAAAGTACGGACCGCAAAGTACCGAGAGTTTTTATGGAGACACCAAGCAGCAAGATAGAGAGGATATTTTATCACGCTTCATGGCCCCCGACTCCGGGCTCCAGTATCTTGTAGCTAATCCTAGAACAGGTGGTTATGGTTTAAACTTAACTGTATCACATACTATTATTTATTATTCTAACAGTTATGATTTAGAAGTTAGAATGCAGTCTGAAGATCGTATACACAGGATTGGTCAGACATCAAAAGCAACATACATAGATCTTGTTGCAAGAAAAACTATTGATGAGAACATTATAAAAGCCCTGAAAACCAAGATAAATCTAGCATCAACAATTTTAGGTGAAGATTTAAAAGAATGGTTGCAATAAGTTATAATATATTATATAGACTATTTTAAATGAGGATGGTGCAACATTCTCAGAGTATGGCTGAACAACTGTAACAAGGTAGTAAGGCACACTTGATGGAACGATAGGGTCAACTGACTGAAGGGTCCAAGGGTGGTACTGAAGTACTAGTTAACATCCAGAAAATGTTGACTTGTCGGGAAAAGGTTGGGGGTAGTCAAAGAATCCCCCTACTCACTAAAAAGAAAGAAAGGATTATTATGCACGTCGATAAATATGTTGCCAATAATATTGGTACAAAATGGAGTAACGGTAAAAGTAAAAAGAATCAAATTTTAGGAACAATTGATGGTCTTAACATTGATTTAAAAAAATTAACAAGTTTACTTAATGAATGGAATGACACTGTTAATGGTGAATGGGCATCAAGAAATGTTGAAATTGTTATCAATATAACGGAGGAGTAATGTTGTATATTGGTTACATATTAGTTTTACTGACATTACTTTTGTATGGTAAACCTTATATGGCTAGTGTTGTAATTTTATTTATTACCTGGCAAATTGTTTCGAGTGGTTGGTATCAATGGCTCGTATAAAAACTCCTGCAAAAAGTAAAAGTTATTATTCAGGAAGATTAAAAGAAAGAATTTATGCTGCTTATTTCGAAGCAGGTAAACGTGCAAAAAGAGATTGCACAAATTGGAAAGAAGTTTCTAATCGTATGTATTGGGAACGATTACATAAAATAATGAGAAAGAGGTATGATTATGTCGGATGATGTAAAAACTGATATATTAGAAGAAGCTAACGAGGCAGTAGCAGCTCGTGAATTTACTCATGGTGAGTGCGTAAACAATAATAACAACATAGCTGATTTATGGACTGCCTATTTAGGTATGCCTATTACTGCTGATGAAGTAGCAATAATGATGGTGTTGTTAAAGATTGGTAGAACTAAATCAAGAAAAGCAGTGAAAGATCATTTTGTTGATATGGCAGGGTATGCTGCAATTGCAGGTGACATAGTATTAGGAGGTAAAAATGATAAAAAAGATTTTTAATTATTTTAAAAAGAAAGAGCCTACTCTAGTTTGGAGACACATTTACAATTCACAACATTACGGTGTAATTGGTTGGTTGGCAACTGATCGCAAAACATTTGTTAAAGGAGAAGATACATGGAGAAGGTAATGAAGTCACGATATGCCACGATAGCAATTAAACCTAAGGTGCATGATAACATTAAGAAATTAGCAAAACATAGTTATCAGACAGTAGGTGGATATATTGAACAATTAGTAGAAAAAGAAATAAAAAAATTGGAGGGTAAAAATGGCAATAATATGTCACGAGTGCAAGGGTAATGGGTATCATAAGCTTAGATTCGAGGGCGAGGAAGCCATTGAACAGTGTAAGGTTTGTGACTCACAAGGGCAACTCATTGAAAATAAGCACTACCGTCAAACGTGGAGTGACGGGGTTTCGGATGAAATCACATCATTCTATTGGGGACCACCATTGGACCCAGAAGCATTTAAAAACTACAAAATTTATTCAAAGTAAGCCTATTGTAGATGTAAAAAAAGGAGAGGAGCCGTCGTTTTGACTATATATTATAACACTATTAAGAAAGATAAGGTGATTACATATGTTTACAGTGATGTTGATGATGTGTGGTTCGTAAACAAAATAACAAAAAGGAGAGACTTATGGACGTGGAGAACATGTGGAGTGATGAAGATAATGCAAAACTTATGGAATTGGATAAAAAAGGTGTAAGGGTAAGAGATATTGCCATAAGAATGAATAAAAGTAAGAACTCGGTTGCCGGGCGATTACACAGAATTAGAATTAAGAATGGCCATACACCTAAATATAAACACAGGCAGATAAAAAGATATATGCCTGCATCAGAGAAGATTGGTCAACGTAGATGTAATTTATGTCATCAAAAATTTGATATATCTTCTGTATTACAGAGATTCTGCGAACCTTGTAAAAGAACTGATAATTACAAATTCGGAGGGTAATGTTGCGACAAATGTAAATTTGTTGTATAATAACTTCCTGGATTACTAGGTGAAGTCCGAAATTCCAGGAAGGATAATGAAGTGTATACAACAACAGATGTCCAAAAGAAATTATTAGATCGACTAATCAAAGGCTTGCGCCCTACAACTAAGAGCGCCAGGGCGCTTGCTTTACTTGCAAAGTACAATATTTTTGATAAAAACGTTATTAAACATAAATTAAAACAATTGGAGGGAGATAATGTCCTCTTATTCACTGCCAAACAGTCCAATCAAGGAAGTTAAACATTGTCACAAATGTGGCAGAGTAACATTACATTTTCTCAACCCTAAAAATGATGTCATTGTAAAGTCAGAAGTGTGGCAAGAACTGGTTCGTAAAGGATTTAATGCTATGAGGAGACATATGTACATTCCTAAAGAATTGTTAATGTTAGATCCTAAATTTTTTTAGTATAGAATGCATAGAAATATTTTTAGAAATTATTTTATAAAAAATGTTGAAAATGGTGTAACCGGTGTAACCGCTCTTGTAACCCTTATCCAGCTTCAAAAATGGGTTACACTATGGTGTAACCAAGGTGTAACCGGTGTAACCTATAAAGCCAGCGTAAAAGAATTTTTTGGGACTTTATATGTGTTTTCTGTTAAAAACATCCTATACTTTGTAAAATGAGTCAATTAACTGAAATTAACATAACATCAAAACAAAGAAAGTTTGCAGAGCTTTTGGTAAAGTATGATGGAGAAAAAAGTGCAACAGAATGTGCTATTTTATCTGGTTATCCTAAAAAGACTGCTAGGATATATGCTAGTAGATTACAATCGGCTAAAGAGTTTCCAAAGGTTGCTAATTATATATCGTTATTAAGAGAAGAGATTCATAAAAAGTATATGTCTAATTTAACAAGACATATGAAAAGATTAGACGACTTAAGTAAGAGTGCAGAGGCAGAAAAGAACTATTCAGCAGCAGTGAATGCAGAGGTGTCACGAGGGAGAGCTGCAGGATTATATGTAGATCGGAAAGAGATATTGACTGGGTCAATTGATAAGATGAGTAAGGTCGAAGTAGCAGATAGGCTCAAAGATCTTAGGAACAGATTTCCTGAAGTAATCATAGATGCCTCTCATGAAGAGATTGAATCCCAAGACTAACAAGTTATTTGTATGTGGAGATGCTAGAGAAGATGGATACATATTTGATGGTTACATAACTGCACGATTAAAGAAGGATGGTTACTTCAAAGAGAATTGGAGAGAGCCTAGTAGTTTTAAAAAGAATCAAGAATATAAAAGATTATACAAAAAGCATTTGTATGACAAAGTATCTAATTATTTAAACAACTATAAATTAACTAAAGGTTGTAGAGAATGTGGCTACAATGAGAATCCTTATGCATTAGAATTTCATCACAGAGATAGAAAATTAAAGACAAAAAATGTATCAAATTTTAGAAAAAGTAGCTGGACACAGCTTGATAATATAGTCGAAGAAGTAAAAAAGTGTGATATTTTATGTTCAAATTGTCATAAAATTTTGACTCAAAAAGAAATAAATAATGCGTCCTGAGAAAAAATTCTGGCAAGAAATTAAAAATAAAACGCCGAATGTTAATTGGACTAGAATAGAGTCATGGGCATCACCTGGAGTGCCTGATTTGTTTGGAGTTTTCAAGGATTTAGACACTAATAAGGGTATACAATTTTGGATCGAATTAAAATGTAATAAGTTACAAAAAGTTATCATATCGCCAAAGCAAATTGCCTGGCATTATGCTCATGCAAAGCATGGTGGTGTTAGTTTTATATTTGTAAAGATTAGCAACCCAGGTGCCAGGAAGGCATCATATGCTGTATTCCCAGGACATATGTCTAGGGAACTACACACCTTGGGTTTGGAACTGTTGAACCAGGGTTCAGGTACCATGTTGCCTGATGCATGGACCGAGAAGGATCTTCAAAATACACTGACTTTCACGCCTTAGGTATTTTCTACTCTTTATACAATTACCGGCCGGCCGGCCGGGAAAAACCTGTGGTGTCAAGGGGTAAATACTCTAGGGTTTCTGCGGTTTTTCATGAAGCATGAATCCTGATGCCCGCAGCTGCAGCCAGGAGCTGCTGGGGAATGGTTGAAATACACTAGGTCTTACGCCCTTTTATATATCTATCTCTTATACCAATCGCCGCCCGGCCGGTGCAGCGAGTTGTTTCATACCAGTCTGGAACTTATCCAAAAGATTTAAATCTTTTTGCTTTACATTATAATAAGTTATAACTATATATGTAGTGGGGGTACCGAATCCGTTTAGAAGTTTTGCAAACGCCCCCATTAAAGAAAGGAACAACATGACAGAAACTGTAACAGTATTAAGAAGAGAGCCCACCTGCGCCGACAGGGTCGCACAAGAATGGAAAGAAAGGCAGGAGGACCTGAAGGATCCTGAGTATGAGGCACTCAGCTTTGACTATGTAGAGCCTAATACGTTTAATGATCAGATAGAAGGCTACTGGCGTTGGCAGTTCAGCTGGGGTGGTCCATCGGATGAGCTCAGGGCTTACGTTAACGAACATAAACAAATTCACCGCTTGGAATACTGGTTCCTGGATTGGGGAGACGGTGCGCATGTCCTGGTTGACTCTGAAGCTGCTGCCTGGTCGATGATGCAGCAGATGCTGGAGGCTGCAGCGTGATGCAGTTTCAATTAGTCTTTTGGTTTTCATTGGGGTTCTTGATCTTTACAGGCAGGAACCCATTGTTGTCGCTCGTGTTTTCATTTATCTTGGCCACTGGTGTAGCTGCGTTCACCGCAGCTCCTGACATCGTGCAATGGATTGACGAAATACCTTGATTTCCACGCCCTTTTTTTAAATAGATCTTTATACTTTGGCTGGCCGGCCGGCCGGTCCGTGAGTTCTGTCAACAATTTTTCGCAGAACTGTGCCATTTCGTATGATTCGAAGCCTGACGGCTGAAGTGTGTGTTTGAAATCCACTAGGTTTCACGCCTTTTGTTGTAAGTTGTTCTTATACTTCACAGAAGTACGGTCCGTGCTGAAAAAAGTTATGCACAACTATTTAATTATTATGTTGTAATTTGTTATAAGATGTTGTTTAGTTAGTTATCAATTAATTAGTAATTGATTAAACCATTTAGAAAGAGGTTATAATGACTAAGAAATCTAAATTAAATGAAAAGGCTATTGCTACTCTTGTTGAGTATCGTGTTGCCTTAGACATTAAGAATAGTATTGATAAGTTAGTTAACCAACTTAGAAATGAATTTACTGAGATCGTAGCTAATCATAAATTAGTTAGTGATAAAAAGAATTTTGTTTTTGAGCATGGCACAGATACTTATGCAATATCACAATCAAGTCGTGATATACTTAACCAATCAGAAGTTAAAAAACTATTAACTTCTAAGAAGTTATCTATCCCTTATAAAACTTCAACTAGCATGACTATCAAGAATGTTAGTGGTAGTTCTAATAATGTTGATAGTGAACTTGTTAAACTGTTGAGGGTATCTAATGCCAGATAATTACTTAGACATATTACGTCAAGCTAATGCAGTTAGCACAGTTAGACCTAACTCACTCATTGAAACTGTGGAGAATGGTCAAGAACAAGTTAATTGGCAGATGTTAGCAAGTTATTTAGATAGTAGTATATTTGAATTCATACTACAGAATAAAGACATACCTCAAGTTAGTGCGTATGGTCTCAAGTTAGCTCAAGAGTTAGCTAACAACTTCAATATAAATAGATAATCATTTCAGTACAGGGGTTTGAAATCCCTGTACTTCCTCGCCTTTATCTAATTTCTTTTCTTATATTTAAGACTGGCTCGCTTCCGATCCAGGAAGATTTACCCGCAGCCCAGGGCTGGTGCAGCGTACGCAGCGTGGCAGGATGCAGGTGTTGGTCATCATGTACAATACAATACTATATCTAGTAGCCAAAGCCCTTGGAGTCCCTACATATATTTAGTCTAATAATCCTTACACTTCCACGCCCTTTTCCCCTAACTACCTGTTACATTAGGTCGTGCACCTTTAGTGCTTGTTTTGCACAGTCAGCCCCACCCCACTCACTACCAGAAACAAGTCGGTTGAAAAATTTTAAAAAAAATTGTACATACTAGAAATGTCTTTGGATTTTGACACCACAAATCCTGAAGAAGCTAAAGATCTAATGTTGAAGTTAGAACTTCGACAAAAAGAATTAGATACTGCTAATAAAGCAAAAGATAATTTTTTAGATTTTGTTAAGGCAGTATGGCCCGAGTTTATTTCAGGATATCATCATAAAAAAATTGCAGAAAAATTTCAGCAACTAAAAGATAAAAAATTAAAACGTTTGATCGTGAACATGCCACCAAGGCACACGAAGTCTGAGTTTGCATCCTATTTACTTCCAGCATGGATCATGGGTCATGCACCAAAAACCAAGATCATACAAGCAACGCACACCGGCGAACTGGCCTTCCGCTTTGGAAGAAAAGTAAGAAACCTGATGGATCACGAAGATTACAAACGAGTATTCAAAGATGTCGAACTATCAGCCGATAGTAAAGCAGCAGGAAGATGGGAAACAAATAAAGGTGGAGAGTATTTCGCAACAGGTGTAGGTGGAGCTATCACCGGTCGTGGTGCAGATCTTCTCATCATTGATGATCCTCATTCCGAGCAAGATGCTTTATCAGAAACGGCGTTCGATAATGCTTACGAGTGGTACACCTCAGGACCACGACAAAGACTTCAGCCCGGTGGTATCATTGTTATTGTTATGACAAGATGGTCTACCAAAGATTTGACAGGTAGATTAATGGGAGCACAAAAAGAAATTAAAGCAGACCAGTGGGACATCATAGAATTCCCGGCAATCTTTCCTAAGACAGGTAATCCTATATGGCCTGAGTATTGGAAGAAGGACGAGCTGTTATCCGTCAAAGCGTCACTTAATGAACAGAAGTGGCAAGCACAGTGGCAGCAACAACCAACCTCTGAAGAAGGATCTATTATCAAAAGAGAGTGGTGGATGAAATGGGAGCCTGACTCCCCGCCCAACAACATACAACATGTTATACAAAGTTATGATACGGCGTACTCAAAAAAAGAAACTGCAGACTACAGTGCAATAACTACATGGGGTGTGTTCACTTCAGAAGCAGACGGGAAAGTGTATCTGATTTTACTTGATGCTGTTAAAGGTAGATGGGAGTTTCCTGAACTGAAAAGAAAAGCATTAGAGAAGTACAGAGAGTTTGAACCGGAGACAGTAATCGTGGAAGCTAAAGCATCTGGATTACCCCTGACCCATGAACTAAGACAGATAGGAATTCCAGTTACGAACTTTACACCGAGCAAAGGAAATGATAAACATGTACGAGTAAACGCTGTAGCACCAGTTTTTGAAGCAGGCCAAATTTGGGTTCCGGATAAACGGTGGGCGCAAGATGTCATAGAGGAATGTGCTGCCTTTCCCTTTGGTGACAACGATGATTATGTTGACTCAACAACACAAGCTGTGCTACGTTTTCGCCAAGGAAATTTTGTTACATTACCTGATGATTATTACGAAGAACCAACTGTTCCTGATTACGGGAGCGAGGAGAGATATTACTAATGGATGATGAAAGAATCGGACAACCTGTAGGACTTAGCAGTTTACTTTTACACATGGGTAGAAAAGCTGCAGACACACAGTTGTCTCGTGGTGATATTACACAAGATGAATATGATGAGATTATCAAAATATTATATCCCCCTCTAAGTTTGGTTGATGATAAAAAGAATGGTGGTGTACCAAGATTTGCGTCTGGTTCGGCAACCATGGCCCCTGGAGCATTTATAGATTACGATGACATTTTAAGACGTCTTGGTAATGCTTCAAAGTTTATTGGTAAGAGAGTTCCCTTTCTTAGTAATTTAGTTACTACTCAAATGGGTGATGGTACATTACCTGCTAATGCACAGTTAATGGAAAGTAATATTCCCGGCGTAGTAAGTGGCAAGGATTTAAGTTCAGATCCTGAGGAAGTAGCTAGAAAAAAAGCAGAGAGACAAGCAGCAATAGATGAAGCAAGAAGAAATAAAACATCAGCAGCTGTAGCTGACAAAGTTAGAGATGCAGCAGACAGAGGTGAATATGGTGATGTAAGTTTTTTTGGTCAAGATGTAAGACAAACAGGAGACGGAACAGTTATTGGTCCTGATGCTGACGCCATAGAAAAAGAAAGAGCACAGAGAGAAGCGGAAGCGAGACGTAATGTTAATACCCCTCTTCCAACAATTGATATACCTACAACTACAGGTGGTTTTCCAATTCCAGAAATAGAAACAAAATTACCTCCAACATCTGTACCACCTATTGAATTACCTACGAATACAGGATTTCCAATACCGGAGATAGAAGATTTTACTATTTTGACTATGGGAGATACTACAAAAGATACTGTTAAAATAGGAAATAAAGTTTATCCAAAAAGTCAAACAGAATTAAAATATGGGGACACAGGTAAAAATTATCGTGTGGTTAAAGATGAATTTAAAAATAAAGATGAAAAGGAAAGAATAGCTAATTCAAAAACAGTTAGGGAAGAATTACCACAGTTTTTAGAGGACAACCCGGCAATAAGAGACAGGTTGTATACTTCTTCCATAACAGGAATACCTGACTTAGAAATAATAAGACAACATTTTATAGATAAACATGGAATTGATTTTCAAAATAAAACATATGAAAAAATAGTAAGTCAAGAAATTGGAAATAGAAAAAAAGATAAAAAAAAATTAAGTTCTTATCGAACAGCTGAAATTCAATTTGAAAAAAATATAAGAGAGTATGCTAATGATTTAGGAATTAAAATTTCTAAACCACAAATGGATCGTTATGATCAAGATTTTAGAATTGCTATAAGATTAGAAAATCCAAATAAAGTAAAAGGAGAGGCTTATTCAGAAGAAAATATAAGGGCCGCAACCAATGTAGTTATTGATACAATTATGAGAAATGAAGATCCTTACCTTGCAGATTATATTAAAGATAAAATACAAAGAACAGCTAATAATAAAGCTATTTTATCAGATAAAAGAAGAAATTTTTACAATTCAGGAGAAACTCTAGGACATAGAGGAAGTATAGCGCAAGGAGATGTGCTGTTTGGAGAAGCGGCGAACCCTGAAAGATATACGACAGAAATTTCAAAAGATAACAGATATAAAGAAAAATTAATGGGTCAATATAAAGAAGCTTTAGCAAAAGGTAATACCGAAAAAATGAATAGTATTGAAAGTAAATTAAAGGAAAGAAATCTTAGAGCATCGTATATAGATCAAGATGGCTCTGAAGTTTACATAGGTGCCCCTGCAGAAAAAGGTAAATTAAAAGATGGAGGTCCTCCTAAGTTTGCTGAAGGTAGTAGATTAAATGATTACGATCCTTATGACATCAATCAATTCCAAATGGGTCAACTTCCAAGTTATGAAAATTTATACGGACCTGAAGGTAAGTTTCCTGTAGATCAAAACAAAGTTGATGAAATGAGAGCAGCAGCTCTTGCTGAAGGTAAAAAATATTATGGAGATGCAACCGGGTTTGAAATATTTAAAGATGGGTTATTTAATTTACCAGACGGGGTAATTAATTATTTTGCAGGTTCGGCTGAAGGAATGGGTGAACTATTAGCGGGATTATTTGAGGCAACTAAAAAAGGGGCACAGCTATCAACTTTTCCTACAGATAAAATAGCTAATCCTGATCAACGAAACATTTCTAGATCATCACCAGATTATTCTCCTTTTAGTGAGGAGTTTCAAACTTTACTCGATAAACCTGCTTTTACTAAATACTTTGATGAGTTTAGAAATAAGATTCCAACACCAAATTTAGCAGAGTCCACTTTGTCTGGAATGACCATGGATGAATTGGGGAGAACAGCTGGTTATTATACAGGTCCTCCTACCGCCGTACTCACGGCCCCTGGTGCATTAGCTAAATATTTAAAAGGATCAAGAGCGGTAGATAAACCGGCTCCTATAAGTGAAGCATCTCGTTTGTCTGAAACAGAAGAAGTTGTTACTCCAACAGCAGCGCAGGTAGATGAAACTGTAGAGGTAACAGATACAACAAAACAAGTTGCAGACCCTGAAGTACAAATTGAAAAACCACGATTAGATCCAACCGAAGTAGAGAGAGTTGAATCATTAGATACTTATATAGCTCCTCGATTTAGTAAAATAGAAGATTACGTTCAGACTAAATATGCAGGATCTGCTTCTAAGACTAAGAAAAAATTAAGTCAGTGGAAAAAAGAAATGGAAGATGGTGACGGGGCAGGAGCCCTAAATGAAATGAAAGATACTGGAATGTCTTTTCAAATAAGTAATTTAATAAAAGAAGGTGGTGATCAAACCATTGATGCATTAACTTTTTTAAAGATTGGACAAGATTTACTACAAAATAATAATCAAATTAAAAGAGGATACTCTGAATTTTATGGAGCAAATCAATTAGGAAAAAATGCAGGAGCGGCTAAAGTAGGTAGTGAACTTACTCCTGATGTAACAAGAAGAGCAATAAGAGATGCTAAACGAGATATAGTAAACATTCCTATTACTTCTTCAGGTAATTCAGGCCGTGTTTTACAAGAATATAAAATGGCGGTACAAAGTATGATAGATGAATTGGAAACAATGGCAGGAGGAACAAGTAAAAGAACTTTTGCTGGAGTAGAAGATCCAAGTGTTGTTATACAAAAGTATACAAGCACTGTATTACCAAACATTTTAAGAAAAGCGAATAATCCTAATATTAATTTACTATATACCGAAGCTCAAAAATTAAATGAAATTGTTAATAGATTTAAACGTTTAAATGTTAATCCACGATTAACTAGTAATTTTCAAAGCACCGGTTGGCCAGGGACCAGGACGGAAGATTATACAATTATGGAACAAGGATTCGATCCTAAAAAAGGACAGTCCTCTCGTCATGAATTTCATAACAGCGGGCATCCTAATTCCGATAATTCTATTTCTTTTAGTAGATCTATAGATAAAACAACAACCGATGGTAGAGTTACAGAAAATATTATGGAAGCACAAAGTGATGTTCACCGTGGTTCTACTTCTTATCAAAGTCCTGAAGATATAGCAGGCATTGATATATTAGAAAATGCAGAAAAAAAATTAAGACCTCAAGCTGAAAAAGCATTAGATGATGCGTGGAATAGTTTTACTAAGGATAATAAATTATATAACTTTGATACAGATCCTATTAACATGCCTATTAGTGAAACTGTACCTGATATGTTTGAAGTACAACTTAAAGCAGGAAGCGCTGATAATCCTATCTGGGAAGTAATAAATACAAGAACAAAAAGAAAAGTTCCAAAGAAAAGTTTTGGAACAGAAGATGATGCCCAAGTATTTGCTGATGCAAAAACTAAATTAGAAGCATCTAAAGAAGCAAAGAAACCTAAACCTACAGGATTTGATGTTAAGGTAGACCAAGTATCTAATGATATGTATGGAGAGAATTTTAAAAATTTAGGATTAAATCAAAAACAAAATGTTAAACGATCTATTTTAGATAACTACGGAACAGTTAATCAACAGATGATTGATGATGCAAATGATTTTTTAAGTGGCCTTACTCAAGCATCTAAAAAAGAATTAGGAAAAACTAAAAATCCAAACTTCTTAAATGCACAAAGAATATCTAAATTAAATCCAGGAGATTCCGCATTTGGTAACTATGATAAATTTTGGTCTCGTAAAATGTCCTCAGGAGAAGATGGTCAAAAAGCATTATTAGAACGTATTGCTAATCAAGACCTACCACGAAACACACAAAACTTTGATGGACTTGATAGAGCAGTACAAAACATTAAAGATTTATTAGATAGTTCTCAAGGAGGACAGGTTAGAGGAGGTATGTTTGGTGGAGTAGATACATTTGATGCTATTAAAGCACAGATAGTAGCGGACACCAAAATGCCAATAGAAGAATTTTTAGCAAGACTATTTCCTGATGAAGTTAAATTTGCAGGATCGTATACGGATATATCTAAAAATGCAAAACTACGAAGAGCACGATATGAAAGTGGATCACAAGATTATCCATTTAAAAAACAAAAAGATTGGGTTAAGAATGTTTTAAAATCACATATAGAAAAAGCAATATCAGAAGGTAAGACAAATGTGTCATGGAATCCTGGTGAAATTGTTGGTGTATATGAATCAGCTGATGCGAAAGATATTGCAGGGTATAAAACAATTTATAATAAACTTATGAAAGAAGCAGCAGAAGATATAAATAAAGATTTAATGGAAAGAGCCGCTAAGTTAGGATTAGATCCAGAATCAGCTAGAATTAAAATATCAGGTGTAGGAGATGATATGAACTTTACATTACAATTTGATGGTGATGGTATAAATTCATACAGCCAAGCTGCTCCTGATCTAGTTAAAAAATCTTTTGATGGAAGAAAAATGGAAGTATCAGGATTACCTTATGTTGATTTTACAGAAGCAAAAGATACAATAAGAAAAATAGGTTTACCAATGCACGCAGATGGTGGTAGAGTAGGTTCTAAATTACCAGACGTAGATGAAATACTAGGAACAATTTAATGGCAATAGAAAAAGCATTACCAAACATGGCTCCAGGAGAGTTAGATCCTCTTGGTGTAGCACAAGAACAATCTGAAGTTAATATAGAACTTACTGATGATGGTGGAGCTTTAATTAATGAAGAACAAGCATTACCTGAAATGCCTTTTGATGGCAATTTAGCAGAAGTTATTGAGGACAATGAACTTGAAAAAATGTCAGACAATCTTAGAGCTTATTATGAAGATGATAAATCATCAAGGCAGGATTGGGAAAAATCTTATGTTGATGGTATTAAGTTATTAGGATTTAAATATGAAGAACGAGCTAGACCTTTTCAAGGAGCTAGTGGAGTTACTCATCCATTACTTGCTGAATCAGCAACACAGTTTCAAGCACAAGCTTACAAAGAATTACTGCCTGCAGGTGGTCCGGTTAAATGTAATATAGTTGGTGAACAAAACGAAGAAACAGAGCAACAAGCGAACCGAGTAAAAGATTATATGAATTATCAGATTACTACGGTGATGGAAGAATATGATCCTGACATGGATCAGTTATTATTTCACTTAGGGTTAGCTGGATCTGCTTTTAAAAAAATTTATTTTGATGCACAACAACAAAGGGCTAAAGCTTCTTTTATTCCTGTAGAAGATTTAATTGTTCCTTTTTATGCAACTGATTTAGAATCTTGTCAGAGAATTACACATATTGTTAAACAATCTTATAATGAAGTTAGAAAAAATCAAGTTGGTGGTTTTTACAGAGATGTAGAAATTAGACCATCATTAGTTGAAAATAATCAAGTACAAGAAGAATATCAAAACGTACAAGGTATCAGTTCTACAACTTACGGAGAAGAAGATGATAATGAATATACATTATTAGAGTTTCACTGTGATTTAGACATACCAGGTTTTGAAGATAGGAATTTGGAAACAGGAGAACCAACCGGTATAAGAGTACCATATGTTGTTACTGTTGACGAAGGATCGGGAAAAGTTTTATCCATATACAGAAACTTCAGAGAAGATGATCCACTTAGAAAAAAAATTCAGTATTTTGTACATTATAAGTTTTTGCCTGGTCTTGGTTTTTATGGCTTTGGTCTTATCCACATGCTCGGGGGTCTCTCCAGGACAGCTACGTCAGCTCTCCGTCAACTCATTGATGCAGGTACGTTGTCCAATCTCCCTGCAGGATTTAAAGCGAGAGGGTTGCGAGTTGCAGACGATGATAACCCAATCCAACCCGGAGAATTTAGGGATGTAGATGCACCCTCTGGTGATCTACGATCAGGACTTTTACCTTTACCTTATAAAGAACCTAGTCAAACATTATTTATGTTACTTGGTTTTTGTGTTGATGCAGGAAAAAGATTTGCTGCAGTAGCTGATGCAAAGATAGGTGATTCAAACAATGCTAATCCGGTAGGAACTACCATGGCTATGATTGAACAAGGAACTAAAGTTATGAGTGCTATTCACAAAAGAATGCACTACGCACAAAAAGTTGAATTTAAATTACTATCAAAAGTATTCCAACAATATTTACCACCTGAATATCCTTACAATGTAGTGGGTGGAAATAGAATGATTAAGCAACAAGACTTTGATGATCGTGTTGATATTATTCCTGTTAGTGATCCAAATATATTTTCTATGTCTCAACGTATTCAATTGGCACAAGCACAGTTACAATTAACAGGAGCTAATCCTGGAATTCATAATATATATGAAGCTTACAGAAGAATGTATCAAGCACTTGGAGTTAATAACATTGATGCAGTGTTGCCTCCTCCACCTAAACCAGGACCTGTAGATCCTGCAAAAGAAAATTCAGAAGCTTTAAAATCTAAACCGTTAACTGCTTATCCAGAACAAAATCATGAAGCTCATATAAAAGCACATAGAGCATTTATGTCCTCAAGTTTAGTTAGACAAAGTTTAATTGCTATGGCTGCTTTACAAGCACATATAAGTGAACACATTTCTTTTATGGCAAGACAACAAGTTATGGAAAAAAACAAAGAAGAATTAGAACAATTACAACAACAATTAGGTGGGCAACAATTGCCTCCTGAATTACAAAAAGAAATGCAAAACAGATTAGAAAGCGAAATTGCTGAAGTAGAATCTACTATAACAGAAGAAATTGTAGCAGAAGAACAAGAATATTTGGAAGGAACCGGTAAAGATCCATTAGTTGAATTAAAAACTAGAGAAATTGACATAAAAGAACAGGATGCACAGCGTAAAGCTATGTATGATATGGAAAAATTAGATATTGATAGAGGTAAGCTAGATCAAAAAACTGAAATAGATCAGAAAAAACTTGATCAAGATGCTGAAATTGCAGCTATGAGAGCTGGTATTAATTTAAAACAAGCAAAAATGAGAAAAAATTAATGTCATCTTCTCAAAATGATGATAAATTAAGCCAAGGCATAAACGATTTTGCTTCTCATGTTGAGCAATGGGCTAAAACAAGTGAAGATAAGTTAATTATGGCTGCAGCTATGCTATCAGTTGTTAAAGCAATCTATTTAGATCATACTTTACAGGGAAAAATAGCAGAAACTGTTTTTGAAAATCAACTTGAGGATGTTTTTCAATTTAATTTATTAAAACCGACTTTACATTAAGGAAAATATGAAAAAAAATAAGAAAAAAAAGAAGTACATGGGTGGCGGCATGATGAAAATGGGTTACATGGGCGGTGGAATGCCTAAAATGAGCTATGGAGATGGTGGTGAGTTTAAAGTTAAACCAGGACCTTCAGTAGATGGTATGGATGTAGATACAAATGTTAAAAAACCAACTCAAACTATGCGTGGAGTAGGGGCAGCAACCAAAGGTATTAAGTTTTTTGGATAATTTGTGCGAACATTGTGGACATGCCTGTCATCATAGCAACGGAGGTAGTTGTTCTAGTTGTGATTGCAATAATTGTGAACATGAGCTAGAAAATACTGTTGAATTCGAAGCTGACTTCGATTTAACTATTCATTAACTAAGGAGGTTATATGAATTTAATAAAAGATCTATGGGACCATGTCAAAGAATGGTCGGAATGGAAAATGAAGGACTGGATAAAAGCTGCTATCGTAGCTATCATAGTTCTTTGGGTCATCAGTTGGATGACAGGTGGAGCAGCCTAGACAATGGTCTGGCAACTCTTAGCAAAACCTTTACTCGGCGTTGCTGCGGATACGGTCCGTGGCTTCGTCGAAACAAAAAAGGCAAAAGCAGAATTAAAAGTTACAGAAATTAAAGCTGCTACCAAACTTAAAGAAGATCAAATAGCGGGAAAAATAAAATGGGAAGCATCAGCCGTAGATCAAATGAAAGGCTCGTGGAAAGACGAACTAATTTTAATTTGTTTACTCGCTCCGGCAACACTCGTATTTTTTCCTGGAATGACACAACATATAGAAGCGGGGTTTGTCGCATTGCAGTCACTTCCGGATTATTATAAACATTTATTATATATCGCCTGCTCAGCTAGCTTTGGCATTAAGGCCGGAAAAGGTGCAATGGGTTTAATTAAAAAAGGAAAATAATATGGCACTATCTACTAAACAAAAGAAACACATGGATAAAAATAAAGACGGAAAAATTAGCACTGTAGATTTTAAAATGATGACAAAGAAAAGTGGTGGTAAAACTTCTAAATTTAAAGATGGTGATGATACTCATGTAACTAAAGATGGTAGAACTGTTAAAAAAGGACTTTATTACTACATGAACAAACGCAAAAAATCTGGAACTAGCAGAAAAGGCAAAGGAACAGTAAGTGATAAAGCTTTAAAACAGTCTAAAAAAACTGCACATCATAGTAAATAATGCCTTTTAAGTCAGCAAAGCAACGAGCATATTTATATGCTAATGAGCCTGAAGTGGCTAAAAGTTTTGCTAAAAAACACGGTAATAAAATACAAGCTAAAGACGGTAAAAATTTATCTCAAATTAGAAAAAGTTCTAAAAATCCAAAAGGAGTAGCTAATGGATGTGGAATGGTGATGGAGGATAGAAGAAAAGAAACTACATATGGCTAGTCCTGCTTGGCAACGAAAAGAAGGCAAAAGTGAGTCGGGAGGGCTAAATAAAAAAGGTGTAGCTTCTTACAGAAAAGCTAATCCTGGTTCTAAATTAAAAACAGCAGTTACAACAAAACCATCAAAGTTGAAAAAGGGTTCAAAAGCTGCTAAAAGACGTAAATCATTTTGCGCAAGAATGGAAGGTATGAAAAAAAGAAGAACTAGTTCTAAAACGGCGAAAGATCCTAATTCTAGGATTAATAAATCACTAAGAAAATGGAATTGTTAATATGAGTACACTAGCAGATCGAGTTAAGCAAAACGAAGGCTTCAGAAATAAAATTTACAAAGATACTCTTGGGTTCGCTACTATTGGCTATGGACACAAGGTAACTGAGCATGATCCTTTTGAAGAAGGAGTAGAATATCCAAAAGAACAGTTAGAAGAAGTTTTTAAAACTGATTTAGAACATGCACAATTATTATGTGAAAACATGTTTATGTGTGATTTAAGTTATGATCCACCAGAATTATTAAAAGAAATTTATACAGAGATGATATTTCAGCTTGGCCCTGGAGGAGTGTCTAAATTTAAAAAAACTTTTGATTTTGTTAAAATGAAAAAATTTAAAGAGGCGAGCATTGAAATGTTAGACTCGAGATGGAATAAACAAACACCCAACAGAGCAAAACATTTAAGTGATTTAATGGCTACAATTCAAATATGAAATTACCGGGGAAAAGATTCGGTCCTCCTCCATTAAAAGGCCCTGATCCTAAAGGATTAAAAATTAAACCAGGAAAAATTAAACCTATTCCTGTTTCTGATAATTTTCCTCGATTTAAAAATGGAGGATTAAGTAACAATACAGTTATGAAAAAATACAAAAGGAGTCAAATTGCCTGATCAAGTAATTGTCTTAGTTGAAAGACTAAGAAAAGAAATAAAGACTAGACAAGAACAACTAACTCAAGTTATAACGGGAGATGTAAAGGAAATCACCACATATAAGTATGTGTTGGGACAATTACACGCTTGGAATAAAATAAATCAGGAACTCACGAACCTGCTAAAGAAACAGGAGCTAGATAATGACTAAAACTAATGTAATACCTACAAAAGTTTTTGCCTTAGAGAAAAAAAATAAAGAGATAAAAGAAAAAGAGAAAAAACCCGAACATTCAAAGTTACCTAATCCCAGTGGTTGGAGATTATTGGTAATGCCATTTAAACTTAAAGAAAAAAGTAAAGGTGGAATTATTCTAACAGATAAAACTGTTGAAGAAAGCCAATGGTCAACCAATGTAGGATTGGTAATGAAAATGGGTGATTTATGCTTTAAGGATGATGGAAAGTTTCCTACAGGTCCTTGGTGTAAAGAGAAAGATTGGATACTCTTCGGTAGATATGCCGGAGCAAGAATTAAAATCGACGGTGGAGAACTCAGATTACTTAATGACGACGAAGTTATGGCAGTTGTTAAAGATCCTGAATATGTTTTATCACCGCTAACAAACTAACATGAGGAGATAGTCATGCCAGAAGCACAACCAGCATTAAGTGAAGAAAAAACAATACCTATTGAAGATACAGGTAATCCTGTTGATGTAGAAATAAATGAAACATCAACGGAAGAAACATCTCAACCAGTTGAAACAAAAGAAGAGCCTCAAAGCGAATCTGAACATGAAGAATATTCTTCTGGAGTTAAAAAAAGAATAAATGATTTAACAAAAAAATGGCGTGAAGAAGAACGTCAAAAAGAAGCAGCTATAAAATTTGCGGAAAGTGTTAAAAAGAAAAATGACACCTTACAAAAACAATTTACTAGTTTAGATGATACTTATATTGAAGAAGTTGCTCAAAGAGTAGATGCTACTGAGTTAGCTCTAAAAAGAGCCTTAACTGAAGCACATCAAAAACAAGATTTTGAAGCTGTTGCAGAAGCTCAAGCTAAATTAGCTGAAAACGCTGTGCATAAACAAAGAGTAGTTTCTGCTAAAAGTAAAAAACAGGCAGAACCTGTAGAGCAAAATGTAACTCAAGAAGCTCCTCCGCAAGTTCAGCAACAAGTTCAACAAACTCCACAGCCAAGTGAAAAAGCTCTTCAATGGGCTCAAAGAAATCAATGGTTTGGTCAAGGAGAAGGAAAAGATCAAGCAATGACATATGCTACTTGGGGAATTCATACAACTTTAGTTAATGAAGGAATGAATCCTGAGTCAGATGAATATTATAATGAAATTGATACTAGACTAAAAGGGTATTTTCCTGATAAGATAGGACAAACGAATTCTAACTCGAATATTACTAGCAATAAGGTCGTCCAGACTGTTGCTGGTGCTAATTCTCGGGTTGGAAATAAAACTGGACGCCGTACTGTGAAACTCACACCATCACAAGTAGCCATAGCTAAAAAGCTAGGTGTGCCATTAGATGAATACGCAAAATTCGTGAAGGAGTAAAATATGGAAAACGTAAAACTAAAAAAAACTACTCGACACGCTGAAACTAGGGACTTACAAGCTCGTAAAACGGTCTGGTCCCCACCGAGACAACTAGATGCGCCTGTACCACCGGAAGGGTTCAAATATCGTTGGATTAGGGAGTCACTTCAAGGTCAACCTGATGATAAAAATATTACATCAAGATTGAGAGAAGGGTATGAACTGGTTCGAGAAGATGAACTTTCAGCAGAAGATAAAATGAAATATCCTGCTATGGCAGAAGGTAAGTACAAGGGCACCATAGGAGTTGGAGGTTTGCTATTAGCTAAAATTCCTCTTGAAATGGCTAAATCTAGAAATGAATATTTCCAGAAAAAGTCTAAAGAAGTACAAGAAGCTATAGACAATGAGGTTTTAAAAGACGAGCATCCGAGCATGCCTATGTCAAGTAATAGGAGCTCAAAAGTAACATTTGGAGGCAATCAATAATTCTGAATTGGTCGGGATTGTGATGCTTCTAGAAAAGGAGTAAATTATGGCAAATGTAGATGCGCCTAGAGGACTAGTTCCTGTTAAAATGCTTGGTAACAAGTATGAAACAGCTGGTTTCTCTACTTATAAAGTTGCTTCTGGTTACGCATCAAACATCTTTAATGGTACAGCCGTTCAACTAAAAGCTGATGGAACTATTGAAATAGCAGTAGACGCTAAATCAAACTCTGCAAAAATTGTAGGAGTTTGTGGCGGTGTAAACTACACTGATTCAACAGGGAAACCAATTTGGAAGAACTATTGGCCAGCGGGAACTGTAACACAAGGTACAGTAGCTGCGGAAATTAAAGTTTATGATGATCCAGATCAACTATTCATCGTTCAAGCGGACGGTGCTGCCGATCAAACATCGGTAGGAGCCAATGCACCTATGGTAGGTAACGCAAATGGTAACACGACTAACGGTATAAGTTCTATGGAATTAGACTTTTCTGGACTTACAGCTGCTGATGAGCAGTTAAGAGTTACAGGAATAGTTCAAGCTCCTAACAATACTGCTGGTGAAACAAACGTAGACTTGATTGTTAGAATTAACGATCATGCTTACACTAACTTAGCGGGGATATAATATATGGCTATTTCTAGATCCCAGTTAGCCAAAGAATTAGAGCCGGGTTTAAATGCTCTCTTTGGCTTAGAATACAAACGCTATGAGAACGAAGCAGCAGAAATCTTCGACCAAGAAAGTTCAGACAGAGCTTTTGAAGAAGAAGTAATGTTAGGCGGGTTCGCTGGTGCTCCTGTGAAAAACGAAGGTGCGGCAATCAATTATGATACTGCACAAGAATCTTTCACTGCGAGATACACTAACGAAACTATTGCTCTTGCTTTTGCTATCACTGAAGAAGCTGTAGAGGATAACCTTTACGACAGAGTCAGTGCTAGATATACAAAAGCTCTAGCTCGTTCGATGGCTAATACTAAACAAGTTAAGGGTGCTAATATTCTTAACAATGCATTTTCTGCAAACGCTGCTGATTTTGGTGGAGACGGAGTTTCTTTAGCTTCTACTGCTCACCCAACTTTAACAGGTGGAAACTTCTCTAATAGAAGTGCTACAGATGCTGACTTGAACGAGACTTCTCTTGAACAAGCAGTTATTGATGTTGCTGCTTTTATTGATGAAAGAGGTTTGAAAATTGCATTAAAACCAATGAAAATGATTATTCCTTCAGCTTTACAATTTGTAGCTGATAGATTAATGAATTCAAGTGGTAGAGTAGGTACAGCTGATAATGATATCAACGTATTCAATCAATCAGGATATATTCCTCAAGGATACAGCGTAAATCATTATTTAACTGATACTGATGCATTCTTTATTAAAACCGATTGTCCAAACGGCTTCAAGCATTTTGTAAGAACACCAATTACAACTGCTATGGAAGGTGATTTTGACACTGGAAATATGAGATATAAAGCTCGTGAAAGATATAGCTTTGGTTTCTCTGATCCTAGATGTGTTTATGCATCTCAAGGTTCTTAAAATTTAACTAATCTTTCTTAGGTGAAGAAGGCGCTTGTAAGAGCGCCTTTTTTGTTTTAAAATACAATATACTCAAGACTTAACAAGACAACTATAAGGAGGTTGACATGGGTACAACTACATTTTCGGGACCAGTAAAAGCTGGAACTGTAAGAGAAGGAGCAAGTGTTAATACAGGGTTTGTATTAATGTCTCAATCAGCAGTAATTGATATTATTGGTGCTACAAATACGACAACAATTGGTATCGTACCAGCAAATTCACAAATAGTAGATGCTATTTTGAATGTTACAACTGTCTCTAATGACGGTGGTACTGGCGTAGTACAAATTGGCACAGCAGCCGATCCAAACGCTTTTATGTCAGATACAAACGTTAAAGCATTAGGTGTAACACACACTGGAGGTACAACTTCAGCGGCTAATGATGTTGGTACAAGTGATGTGAGCGTAACTGCAACTTACACGGCAGGTACTGGTAATGGCACAACAGGTGTTGCTACAGTAACTATACTTTATGTTCAGAATAATAACTTAGCATAAATAAACTCTGGGTGAGGTGTAATGACCTCACCCTTAACAGGAGAAAAATATGACGCAAGTAGTCACAAAACAATTTGACGGAACTAGAAAAGCTATTTTTACAATCAATTTTAAAATAGCTGCTACTACAGCTGAAACTTTTACAATTGTACCAGCTAATTTAAATAATTCTAAAGGATTTGCTACAGGAGCCGCTGCTAACAGTGGTGATGTTTGTACCAACCTTACTATTAATAAATTATGGTGGAGTGTTAATAACACTGCTGTTACCAAACCACTTTTAGTGGAATGGAAAGCAACTTCTAATTCACAAGCTATAACTTGTAATTATGCTGACTCAAAAGATTTTAGTGCTATCGGAGGATTAACAAATCCTTTAACACCTGGAACAGGTGGAGCAACTGGAGGATTAGATATTAAATTTCTTTCAGTAACAAATGATGATACAGCTACTATAGTTTTAGAATTGTTAAAAATTTATACAACTTATTAGTGAAAACACTTTTTGTAGTTTTAACTTTTATATTAGTTGTTAGTTCAATAACTAGTGCCAACGGTGCAGACACAAATACTGTGTCTAGCACCGTGGTTACGGATAAATCTGTACCTACGGCAAATGCACCAAGTGTCGTGGTCAACAATTCTGATATATGTAAGGTGGCTACATCGGGTGCAATACAAACAAATATACTTGGTATCGCTACAGGCGTAGTAGTAGACGACGAGCTGTGCCAGTTGCTCAAGCTCAGCCGCCAGCTTTATGCGAGTGGCCTTAAAGTTGCCTCAATTTCATTATTAGCAACTGACCCAAGAGTTTTTGACAGTTTAGTTATGGCAGGAACTCCACCACCATATATGGGATCTATTGGTTCTGAAGCTTTGGAGAAATGGAAATCAAATCCAGATATGATACCAGAAGGTAGTACGGTATTTAAAGATGATGTTTTAAAGATTAACGTAAATGAGGATGTAAACGATGACGAGTTCAAGAAGTTTTTATTTTTGGCTATGGCTATGTATATCGGTTTGCCTATCCTTTTCTAGTAAAGCTGTAGACTGTTCAACAGATACAGTTGGACTTTGTACACCTACTATTGAAGAAATAATTGATCAAACTGTTACAGAAACAATAGAATATGAAGCAGATGGTTATACTGTAACCACAGAAACTACAACAAATACAACCACAACAACTGTAACTAATCAAGATTCAGGTGATCTTTTAGATGGAGATAATGGTTTTGTACAGCCTAGATTTGAAGGTGATATGGATCAGGATTTTGGAGGTCAAGGGCCTGCAAACATGCCTTCAGGAAGTGGTTGTTATAATTTAGGTACAGATAAATGTGCACAAATTACAGGCTCAGGCAATAGCACAAGCACAATGGGCGTGGATGGAATGGGGACCACGTTTGTCAACACAGTAGATATATCTTCACTTGACATAGAAAATGGAGGAAGAACTAATTACACCATTAAAGTAGATAAACAAGATGCACAAGATCGTATCTACATGCATATTACAGGTAAAAATGGAAACACAAGTGTATTTAGTGGTACGGATATATTATCAGAATCTGGTGTAGCCAGTGGCTATCAAGAGTACGCTAATGGTTTTGATTTTAGTGGTACAATTACAACACTTATAATTGAAATAGGTGGGCGTGATATTAATATGGCAATCGGACCGCTTTTTGACGATATTACCATAAACGTACTTTACAATGTAATATCAACAATAGTGCAACAACAAATTACAACAGTAGAAATGTGGGTTGCTTATGGAGGCAGCACAGAAACAGAAATTATAGATATTGTAGACAATATTATTGATCATAATGATTTTGTTGAACAACCAACAGGTGAGATAGAAATAGAACCAATACAAGAACCAGACACAGACGTTTCTTATGAAATGGTAGAAATTGAGATGGAAATGGAAATGCCTGTAATGGAAATAGAGATACCAGAAATGGAACTAGAAATGCCAGAAATAGAAATGGCAAGTGTAGAAACAGAAATTGAGATGGAAATGGAAATGGATATGCCAGAACCAGAGGTAGTGGAACCAGAAGTAGAAACACAACCTGAACCAGAAGTAAATGAACCAGAACCTGAGCCAGAACCAGAAGTTTCTGAGCCAGAACAAGAGGAGGTACAAGATGAACCTGCTGAAGAAAATACTGAAGAACCTAAAGAAGATGTGGCAAAAGAACCAGAGGCGAAAGAAAGCCCATCAGAGGTTACTAAAAATGAAGATAGCGAAGAAGATATGGAAGAAGCAGAGGATAAGGATCAAGACGAGGTAAAAAAAGAAGAAGCTAAAAAAGAAGTTGCTGCTAAAAAAATATTAAAGAAGATGGGGGATAAGGGTAGATATGATTCAGCAAATCAGTTAAAAACATTAATTGTAATGCAGGTATTAGGAAACTCTAAATCTTTCTTTGATAGTCAACAAAGTCTTAATGACATAGAAGGATTTTTTACAGATAATGTAATACCTGATGCTGAATTAACAATTAATAATATAGCTCAATACTTTTTATTTGCAGGAAGCGACGGATTAATGGATGAGATGATAATGCAACAATGGCAACAAATTTCGGAATAGCTATGGCAGAGATGGAATTTGCGGGACTTAAATTTAAAGGCGGAAAAATATTCGTGGTCCTTACCGCTTTGACAACACTTGGTGGTGGACTGTGGGGAGGTTTTGAATTTTACAAAGACTATCTTGATATGAAATCTCAAATTCAAGAATATGTAGCTCCTGATCTTTCAGAGTTTGATAAAAACATTGCTTTAACTAAAGAAGAAATGAAAAGCAAGACAGAGCTTATACAAACAGAAGTTGAAATGATCATGCAAGAGATGGAAATGATGATGTCGGAAATCCGCTTAGTGAGTGATGTGGCAAACGAATTGAAAAACGACCTTCGGCAAGATGTAAGAAGAGTAGAGAAAATTGTCAATGATGTAGAACAACAAGTCAAAGAAGATTCTAGAGATAATGCAAAAGATTTAAAAATTACCGTAGATACAATTGAAGAAGATATGTCAAAACTAAAATCTGACTTAGAAGAAAAAATGAAAGAATTACAAGAAAGTATAGATAAACAAATAAAATTAACTCTTGCTAATCCTTTATCTCAAATGAAATAATGGCCAAAACAGCTAACAACGAATACTTTACTCCAGTCAAAAAAAGGACTAGTATAGGCTGTTCTTCTAGATCTCGTCCTAAAAACAAATGTAAAAGACGAACTTGGAAGAAATATAATAGACAAGGAAGATAATGCCAACTTATTCTACAACAAAGTCTTTTGACTTACAAATTAATGACATAATTCAAGAAGCCTATGAAAGATGTGGAATTATGGTTCGTGATGGATATGATCTTAAAACAGCAAAAAGATCACTTAATATTTTGTTAGCTGAATGGGCTAACAGAGGACTTAATTTATGGACTATACAACAAACAAATAAAACATTAACTGCTAATGCTCAATCTGTTACAGGAACAAGTTTATATGGTACAGGAGCTGATGATGCTTCTGCAATTATTGATGTTACAGATGTAGTTATAAATGATGGTACTTATGATTATGCAGCTACTTCCATAAGTAGAGCTACTTATTTTAATATGCCTAATAAATCTACTTCAGGCAGACCTTCACAGTATTATTTTCAAAGAGAAATTAATCCAACTTTATTTTTATATCCAGCAGTTCCTGCTAGTGGAACATATACATTAAAATATTATGCTATGATAAGAATGTTTGATATTGATACTTACAGAGAAAATGCACAAATACCTTTTAGATTTATTCCGTGTATAACCGCAGGACTTGCTTATTATTTATCACAAAAAAAATCTCCTGAAAGAATGCAAGCATTAAAATTAATTTATGAAGATGAATGGAAAAGAGCGGCTGACCAAGACGGTTCTAGAACAAGTCTTTTTTTAACTCCACAAGCTTACTTTCCATCGGTAGGTTAATATGGCTAAATTTGCAACTGGTAAAAATGCTTTAGCTATATCTGACAGAAGTGGATTACAATTTCCTTACAGAGAAATGGTTAAGGAATGGACTGGAGCGTTAGTTCATTATACAGAATTTGAAGCCAAACAACCACAGTTACAACCAATTAGAATAGCTCCCGATCCACAAGCTTTACAAGACGCTCGGCCGGCAAGAGTAGAAACTCCTGCAGCTAGATTATTAACGGGTAATCCATTTTTTTCTACAAATGGTTCAGGGACTATTACAGTTATAGAATTTAATCATGGAAGAACAACTGGTGAAACAGTAAGATTTAGAAATTGTGTTGCAGGGTCTGGATTTACTCAAGCTAAAATAGAAGATTCTAATGGATACACAATAACTGTACCTGCTGGAGATGCAGACTCTTATACATTTAGTGTAACAGGACAAACATCAGATCAAACAAACGTAAGATTTGGAGGTATGCTTTGCACTTCAGGTCCGGTTACTATAGAAGGATAATATGACAACATACGCAGAATTAGTAGATCAAATTAGAGCTTACACAGAAACAGATGCAAATGTTTTAACAACTACTATTGTTAATGATTTTATAGCTAATGCTGAAAATAGAATATTTAGAGAAGTTGATTTAGATATATTTAGATCTTATCAAATTGCTTCATTAACAGCTAATAATCCTTTTGTAACTTTACCTGGAGCAGGAATTAGTGATACAGCTTTAATTAGATCAGTTCAAATTTATGGACAAAGTTTAGGTAATTCTCGTAAAAAATTAGAACAAAAAGATGTTACATTTATGAATGAATATTGGCCTGATAGAACAAGTACAGCTTCTCCAGTTTATTATGCTAATTGGAAGCAAGGAACATTATATCTTGCGCCAACTCCCGATGTCGCATATAATATAGAAGTAGCTTTAAATAAGTTACCAACAGGACTATCGTCTACAAACACGGCTACCTGGGTAAGCACAAATGCTCCTAGAACGTTGTTGTATGCGTGTCTCTGCGAGGCTTTTAAATTTCTCAAAGGCCCCTATGACCTACTTGGTCAATATGAACAAAGTTATGCTAATGCATTACAAGACTTGTCCATAGAACAACAAGGTCGTGGCAGAAGAGATGAATATATGGATGGGGTTTTAAGAACTCCTCTTAAATCGCAACAACCATAGGAGATAAAAATGGCAATAGTACAAGCAGTCTGTAATTCCTTTAAAAAAGAATTATTGGAAAGCAAACACGATTTCGCAAATGGTGGAGATACTTTTAAAATTGCTTTGTTCACATCAAGTGCAAGTTTAAGTAAAGCTACTACAGCGTATTCAAGTTCAAACGAAATTACAAATTCATCTGGTTCAGCTTATGTAGCAGGCGGACAGGCTTTAACAGGTCAATCCGTTACAGGTGGTTCAGGTGCTGACGTAGCATTTGTAGATTTTAGTAACAATCCACAATGGACATCAGCTAGCTTTACGGCAAATGGTGCTATGATCTATAACACCACAACTGATGGCGGAAGTGGAACTACTAACGCAGTTTGTATTTTAGCATTTGGAGCTGACTTTACAGCATCTAACGGAACGTTTACAATTACATTCCCTGCTGCAGATACATCAAACGCTATATTAAGATTATCATAGGAGATCTAAATGGCTTTTGTCCTAAATGATCGAGTAAAAGAAACCTCGACTACTACTGGAACGGGTTCAATAGCCCTATCAGGAGCACTTACAGGTTTTGAAACTTTTGCTGCAGGTATTGGTAATTCTAATACAACGTATTATGCAATAGCTCATCAAACAGCTAATGAATTTGAAGTAGGGTTTGGTACCTTAGATGGATCAAGTGCTAACATTGCTAGAACTT
>WLWG01000800.1_pt1 | contig 31250 bp, 30 predicted proteins | sample 6712871 | NCBI WGS metagenome assembly WLWG01 (sample SAMN12718693, study PRJNA515312) | sponge metagenome | isolation source: marine sponge | host: Mycale hentscheli | place: New Zealand: South Island, Marlborough, Capsize Point | collected 2003-05-01
CTCGATCAGGATGTACACAACACGTGCTCGATGACTTTTCTGCATTTTGCGAACAGGTTCGTCTATCACATAACACTGACGTTGTTCTTGTCCTTGGCAATCACGAACAATCTCTTGGAAAAAAGTTCCAACCTCATGAGATTGGCATCAAACGGTGCGAAGAAGAAATTATTGAACCACCTTTTCGCTTTATACATGATCACCAAAGTCATTCCGACGCACAGCCCGGTTACTTCACAATTGCAGGCCATGTTCATCCAACCGTTACCATCAAGGGCACCGGCGGAGATCGGCTGACGTGCCGCTGTTTTGTAACGACTGGCACAACGCTTACTCTTCCTGCTTTCGGCTCATTTACAGGGGGACATAAAATTAGCCCCTCAGACGGGACTCGTGTATGGCTCGCCCAGATTGATGGAGTCATGCCGCTAGCCCCCGCACTTATCCGCTCGTGACACACGTCTTGCAACAGGTCTCAACAAGATGGTTCGGCACGCTTCGAGACACATCGTCTTGTTTGTGCGTACAAACAGAGAAGGATGTCACGGGCAGTCAAAGAACACTCGCCGTTTCGATCAACCGCTTCGTCACCTGCGGCCCCATGAATCCATGTACCAAGCCGGGCAGCATCGAATGCACCGAGTCGTTGGGCAAGCAGGGCAGCAAGAACACCCGTAAGAACGTCACCCGTCCCAGCAGTCGCCATACCAGGGTTACCCGTTTCGTTGTGTACATTTGTCGTGCCATCTGTTACCAGAGAAGCTGGTCCTTTGAAGACAAATACTGACTTTGTCGCTCTGGCGAGACGTGACGCTGCCGCCTCTAACTCTTTTCGTTCCTGTTTCTTTTCTCGCGAAGGGCTGGAACCGAGAAGACGTACAAGCTCACCGGCATGAGGCGTAAGGACCCTCGCCCCAGCATGTTCAAATTTTTGCCACTCCGCATCTTGGGCAAGTGCCCACAATGCGTCTGCGTCAACAACCGCCGGCCTTGGTAGCGTCTGCCAAAGATCATGAACAATCTTTACAAGATCGTCACTACGACCAAGCCCTGGACCAAGAGCGACCACGTCCGCTTTCTGGCAACGGTCATGTATTGCCGATAATGCTGACAATGAGAACCGCCCGGCAGCATCTTCTGGAAGACCGTGCGTCATCACGCACGGGTCAAATCCAGCAACGGTTGCCTGAATCGACTCTGGAACGATTGCCTCGACAAGCCCAGCGCCACCTCTGAGCGCCGCCATCGAAGAAAGCGCGGCGGCTCCAGCCATTCCTCGGCTTCCTGCCACGAGAACCACACGACCGTAGTCAAATTTACTGGATTCCCTGATCCGAACCGGCAACTTCGGGAGGTCTTTCGGTATTTGGTGGCATGAATTTCCAGAGCGATCTGCCATGAAGGCCCCTTCCGAAAACAAGAGAAATCAGTGCATAAGAGACGAGGGATTTGCTCCCAACTTGACGAAAACGGGCCAAAATGGCTACCTTTGGCCCGATTATGGCCCGTTTTCTGTACATTTCGGTCGAATTGGGTTTCCTTGTTTGCCGATACATTTTCTAGTCAGAACAAATACTTTTACTAACCTCCGGCCTCCTGAGGAGAAATGGACACCATGAGTGGGTCCCAACAATCATTCGACGTCTTCGATGTTCGCAAAATTCGCAAACTTATTTCGCTGATGCAGGAGAACGATCTCACTGAGATCGATCTGAAGCATGCAGATAGCGCTGTGAGAATCAAGAGAGGCGGTGAAGTCGCATCGTACTCGGCACCCGCAGTTGCTCCACCAGTTGCTCCAGCCGCCCCTGCTCAGCCTGCTGCTCCGGCTCAATCGGCTGAAGAGGCTCGTATGATTGTGGTCAAAAGCCCAATGGTTGGAACGTTTTACTTAGCATCAAGTCCAGACTCACCCCCATTCGCAAAGGTTGGTGACCGTATTGGACCTGAGAAAACAGTCTGCATTGTAGAAGCCATGAAGGTTTTCAATGAGATCCCGGCAGGTGTTTCTGGACAAATCGTGTCCATACTCGTTGAAAACGGTGCGCCTGTCGAGTTTGGCCAGCCACTCATCAAAGTCGACCCAGGTGCTTAAAACAGATTCTTCTTATGATGGGTCCTTTTGACGCGTCGCAAGGATTATCAGCATAGCTTTCGTGAGCCACTGTTTCTTGGCTCGATAATTCAACATTCAGGGAAACCATGTTCAATCGAATCCTGATCGCAAATCGTGGCGAGATTGCACTTCGTGTCATTCGTGCCTGTCGAGAACTTGGCATTGAGACCGTTGCCGTCTACAGCGAAGCTGATCGTGACGCACCGTATCTTAATCTTGCCGATGAGGCCATCTGTATTGGCCCAGCAAAAGCTGCCGACAGTTACCTGAGAATTGATCGTGTGATTAGTGCTGCCGAGATTGGCAACGTCCAAGCTATTCACCCGGGCTATGGATTTCTTTCAGAAAACGCTCACTTCGCAGAAGTTTGTCGGTCATGTGATATTGGTTTCATTGGCCCAACTCCAGAATCGATGGAACGAGTCGGTGACAAAAACTCAGCTCGATCTCTTGCTCGGGAAGCAAACGTCCCAACTGTACCAGGCAGCCCAGGGCTGCTCTCTGGCGAACAGGAAGCTCTGAAAGTAGCTAAGGAAATCGGTTTCCCTGTTCTCCTCAAGGCGACGGCAGGCGGTGGTGGCAAGGGCATGCGGGTTGCCGCCAATGACCTCGCCCTCTCAACGGCATGGCAGCAAGCCTCTGCAGAAGCTGAAGCAGCTTTTGGAAATGCCGGCATCTACATCGAGAAATATGTTGAAAAACCAAGGCATGTTGAAATTCAGGTGCTCGGCGATCAACACGGCACGATGCTTCATCTCTGGGAGCGTGATTGCTCAACACAACGACGTCACCAGAAACTCATTGAAGAAAGCCCCTCTCCTCGACTGCCACAAGAGACCCGAGAAGCCATGACGGCCGCTGCAGTTCGTTTGGCAAAGGCTGCCGGATATTACTCCGCTGGGACTGTCGAATTCATTGTCGATAAAGATAACAATTTCTACTTTATTGAGGTGAATGCTCGCATTCAGGTCGAGCATCCGGTTTCAGAAATGGTCACAGGTATTGATCTGCTCAAGCAACAGATTCTTGTAGCAGCAGGCGAAAAGCTTTCGCTCAAGCAAGAAGACATTGTGCCTCGTGGTCACGCAATTGAATGTCGCATTAATGCAGAAGACCCATCCGCCAACTTCAGGCCGTGCCCTGGCAAGATTGAGCAAATTATCGCCCCCGGTGGTTATGGCGTTCGCTTTGATTCCCATGTGACCGCCGGGTATGTTGTTCCACCTTATTATGATTCACTTATTGGCAAGCTCATCGTGCACCAGCCAACTCGTGAAGCAGCCATTGAAACTATGACCCGAGCCCTACGCGAGCTTCAGGTAAAGGGCATCGCTACAACAGTGCCGCTGCACCTAGACCTTCTCTCACACTCCGCTTTTCACGAAGCAACCATTGATACGAAGTTCGTCGAACGGCTCCTTGCAGACTGATCGTTTGCCCAGCGTTTCATGACGCATTCTTCGTTGCGCCTTTGCTTCGACACGCAATTCGTTCTGATTGCAACGCCCCCCCTGTAAAAGCAGCCCAATGCTTGATAGATTTCTGCCAAGCATATGACATCCCCCTCCCCTTCCCCACGGAGCCCCCAAGCTCATGGCCGAGTCTCTCTCACGCCCACCAAAAGCAGCTCATCATTTTCATCGCGTCGCCATATTATTCGCAGGCGGTCCAGCACCCGGTGCCAATGCTGTTATTTCTACAGCCGCCACCTCATTCATGCGAAACGACACTGAAGTCGTGGGAATGAAGCATGGCTACTCATCGCTGGCTGATTTTTCCTCTGACAAGCCACTCGTTGAGGGCAAGGACTACATCAATGTCACCCCTGAGTTTTTGAAACGGACTCGATCTGGTCAGGGAATCATGCTTGGCACCGCCAGAACAAACCCCGGAAAACATATTTCTGATCCTGCACATTTTGATGATGAAGAACGTGTCAAGCCTCTCAAGAACACGTACGAAGGCCTTCTCTCACTCGGCGTTGAAGCATTGATCTCCATCGGTGGAGACGACACCCTGAAAACAGCGAACAAGTTCAAGTTGTATCAAGACAGGCTTCCGGCTGATGCCCCACGAATACCCGTCGTTCACTTGCCAAAGACAATTGATAATGACTACATGGGTATCGACTTCACGTTTGGATACTTTACTGCTGTTGATTTTCTTGGAGGTGAAATCCGTAATCTGCTTTATGACGCTGATGCCGGAAGATCGTATTTTATCTGTGAATCAATGGGGCGAAGTGCTGGCTGGCTGGCCTATGGCGCTGCGATTTCTGGAGAAGCCAGTCTTGTTATTAGTGTTGAAGACATCCACGGCAAGTATCGTGAGGATGAAACCATCACTGACGCAGACGGTAACACCAGCACGAAACATGCCATGAATGTGGATGAGGTTGTCGGCCGGATTGTCAAAACAATGCGAGTACGGGAAGAAAAAGAAGGGAAAGAGTACGGCGTCATTGTCCTTGCAGAAGGATTAGCTGAATTCCTCCCAAGTAAACAGCTCGAAGGTGTCCCACGAGACGACCATGGCCACATAACGATTTCTCAGATTCAACTCGGCAAGATGTTTGCCAAACTCGTAGGTGATGAATACGAGCGGCAAACTGGACGCAGCCGGAAGGTTGTCGGACTGCAACTTGGCTATGAAGCCCGGTGTTCAAAACCGCATGCATTTGACGTCATGCTCGGTAGCCAACTGGGTGTTGGCGGGTACCGTGCTCTTGCCGAACGCGGCCTCAATGGCGTCATGGTAAGCGTTTCTGGCCAACTGGACCTCAATTACGTTCCTTTCGAGGAGCTGGTCGACCCGAAGACACTCGTGACTGTTGTCCGGTACGTCGAACCGGGCTGTGACTTCCATAGCCTTGCTCGCTTCCTCGAGACATTCGTCAACGAGTAGCTCGCCTTGCAGTGTTTAAGAACCAGTATTCCAAGAGCTGGTGCCTGAACTCCTTAAGACAAACGAACTGGGGTGGCGTGAAAAAGCTCTTCACACCACCCCAGTTTTATGCGTCAGTCAAAACACCTTTTGTACTCGGCACGCCTAGCTGGCGAGAATCCTGTTCTACGGCCATCCTTAGGCTTCGAGCTGTCGCTTTGAAAACTGCCTCGGCGATGTGATGCGCATTGCTCCCATGATGAAGCACGGCGTGCACATTCGCTCCGGCGGTTGCAGCGAAGCTTTCCCAAAAGACTTCAACAAGCTGAACGTCGAACGCCCCAATAGTCGGAACAGGATACTCAACAGCAAGTACTGTTGCTGCCCGACCACCAAGGTCAACTGCGGCGGTCACGAGTGATTCATCCATGGGCAGGATCGAATGCCCATAGCGGCGAATGCCACGGCGATCACCAAGACAATCCTTGACCGCAACACCTAATGCCCGCCCAACGTCCTCAACGGTGTGATGTCCATCGACATGAACGTCTCCCTCGCATTGAATAGACAAATCGAAGAGCGAGTGACCTGCCAGCAAAGTCAGCATGTGATCAAAAAAACCAATGCCGGTATGAACTGTGGCTTGGCCTGTGCCATCAATATCAATACCTAACGCAATCTTTGTCTCAGTCGTTTCTCTCGCAACTGTGGCAGTTCGTCCCACGTGTATCACTCCTTACTATTTTTTTCTTGCATGATGCTCTCTATGGCACCGAGCAGTACGTCTATCTCCGCATCAGTACCCACTGTAATTCTCAAGCCATCACCCCATCCACTGTAAACCATAAAGCGGATCAGAATTGATCTCTTCCTGAGAGACTCGTAGACCTCTTTATGTGAAGACTCCGAGTGGGTGCACCAGACAAAATTCGCCTGACTATCAACCACCGAAAAACCGAATCGCCGAAGTTGGGTGACTAACCGTGCTCGTGTCGCCCTAATTGAACTCTGATTTTTTCTCAACCAATCCTGATCAGCAATTGCTGCCGTCGCCGCTGCAATTGCTATGGCATCACAATTGTATGAGTCTTTTACTTTTGCGAGTTGCTCGATAACGGTAGGCTGAGCGACAGCGAATCCAAAACGAATTCCTGCCAACGCGTACGACTTACTCATCGATCGCGTCACAATAATTCGTTCGCTTTTGTCCACCAAGTCAAGACAATTGCTCTCACTAAAATCACCGTAGGCCTCATCGACCACAAGCGGACATGGTAGTTGTTCCGCAAGGTCGAGAAGTTGCTCTGGTGGGAGCAGCGTTCCTGACGGACTGTTGGGATTCGGAACAACTGCAAGTCTGACAGGCTCACCAGTCGATGTGTTCGGTGCCGTGAAGGATTCGGGCAATAGCCACTCATCGGTAAATGCCACTTTGTCACAGAGGACGCCCTGAATATCTGCGAGCGTTTGATAGAGAATATAACTTGGCGTAGGGACTCTCATTGCAGACCCTGCTCCAACATAGCAGCGAACCAAAATGGTAAGGAGATCGTCACTCCCATTCCCACAGAGGATCATGTCGGGGCGGACTCCTAATACGTCTGCGGCCTGCTTCCTGAACTGATTGGCAAAAGGGTCTGGATATTTCGCAAGGGACCTACCTTCACAAGCAACGGCAATAGCTTTTGAAACATTTCCAGACGGACTGTACGGGTTCTCATTCGTGTTGAGTTTTGTCCAGCCGCCATCCTGTGGTTGCTCACCGGGGATATATCCAGCAATTGCTGCAATTTCTTGCCGCACAAGAGAACGTGAATCTTGTTGGGAAGATGATATCGTCATACGAAATACTCAACATAATGCCATGAACAGGACTGCACCCTGTAAGTGTAGCCCAGAAAAACGACGGTACGTTCCATACCACCGGCTCAACCGCTTCGACAGGAACACTAGCTTGGTATTCAATGCCCCAGTCGTGTTTCAACACTCCGGCGATGGGCCGTCAGGCCTTCCGTTTCAGCAAGGAGCTGAATATCATCGGCCATTTCAGCCAGATCAGCTTCTGCCAAAGCAATAACACTCCCACTCCGGAGAAAATGATTTGCCGATAAACCCGCAGCAAATCTTGCTGTACCGCCTGTCGGGAGGACATGAGACGGCCCCGCCGCATAGTCACCTGCAGCAACCGGACTAAAAGGACCAAGGAATGCCGCACCAGCATGCCGTATGGTCTTGAGCGTCGCCTCAGGATCCCGCGTGTCAATCGAGAGATGCTCGGCAGCAAGCTCATCAGCAAGCTCCGCTGATTCTTCATTATTTCGGGTAATCACTATGGCCCCAAATCGCTCAAGGCTGTCTCGAGTCAACTCTGCCCGTTCAAGGGTTTCCAGCCTTCTTGAGAGGACTGACTCAACTGCGTCTGCAAGCGACTTACTCGCCGTCAACAGAATGGCGGACCCGGGTGAATGCTCTGCTTGGGCCAGCATATCAGCAGAGATTGTCTCAGCGTTTCCATCCTCATCGGCAACGACAACTATTTCACTTGGGCCAGCAATTGAATCAATGGCGACATCTCCATAAACAAATTCTTTCGCTAAAGCAACAAACAGATTGCCCGGACCAACGACAATGTCAACTCGTTTAAGACTCTCAACACCATAGGCCATTGCAGCAACCGCCTGAGCTCCACCTACCCGTAGGACAGTAGACACACCCAATTCGTGGCACGTTGCAAGCACATGCTCATTTTCTGAGCCAAACTTTGTTGGTGGAGCGACAACAACAATTTCAGGAACACCTGCTACCTGAGCCGGCACCACGGTCATGAGAAGTGTTGAGGGATAGGCTGCCGCACCACCAGGTACACATACACCAACACGATCAAGTGGAAGGTACCGCTGCCGCAGGCTCCCCCCGCCATCCAATTGAACACATACATCAGATGGCAGAATCTTCTCTTGGAAATTTCTAACTCGCTGGCGGACTCTTCTTATCGCAGCAAGAAATTCTGGTGCGACGCTCTGGTGGGCTTTTTCAAGAGTTTGAAGTGGAACTCGGAAGGTCTCTTCCGTGACATTCGCATGATCAATACGCTTGGTGTAATCGAGTACAGCTGATAGCCCTTCCCGCTTTACATCTTCACAAATTTTCTCAACGACTTGTCTTGGTGAAAGCGGTTCGCCAAAGACATCGATTGTTCGCTGTCTTCCCGCAGGTGAAACGAGGTCCCCCTGAGAAACTAATGTCTGGCGAAGAGATTCCAGTTCATCTCGACCACCAGGAGAATGAAGATCGATGCGACGAATATCACCTGTGGTCTTTGATTTCTGCTCAATTGACACGCGTTATCTGCTCCGTCGAATCTAAAACGTCCAAGTTAAACCGTACCGTACACATGATCTGTCTACCACGAGGATACCCTCTGTTCTCGTTACGGCGACCCAGAACGTGTTCTCAAGCCGAAAAACACCTAGTGGTTGAATTTGGACGAAAATTGTCAGATTCGCTATTTTTAGACTCCAGACAGGATTTCCTCAGAATTTTCCAAGACCCGTGAAACGATCTGGAAGCGTGCGTAATGCAAAAGGCGGTGAAAGTTGGCGAGAAACTTGGCCTCTCGAAAGAGGCAGCACGTACCTTGGCCGAATTACGCACCCCGGAACTCATTCAGGATTTTGTAAACAAAATACCGTGGAACACCGAACCGGACGGAGACACGGCTCGGTCAGTTTCTGAAGTACTGAGGCTACGACAAGCCCATTGTGTTGAAGGCGCGTTCGTAGGGGCATGCGCCCTTTGGATGGCAGGTCGACAGCCCCTTCTTATGGATATGGGTGCATCTGATGCTGACGTTGATCATGTTGTTGCCCTGTTTCGTCGAGGGCAGTATTGGGGAGCAATTTCAAAAAGCAACAGCCCCTTTTTGCGATACCGCGATCCAATCTACCGAACTCTTCGAGAGCTCTCTATCTCATTCTTTCCGCAGTATGTACTGAAACGCTCAAAAACTTTACGAACGTACTCGGTATCAATCGATCTGCAGAAATACGATCCAGCACTTTGGGTCACTCATCAAGGCTACTGCCTGGAAATGATTGAAACTCTCACATCAGCGAGACATTTCAGCCTTCTACCTACTGATTTTGAAGATGATCAACTTCGACCAATCGACACAATCGAAGCTCATTCAAACAATTTGACAGAACACGTGGAGCCTAAGAAAATTATTCGGCTCGATGGTCATCTTCCGCCGCCATCTCCGCTTGACCAAGCAACTTCCGCAGAGCAGTGATTGCAATTTCGCCAAACTGGCGAGGAGGAACCTGCCACAACTGAGGGTTTTGAAGTTCAATGGAAATTGGGCCGTCATACTGCATCGCCTCAAGATGTGCGATGAGTTGCTGCGGTGGTGAATTCCCCTCCGCTGGCAGGATTCTATCCGCATCACTTGCCATCTCTCTCGGGACATCCGCAATATCAGATAGCTGAACGAGAGCGACCATCTCCGGCGTAAGAAGCTGTAAATCAATAAGCTTGCTTGGCCCCACGGAAAAGTGGAACCAGTCGAGACAAATCCCCAAGGACGGCAGCCCGACATCTTCGACAAGTGCGACCGCGGACTGCAAATTATTAGGAAAACTAGCTCGAGCATCGAATTCCAGAGCAAGTCTCACACCAGCGTCGGCCGCTCGCTTTGCGGATTCAACAAGGCTTGCCGACAGTCGCCCTAAATCTTCAGGTCCGAGTGGCCCATGGACATCACCGGCAAGAATCAACGTGGGTATGGACACTGCTGAGCAGAGTGCAAGACGTTTCTCGAAGTGGGCCCAGTGCTCCCGACGCGCATCGCCCTGACTCGTTAACAACCCACCCTGAAAAGTAGCCGCTACAGGCTCGCAGCCATGCTGAACAAAAAGTTCACTGAGTGCTTCCGTGGGCTTTCCATCGAGATACTGTTCGGCGTGCCCCAACCAGACTTCAATAAAACGGCACTGCCCTGCTGAATACTCCTCCAGAATTGTCTCCAGCGGTGCATTGAGTGAACAGACAGTAGAAATGGCAGGCTTCATAGGAGGCGTTCCGTCAAGAGTTCAGCACATTCTTCAATTGGTACACGCTCTTGGTTGAGGGAGTCTCGATCACGAAGTGTAACCGTCTGATCCTTCATTGTTTGCCCATCGATCGTGATACACCACGGCGTGCCAGCCTCGTCTTGCCGAGCATAGCGGCGGCCTACCGATCCTTTTGCATCGTACATGCACGGCATCCGTTTCTTAATCTTCTTGTACAAATCAGTTGCCACTTCTGGCATGCCGTCTTTCTTTACAAGAGGAAGAATCGCCGCTTTCAGCGGGGCAAGCCGTGGATGCAATTTAAGCACCGTTCGCTCCCGCGGATTTCCTTTTTCATCAGGCACATTGTCTTCATGGTAGGCATCACAGAGAAAAGCAAGGACTGCTCGGTCTGCACCTGCTGATGGCTCAATAACGTGCGGCACAAAACGCTCCCGAGTTACATCATCAAAGTAGGAAAGGTCACGGCCGCTTCCTCGATGCTTCGGTTTCCCGTTTGAATCAGTTTCCAGAACCAGCTTTCCATCTTCGCGAACAAGCTTGCCCTCCATATGACTACGAAGATCAAAGTCTCCCCGATGAGCGATGCCTTCAAGCTCTCCGTATTCGCCATCGGCAAGGAATGGGAAGGCATATTCAATATCAGCCGTTCCGCATGAATAGTGCGCTAACTCAGCTTCATGATGTTCACGTAACTGCAGCCGGCCTTCTGTAAGACCAAGGTTCAGGTACCACTGCCACCGGCGATCTCGCCAGAACTGATACCACTTTCGAGAATCATCCGGTCGACAGAAAAACTCGATTTCCATCTGTTCAAATTCGCGAGAACGAAATGTAAAATTCCTGGGTGTAATTTCGTTGCGAAAACTCTTCCCAATTTGGCCAATCCCGAAGGGCACACGCACGCGTGAAGTGTCAAGCACGTTCTTAAAGTTTAGAAATATACCCTGAGCCGTTTCTGGCCGCAGAAAAGCCCGGTTGTCATCATCGCCAGCAAGCGCTCCAATGCGGGTTTCAAACATGAGATTGAATTCACGAGGTTCGGTGAGCGTCCCCTTCTCACTAGCGTCAGGGGCTACTGCATCACAAAGGGGTATCGAGTCGTCGGGAGAGGTTCCGGCCAAGGCCAGCAACTCCCCAGACCATTCAATGTCTCCGACATGCTTCGCGCGTACCTTAAAAAACTTTTGTGCTTTCACAATGAGATCAGCCTCTGCATCATCCCCAGACACATCCGTCGTGATGAAAACTTTTGCGTTACGATATGTAGCCCACCTACCGTGAAGATGGTCGTAACGAAAGCGTCGCTTGGACTCACGACAGTCAACCATCCAATCATGAAATAGATCAAAGTGGCCCGAACACTTCCAAACCTGAGGATGCATGATGATCGTACAGTCGAGCCCTGTCATCTCATACGAAGACGGGGCTCCTGCAAGGGTCATCAACTCGTCGTGACCGGCAACCATGTCCTGCCACCAACACTCTTTGAGATTCCGTTTCAGCGCGACGCCGAGCGGCCCATAATCCCAAAATCCATTTAACCCTCCGTAGATCTCACTTGATTGAAATATGAAGCCACGTCGCTTCGCAAGTGAAACAATTCGATCCATCCGTGATTGGTCAACAGGCTTTGACATAGATGTACTAAAGACTTCTTCGTAAAAGGAAAAACAAGCAAAGATCGTTTCCAGTCAAGAGTGTAGTGATCAAACCAAAGGCGGGTCTACCGAGAACCCCAAGATCCCAGTGCTACTTATTTCCTGATGCACTGCGGGGCATCAAACGACACAAGGCGACCAGTCTTCGGGCACAGGCAAGGCACGACGCAACATTGGTCGATAGCTGCTGCCAGAACAAAATCTGACTCCATTCCAAGCTCTATTAGATTCCTTCCGCCGAGCGACTGACAAAAACTGTCTACAAGTTGGCTCTGGGCATCACTCGAACCATTCACTACCCGAAGGAATTCTGCTGACGCTTTCTCACTTTCAGTATCGAGCAGATGGCTTCTGCTTGATTTTGAAACACCTGCATGAATGATTGATCCTGCACCGAGAAAATCTTCTTCCGTCTCACGACCATTTGTCCCGGCACACACAAGATGAATGGCATCGATCCCTCGATTCGACGCCAGAAGAACAGCCTTCTTCGCGACAGCATTTCGATTCAAAAAACTTCCTACAAGAACCATCTCGGCTGCCAAACATCGCTCAATCGCAAGTGTTCCATTTGTTGTTGTCAGAATAATGCCGCGGCCATCGACAACTGAACGGCAATATTCAGCCGGTGAATTCCCGAGATCAAACCCAGGAATCTGAACACCCCCTCGCTCTCCACCAAGGAGCCATGATCCACCAGAACTGCTCCTCAGGCGATGAGCCTCTTCGACTTCGACTACCGGTTTCACAAAGGCCGCTCCCGCTTCAAGAGCTGTCGCAATCGTCGTAGAGGCCCTCAGAACATCGACAATAATCGCAATGCCTCCCGCTACCGACTCTCGGGGCATATCATCTGGGAGGCTGTGGGTGTACCACCGAATGGTCTGATTTGAGTGGCCTGCTTTATCATTCATGTCATTCGATTACACCAAATTGATTACGAGCCTGCTGAATACAGGTTCAACATCTTACCCGTGGAGATGATGCTATTACGACCGAAGCAATCAAAAATGTTGATAAAAGCGGTGGCAAGGTCCAAGGCATGTTTGCAGAAATCGCTCCGCGATACGACTTTGTCAACCGAATGCTATCGGGTGGAATCGATACGTGGTGGAGAAGAATCACTGTCAAACGTGCGCCTCCGCCTGCTGAAGGAGCAATTTTAGATGTGTGTACCGGAACTGGTGATTTGGCACTGACCTACGCAGCGAAGGTAGCTTCACAGGTCCGGGTTGTTGGAAGTGATTTTTGCAAACCAATGCTTGACCGTGGAATCGCAAAGTCTGCAGCACGCAATGTGCCCGTCGAATGGATTGAAGCCGATGCCATGGACCTACCATTCCCGGACTCATCATTCGATCTTGTGACCGTTGCTTTTGGATTACGCAACATTGCTGAAACAGATCGTGGCCTCGCTGAGATGGCGCGTGTGTGCAAGCCGGGAGGGCGCCTGGCGATTCTTGAATTTTCATTACCTAGAAATTGGTTTATCCGAAAAAGCTACTTATGGTATTTCAGAAACGTCCTACCAAGGATCGGAAATACCATTGCTTCCAACCATTCCGACGCCTACACCTACCTGAACCAGAGCGTCGAAGAGTTTCCGTCCGGCGAAGCTCTTGCCACCCTCATAAAAAAATCCGGCTTTGCCCGTGTTGATCAGTTTCCTCTCACCCTTGGAATAGCTACGCTTTCAATTGCAACAAAAACTGAACGTTCTGGACAAAAAGAGATTACTGACGAATGAGCACTTCTTCTCGCCACCCCATTGTTCTAGGAGTCACCGGTGCCTCAGGAGCGATTTATTCACGCCGACTCCTGCACGTGCTTCTCGATACAAACTGCGACGTCCATCTCTCAGTGAGCCCTTCTGGAAAGGCCGTTTTCGAGCAGGAACTCGGCGAGTCGCTCGACCTTGATGACTTTTCCGCTGAGCAATTCCTTGGAACCGTGACGCCCCTACCTGGTCGCCTCACGTACCATCATTACAAAAATCTCATGGCACCGATTGCGAGTGGTTCATTCCTGACAAGCGCAATGGTCATTTGTCCATGCAGCGGGAGCACACTCTCCGCTGTTACTCATGCAATGGGTGACAATCTCATCCACAGAGCAGCTGAGGTCCATTTAAAAGAACAGCGAAAACTTGTTGTTGTGCCGCGTGAAAGCCCTCTTTCGCTCCCACAACTAAAAAACATGCAGGCCATTCACGAAGCTGGGGCTGTTGTTTTGCCTGCTTCACCGGGCTTCTACCACAACGCAAAAACCATTGATGATCTTGTCAATTTTGTTGTTGCCCGCATCTGTGACCAACTGAACATTACGAACGAACTTGTTTGCCGCTGGGGACAATGAAATCTATGGCGGCGACACTTCGCACATACCTCGAACTTGTTCGATTCTCACACACGATTTTTGCGATGCCTTTCGCAATTATGTCTGGGATGATCGCTGCCCATCTCGATCTAGCCGACAACCCACACCTCTCATCATTGCACTGGCTGAAAATTGCTGTCGGTATCGTTGTCTGTATGGCTACCGCTCGTACAGCGGCTATGGCGTTTAATCGCCTTGTGGATAGAGAAATAGACGCCCGCAACCCTCGTACTGCGAATCGCCATCTGCCGAAAGGCCTCCTTTCTGTGAGTGACGTTCAAAATTTGGTCTATTTATCTTCAGCGCTATTTGTAGCATCAACCTTGCTATTTCTTCCGAACTGGTTGCCAGTCGCTCTCTCCTTGCCGGTGTTAGCATGGCTCTTGGGGTACAGCTATGCAAAGCGTTTCACTCCATTTGCACACGTGTGGCTCGGTGTGGCACTTGGCCTGACTCCACTGGCCGCCTGGATCGCGGTGCGTGGCTCCGCTGTACTTGTGAATCCTTCAGATATCGTTCCTGCATTCGTTCTAGCCCTAGCCGTCACTGCGTGGGTTGCAGGCTTTGACACGATTTACGCGTGTCAAGATGCGGCGTTCGACACCAACGAAAACCTGCAAAGCCTGCCCTCTCGGTTTGGAATCAAAGGGGCTCTCTATATCTCCGGTCTTTTTCACTTTTTAGCGGTTGCGTCTCTCTTGGCACTGCCACAAACAACCCCTCTTGTTGGAAGCTATACCACATGGACCGTATGCGGAATCGCCATATTGCTTGTTATCCAACACCTCCTAGTGAGTTCACGAGACCTTTCGCGTGTAAATCAGGCTTTTTTCACGGTAAATGCGGTCATTGGCCTCGTTCTCCTCGCTGGAATCAGCGCTGATCTTTGGTTGGCATAAATTCATCAGTTGTTTTTTTCTCTCCTTTGCGGTTTTATCATTAGGCTGGAAAGAGTTTTGTACCCTAGGGCTTCACCCATGATATCTGCGTTTCGGCAATCACTTGATTCAATTCGCGAAAAAATTGTCTGCGGCGAGCGATTGACCCCCAAGGAGGCAGAAGGGCTTTGGGACGACTCTGTCGATCTTCATGAACTTGGTGAATTGGCCAACATCGTTCGTGAACGAAAAAATGGGGACGCCGGATATTACAATATTAATACCCATCTCAATCCAACCAATGTTTGTGTTTACCGCTGCACGTTTTGTGCGTTCCGGGCGGATCTGAGAGACGAGCGTGGCTATTGGATGACGGATGAGCAGATTCTTCAACGTGGTCAAGAAGCTGTTGATGCGGGAAGTACCGAAATGCATATCGTTGGTGGTTTACACCATCAGAAAAACTATGATTCTTATCTCAACATCATTCAGATTTTGCATGAAGCGTATCCCACGCTTCATCTCAAGGCATGGACACCGGTTGAAATCAATTGGTTCTGCCACCTCACGAAACGATCAAAGACTGACATTCTGAGTGAAATGAAATCTGCTGGTCTTGGAAGTCTTCCTGGCGGGGGTGCTGAAATATTTCATCCCGAAGTACGGGATAAAATCTGCGAACACAAAGCAGATACGGAAGAATGGTTTGAAATCCACAGGGTGGCACATTCCCTTGGGCTCCGAAGTAATGCGACCATGCTCTACGGCCACCTCGAGAATGCCTACCATCGTACTGATCACTTGATCCGTTTGCGAAATCTGCAGGATGAAACGGGTGGGTTCCAAACTTTTATTCCTCTCGCTTTCCATCCAGAAAACACGAGACTCTCTCATATTCCGAAGCCATCCGCCGCAATGAGTCTCCGAACAATGGCTATCAGCAGACTTGTACTCGACAACTTCGATCACATGAAAGCGTACTGGATCATGTTAGGCCTGGGTACAGCCCAAGCAGCACTCTCCTACGGTGCAGATGATATAGACGGCACCGTCCGGCATGAATTGATCTACCACGATGCCGGGGCTGAGACACCTGAAATTCTCACGGTGGAAAAGATACAAAATTTAATACGGGAAGCAGGAAGAGAACCAATTGAGAGAGACACCCTGTATCACCGTGTAGATCGAACCGGGCAGCACTGGGAGAGCGGCGAAGCAATAGTTACAGCGTAAAATCGGAAACAAAGTCAACTCACTTTTTCTAGGCCAAGGTTGAGCGTCGCTTTCCACCGCCCTAATAGCACTTTTTTCAGTCTGAGAAATCTCTTGTCGTCCAGAGCTGGGTCGCTTTCGAAAATGGTCTTTGCGTCGCTTCGAGCTTCGGCAGCAACTGCTCCATCTCGGAGAAGATCTGCAAGATAAAGCGGAGGTGATCCGCTTTGCCGTGCACCTAAAATATCGCCTGGACCGCGCAAGACAAGATCTTGCTCAGCTAATACAAAGCCGTCTGCAGTAGAGACAAATGCTTCAATACGTGGCGAGACACTTGCCTCCGCATCAGTAACCGCAGCACAGATACCCTGTACGCGACCTCTGGCAATCCGCCCGCGTAGTTGATGAAGCTGCGCAAGTCCAAAATTTTCTGCATCAAGAATTGTCATGAGTGTGGCATTCGGCACATCAATTCCAACTTCAATAACACTTGTTGCTACAAGAACATCAAAACGCCCGTCCCGAAAATCTGCCATTACAGATGCTTTTTGATCTGGTTTCATTCGTCCATGAAGCAGTCCTAGTCGAAATGCTTCAAGCTGGCCGTTTGCAAGTGACTCAAATGCCGATGAAATACTTGCCATATCTCGGCCAGATATATCAACCGTTGGAACCACGACATATCCCTGACGACCTTCTTTCAGCTTCTTGCAAAAGAATTCCCACCACTGTTCCACCTGATCATGTGCAACTCGGTACGTAGCGACTTCTTGCCGCCCTGGTGGCAATTCATCAATGACAGATATGTCCAAATCTCCGTACACGGCATGAGCTACTGTTCGAGGTATTGGCGTCGCGGTCATCACAAGTGTGTGCGGGTCACGAGAACCTTGTCGTAGAAGTGACCGTTGAAGGACGCCAAATCGATGCTGTTCATCGATAACGACTAGCCCAAGATTGGCAAAAGCAGCTTCGCTACAGATGAGCGCCTGCGTACCCACTACTAATTGAATATCACCTGATTCAATTTGTTCTCGAAGCTTTCGCCGTTCGGCTACCCGCTGTCCGCCTACTAAGAGTCCGACTTGAAGAGAAGATCCGCGTTCGGCCAAAAGAGAGGTCAACGTGTGGTAGTGCTGTCGTGCCAACAGCTCAGTTGGAGCCATTATTGCTGCCTGAAATCGGCCCGATGAGCTCGTAGAGGGACTGTCTTCCTCCGACTTGTCTCCGAGCACAGATGTTGCAGCAGTTGCAAGCATGCAATACGCCGCGACAGCCGTCTTGCCACTTCCGACATCACCTTGAAGGAGTCTATTCATTGGCTTCGACTGTCTCATATCAGACGCTATTTCTACACACACTCGCTTCTGGGCAGCCGTAAAATCATGCGAAAAGAGTGCTTTGATACGACTATCAAGTCGGCTATCGATGTCGATGGATGGTGCGGTTTGCCGAACATCCTGCTGCCCACGGTGAAGCCGAAGCGCTAGCTGCAACATGAGAAGCTCTTGATACACAAAACGTCTCCTTGCAGCTTCCATCGCGTCACGACTTCCAGGACGATGAATAGAGCGTATTGCCTCTCCAATCGACATGAGATTCTTGGACTTCAGCAGATCATCTGGAAGTGACTCTTCCAGGTGATCTGCCGCCGTGCCAAGAGCAGCTTGTACAGCCAACCGAACGTGAGATTGCAGCACACCCTCTGTGAGTGGATACACCGCAAGCCACTCAACAGGGCTGCCATCTTCAGCTTCATCGAGCCACCGTACCTCCGGATGTGAAAACTCCCACTTTGTGCCGTTACGCCGAGGCTGACCAGCTACTACTAATCGGCGACCTTCTGTGAAACGGGGTGCAAGAAAGGGCATATTAAACCACACACATCTCATTGGCCCCTGTTCGGTCTCAAGCTCAACAGTGAGCATTGTGCGGCCACGGGATATCGTCCGAAGAAAAGCTGAAAGAACAGTTCCCCCTAGAGATGCATGCTCGCCTTCAACCAGTTCATCGAGGCAATGCTTCCCAGTGAAATCACGATAGTCTCGCGGGAAATGCATCAGTGCATCACGAACGGTAACAAGTCCAAGTTTTGCAAGTTTGGCCGCTCGAATTGAACCTACGCCCGGCAACCGTTCAAGCCGAATTCTGAGTTCAGAACCCGTCTCAGCCTGGCCAGCATTTCCTATGTTTTCTTCTTCGATCGACATGCCGGCCCATTATTTCTTGGAACCAGGCAAGAGTGGCTGATAGGCAGCAACAGCCATTTCATCACACCGCTCATTTTCTGGATGACCAGAATGTCCTGCAACATGTTGGAAGATAACACTGTGAGATGCTGCCAGTCGATCCAACTCTCGCCATAAATCTTCATTCTTTACAGCCACAAGGCGTCCCCGTTCTTTTCTTTTCCAGCCCTGCTTTTTCCATTTTGGAAGCCAGTCTGAAAGACCTGTTCCAACGTAAACACTATCGGTGACAAGTTCGACATACGTCGGCCGCTTTAATTGCTGCAGGCCCTGAACTGCAGCGGTTAACTCCATTCGGTTGTTTGTCGTATCCGCCTCGCTCCCCTGTGCAGATGTCTCTCGTCCGGTCTCAGGGTGTCGCAGAATATAAGCCCACCCCCCAGGCCCTGGATTCCCACTACATGCACCATCGGTGAACAGTAGGACTTCTGGCGTTTTCTTTTTTTCGGCAGACATCATTCTTTTTCAGATCAAAAGGAAGTGGAAGAACCCAATGGTCGCACCATTTTTGCAACTCGTATTTAAGAATATGGGGTCTGACACAAGAAGGAAATACCTACGGCCGCCAATCTTTGCTCAGGCTGATGAAGCAATCGGAATCGCCGGTGGCATGCCACATGCTTTCAGGTAAATAGGGAGTCGCACTCGAAAACTGCTACCCTGCCCCAGATGACTTTCTACGGTAACGTCACCACCCAGCAAACGACACAACTCTCGAACAATCGAAAGCCCAAGCCCAGTCCCTGAAATCTCTCGCGTCATTGCATCATCACCAGCCTGAAAAACACTGCTCTGCCTAAACTTTTCAAAAATAGCTTGTTGCTCCTCAAGAGCAATGCCCACCCCGGTATCGGAAACTTCGAGTAAAAAATATTCAGCATCAAGCAACTTGCCGGAAACAGAAATCTGACCGCCCTCTGGGGTAAACTTCACGGCATTAGATAGAAGATTTGACAAAATCTGCTGCAATTTTGATTGGTCTTGTTCAATCTTCGGAATCTCATCGCTCACCACTATTGTGAGATTAATTTTTCTCTTTTCTGCCATCGGCCGAATCATATCGCACTGCGCCGAAACAATAGAATCAAGTTCAAAACCGGTCGCCCGGACATCCATTTTGCCTGCCTCCATTTTAGCCAGATCGAGAATGTCATTAATCATTTCGAGTAGCATGCGGCCGGACTTCCGAATATTTTCGACATAACGAACCTGCTTCTCATCAAGCAATTGATTTGACCCAAGCACATCTGAAAAACCAAGAATACTATTGAGTGGTGTCCGTAACTCATGGCTCATAGTGGCTAAAAAATCGCCTTTTAATCGATTCATTTCGTAGAGATGCATATTGGCTCGCGCAAGTTCATCGACTTTTCCATCAAGGTCGCCATTTACCTTCTCGAGTTCTTCCTGAGACTCAACGAGCCCTCGAAGCATTCTATTGAAAGCTACACCGAGCTCTTCAAACTCATCTGCTGTATGAATATCGGCCCTTGCGTCAACATTTCCGCGACGGACTTCGTCACTAACATCTCGCAGATGCTCTAGTGGCTTCACAATGACGTAACGCACAATCAAATAGGCTGCAAGCATCGCAAGGAATACCGTAATAATTGCCGTCGCTAGCAGGATCGCACGATTCCAATTAATTGCTTGCCGTGTTATTCCATCTGGCATGACAACTTTTACGATTGCCATAAGATCGCCATCGGCATACTTCTGACGGTTTGGTGGCGGATTCTCTCCGCCCTCCCCTCGAACACTGCCACGAAATTCATGGCAGATGAGGCACGACTGCTGGACACGAATCGGCTGGTAATAGTGATACTCTTTCTTATCAGCAGTTCGATATTCTCGGTACTCTTCATCTGATGTTGGCAAGAGACTTGTTGATGACTCATCACTTTTTTTTGACGGTGGATTCTCAACAAAATAATCGAGAACAGCCGCATCGAGTCGAGTGTAGCTGGCCAACTCCTCAGGCGAAGCATCCGGAGAAAGAATCCTCCAACTGTAGGGCTGATTTTGAAGCATCTTGCCGAGTGTTTCAATCGGATTTGTGTACTTCTTATCAGCCTCAAGATTTTTCCAGTGATGATTAATCATCACTGCGTCAACAAGGTGCCTTCCCGTACTCCTTGTTGTCGTGAAGACGATTTCCTCAGTTCGTTGGCCGTACCACCAAAAACTTCCTGTAATAAGAAGGAGCAAGCAAAGACCGAAGAGAAAGCGACATTTCCTCTCCAGGCTCGTTTCACCAAGAATTTCTTTAAATGACCTATACGCCATGTAGCACTACCTTTATCCGTATCTTACCGCATCACCGGAAACTCCGCGAAATCAATATCATCTGGTCGCAATAATACGCTTTGAATGTGTGAAATCACATTCAAAGGATTTCAAGAACCCAAGAATCGAACATGCTCCCTTGATTCAAGCCTTAAAGCATTTCAACCGGATCAACATCAACGATCCAAGCAATTTCTTTTGGAGTTTTTAGACTAGCCGTACTCCGACGGACAAGGTTTCGAAGCGTCCCTGGGTCTGGCCCATGCACCTGCAGATGCCAACGGTAGCGATCACGGATACGGGTTATTGGTGCTGGCGCTGGGCCCAGAATCCGGATCCCATCGCTTTCCCGAGCACTTTCAGTGAGTCGTTGCACTAGATACTTCGCCCAATCAGCAGCGGCATCATTGACAGCAGCTCGAACAACAATTCGTATAACACTTCCAAACGGAGGATAAAGGAGAGACTCCCGAATTGGGAGTTCGCTTTGAACAAATGCTTCGTAATCATGAACTGCAGCTGCCCGCATTGCAGGATGCTCTGGTGTGCTCGTTTGTACAACTACACGGCCACCACGAGGCCCACGACCACTCCGTCCGGCTACCTGAGTGACGAGCTGGCATGTCCGCTCAGAGGCACGAAAATCGGCCAAATGAAGTGCCGCATCTGCATTGATGACTCCCACAAGCATTACGTTCGGGAAATCGAGCCCTTTCGCAATCATCTGTGTCCCAACAAGCAAATCAATCTCGTGCTTGCGAAAAGCTGTGAGTGTCCTTTCGTGGCTTCCGCGAGTACGCATTGTGTCAGTATCCATACGTGCCACCCGAACTCCTCGGAACTGCGACCGTACTTGGTCTTCTAATCGCTGTGTGCCGGTCCCACGATGAACGATCTCCTTGATCCCGCAGGAGGGACAGGACTCGGGCACTGCCGACACGAGCCCACAGCCATGACAGATCCCCCGATTACCAGGCTGGTGCAATGTGAGACCTAAATCACACTGTGGACAATGCATGGCATGTCCACATGATTTACACTGCAGATGGGTTGCAAAACCTCGCCGATTGAGCAGCAACATGACTTGACCACCAGCATTCAATGCCCATTCAATTCCCGCCGCCAACCGTGGGCTTATGGCGCCCTTGGAACGAGCCTTCCGATCTCGTAGGTCAACTGTCACGACTGCAGGCAATTCTGATCCACCGACTCGCACCGGCATTCGGCACATTTTCCAGTCGCCCGATAGACATCGCGAAAAGGATTCAAGAGAGGGCGTCGCTGAACCAAGCACAAGAGGCACCTTCTCTTTTTGTGCAATCCATTCAGCAACATCCCGGGCGTGATAACGAGGAGAAGTCGCCTGCTTGAATGAATTTTCATGTTCCTCATCGATTACGATGAGACCCAGACGCGGTGCCGGAGCAAAAATCGCACTACGAGCACCAACGATTACATTGACACGACCCGCAGCGATCTCTCGCCAATGAGCATGACGCTCGGCTGGAGTGAGATGACTGTGAAGCACCGCTACCTTACCGAAACGTGACCGAAAGCGGTCGCAGGTCTGTGGAGTAAGACTGATCTCTGGAACAAGCACAATCGCCTGTTTACCTCTGGCGATAGTTTCTGTAACTGCCCGCAGATACACCTCTGTTTTGCCACTTCCAGTCACACCGAATAGTACGACTGTTTCATGCTCGCCTTGCTGTAACGGATAGAGAATCGCTTCTAGAGCCTTCTCTTGATCAGAGGAAAGTACTGGTAGCTCATCACTCACAAACCCCTCATCTACTGATTCTGTTTCGGTGTCGCGTTCAATCGACCCACTCTCTGATAGCAGTCCTGCCTTGAGTAGACGATGAACAACACCTCGCGAAACTCCAGTAACCTTCAGCAGTTCATCAAATGGCATGGGCTGACTAGCTGCGTCAAGAATCTTTTTTTGATTTTCTGTCGGACGTCGATGACCCTGTTCTCCTGTTGCCACCAACACAGGCACTCGTTTCACTTGACGGCGAAGACGTACTCCAGCGGGAAGCACCGCTTCAAGTACATCGCCCCGTCGCGCCATCCATCGATCAGCCATCCAGCCTGTGAGTTCAAGCATCCTTTCCGAGAGAAGTGGCTTCTCGTCCTCCACACCAACCACCGACTTGAGTAGATGCTGTGGTAATTCTCCATGTCGCACAGCAACGCAATACGCCAATCTTCGCCGATTGCCTTTACCAAGTGGCACGTGAACGCGACGGCCTGGCTCTACCTCTGCAACCAGCTCGTTTGGCACAAGATAATCAAGCGGCTTTTCAACGCCTTCTGGCAACACGACAGTTGCAATTACGCCATTCCGTACGTCGTCCTCTTCCCAAACTGGGCGATTCGTAAAAAGTTCGCGCTGAGGTGACGAATCAGACGGCATACTTACAGTACAACTAAGAACAGTAGTGAGTGGGCTTCATACCACAGATAGTAACGAAATACGTTCAAAAATCGGCAGTCATGGCAAAAGAACTGGCAATCTTCGGTGGTAGCTTTAATCCGGTCCATCTTGGACACCTGATCATAGCCGAGTGCTGCCTTGAACAGGCCCACCTTGACCGCGTGCTCTTTATGCCCGCGGCAACCCCTCCACATAAACAAAACAGTCTTCTGGCGCACTGTACAGATAGAGTTGAAATGCTGAGACTCGCTTTAGCAAGTCATGACAAGCTTGAGGTTTCTCTCAATGAATGCGAACGTGGTGGAATTAGTTATACCGTCGACACCGTGAATGACCTTGTCACTCAATACCCAAAAGATCACTTTTCACTCATACTCGGACCCGATGCTCTTGCAGACCTCCCGTCATGGAAAAAACCACAGGAAATTCTCAGCGCCGTCACAATTCTTGCAATTGAACGTGACGGCATTGATGACATCAAAAAGACGCTTCAAGACCCTCGACTCAAGGCACTACTTAGTAACGAGCAGTCGAAACAAATAAAAACAAAGCGAATTCAGGTTCCTGGCATTGGCATCCGGGCGAAACAGATACGCGAATCAATAGCATCCGGACACAGCACACGCTTCCGCATTCCCCGAGATGTCGAGCAATTTATTACGCACAACCAGCTTTACTGCACAGCCGGAAAAAAAACCGTGGGGTAGCTTCTTCGCAGAAAGTCAGTCGGTACTGAGCGTTCGCTTTAGGAGGTGACTGACCGGTACAGTTTTCCAACGATCGTCAGCTGCCAAAATTCTTGTAAGCTGCTGTAACTGGTCGGCAGGAAGGTCTGAAACGTTTAAGAGAATGTGTCGGTCAGTTCCAATACGAACCTCACCACTTGCGGTATCGCCAAGTGGCTCTTCTCGAACGTCGTAACCCAATTCGCATGCTAATTGGATTGCTTCTGCTAAAAGTCCTAGGGTGTCAACCATTTTTTAATGCTGTGTTATCGACGCCACAAGTGAATCAATGCTGATGATTTATGGCCAGCCTGCCGGAAGCCCTAATTCCTCCCGACGCTCAGACGCAGCACGACGGTACTCGACATATTTGGCACGTTGTTCTGGCGTCGTCCTATCAAGAATCCGATTTTTGAACCAATCATTACGGTCACCTTGCGACTGACTTGCCCATGACGAACGACCACTACTCTGACCATCTTTCTGCTGTTCTTTTCTCTGCTGACCGCTTCCTGAACTTTCCTGAGCCGCACGAGCAGCACGAGCCTCCGAGAATGCCTTACTCATCAAATCTGATTGACGAATCTGTTGATCAAGCACCCGCTGCCGCTGGACGGGAGACGCATTAAAGTAGTCATCTATTCGCTGACGCATGGATGAATAGAAGACATTGCCTCCTCCCCGATACAACTCACGACGCACGTCAGAAGGCAGACCTTCCATTTTTGTTCGTACTTGTTCCATCGACTGCACGAATGCTCTTGCTTCAGTTTGCGTCGAAGGCCCACCGTCCGACAGATAACGCTTCCTAGCCTCTTCCTGGATTTCACGAATTTCGACGACCCGGGGGTCATTCGAGTAATCACGAGGCACAAGGAGAAAGTAAGCAGAAATGACGATGACAACTATCGCGAGAGAAACACGGGCTAGCCAACGTTTCATGGCACCCGACTTCCCAACCATCTTTTTTCGAGAAGAACTTTTCACAGCTTACTTGTTCTCCACATGGCCATCGAGATAAAGAAAATTACGTGCTCCATCCGGAACACTCCAGTCTCTATTATCATCGGGATTGTTATAGTCCGTCACGGAACTCCCAAAGAGCGAGCTTCCACCACCATGGAAGGGAGCAAACTCGTATAAAATCCAAAGTTTTGATGAAGCTAGATTGGCTCCGCTGCGCCGGGATGAAAGCGCTTCCACACGAGTCTTTCCCCTTATCTTGTATCGAGCGTCGAGGTCTGTTGTAGTAAGCCGCCGCTGTGGATACTCGTAACTGGTTCCTTCGAACGCCATGTTCCCGGTCATGTACTCTGCTGGTTTCTGTGAATCTGGTATTGAAGCAAGAGCATTTTGAGCATTTTGAACTGGCTGAGAGGATGGGTCACGAGCAAAGTAGTTCAGGTCTGATGCACACCGAAAAGTACCCTTTTGGTTTTCGACATATGGGCCAAGTTGGGAAACAATCGTCGGATAAAGAGGACGACTACCGCTTGTATAGAATGTGGGTTCGAGGCTTGGCATCTGAGCCGCCACTGGGAACTTTCCCCTCGTCACCCGGTCGAGATACATGTTAAACGCGATGCCAAGTTGCTTGAAGTTTGATTTACAGGCAATACGACGTGCCGCCTCACGTGAATTTTGTACCGCTGGAAGCAACAAACCGATCATAAGCCCGATGATCGCAATGACCACTAATAACTCAATGAGCGTAAAAGCTTTTCGTTTCATTCAACGCAACTCCTTAAGGATGGACGATATATTCGCCTAATCCGCCCATTCGGTAAACCTGAACTGGCAACACAAGCATATCTTGCCGGAAACCCAGAAGGGAACACTTATAGAATTCAGAGCATCGATACGGAACGGATAAACTTGAGCGACTCACAGTGACTTCAACGGTCAAGTGGCAAAAAATGTTCACTTCTATCGAAATGAAGTGCTCACGAGAGATCGTCGATGAAAGGATTAAAGGCGTTTTGACTTTAAAAACCCTTTTTAACAGCCTTTCTGGTACTTGCCTTTCATTTTGTTGGAATATTTATGCACATAGCCGGCCACACGCCTGACGCACCCCATCCAAGGGGTGGTTCTGTCGACCCGTCGGCCGCGATCTCGCCATCAGCGTCCGAGATCGAATCCCTTAAGGCACAACTCCTCGAAGCTCGGAAACAGGCCACTTTGGGAGAACTTCTTGGAACGACAACGCACGAATTCAACAACGCCTTGACGACCATTCTCAATTACGCGCGGCTCGGCTTGAGGCATCCAGACAAAGAAACCCGTGACAAAGCCCTCAATCGTATTCTTTCTGCCAGCACTCGAGCAGCGAAAATAACAGCGAGTGTTCTTTCAATGTCGCGTAGTCATCGATCATCCAATCGCATGGAACCGGTGAACCTTGTAAGCCTGACTGAAGAAGTACTCGTCTTGCTTGAGCGTGAGATGATGAAATACCGAGTACAAGTCGAGCGAGAATTTTCAGAAGTCCCTAAAGTCTTAGCCAACCCAGGCCAACTTCAACAGGTCCTCTTGAACCTCTTGGTCAATGCCCGACAGGCAATGCCCAATGGTGGACGTCTCATCCTTCGTATTGCCACGACCCCGGCCAGACAATCAGTGAGTCTGCTCGTTCGAGATACAGGCTGTGGTATGTCTCGAGAAGTTATGCAAAAAATGTTTGATGCGAACTTTTCGACAAAAGCAGGCCCTGATGAAACAGGTAAGGGAGGCACTGGCCTCGGGCTCACCGCCTGCCGAGAGATAATCGAATCACATAAAGGTCGGATACGCGTAGAAAGTAGCATTGGTAAGGGGACGGGTATCACTATCCGTTTTCCATCTCTTCGGCCAGTCGCTGCAGCAGGATAGCCTGAAATTGAAATTCCCTCTGCTCTTGGAATATCAAGAGTTCATTCAGATTTCTCCTTTTTTCGCCACTCGCGATAAAGCATGTATCCGCAGCCACATATCGAAACCGTTGCAGCCGACGCAAGGGTCCAAAGAGGAACAATACGTTTGGGCTTCACTGTTGAAGGATCAATCGCAGAATCTGCAAGGTCAATCTCTTCAAGCCCAGATTGTCGACGCCACCGTTCGACAGTCGACTGCCGGCGCCCTATGAAGCGGCCTTCAATTTGACTCTGTCGGACATCAAACTTTGGGCGGATAAGACCCAAGCCGACGAGTGCCATGAATGAGAACATGAGCCCCCATAACCAAGGGCTATCAATCAGCTTAAAGACAGGGGATGGGGTGTCATCGTTCTCCATTAGTCAACCTTCGTTTGCGATGCTGCGTTATGAAGTACGACACCGTGCCACGGCAACACCTTGAACTAACACATGCCCGGCCAACGAAGTCGTACATCTCGCCCGGCATACAATGCTCCGTCGCCAAGCGATTCTTGGATCCTTAACAATTGGTTGTACTTTGCTACCCGATCACTACGCGATGCTGACCCTGTTTTTATCTGTCCCGTCGATAAACCAACCGCCAAGTCTGCGATCGTGGCATCTTCTGTCTCACCGCTACGATGGCTGGCAATTGATGTATAGCCTGAGCGGTGGGCAAGCATTACTGCAGCAGTTGTCTCGGTAAGTGTGCCGATCTGATTTACTTTAACAAGGATGCTATTGGCGATACCTTCAGCAATACCACGGCCAAGTCTCTCTGAATTCGTAACAAAAAGATCATCACCGACAAGTTGGACTTTGTCACCAATCTTATCACTGATAATTTTCCAGCCTTCCCAGTCATCTTCGGAGAATCCATCCTCGATAGACATGATTGGATACTTTCCGGCCAAGTCAGTAAGAAACGCTGCCATTCCTGCTGAATCCAGGGCTTTCCCTTCAATCGAGTAGGTGCCGGCGTCTTCGTCGTATAACTCTGTCGCTGCAACATCCAACGCGATGGCAATCTGTGAGCCAGGTTGGTACCCAGCATTACCAATCGCCGTGAGTATGACTTCGAGCGCTTCAGTACAACTCCCGATTTGTGGCGCAAAGCCACCCTCATCGCCAACAGATGTAGCAAGGCCTTTCTCACTAAGCACTTTCTTAAGAGCATGGAACGTTTCGACGCCAGCACGCAATGCATCATCAAAGGTATCGAAACCCAACGGCATTACCATGAATTCCTGAACATCGAGCGGATTATCTGCGTGCGCCCCTCCATTGATGATATTCATCATGGGAGCAGGAAGAAGCCTTGCCGTCGTGCCACCAAGATAGCGATACAACGGAACGCCACAGTGTTCAGCAGCGGCATGAGCTGTTGCTAATGAAACTCCTAGTATTGCATTGGCGCCAAGGGTTTTTTTGTTTGACGTTCCATCCATCTCAAGCATCCGCATATCGATGCCAGTTTGATCAAGTGCATCGCACCCCTCGAGTTCCTCAGCAATCCGATTATTCACGTTCTCAACAGCCTCAAGAACGCCCTTGCCGAGGTACGTACTGTTGTCGCCGTCTCTCTTCTCCCATGCCTCGTGAACACCCGTACTCGCACCAGAAGGCACAGCGGCTCGTCCGAATGTTCCATCGGCAAGACACACGTCAACCTCAACTGTAGGGTTCCCGCGACTGTCAAGAATCTGGCGGGCATGAACGTCAACAATCGTGGACATAGTTGGGGAACTCCTCAGGATTCGAAATGTGTCAGCTTCAAAACAATCAACAACGTCGTATTGTGGCAACCGCAGACTCTCACGCAAGGGCATGATCGAAACTGTGTATGCGTACTCATAGTCGCCGCAGGATCATGGAGAAAAAACCTCTTTGACGTACTGGCAAAGTCGTCATTTCTTTAGCCACCACAACCGTATCAAGTCGCACGACCGCTACGAACGAGGCCTCTCTCCGGCCGTGACAACAATTCCTGCGATTGTCTGGGTATCTTCCCAAACTATTCGACGGTAAAAAAGGATGTGGCTCTGCCGGGCACTCTCCAAAGGACAATCTTTTAATGTTTACAGGTCTCGTGCAATACCTCGGGAAGATCAAACGCCTCGCCCATGAACCACCCGGCATACGGCTTGCTGTAGACGCAGGCCCCTTGGCTCAGGGGACACAGATTGGTGATAGTATTTGCACAAATGGCTGCTGTCTGTCAGTAGTACAAACCGAAGGAGATACGCTTGAGTTTCAACTCGGACCTGAAACATTACAACGTACAAATTTTGGAACCTGTAAAGTAGGTGATCGAGTTAACCTTGAGCGATCTCTCACGCTCCAGAACCGACTCGACGGTCACCTTGTCACAGGCCATATCGATGGCCTGGGTATCCTTGGAGAGCAAATTCAGGAACAGGATTGGGTCACATGTCGATTCACATGCCCAAAAAACTTGCTGGCCCAATTGGCAGCAAAGGGATCAATAGCTGTTGATGGAGTAAGCCTGACTGTTGTCGATGTCAATGAGACATCTTTTAGCGTCGCTCTTATTCCACACACTCTAAGGAACACCACCTTGGGAGAGCTCGCTGTTGGAGACGAGGTAAATCTCGAAACTGACCTTCTTTCTAAATATGTCTGCCGTTGGCTGGAAGCACGTTCATGAAAAAAACAAGCCGGGGACGACCAAAGACAGGGCATAAAAAACGATCTGGCAGAAAGCGTCAGGATGACCAACGTACAACTACTGGAACTGCAACGAGTGAACAAAGCGTCGTAACTAAAAGCGCCACTCGGCAAACTACTGCCTACCTGAAAAAGCTTTTCTCCGAAGTTGGCTTTTCAATTGATTCGAAAAAAGGGCAAAACTTTCTTGTTGACTTAAATCTGCTCGACCTTCTTGAGAGGACAGCTGACATACAACCTGACGATATCGTCCTCGAGGTCGGCAGTGGCACTGCCGCACTCACGGAACGGCTCGCTCGATCAGCATTTCGGGTGGTCACAATTGAAATTGACAGTCGACTTGCAACACTGGCTCAAGAACGGCTTATCGACGCTGACAACGTCCACCTCGTTAACACAGACGTTTTAGCCAGCAAAAACAAGTTGTCGCCCCGTGTTCTTAGTGCGTTGGATGAAGCCGAGAAACAACGGCAAGCCGCGGGAAAAAAGGGGCGATTCCTTCTTGTCGCAAATCTTCCCTACTGTGTCGCTACACCTGTCATCTCAAATCTCTTGCTAACGAAGCCTTTTTCTTCTGCCACTGTCACTGTTCAATATGAAATGGCTGATCGCATGACCGCTTCAGCCGGCCATCATTCTTACAATGCGCTTTCCATCTGGATTGGCTCACAATGCCGTAGTGAAATTATCCGAAGCCTTCCACCTGCCGCATTCTGGCCTCGACCAAAGGTCGATTCAGCAATTGTTCGCCTAGAAGTAGATGAACATCGACGGGCACAGATCTCTGACCTATCACGGTTTCATACGTTTGTCCGTGATATCTTTTGCCATCGCAGGAAGGTGCTACGTGGTGTTCTCTTGACTTTGGCAGGAGGGAAGAAAAGCCCCGACGCGGTACAACGAATCGATCGGCTGTACGAGACCTTTGGACTTGAAAAAAACATTCGCGCTGAGTCGATAGACCCTGATACCTTCGTGCAACTCGAACATGAGTTTTCACGACCGTGATACTTTTAGATGAAGTTGAATGAGAGAAATCAAGACAATGGTCGTAGTCGCACCCCTCAAGAAATATCCTCGTCATTAACGTATTGGGATATTCCTAAAATCTGGCAACCACAACCAAGATATGTCATACTTACGCGGTATGAAGAAAGTGTCCTATTATGAAATTTATTGAAATGACCGGCCATGCATTAATGAGCATGATCGAACCGGATGAGGTTTCACCAGATAAACTCCAGCAAGTTGGGCTCACCGACACCTGCCTTGTCCGCGTGAACGAACAAGGTGATGTTGAGGTGAGACGACATGACCGGTGGGACCTTATTGGGGGCCTTCTTGGTGGATTTGCTCAACGGGCAGAACGTGCCAGCGGGCGTACGTGGGCCTGAAAAGTGTTGGATCATCCGTGTTATACGGGGCTGGTCAGGACGAAAATATCGATTACACCAACTTCCCCGCTATACTTTCTTGCTGATGGGAAGTTTCTGCCGACTCAAAAGAGAGTCGAAGAATTCCAAGCGGTTTTCATCACTAGTGTCGCCGGATGCGTCACGAAAGTTTCACTAAGGAAGTGGAGCAAGCCGTAATGTGCCTAGGCCAGGCGGGCCATCGTTCACCAATAACTGATACCTTGCTGACCGGCATGAGTTCTCCTTTGCCGTGGCAGTTGGTCCGGAGAGCCTTCTACACGTGAATCCGACCCCTTTACCCGAAGGTTCCTTCGCACCAACCATCGTTGACCTTTTGCGTCAGCGAGCGGCATAT
>WLWG01000801.1_pt1 | contig 31241 bp, 36 predicted proteins | sample 6712871 | NCBI WGS metagenome assembly WLWG01 (sample SAMN12718693, study PRJNA515312) | sponge metagenome | isolation source: marine sponge | host: Mycale hentscheli | place: New Zealand: South Island, Marlborough, Capsize Point | collected 2003-05-01
CTGAATTCAAGGCTTATTTAAGTGAGATGGAAGGAAATCTTGATGCCTTGCAAAGCGATGTGGAACGCAGGGATGAGCAGATCGATGCTTTAAAAGCAAAACTTGATGCCTTGCTTAATGGAGAGGGTGCCAATCAACAACAAGGCAGTTCCATTGCATCAGAAGCGACAACGCAGCTGATTGCAATGTTGATGCAGCAGATCAAGCAACTAGAGGAAGAGAAGAAGGCGTCGGATGCAGAAGATCAGAAGCAGAATGCATTGATAGCTGCTCAGGCAGGAAAGCTAACTGCTCAGGAACAAAAACTAATGACTCAGGAAAGTGAGATTCAATCGTTACGTAAAAGTTTGGCAAATGTGATGACAAAGTTGGGCATGAATTAAAGAGTTTGGTCTGGTTAATTCCCGGCCCAGTCTTTCTCGCGATCTAACGTTGAAACCATCCGGTTAGTGCAACGGCTAGGGCATCGGCCGCATCATCGGGGCGCGGGGGCGTGTCGAGATTGAGTTCGCGCATCACGGCCTCCAGAACTTCGTCTTTGTCTGCGTGGCCGTGCCCTGTGAGTGCTTGCTTGATTTGCATCGGTGGGAACTCCACGATTGGAAGCCCAAAGCGTGTGAGCGTCATGATCAGCACCCCGCGGGCCTGCACAACGGCGATGGTGTTGCTGGAGCGGTAGAAGAAAAACTTTTCCACGCTGGCCAGTTCCGGTTGATGGATGCGAATGATTTGGCGGAGGTCACGGGCAATTTCCACCATGCGCTCCCCCTCGCTGCGGCCTGGATCGGTGCGAATGATGCCGCAGTCGATCATCCGTTGGGTTCCTTCCTCTTTCCCCTTGCGTGGCTCCACGTCGATCACGCCATAGCCGACGCGAGCAAGGCCTGGATCGATGCCAAGGATCCGCAAGGGGACTCAGCTGGCCAAGGCCAGTTCGAACTCGGAGCGATCGCTCGATTCATTGCGTTCAAACACCTTGCAGAACACCTTGACCACCCGATCGCCGGAGTCAATTTGCTCCAAAGGATCTTTGCGCAGTCGATGGCGCAGGCAGCAGGACACCACGCGGGCAACATCGTCTTCGCTGACCTCCGTGCGCCCCTCAAAGGCCGCTAAAGCGCGGGCTGCCCGGTTGGTCACGATGTCGCCTCGCAATCCATCCACGTCCAATTCTCCGCAGACCGATGAAATGCTCAGGCGCAAATCATCGTCAATACTCACCTGCTCAAGGCGTTGCTGCGCTTCCACCACCCTGGCTTGTAAGGCCTCTTGGCCAGCCGTCACGCTCATGCTGAAGGCGTCGGGGTCGCTGTCGAAGGCCGTGCGCTGGTCCACCACTTGCACCCTTAATTGAGGATCGCGAACGGTGCGCACCTCCACACTCATCCCAAAGCGATCGAGCAGCTGGGGGCGCAGCTCCCCTTCTTCTGGGTTGCCCGATCCAATCAACACGAAGCGGGCAGGGTGACGCACGGAGACACCCTCTCGTTCCACGGTGTTCCAGCCAGAGGCTGCGGAGTCGAGCAGAACATCCACCAGATGATCGTCGAGCAGGTTGACTTCGTCGACGTAGAGAAGTCCGCGGTTGGCTTTGGCGAGCAACCCAGGCTCAAAAGCGCGAACGCCCTCGCTCAGGGCTTTTTCGATGTCGATCGTTCCGCAAAGGCGATCTTCTGTCGCGCCCAGGGGAAGGTCCACCATCGGCACCTGGCGTTGCTCCGTGCCGAGGGCCTCGCCGTGTTCCAAGCGCTGCCTGACGTCACTGCTTTGCAGGTCAGGATCACTCGGTGAGCTGTTGTAAGGGTCACCAGCAACCACTTCAATGCCGGGCAGCAGGTCTGCAAGGGCACGGATGGTGGTGGATTTGCCCGTGCCGCGGTCTCCCATGATCATCACGCCGCCGATGCGCGGGTCGATCACGTTGAGCAGCAGCGCCAACTTCATCTCTTCCTGGCCGATCACGGCGGTGAAGGGAAAGACTCTGCGCTTGCGCGGTGAACTCACGGGTGAACGTCGGTTGATGAATGGGATTGTTTCACAGGCAGCACGGTGAGCACCTGCGGTGGTGTGGCGTCTGCCGGATAGACCAGGCGCACGCGCAGCTTGCGGCTTTCTCCTGGCGCTAACGACACCGTCCCCAGCTTGGGCCCTTCTTGTCCCCGTCGCAACACGAGGTGAAAGCGTCGTCGCCCCATCGCCCTGCCGTTGGCCCCATCCAGGCCCGTCACCTCAATGGGGCCGCGAAACATCACGGGTCCACTGTTGCCTGATTGGAACTGCAATTGGCCCTTGCTGCTGCCTCGTTTGTCGGGAGATTCCAGGGCGATCGCCACGGTTCGTCTGCTGCGATCTGGGTTGTGCAACGGAAGGCGGAGGTCGTATTCCACGCCGTAATTGCCGTGGGCGGCCCAGGCCGTTCCTTTGTCAAATCTTTTGAGTTCGGCCGTTTGCACTTGAGCGGTGCCGAGGTCACCCCTCTCCAGGCTGCTGATCGGCCAAGAGATCGGTGCTTCCTTGATGTTCAGGGTGTTCGAGCCTGGATCACTCAAGGTGCCGGTCCAGGTGCTGCCGATCTGAACACCGCTCACCCTCGAGTAGATCATTCGCCCCTTGCTGCCACGTGGCGTGGGCTGATGCTCCTTGGGGCTACGGGTTCCGGCGCTGAGCAGGGCTCTCCAGCGTTCACCACTCGGTGGCGAGTCGTTTTGGCCATAGGCCGCCACGGTGGCGAGATACACCGGCGCAGAGCTCTTGAGCCGGAGCTGCAGGTTGCGGCCATTCAGCAATGGGTCAAGTCCTGCCACGGGAATGGGAAGTACCAGCAAGGAACTGGCGTGTCCGGGGGCAATCTTGATTTGCTTAGGAAGTTCAGGCGCCTGATCGCCTCGGAGTAGGTCTCCAGCCACGCGGCTGCCTGGACCAGAGGCGATGGGAGTGGTGGTTTCGGCCATCAGGGAGGGCAGAGGCAGGAAGGGAGCTGCTGTTTGCCCTGGCTTGGTCCCCTGGGAGAGCGAGGTGCTGCCGCTGATCACGTCGATCGTGACGGGTTCCGTTCCTAGCGGCTGTGCAAGCACGGCCAGCCAGAGGGTGGAAGACAGTTCTTCTGGTTTGCCGGCGTAAACGTGGTGGCTGAACAGATCAAACCGTCCGTCCAAGGCAACATTCAGGCCTTGGTTGGTTGGGAAGGTGGACAGCAATATCCCTTCACCGGTGATCAGTTCGGGGTTGTTGTCATTGACAAACAGCAGCTCATCCAATTGGCCGGGGAGTGGACGCAGCTGCTGCTGACGGACCAATGAATCCGGGGCCTGGGTGTCCGACTTGGATGGCAGGCCAGGGATGGTGATGAGGCAGAAGGCCGCGAGGGCCAGCAGCGAAGAATGACGCATGGTGAGAACTGGAATCAGCGTTGACGTGGAGGCGCTGGCTTGGGTTTGAGCACCGGTGCCATGGCGGCTGCCATGTTGCGGATCAGCTCCGTGGAGCGAGGATCATTGAAGGGACCTTTCACCACGAAGGCGGCAACGGCACGGCGGCCATCGGGGAGTTCAATGAGCCCGGCATCGGCGTATGCGATGCCGATATCACCGGTTTTGTTGAGGACGCGATAGCCCTTGATCATCAGGCTGTCATCGGGTTTGCCCTGGGATCCACCCAGGCCCTTCAGGAGTCCACCGGGGAGTAAACGGTTGGTGACGGAGGTGCCCATCACCTCTCGGAATAAATCGCGGCCTCGAATCGAGAGCGCTTCTCCGGTGTCCACGAGGGCGATCGCCCTGGCTAGATCACGGGCGCTGGTGGTGTTGGTGCCCTTGAGGTCGGGAAGCCAGTTGTTCACCTTGGTGGCGCTGAGCCCCAGGCTGTTGAAGCGGGCGTTGAGATCCACTTGACCCCCCACCCGTTCAATCAGCAGATTCGTCGCGGTGTTGTCGCTGACCCGAATCATCTCTGTGGCGACCTCATGGGTGGGGAAGCGCGTCCCGAGAGGCTTGCTGGCCATCCAGCCGGCGCCGCCCCCCACCACCGTTTTGCTGAGGGTGAGCGGTTCATTCCAGCTCAGCCTTCCAGCATCGATTTCCTCAAGGGCGACCAGCAAGATCGGTGTTTTGATGGCGCTCGCCGCCGGTAATGCCGTGTCTGGATTGAGCTGGGCGTAGCGGCCATCGTCCAGCGCCAACATGAAGGCACTCACCTGGAGGTCAGGATCCTGGGCGGCAAGCGCTTCCCAGCGTTTGCTCAAGGCCGTGAGCTCCTGTTGGGTCTCGAAGCGCCCAAGCGTGTCGGTGCTGCTCGGTGGATTGATCACAGCGGACGCTGGATCCGCTTGCTCTTGTTTGGCTGGTGTGACCTTTGGTGTGAGCCAGCCGGGAAGGGTGAGATCTCCGCGTTCGACCGCGGGCCCTGCAAGCTTCAGGGCAGACCCCGTGATGACGCCCAGGCCCACACCCATCAGCACCAGGCGCAGCAGCAACCTCAGGGGACGTCCCCAACCAGGGGGCTGTTGACTGGAACGACTGGAGGCCAAGGGGGGGTTGCGGGAGAGCCTGAGGTTACGGGCGGTTGCGCCTCGCTGCCCAACGCAATTGACGCACCATGCCGCGCAAGAGAGCCACTTCATCGCTGCGGATCAGGGCCCGTTGCACGAGTCCTTTCACCTTGGCCATCCGTGCCCTTGCTGTGTGCTCCAGCAAGAAGCCCACCTCGAGCAGAAGATCTTCGGCGTCGCGCAGGCAGCCATCGAGCTCAGGAGCACTCGCAGGGATCTCGCTCACGGGTAGAGCTGGGGTGGCAGCCAAGCGCCGTTCTCGCTCTAGCTCATGCAGCACCACAGCCACGGCATGGGAGAGGTTGAGAGACGGGTAAACATCTCCGGTGTGCAACGTCAAAACCCGATGGCTGATCAGGAGTTCTTCATTGGTGAGACCGCGATCTTCCCGTCCAAACACCAGGGCCGAACGCAGGCCTTTGCATCTGCCCGTTTGAATCCAAGGCGCGATCTCCTCGGGTGATTGCAAGGGGATCTCGCCGTGATCGATGCGCCCGCAACTGGCCACCACCTGTTGACAATCGGCGACAGCCTCGAGCAGCGAAGGAAAAATGGCGGCCTGTTGGAGCACGGCATCGCCATGGACGGCCATGCGCACAGCTTCGGGATCGTTTGGGTCGCAGCGGGGTGCGACGAGCCTGAGATCTTCAATGTTGTAGTTGGCACACAATCGGGCCACGCTGCCGACGTTGAGGGGTCCCGCTGGCTCGACCAGCACCACGGCCAAGGTCAAGACAATGTTTTGAGATAGGCGAGCAGATCAGCCATGTTCTGAGGTTCGATTTCAAAGCGAGGCATCGGCGGTGTTTCACCGCTCACCACTTGGTGAATGATCTGCATGTCCTTGCGCCGTTCGCTCACCCCTTTCAGGCTCGGCCCAACCAGGCCCTGGCCTGCGATGCCATGGCAGCCCGCGCAATTAATCCGGAACATCTGACCACCGTGCTGCTCTGATCCCTCAAGGGCCAGTGTTGCTTTGGTGTACGGATCTTGACGTGTGTTGCTCAGCATCCACACCAACAGGACAGCGCAGGCCATGGCCGCGAAAACGACAAGAGCCGCGATCAGCCCTCGACTCCGCTCAGGAATTGCTGCAGCAGTTGATGACGGTGCCGTCACAGAAGAGACCAAGCCATGGAACAATTGTGCTCAATCTTTTCATTGGGCGCGACGACATGATCGAACCCCTTCTTTGCGGCATTGTTTTGGGTTTGATTCCGATCACCCTGATGGGGTTGTTTGTTGCCGCTTGGAATCAGTACCGCCGGGGTAGTGCTCTGGGGGGCTGAGCAACAGAAGGGCGCTCGTTCCATATCGCCTTTGATCCACCACCGTCCAGGGCGGTGGTGGGGTCAATTTTTTGTTGCGCGTGTGTTCGCAGATCACGAGTCCCTGCTTGGAGACCCAGTGTCCATCGAGCAAGGCAAGCAAGGTGGGCTCGTATAGGTCAGATCCATAGGGAGGATCGAAATAAACGAGATCGAAGCAGGGTAGGGAGCTAGGGCGGCCCATTTTGAGCCAGCTCACCAGATCTCGACGGATCACCTCAATGGCCGGAGAGGGGGAACGACCTCCAGCGATCAACATGAGATTGTCTCGGCAGATGGAGGCTGTTTTGGGATCCTTTTCCACGGCCCATACCCTGCTCACGCCCCGTTCGATCGCTTCGCAGCCCATCACGCCGCTGCCGCTGCACAGGTCGAGCCAGGAGGCGTCCTGCAGCTGTGGAGCGAGCATGTTCATGACCGCTTCGCGCACACGGGCTGTGGTGGGCCTCGTAGCGGTCCCCATAGGACTGCGGAGGCGACGACCTCCGCTGAGACGCAGCAGGCCGCTCACGGCATCAAGGGAGCGCCCTGTTGCAGCCATTCCAGCCATCGCGACAGCAAACGCTGGCCCGTCACGGCCGATTTCTCAGGGTGAAATTGGCAGGCACCCAGCCGATTGCGCCAAACCACGGCGGTGGCAAGCCCTGAACCGAAGGCCACGCTTGCAGCACGATCCCGCGTCTCCTGGGGCTCAGCGGCGAACGAATGAACGAAATACATCCATTCAGCGCTGGAAGGATCCGGCAGCAGAGGGGAAGGGCGATCGATCTGCAGCTTGCCCCAGCCCATGTGAGGGATGCGTTCTCCCTGGTTCTTCGGGAGCTGCTTCACCCGTCCAGGGAGCAAGCCCAGCCCCTGGCGTTGGCCTTCTTCGCTGGACTCAAACAGCAGCTGTAAACCCAGGCAAATCCCCAGGAGTGGACGATCGGCTTTGTTCCAGGCGAGCAGTTCAGGGATCAGTCCAGTGGCTTCCAAGCGATCCATCGCCGGATCAAACGCTCCGACGCCAGGAAGAATGAGGGCCTGACAGCCTTCTAAATCTCCAGGATGTTGCACAGCCTTGAGGGAGCTCCCCAAGCGCTTAAAGCAAGTTTGAACCGAAAAAAGATTCCCCATGCCGTAATCGATCAGTCCAATGGTCTGAACTGAACGAGACATGGGGATCAGGGGAAAGGCGAATAGCGAAGACCGGCTCGAAGCCCGGAATCAGAGATGCTTCGAAATCGTGCCGGAGAGCGTGGCCTTAGGAACTGCGCCCACGACGGTGTCAACTTTCTGCCCACCCTTAAACACCATCAACGTGGGGATGCTGCGAATCCCGTACTGGCTGGCGACGTTCGGATTTTCGTCGGTGTTGAGCTTGAAGACTTTGATTTTGCCTTCGAATTCCTTGGAAATCTCGTCAACAATGGGAGCCACCATGCGGCAGGGGCCACACCAGGGAGCCCAGAAGTCAACTAAGACAGGAACGTCACTTTGAAGGACATCCTGTTCGAAGGATGCGTCGGTTACAGCGGTAGCGCTGGACATTCCATTTGTCGTCGTTATGGCGTGAATTTAGCAACCACTTCCGAAGATTTCTCGGTTTCTTCGGGGGGTCTACAGAACTGTGACGGTTTCGAGTCCAGACTCGAGCGCCGTTGGCGAAGACAGAAAGCCCGAACGCGTCGGGCCGGGGGGTGTGAGGAGTGTGTGGGCCGAAGCCCGCACGCCTTGAGATTAAGGCTTATTTGCCCATCCCTAGTTGCTGAGCTTTCTGATAAACCTTGCCTTCCGTGAGCAGGGATGGAGCCACCACCACTTCAACCTGCTGCATCTCCTTGATGGTGCGTGCTCCGAGGGTTCCCATCGAAGTCTTCAGGCAGCCGAGCAAGTTGTGGGTGCCATCGTCCAGTTTCGCTGGACCTCTGAGGATGCGTTCGAGGCTGCCCGTGCTGCCAACGTTGATTCGTGTGCCCCGCGGTAGCACCGGGCTTGGTGTGGCCATTCCCCAGTGGAATCCCCGGCCTGGTGCTTCTTCCGAGCGGGCAATCGGGGATCCGATCATCACGGCATCGGCACCACAGGCGATGCACTTACAGATATCTCCACCGGTGACGATGCCTCCATCGGCCACGATCGGGACGTAGCGTCCGCTCTCTTTTTCGTAGTCAGCGCGAGCGGCGGCGCAATCGGCAACAGCGGTGGCCTGGGGAATGCCAACGCCGAGGACGCCACGGGAGGTGCAGGCAGCACCAGGACCAATCCCCACCATCACACCAGCAGCACCAGCGCGCATCAGTTGCAGGGCAACCTCATAGGTCACGCAGTTGCCGATCACCACGGGTACACCCATGTCGCGGCAAAGCGTTTCCAAATTGAGGGTGTCTTGGCCTTCAGGGCCGATGTGGTCGGTGGAGACCACGGTGGCTTGCACAAAAAACAGATCAGCTCCCGCCTCTGCGATCGCCTTGCCAAAGCGCAATGCCGCCACTGGGGTGCCGCTCACAGCAGCAATTCCGCCCTGGGCTTTGATCGCTTCAATGCGCTTGCGAATCAGGCTTTCCTGAACCGGTTTGCTGTAGATCTCCTGCATCAACGGCACAAACTCGTCCTTGCCGACGGATGTGATGCGATCCAGAGCCTCGGTGGGATCTTCGTAGCGGGTCTGAATGCCTTCCAGATTCAAGACGCCAAGAGCCCCGAGCTGGGAAAGCCGAACTGCCATTCCCACGTCCACCACACCATCCATGGCGCTGGCAATGATCGGAATTTCACGCTCGATTCCGCCTAGGGACCAGCTGGTGTTGGTGACCTCCGGATCAACCGTGCGACCCCCAGGCACCAGGGCGATCTCATCGATGCCATAGGCCCGGCGAACAACTTTGGAGCGTCCGAGCTGAATGTCCACCGCTAGTCGTATTAAGGATCAGCACAAACTACCAACCGGTCATGCACTGTGTGGCAGTGATCAGGGGCGAATCGAGCCCGTGAAGGCGGCCCAAATGCCGCTCACGTTTGCAAGGAGAGCCTTTCGTTCTTCACTGCGAATCAGCCTTGTGGCAGAGAACCAGATCACCCAGCCAAGACCCACCAACTCAAACAATCTGGGAGCGAGAGGGATGCTGCCGATGGCCGCCAGGATTCCGCTGTAGATCCTGATCAGCAGGGTCAAGCCAATCAGGCCAACAATCAGAAACAGGGGCCTGCGGGAGCGTTGCCAGAGGTCAACAAGGTTGTTGTCTTCCCACCACTGACGCACTTTGGAGCTGAGCAGATCCCACTCCCCTCCGCTGCTGGATGGGTCGTCGTTATCGGATGAGGCTGCCACCTGGATGCGCTCAGCGATCGCTTCGGAGGCTGGAGGCGTTGGCTTGGATGGGACGGCCACTTCCTGAGCGATCTCGGGCTCCTTGGCAATCACCGGATCGGGTGCTTGCGGTGCCGCTGGAACAGAGGCTGTTGATTCAGCAGCTGCAGGGTCGGCTGTTACTGGAAGGGTTGTGTCTGGAACAGTTGGTTCTGGAACGGCTGCTGTTGATCCTGATTCGATCGGGTCCGTGCTTTTAATCTCCATCGAAGGACTGGAGTCAGAGGACGCCGGATTGATCGGATCGGTTTCCATAGCTTCAGCAGCACGTTGCGAGTTGCGCAAGCTTAAGGGCGTTATCTCGTTCCGTTTTGAAGACGCAGGAAACGCTGATGTTTTCCTTTCTCCTTCTCGCGATAAGCTGACATAAGGCAAATAGGTCTTGTATGGCGGATCCAGTGGGACCCGGCAACGGCGGTCCCGGCGAATCCGACGATCGGATCATCCAGACAGATTTGCGCAACGAAATGTCGCGCTCCTATCTGGAATACGCGATGAGCGTGATCGTTGGGCGTGCGCTGCCCGACGCTCGTGATGGGCTCAAGCCTGTGCACCGGCGAATTTTGTACGCCATGTACGAGCTCGGGCTGACCAGTGATCGGCCCTATCGAAAGTGCGCCCGTGTGGTTGGCGAGGTGCTGGGTAAGTACCACCCCCACGGCGATACGGCCGTTTACGACGCCCTGGTGCGCATGGCCCAGGACTTTTCCATGTCCATGCCCCTGATTGATGGGCATGGCAATTTCGGTTCGGTCGATAACGACCCCCCGGCCGCCATGCGTTACACCGAATCACGGTTGCAGGCGCTTACCACCGACAGCCTCCTCGAAGATATCGAGGCGGAAACGGTTGATTTCGCCGACAACTTCGATGGGTCGCAGCAGGAACCCACCGTTCTGCCATCGCGCATTCCCCAGCTGCTTCTGAATGGGTCAGCGGGGATTGCGGTGGGCATGGCCACCAACATCCCTCCCCACAACCTTGGAGAGCTGATCACGGGGTTGTTGGCCCTCATCAGCAATCCTGAGATCACGGATCAGGAGCTGATGGCTCTGATCCCTGGCCCTGACTTCCCCACCGGCGGACAAATTCTGGGTCGTAGCGGCATTCGTGAGACCTATCTCACCGGCCGAGGCTCGGTGACGATGCGAGGCGTTGCCGGGATCGAAACGATCGAGGCTCCCGGGCGCCCAGATCGTGATGCGGTGATCATCACGGCCCTGCCTTACCAAACCAATAAGGCGGCGATGATTGAACGCATCGCCGAGATGGTGAACGACAAGAAGCTGGAAGGCATTTCAGACATTCGCGATGAGAGCGATCGCGATGGTATGCGCGTTGTGGTGGAGCTGCGCCGCGACGCCTATCCCCAGGTGGTGCTGAACAACCTCTACAAACTCACTCCGCTCCAGAGCAATTTCAGCGCCCACATGCTGGCGTTGGTGAACAGTGAGCCGATCTTGCTCACCCTGCGCAAGATGCTCGAGGTGTTCCTCGAGTTCAGAGTTGAGACGATCGAGCGCCGCACGCGCTACCTGCTGCGCAAGGCGGAAGAGCGCGATCACATCCTTCTTGGCTTGCTGCTGGCCCTCGATCAACTCGATCCGATCATTGCCCTGATTCGTGCGGCGCCCGATACGGCAACCGCGCGCACCCAATTGCAAGAGCGCCACGGCCTTTCTGCCGTGCAAGCGGATGCCATCTTGCAGATGCAGCTCCGGCGTCTCACCGCTCTAGAGGCGGACAAAATTCGCCTTGAGCATGAGGATCTGGTCACCAAAATTGCCGACTACAAGGACATCCTTGGCCGTCGTGAGCGGGTGTTCGGAATCATTGAAGATGAGCTGGGGCAGCTCCGAGATCGCCATGCCGTCCCCCGCCGCACCGAGATTCTTGATCTTGCCGGTGGTCTGGAAGACATCGATCTGATCGCCAATGAGCGCTCGGTGGTGCTGCTCACCGAAACCGGTTACCTCAAGCGGATGCCGGTGAGTGAATTTGAAGCCACCAGCCGTGGCACCCGTGGCAAGGCCGGGACCCGTAGCCAAGGAGAAGAAGCGGTCAAGCTGTTTATTGGCTGCAACGACCACGACACCTTGTTGCTGTTTAGCGATCGCGGTGTGTCCTATGCCGTTCCTGCCTATCGCGTCCCGCAGTGCAGCCGTACCGCCAAGGGCACGCCGATCGTGCAGCTGTTGCCGATCCCTCGGGAAGAGGCGATTACGTCGTTGTTGGCGGTGTCTGAGTTCAACGATGACACCGACCTGTTGATGCTCACCACGGGTGGGTACATCAAGCGAACCCGGCTTTCGGCCTTCAGCAACATCCGCTCCAACGGTTTGATTGCCATTGGTTTGGAAGAGGGCGATGCCCTCACTTGGGTGAGGCTTGCTGTGCCTGGAGACAGCGTGCTGATTGGCTCGCGGGCGGGAATGACGATTCACTTCCGGCTCAGTGATAACGAGTTGCGGCCCTTAGGCCGAACCGCTCGTGGTGTGCGCTCGATGAATTTGCGAGCCGGCGACAGCTTGGTGAGCATGGACGTGCTGCCCGCTGAGTTGGCGGATCAAATCGCTGCCAGTGCCGATGAGGGTGATGAAGGCAGTGATGGAGTCGAAACGGCTGCGGCTGAGGGGCCTTGGGTTCTGGTGGCCTCGGCCTCTGGTCTTGGCAAACGGGTTCCGGTCACGCAGTTCCGTTTGCAAAAGCGGGCTGGCATGGGGCTGCGCGCCATGAAATTCCGCACCGCGGCCGATGAGCTTGTGGGCTTGCGGGTCCTGGGGGCGGGAGAGGAGCTGCTGCTGGTGAGTGAAAAGGGCGTGATTGTGCGCACGGGCGCTGATGCCATCCCCCAGCAATCCCGTGCAGCCACTGGTGTTCGTTTGCAGCGTCTCGATAAGGGCGACCGTTTAGCCGATGTGGTGCTGGTGCCGCCCGAGGCGGAAACGGACGACGATGACAGCGAACCTGAAGCACCAGCTGAGGGCTGACCTTGGCTGATTGCGCGGATGTGTTGGTGATCGGGGGCGGTCCTGCCGCCCTTTGCATCGCTTCCGAACTGCATCAGCGCGGTGTGAACGTGGAAGGTATCGCGCCGCATTCGGTGGATGATCCCTGGCCCAATACCTATGGGATTTGGGCCAAGGAACTCGAGCTGTTGGGCCTCCAAGATTTGCTTGAGCACCGCTGGAGCAACACCGTGAGCTTTTATGGCGCTGGTGGCTCGGAGTTGGAAGATCAACCCACGCCCCATGGGATGGATTACGGCCTGTTTGATCGCCAAAAGTTGCAGCAGCATTGGTTGACGCGCTGCGCTGGCATGACCTGGCATCAAGACAGCGTGGAGCGCATCGAGCGAGAGGGTGATGTCACCAGGGTGCATGGCGCCTCCGGCGAACAGCGCCTGTCCCGGCTGGTGATCGATGCATCAGGGCATCGCAGTCCCCACATTCGCCGCCCGGATCAGGGGCCCGTGGCTGGGCAGGCGGCCTATGGCGTGGTGGGTCGTTTCAGCAAGCCCCCGGTGGAGCCAGGCCAGTTTGTGCTGATGGATTTTCGCTGTGATCACCTCACGGCGGAGCAACGCAACGAACCCCCCACCTTCCTGTATGCGATGGATTTCGGTGAGGGGGTGTTTTTTGTGGAGGAAACCTCCTTGGCTTTAGCGCCGGCGGTGCCGGAAGCGGAGCTCAAGCAACGGCTGGAGCAACGCTTGGCCAAGGCGGGGAATGCGATCACCGAAGTGATCGAAGAGGAGCATTGCCTCTTCCCCATGAATCTGCCCTTGCCGGATTTCCATCAGCCGCTGCTCGCCTTTGGCGGAGCAGCGAGCATGGTGCACCCAGCCTCGGGCTACATGGTGGGCGCGCTATTGCGGCGCGGGCCAGGTTTGGCCGATGACCTGGCCGCGGCTCTCAAGCAACAACCCTCTCTTGGCTCTGCAGCGCTGGCGCGCGTGGGTTGGCAAGCTCTTTGGCCGCTGGAGTTGGTGCTCCGTCACCGCCTATTCCAGTTTGGATTGGGCCGCTTGATGGGCTTCGATGAACGGCTGTTGCGCCGCCACTTCACCAGCTTTTTTCAGCTATCTCAAGAGGATTGGAGTGGTTTTCTTACCAATACGCTGCCGTTGCCACAGCTGATGGGCGTGATGCTGCGCTTGTTTGCGATCTCACCGTGGGATGTGAGGAGAGGCTTGGTGCTTGGGGCGCCTCGCTCGTAATCCCCGTGGTCAGCTTTCGATGGCCACTTGCTTCCAATCAGCAGGCTGAATTAAGGGGAAGAGAGAATCTTCTGCTTCTACGTCATTCAGCCACGCTTCACTCATTCTGTCTTGGCCATCGATGCAAGCCATCAGTGTCCAAAAGCGTTCTAAATGGCGTTCAATCCGTTCTTTGGCCAGTCCAGTGGTGGTGCCTGCGCGCAGGATGAAACTCCAATCGGACGATTGAGCTAAAAGCAATTCGCGGCCAGCTTGATGGAGCATGCGCAGACCTTGTTCACTGCCCACCCCGCGGCTGCAGCGTTCTTTCATCGCACGGCCCGCACGGCTCCACTCCGGAATGATCCAGGCATTGCTGTCGTTGAGCCAATAATCATGGAAACCACCCTGTCCCCAGCTGGAGGGGGAGGGATCGCAAATTTGCAGATTCGGGGTTTGGCTTAAGACACCGCGCAACGTGGTGAATCGCACCTGTTGCTCCGGTCCTTGGCGGAAGAGTTCAGCCAGGAACATCGGGCCTTCAAACCACCAATGGCCAAATAATTCAGCATCGAAGGGGGCCACCAACAACGGGGCCGTCTCCATGCGCTGTTCGAGGGCTTCGAGTTGGAGGCGCCGCCCCTCGAGGTAATGCTTGGCATGGTCTTTGGTGCGGGCCTGAGCGAGCGCAGGCTCATAGGGCTGTTTGGCATCCAGCGGAGCCCGTTGGTCGCTGACGCGATGCAATTTGAGGCCGAGGGGGCGTTGGGTGGGTAAGCCAAAGGATTCGATCTGCTCTTGCGGGAGATCCCAGCCCAGGTCCCGGTGGAATTCGCGGTAGGCGGGATCACCGGGGTAGCCATCGCGGGCTGACCAAACCGGCAGGGTTGCGTCGCTGTCGCGGCCAAAAAAGGCCACGCCATTGCGGCTGCAGATCGGCGCATATACCCCATACCTCGGCCGTGGTTTGGCATGGAGCAAGCCGTGGCCATCCAGCACCGCATAGCGCAAGCCTGCATCGCGCATCCAAACGTCTAGGCCTTCGTAGTAAGCACATTCCGGCAGCCAGATCCCGAGAGGCTGTTCGCCAATGAGGCGTTGGTGTTCGCGGACGGCTGTGCGCAACTGGGCGCGTACAGCTTCCGGGTGTTCTCGTAGCAGGGGCATGTAGCCGTGCGTTGCCCCGCAGGTGAGCAGGTCGAGCACGCCTTGTTGTTGCAGCGCTTTGAAGCGACTGATCAGATCCCCATTGCTGTTCTGCCAGCTCTGGAGGTAGCGCTCAAAGCAGCTCTGCAGATGGTCGGCAGCGGCTTTGCGATCGCTGGGGGCCTGTTGCAGAAGCTGCAAGCGGGATTGAACCCAGCTCGGGAAGCGTTTGTGGAGTGTGCTGTCTGCAAGCAGTGACAGGAGGGTCGGTGAGATCCCCATCGTGAGGCGTGCTTGCTGGGCTGGGTCGCCCGCCGCAGACTCCAGCATCTCCACTAAGGGGAGATAGCACTCAATTAACGCTTGAAAAAACCAATCTTCTTCGAGCGAGTTCGCCTCGTTCGCCCGCACGTAAGGAAGGTGCGCATGGAGAACAAGGGCTAGTGCTCCTTGGGCCAACGCTCAAACTCACTATCAATCAATTGAATGTACCGGTATTTCTCCCTAAAGCCGCCGGCTCGTAACGCCTGTCTCGCTTAGAGTGGCTTAACTCATAGTCATTCCGACTAAAACCCTTCGAGGCTTTAGCCATGGCCAAGGATCCAGGTCGCGTTTTGATCTTCGACACCACTCTTAGAGATGGTGAACAATCCCCCGGTGCCAGCCTCAACCTCGAGGAGAAGTTGGCGATTGCCCAGCAGCTGGCCCGGCTTGGCGTTGATGTGATCGAGGCTGGCTTCCCGTTTGCGAGCCATGGCGATTTCGCTGCCGTGCAGCGCATCGCCCAGCAGGTTGGTGGTGAGAACGGCCCAATTATTTGTGGTTTGGCCCGCGCGTCCCGCGGCGACATCAAGGCCTGCGCTGACGCCGTTGCTCCGGCCCCAAAGCGACGCATTCATACGTTTATTGCCACCAGCGACATCCACCTCGAACACAAACTGCGCAAGAGCCGTAAGGACGTGCTTGGCATCGTTCCCGAGATGGTGGCCTACGCCCGCTCCTTTGTGGATGACGTTGAATTTTCCTGCGAGGACGCCGGTCGCAGCGACCCTGAGTTTTTGTACGAAGTGATCGAAGCGGCCATTGCCGCTGGTGCCAGCACCGTGAACATTCCAGACACGGTGGGTTACACCACACCCTCTGAATTCGGCAGCTTGATCGAGGGCATCAACAGACATGTGCCCAACATCGATGAAGCGGTGATCTCTGTGCACGGGCACAACGATCTTGGGCTGGCAGTGGCCAACTTCCTCGAGGCTGTGAAAGCGGGCGCGCGTCAGTTGGAGTGCACGGTGAATGGCATCGGTGAACGCGCCGGTAACGCTGCTCTCGAAGAGCTGGTGATGGCGATGCATGTCCGCCGCCGCTATTTCAATCCCTTCTTTGGACGTGAGGAGGATTCACCAACTCCGCTCACCGCAGTCCGCACGGAGGAAATCACCAAGACCTCGCGCCTGGTTTCCAATCTCACCGGCATGGTGGTGCAACCCAACAAAGCGATTGTGGGTGCCAATGCCTTTGCGCACGAATCGGGGATCCATCAAGACGGTGTGCTGAAAAACCGGCTCACCTACGAAATCGTTGATGCCCGCACCGTTGGCCTCACCGACAATCGGATCTCGTTGGGCAAGCTCAGCGGCCGCAGCGCTGTTCGCGCTCGCCTGGAAGAGCTCGGCTATGACCTTAGCCGTGAGGATCTGGATGATGCGTTTGCCCGCTTCAAAGATCTTGCCGATCGCAAACGGGAAATAACGGACCGCGATCTTGAATCGATTGTCAGCGTCCAGGTGCAACAGCCCGATGCGAAATATCAGCTGAAGCTGGTGCAGGTGAGCTGCGGAAGCAGTCTTCAGCCCACAGCCACGGTGACCCTCGCCGATGAAAATGGTCAGGAGCAAACCGCAGCCTCTGTGGGAACGGGACCGGTGGATGCCGTTTGCCGTTCTCTCAATCAGCTGGCAGGGGAGCCCAATGAATTGGTGGAGTTTTCTGTGAAGTCGGTCACGGAAGGGATTGATGCCATGGGTGATGTCACCATTCGTCTGCGTCGTGACGGCCAGCTTTATTCCGGCCATTCCGCCCATACGGATGTGGTGGTGGCCGCTGCTGAGGCGTTTGTGAATGCTTTGAATCGGCTTGTTGCCGGAACGGCAGGACCAACGATTCATCCGCAACGGGATATGGCTGAGCTCGATTCCAGCCCTGTCCGTTAATGAGGGCTCGATGGCGCTCAAATCCATGTCGCTCAAATCCACTCTGCGTCCAGCTCCCCTTCTGCAGCTGTTGCTGCTGATCCTGCTGGCACTGGCCGTGCTGGTTCCTTTGCTGTGGCTGGTGAGCACGTCTTTGAAAGGCCCCGCCGAGGACATCTTCACGAGCCCGCCTTCGCTGTTTCCGACCCAGCCCAGCCTCGATGCCTATGGGCGTCTGTTTCGTGACAATCCACTTTGGACTTACATCTTCAACAGTTCAGTCGTCAGCTTCCTTGCGGTGGTGGCGAATCTTCTGTTCTGCTCCCTTGCGGCTTACCCATTGGCGCGTATGCGCTTTTTTGGTCGTGGTCTTGTGTTGGCCCTCGTCGTGGCAACGATTCTCATCCCCTTTCAGGTGGTGATGATTCCGCTGTACCTGCTGATGGTGCAGCTTGGGTTGCGCAACACCCTGATGGCGTTGGTGATTCCTCAGGCAGCCACCGCCTTTGGTCTGTATCTCCTCCGTCAAAGCTTTCTTGGTGTGCCCGTTGAGCTTGAAGAGGCCGCACGCATCGATGGCTGCAGCAAGCTTGGTGAATGGTGGAACGTGATGATTCCTGCGGCCAAGGCTGATCTGATCACCCTGGCGATGTTCGTGTTCATCGGCACCTGGAGTGACTTCCTCTGGCCCCTGGTGATCCTTGATGATCCAGGCCTGTTCACCTTGCCCTTAGGGCTGCAGCAATTGGCCAGCAGCTTTTCCCTCGATTGGCGGATTGTTGCGGCCGGCTCCGTGGTGTCGATCCTGCCGGTGCTGGTGATGTTTGTGCTGCTCCAGCGCTTCATCCTTCCCAATGCCAGTGGGGATGCGGTTAAGGGATAGGAATGAAGTCCAGCGATGGCTTGTCTGGTTCTCCTGGCCTCGCCGTTGGCTCTGAGCGCTGAACCCGTTGTCGTTGCTGCGTGCGCCAGCGCTGCTGGGCTTGCTTTAAGTCTCCGATTTGTGTTTCGAGGGATTGTTGGCGGCGTTGCAGGAACTCCAGCTGTTCCACCATCAGGTTGGTGTTGGTGATCTCAGACTCTTCTTGTTCGAGCTCATGGAGTTGAAGACGGAGTGCGCGGATCGCATCGGTGTGATGACGGTATCCCTGCCAGAGCGCCAGGAACAGCAGGGTGAGCATTGGAAGGGCCACCGCTTCGATGACACGCCATCGGGAACCCATGGTCAGCGAGAAGGCTTGTTTCTTGTCTGAGCATGATTGCTGACGAGAGGCCAGCGTTGCCTTTCACGGTGTCAGGTTGTTGCGGTCTGAACGCTTAAAGGGTGGGTTGCTGGTGTAGATCAATTTCAGTTGCCCCTGGTTCATGTCGCTGCAAGATCTCGATCAATTGCTTGGCTCGCGTCATGACGATCCTGCTTTGGCCGAGCAACTTGCCCAGCCATTGCCGTTGGAGGAGTTGATCACCCTGGCCAAGTCTCGTGGGCTCACGATCACCGAAGACGACGTGTTTCAGGCTCAACAACGGGAGCAGACCAATGCCAGCGCCGCTGATCTGCAGCAGCAAATGGCGCCTGAGTCCAGGCGACTGAGGCACTTCATTCCAGGTTGATAAGCGCCGCTCAGCGTTTGGGATCTCTGACGATCCAAGACCGCGCCCTTAAACCCCGTTAGCAAGAGGTTGATCATTTACTGAGTCATGGCTTCTTTCACGATCAGCATCGAAGGTGGATCCAGCTTCAGCTGTGCCGATGATCAATACATCCTCGATGCCGCTGAAGAGCAAGGCATTGACCTCGCCTATTCCTGCCGTGCGGGTGCTTGCAGTACCTGTGCCGGCAAGATTCTCAACGGAAGCGTTGATCAAGCTGACCAAAGCTTCCTGGATGACGATCAGATGTCCAAGGGGTTTGCCTTGCTTTGCGTGAGCTACCCGCTGAGCGATTGCTCGATCAAGACCAACGTGGAAGACGAGCTCTAAGCGAGCTTGATCACGTCCGGGGTTTCCCCATGGGTTTGGCCGATGAGCAGGGCATGGTTCACGGCCCCTTCATGGCTATGAAAACTCCAGGCGGCTTCGACGCTCGAGACCCCTTCAATCGACTGGGTTTGGTGATTCAAACTCAAGTAGCTACCAGTGCAGTTTTGACGGAGCACATAGCGTTCAGCAACTGGGGCTCTCATGGCGTTCTCATCAAGGCTTAATTCCGGGTTAGCGATGGCTGTTCCCCGATCTTTCGGTCTTCAGGATTTCCTTTGTTTTCAACCCTTGACATTGTTACTGAGCGCCCCTGGCTCACTCATTGGCTGCGGTTGAAGGGGCTTCGGCCGTAAAAGCAGATCGTCGGGTCCAGATCAAGCCATCAGGGGCTTGGGCTTGTTTCTGCTGCCCGCCATTCCTGAACCAGGGATCGCTCATCGCCTTGAAGCCGCTGGGATCGAGCCCCCAGGTGTTTTGCAGGTAGTCGGAGCACATCTGTTCGGAGGCGGGTTCGCTTTGCTGCCAGTGCACCAACGACAAACGCGTTGGTCGAATCGTGACGACGGCAATCTTTCCCAGCGGAGCGGCCTCCGGGTCGGGTTCGACCCATTCTTCGACCCGTTCCTCCGCCACAAATAACCGCAGCGCGCTGCTGCAATCGCGGCCGTCCAGGGGGTATTTGTCGAGGTAGAGGCGTCGCGCTCGTTTGAACAATGCCGAGGGCGCGCGCACCATCAGCTGCTCAAATGCAGCTTGGAGTTGTGGGTGGCTCATCGTGAGCTCATCTTGAGCTGATCGTGACGTTTCGGCTGTCTTCTTGCTTCACCGCTGGCGTTGTTGCACAGAGGTGGAAGACTAGGGACAGATGCGTGATTGGAACATTGCCGAAACTTGTTCGTTCTTTATACAGACTGATTGCTTTGGACGGCAGTCCCCACCCAGTGCTGGATGCTCCCTACGAATCGATGGATGCCGCTGAAGCAGCGGCTCAGAGCTGGTGTTCGGGGCAAGGGCGTGATCTCTCCATTCAGCAGCGTGGGATCGGTTTAGAGGTCCAAACAAGCTGTGGTGCTTGGAGAACGATTCGCTACCCGCAGGCCTGTCTTCGTGACGGCGGAGAGCCCTCTTCCGTCCTTTGAGCCCCTACCGATGAACGTGAGCGTGGATCTCTGTGTGGTGCCTGTGGGCGTTGAAGGTTCGCTGGCGCCGTGGGTGGCGATCTGCAACGAGCTGATCAAAGCGTCGGGGCTTGAGTATGAGCTCGGGCCGAATGGAACAGCGATCGAGGGGGATTGGGATGCTGTGTTTGCCTGCGTGAAGCGCTGTCATGAGCGGCTGCATGGTGAGGGGGTGCCGAGGATTCACGCCACGCTGCGTGTGAATACCCGTGTGGATCGCGAGCAGTCGTTCCGCGACAAAGTTCCCAGCGTTGAGCGCTTGATCCTGCCTTGAGCGGTTCTTAGGCGTTGCCGATGAGAAGGGCTTTGGGTCTGGCGCAAATCTGTAGATCCAAAGCCGCACATTCTCATTTGTCTCTCTTGTGTCTTGAATGAGACCAGGCATCGGCCAGGCTCTTGATGTGGAAATCCGTTCTTCGTTCCTCGTGGTTTGTCCTCGTTGGAATTGGAGCCCCTTTGATGGGCTCTCTTTCGATTGGATCTCCAGTGCGTGCCCAGTCATGGGCTGACATCGGCGACTATTCCTCTCTTCTGCGTCAAGCCGGCACCCAAACCTTGGTGGCAAAAGACTGCCCATCGGGGCTCTTAGGTGCCTTTCATGCCGGAAGGAATGCCTTGCTGTTGTGCTCCAACAACCTTCAGGATGATCCTGCTCAGGTGTGGACGGTGTTGGCCCATGAATCAGCCCACGTGATGCAGCATTGTCAGCAGGGACCTCTCTTGCCTGATCATCAGATTGGCAGTGCCCTTGCCCAGATCGAGAAGCAGTCGATGAGCTCGTTTCAGGAATTGCGTTTGTATCACCAGTCCCAGCGGCGCGATGAAATTGAGGCAAGGCTGGTGCAGGGATTGCCGATGGCTGAAGTGAAAGCGTTGTTTCGAGGTTTTTGTGGGAATCGTCTGAAACGGGGTGCCCCAAAGAGCACTCCTGCTGCGGGGTTAGGCGATGGATGAGGACGCACCGATCACGCCGATTACCGGTCCCAACATCGATGCAGAGGGCCGTCTCACCTACATGGGGGAGGACGGGCGTCGTTATGTGGTGATGGATGGCGATGAACGGGATGAAACCTCCTCCGCAGCCGTGATGGAGGCACTACGGAGTGCTGGACCCTTGTTTGAGGAAATTGAAACGCTCTGCCAGGGGTGGGTGGATGAGGTGAGTGATGCCGCCTTGACCCGGGCAGAAGCGATTGCCTTGCTGCTTGCCACGCTCGAAACCTTGCTGGATGACGAGAGTTGACACACCGGTGTTTACGGTGGCCATTCCTGGTCTGATCTTCGATGGGTCCCAAGTTGCCCGGCTACTGGTTGATGACCTGGCTCGGACTCACCGGGAATTTGCTGGCTTTGCCCGTGATTGGTCTGGTTGCGTTTCAGGCATCCAGCCTTCAGGCCGCCACGATCAGCGTGGCTTTTGCGCTTGCCTGGCCGGCGGCGATCGTGGGGATCGTGGCCTCTGCTGGTTTGCTTGGTGAGCGGCACTGGGGCGTGATTTTGGCCATCGTCTCCTTGTCGATGGCTTTGGCTGGATCCCTGCCCTACGGCATCGTCCGCCTCTCTTTGCTGGCTCTCGGGGGAGGAGACCAAGCGATTGTCTTGGGTGTGGCCACGATTGTGTTGGGCCTCCTCAACGTGCTGGCCCTGCTCTACTGGTGCCGTCCCGGCCATCGTCGTGGTGGTCGCCTCTGAGCGATGGCCGAGAAATCGGACTTGTCGGTCGGATCATCCCTCTCGGGGTTTCTGGTTCATTGCTGGCATCCCCATTTTGTGGTGGTCGAGAAGCCTTCCGGCTTGCTGAGTCAGCCTGGTCTTGGTCCCACCCAGAGCGATTCCTTGATCAGCCGGGTTCAGGCTGTGCTGCCGGAGCTCCGCCTCGTGCATCGTCTTGACCGCGACACCTCCGGTTTGCTGCTGTTGGCCAGGGATCCGCTGAGCTTGAAATGGCTTAGCGGCCTGTTTGCCGATCGCAAAGTGCACAAGCTGTATGTGGCTGATGTGCAGGGCCATCCCAAGGCCCTCTCAGGATCGGTGCGCGTGCCATTGGCGCGTTTGTCTGCCCACCCACCCCGTTATGGGCCTCACCGCGATGGGCGCTCCTGCCTGACCCTTTGGCGTTGTGCCCAGCTTGGAGATGACCGCTCACGCCTTTGGCTTGTTCCTCGAACAGGCCGCTCCCATCAATTGCGGGCGCATTTGGCAGCGATTGGTTTACCCGTGATCGGCGATCCGATTTACGCAGCGCCTGGGCTTGGCTCCTCCCCTGACCGTCTTCATCTGCATGCGCTCGGCATGAGCTTTTCCGACCCCTTCAGCGGGCAGCGCATTCGGGTGCGCTCTCTTCTGCCTTGGCCCGAGCGATTGCCTAGGCGCTGAAGCTGCGTTTCGCCGGGATTGGGTAGGGAATCCGGCGGTGTCGCATGCGCCTCCAGACGCGCACAAAGGCATGCATCACCAGGTCAACTTCGGCGCGACTGAGTCCGCTTTGCCTCAGTTGTCCGTCGGCTAAGCGCGCCTCCAAGATCCGCTTCACCGTGGTTTGCGCTTCGCTGTCGCTGGTGTCGGGGGGGAGTGATCGCAAGGCGGCCTCACAGCCATCAGCCAGCATCAAGATTCCGGTTTCTTTGGATCGAGGTGTGGGGCCTCGGTAGCGAAACAGGTGTTCTGAAATCGTTGGGTCCCTCTGCTGGGCTTGATGCAGGAAAAAGCCCATGCGCAAGGTGCCTTGATGCTCCGGAATGAAATCCGCGATGGGCCGCGGCAAGCGGTAGCGCCGAGCCAGTTTGAGGCCCTCGTCCACATGGGCCTGGAGAACTCCGGCGCTGGCCACCGGGTCGTTCAATTTGGTGTGCGGATTCTCTTCGCCGCCGGTTTGATTCTCAATGAACCAGTTCGGGGCATGGAGTTTGCCCACATCGTGATAGAGCGATCCGGTTTTGATCAGATCCACATCGGCCCGAATGGCCCGAGCGCCCTCTTCGGCCAGCCCGCAGATCATCAGCGTGTGTTCAAAGGTTCCAGGTGCTTCTGACGACAACCGTCGCAGCAATGGACGCTCTTGATCCGCCAGTTCCATCAAACGGGCCCGAGTGAGCAGGCCGAATGAGCTCTCCAGCAGGGGAATCAACAGGATCGTGAGCATCATCAGCAGACCCATCAGCAGGGCCTCGGACGCGAGTTCTCCGGTGTCGGGTGTGAGCCGCGTCCATGACAGGTTCACGGCTTCAAACGGTTGCCTCAGTACCACCATTTCGGCGACCAACGCACCCAAGGGGAGCAACACCGCCAGTTGCAACAACTGCGCTCGACTGCGTAATCGACCGGCCTGAATGGCGGCGATCGCTGCAACGGCCGCCGTGATCAGCAGCCGGCCTTCGCCTAATCCACTCACGGGAGTCGGCCACAGCAAACAGCTCACGGCCATCCAGGCCAGGCCACTGGTGGTTCCAAGCCCTTGGGCCAAGAGCAGGGTGGGAGGCACGATCACAGCCAGGGGGCTTACGGCTGCACCAAACCAAAGCTTGCTGAATTGGCTGATCAATAGGAGGCCGATCGCCAGAAACCCGTGGGACGCCTCGAGGCAGGGTCTTTCCCGTTTCATCACGAGCAGCATCACGCCGCAACTCGCCAGTGCTTCGGTGAAACGCAACAACCAGATTCCCAGCTTCGGGCTGCGATTAATCAGTCCAAAGAAATCGAGCACGTCGTAGGCCTGGGAACTGATCGGTTCGCCTTTGCGCGTGATCAGATCGCCCGCTTTGACTTCAATGGTTGGAATGCCTTGTTGCGTGATCAGCTCTTCAATCAGTCGTTGACTGCGCAGGGGATCGGTCTGGAGGTTGCTGGCTCCTTGAAGTGTGGTCGTCGCGATCTTGCTGCCAAGGGTTCTGGCTGGAGCGTCCTCAGGTCCCAAGGCTTCGAGTTGCAGGGATGAGGCCTTTCGGAGCTGTTCAATCGCCAGCGTGTTCACAAGACCTTGGCTGAGCATCCGATCGACAGCTCTGCGGATCGTCATGTCCCAGTTTTTGCGATCCTGTTGCGATCGTTTTTCCAGCCAGAATTGTTCGTCTGTGGTCAGATTGACGGGGCCAATTCGATCAATGTTCTGGCTCCTGGCGACGCGCTCCAATTCGGCGAGATGACGCTCGAGTCTGAGCTTGAGAAGGCTTGATTGCTGCGCATCCACCACCTGCACAAAGGTGTTGGGCATCAAGCTGGATCTCCTCTGCTCGAGCGCTTCGCTGTCCACCACCCGTGCGGCTTTCGGAGCAAAGGAATCAAACGGTGCTGGGATGCCGGGGCGTAAGTCGGGTTCCACCAGCCAGGGCCAGCTGGAGACAAGTGCAACGGCAATGCAGACCAGAAGCAGTCCAGCCTTTTGGAGGCGGTTCCAACGCAGCACAGGGCGTCGCGGTGACTCACTCCGCAACCAGCTTCTCCAGAGCTTGGCCAGAGGATGAGATCGGAACACAGCTGTTGATCACTGATACAGACGCTAGCCCCACTGAGGAAGCATGCTGGGATCAGTGTCAACAGACCTCGATGGCTCTCCGGCTGGATGGCAAGCAGCTCGCCGCAAAGTTGGAAGCGCGCTTGCAGCAGCAGATTCAAACCGGCCTGGCGGCCGCAGGGCGATCACCAGGCCTGGCGGTCCTCCGCGTTGGCGATGATCCGGCCAGTGCGGTCTACGTCCGCAACAAAGAGAAGGCCTGTGCACGCATCGGGGTGGAAAGCTTTGGCTCCCATCTCCCGGCCAATGCATCACAGCAGGAGGTGCTGACAGCGATTCGCGCGCTCAATGCGGATCAGCGGGTGGATGGAATCCTGCTTCAGCTGCCCCTACCGGAGGGGCTGGATGAGACGCCTCTCCTGGCTGAAATCGATCCCGACAAAGATGCTGATGGACTGCACACCTTGAATCTTGGGCGGCTGTTGAAGGGTGAGCAGGGCCCACGCAGCTGCACACCTGCTGGCGTGATGGTGATGCTCCGTGATCAAGGCATCGATCCCGCCGGCAAGCGTGCCGTTGTGGTGGGGCGGAGCATCCTGGTGGGTCAGCCGATGGCCCTGATGCTTCAGGCGGCGAACGCCACCGTCACGGTGGCCCATTCGCGCACGCAAGATCTCGCATCGATTACCCGTCAGGCCGAGATTCTTGTGGTCGCCGCAGGGCGTCCTGAAATGATCGGTGCAGACCACATCACTCCTGGTTGCGTGGTGGTGGATGTGGGGATTCATCGCCGCCCTGAGGGCGGACTGTGCGGTGATGTGCGTGCTGAGGAGCTCGAACCGGTTGCCGCAGCGCTCTCTCCAGTTCCTGGAGGAGTGGGCCCGATGACGGTGACGATGTTGCTGGTCAACACTGTGGTGGCCTGGTGTCGACGCCATCAGGTTGCGTTGGACTTGTCCGATTTGGTGGTCTGAACCCCTCGGCCTGAGAGAATTCCCCCAGCACTTCGCTCACCATGTCCGCTGCGGCCACTAGCCCCGAAAGCGTGCCGTCCTCCGGTGAGCTCCCCTCCAGCTTTGATTTTGCGGCTTACCTAAAGCTTTCCCGCGATCGCGTGGAGATCGCTCTGGATGCCTCGATGGGCCCCGAGCGTCCTGAATCTTTGCGCGATGCCATGCGCTACTCCCTTCTGGCGGGGGGGAAACGGTTGCGCCCGATCTTGTGCCTGGCGGCGTGTGAATTAGTAGGGGGGTCGCCCGAGCTTGCGATGCCAACGGCGGTGGCTCTGGAGATGATCCACACCATGTCGTTGATTCACGACGATTTGCCCGCCATGGACAACGATGACCTGCGCAGGGGGCGTCCGACCAACCACAAGGTGTATGGCGATGCCATGGCCATCCTTGCGGGTGATGCCATGCTCAGCCGTGCTTTTGAAATGGTGGCTGTTCGCAGTGCCAACGTTCCCGCGGAGCGCTTGTTGCGGGTTGTCGGTGAATTGGCGCTCGTGTCTGGTGCCCCCGGATTGGTCGGAGGTCAGGTGGTTGATCTTGAATCCGAGGGTCAAGCGGTTGATCTCGAGACCCTTGAGTACATCCACCTCCATAAAACCGCGGCCTTGCTGCGTGCCTGTGTGGTGACCGGAGCTCTGATCGGCGGAGCGAGTGATCAGCAACTGCAGGCGATGCGCACCTATGCCAACGGCATTGGTTTGGCCTTCCAGATCATTGACGACATCCTCGATGTCACTGCCAGCAGCGAGGTGCTAGGCAAAACGGCAGGCAAGGATCTTCTCGCCGATAAAACCACCTATCCCAAGCTTCTAGGCCTTGAAGCTTCGCGCGAGAAGGCGTTGCAGTTGGTGCGGGAGTCCAAGGCGGCGCTCGACCCATGGCGGGACAAGGCGGCGCCCCTGTTGGCTCTCGCCGATTACGTGGCGAGTCGCGATTGTTGACCATGGTGATTTCAATGATGTCGACCCTGTCTATGCCTGCACAGATCTTGGATAATGCTGTGCTCGCCTGGGGATTGGCGGCTTGCGGCTTGGCACAGTTCTCCAAGCTGTTCCTGGAATTGGTGCTGAATCGGCGCTGGAGGCCGGCGGTGTTGGTTGAAACCGGAGGAATGCCTTCGAGTCATTCGGCATTGGTCACGGGTACAGCCGCTGGCGTGGGCTGGCAGATCGGTTTTGATCAGCCTGCGTTTGCGCTGGCTGCCACGGTGGCTTTTGTGGTGATGTACGACGCCAGTGGGGTGCGCCGGGCGGCAGGATTCACGGCTGCACGCCTCAATGAATTGCCTGACTCGCTCTGGCCTAACCAACCGGAGAAGCCACTCAAAGAACGGCTTGGTCACACCCGAACGGAGGTGTTGGTGGGCAGTTTGCTGGGACCTTTAATCGCCCTTCCTGGACTCTTTTTTGTGGGGTCGCCCCTGCATTTGGCCCAAACGTTTGGTTTGTTCAGCGGGTGAGCAGGCTGAAGCCGTCTGAGGCCACTCTCACCGACGATCAGCAGACAGCAGCTGCATTGTTTGAGACGTGGTTAGCAAGCGAAGACCCTGGCGTTCCGTTTGTGTTGAGCGGTTATGCCGGCAGCGGCAAAACCTTCCTGTCGATGCGCTTGTTGCGCCAAGTGGAAGCCACAGGGCTGTGTTGGACCGTTGTGGCTCCCACCCATAAAGCGGTGGGTGTGTTGCGCCATGCCCTTGATTTAGAGGGCCTTCATCCCACCTGGTACCCCTCCACCATCCATCGACTGTTGCGTCTCAAGTTGCGACGCCAGGGGGATCGGGAGGTTTGCGAATCCACGGAACAAACGGCGGCATCGTTGGAACATCTCGGCCTGGTCTTGGTCGATGAGTCCTCCATGGTCGATAGCTCGCTGTTGTCGGTCGCACTGCAGTGCGCGCATCCTTTCAAGACTCGACTGGTGTTCGTTGGCGATCCGGCCCAGCTTCCGCCGGTGGGGGAAGCGGATAGTCCGGTGTTCTCCATGGACCGTGCGATCACGGCGTCGCTTAAGCAAGTGGTGCGTCATCAAGGCCCAGTGCTTCAGCTGGCGAGCTGCCTGCGCGATGGACGCTTGCCCTGTGAGCTGCCGCCCTTGATGCCTCCGCTGCGCAGCGAATTGGGCCAGGTGGGTGTGCTCAATCGCTCGGCTTGGCTGATCCAGGCTCAAGAGGGTCTGCGCCGTGCTGCGGCCTGTGATAACCCTGATGCAGCACGCATTCTTTGCTACACCAATCGCACCCTGGATGCGCTTGTGCCCCATGCGCGACGGGCCATTCATGGTGAGATGGCCGATCAGATGGCCGTTCTTCCAGGTGAAGTTCTGATCAGCCGGACGGCGGTGATGGCCCCTGCCTCCCGCGACGGCGCAGAGACAGGGGAAGAACCCGATCTGGTGCTCGGCTCGAATCGTGAAGTGGTGGTGGAGGATGTCACCCCCGAACGCTGTGATCTGGCTGAATTTGGGTTTGCGGGGGAGACGCAGATGGCTCTCGCTGGATTCGAGGCCCCTGTGATTGAGACCGTGACGGCGAGGGTTCGTAGTGGTGAGCTAGAGCTCAGTTTGCGCTTGCAGCCACCGTCCGGGAGTGCGGCGCGGCAGCGTCTTGATGGTGTGCTTCAGGGGTTACGCACGCAGGCAAGAGATGCGGGAAAGCGGGGTGGGCGGCCCCTTTGGCGCCGCTATTTCTTGATCCGTGATGCTTTTGCTTCCTTGGGTCCAGCCGCTGTTCTCACCGTTCACCGCAGTCAGGGCAGCAGTTTCGGAGAGGTGTTTGTTGCCGATGATGTGTTCTGGCCACAGGACCTCGTCCTGCGACGCCAGTTGGCTTATGTCGCTGTAAGCCGGGCGCAAGAGGCTGTTTGGATAGCGGGAAAGTCATCATCAGCCGCAGCGGTGGAACGCTGGTCGCGGGCTCTTAAAAATGAATCACACCCATGACATGTCTGCTGTTCATGTGAATGGGTAGGGATCACAGAAGATCTTCATGCCCTGCATAGCATCTCTAAGGGGAGAAAAGATCGGCTTTTTTAAGCCAAAGATGGTCGTCAAAAGCCCTGCGAGAGCTTGAATATGCTTGTAATCCTATGAGGCTGTTGATACGCGCTTTGCAGGTCTATTCAGCAGAACGAAGCGAAGGCATGTTCTTGTCTTTGTGACGCTATTTAGCAGATGTTATGAATGATTTTGAGTGAAAACTGTCAGGGTTAACCTTCCTTCCCTAGGTGGATGCATGGAAAATTATTATTCTTCTGATGCTGTTTGCGGCTCCAGATGCTTGGTGATGCACATGGTCACGCAAACACCATCCTTAAGGTCGCAACTTGTGACGCATTCCAGGTAAGCGTCGACGCTATCCCAGCGCTCTGTGATTGATGTGTATGAGTGTCCGGTTGGGATTGCTTTCATCTTGTTCTCTCAAGTGGGTATTGAGTACGATGATTTTCATTTGCTGGCAAGTAAATGATTGCGATATAAATCGTTCCTAGGTTTATTTGCTTACTTTATATAAGTCAAGAGTTGTCTTGCCTGCTTGCGCATTTTTTGTTTGCTTAATGTGTGCTTGATCATGCAATAAAAAACCGCCTTTGCTGATCGCTAAGGCGGTCGTTACGAATCCGTTGGTCTTGGCTGTGTAGCCATTAATGCATGATATGTGAAAAGCAGAGATGGAATAATGTGTATGTGACGATACCAATTGAGATTGCGGGAACTGTAAAGTTCATGGCTACTCCTGTGGATAACACTAACTTAATAGGAGGTATTCATGCCCTCGGCATCAGCAACTACATAATTCTTTTAACGAGTAAAAATACCTACTTCTGTTGATTGTTATTCGTTTGATGATGCTTCTGCCGGATGTTTGATTGACACGGCACAGATGCTTTTTGTTGATAGGTCTGCTCAATCGCGGCTGCAGGATCTGATGTGATCCTGTTATAAGGCGCATACCGGTGGCAATGATGCAACTGTGATGTCGAAGGCTGCATCTCTGTTGTTGTCATTATTCTGCTGCAATTCAATCGCTTTGCTAGCAACTTCTAGGGCCAAATGCATTAATTGTCCATTTGGGATCGCTTCATTCTTTGCGGTGCTTGTTTTCGCCATCAGTGTCTGATTGATGATCAGTGCTAAAACCTTATGGTCTTCCTTTGATGCGGTTTGTATCTATCCATACTCTCCTTGCTGTAGATCCTGTGAAAAGCCGATTTCTTTCGTTGGTCAGTTGATCACTTCCTGGCAAGCGAAGCTTTTTATCTTGTCCTATCTGCGGCGACAAAGGCGAGCAATCGCTTTGTGATCGAAAGGTTAGTTCTTCGTTGGTGTCTGTGAACTCGAATGATCAAGCAGCTCAGCAGCCAATAGATCCTTGGCCAGTATCGATAAACCCACTCCCATCAGAGCGAGAGCGACGCCTTGATGGGCGTCTGCACTCTTAGATACTTTTCTGGAAAGCTCTAGGTGTTGTTTCCAGGAGAAGTGCATCGAGGCCAGGCGTGACAATGCTTTTTAGGCTAATTAGCTGTTTCAATCAAAGGCATAAGCGCCGTTAGGCAATGATCTGTAATAAGCGAAATGTAGTGAGTTGAGCATGTAATCGTCAAATCGGTTGCAATCACTACCTGATGGATTTGCGTCGTCATTGCTTAAGGGCTAACTTCAGCTCGCCAAGCAAAAAGACCCATGGATCCAATTGCTTTGACTATCGGGCAAATGTTCGAAATCGAGAAGTTTTCAAGAGAGATTGACGGTTCTAAAGACGTTGAGGAGTTGCAATCGATCGCTAAACAGTTGCTTGTCGCGTGGAAGCAGCAGCAAGCTGCATCAGCGTGGATCATCCGTCAGCAACAAGGCCTTTGACTGCTTCGGAGCACAGCTCTAAGTTTCAAGCAGGAGCGGTTAGCTCTCCTGCTTGATTCGCTTCAAGCGTTTGTTTAGGTCATGGTGAGACCACTAATTCCTTGCCAGCCGAGGTAGCCCCCGATCCCAATACTGACGGCGGCGACAACCAGCTCTCCTCGAGCAAAGAGCACTTCTTTTCCGCGTTCCAATACAGGCACAACCTTGTCGCGGCCAACCGCAACGGCGATCAATGGGGTGAGCAGCAAAAGGCTTGCTCCGATGGTGAAGGCCAAAAGACCAACCAGTTCTTGCCACGTAGGCAGTTGGGCCGCCAAGACCACCCCTGCTGATTTTGCGAACAGCACGAGATCGTCGGGACTGGCAACTTCCGCCACCGCACCCAACAACAGCAGCAGGGGAAGGGGCATGTTCACAAAGCGGTCCACGCTTGTGGTCCATGCCGGAGGTGAGTCTCCATCGGTCAAGGAGCGCAGCAACTCCCTACCTCCAACGGCGATTAAGGCTCCACCTGCGAGGAGATCCAATCCAGTGCGGTGATGGGAGCCTTGCGTCATGTCCAGCACCAGCGAATGGCCCACGGTGACCAAAAGAACAGATGTCGCCATCGTGGTGATGATCCATCCCGCCACGAACCAGCCACCACGTCGCAATGGCTGCGGTCCTAGGAGAAGCAGCAACAACACGGCGATGTGAATCGGGGATAGGCCGATGCCAGTTCCATAGGCGAGGAGCTCAGCCCAGAGCGTGGTGTCGCTCATCGTTTAGTGGAAACACAAAATGCCAGCTCGATCGTATTAGGGCCTGCGCTCAATCAGCTACTTTGAGCCTCTCCTCGAGGCGGGGTGTCTGCTTGATGATGAACTGCTTGGACTGCTACACATCGGAGTTCATCATTGCAGTGCATCATCCCAGTTCTTCCGAGTCAAGGCTTTTTTCTGACCAGCTGAAAAAGATTTAATAGAATTGAATACGATGAAAAAATAACCCTAAGCCATTGAAAA
>WLWG01000802.1_pt1 | contig 31235 bp, 58 predicted proteins | sample 6712871 | NCBI WGS metagenome assembly WLWG01 (sample SAMN12718693, study PRJNA515312) | sponge metagenome | isolation source: marine sponge | host: Mycale hentscheli | place: New Zealand: South Island, Marlborough, Capsize Point | collected 2003-05-01
CAACTGGTTTCGGTAATGTAATAATACAATCTGCAGAAGCAGGACAGTCATATTTTATTCATGTAAATGTAGATGATTTTTGTGTTGTTGAAAGTTCATGTAGGGATGTGGTAATTGCTAGACAATCTGCACTACCCATAACACTTTCATTCTTTGATGCATATTATGTAGACAATATAGATAAAAATGTATATATTGAATGGGAAACCCAATCAGAACAGAATAACGATTATTTTACAGTACTTAAATCTTATGATGGATATGAATGGGAAGAAATAAAAAGAGTAGAAGGTGCTGGAAATTCTAATATAAAACTTTTCTATAGATCGGAAGATAAGAACCCAAGAGACGGTGTTCAATATTATAAACTGAGACAAACAGATTATGATGGTAAAGAAGAAGAATTCGAAATCGTAAGTGTAATTATTAAAGGTGAAAGAAAAGAAGTGGTTAAAGTAATCAACCAAATAGGTCAAGAAGTTGATATGAATACTAAAGGTGTTTTATTCTTAGAGTGGGATAACGGTGATATCACTAAAACGATAAATAATTAAAAGATACTTTTTACTGTGTTAAGATATTTATACATAGATGAAAAAGAAACATATTATAAAGTCTGGTAAAAGGTTAGTTAAGAAAAAAATTAAATTAATCAAAGAAAGTAAACAACCCAAATTTTTATTTGAGGGTAGATTAGAGGACTTAAAAAAATCTTGGTTAGAATTTGTTAGTGGTGCTAGGAGAGAAGGTAAAGAAACTACTGAAGCAGCAAAAATTCTTGCAAAAATAATTAATAAAAAAGAAGTAACTGAAGAAGAGAAAAAATTTCTTAAAGAACAATCAAAGGACTTAGCTAGAATAGTGGCGTTGATGGGGTTAGGTGCGGTATCTATGGCACTCCCTATTGCGTTAGAAAAAGTTTTGAACAAATGGGGTATAAGTATAATGCCTAAAAGTAGAGATAAAGAAGGTGAAGTAGAAGAATTAAATGAATCTACAGGTAATATATTATATTCTGCAGTAGTACTAGATGATGATGACAAGGACAACTTAACTATGTTTGTAGAAGATTATGTGGATATTCCTCTAAATTGGAAAAAAATCGCACACCATATGACTATGGGTTTTAAACAACCAGTACCACAACACCTAAGAGATGACATAGGAAAAACAATTCAACTAACAGTTAAAGAGATAGGTGTTTCAGAAGACGCAATTGCCGTAAAAGTAGATGGTTATCATAGTAATAATAAGATACCACATGTCACTATTGCGATACCTAAAGATGGTAAACCATATAACTCAAACCTTATTACCGACTGGAAACCTGTAGATGAAGAAATCATTATTAAAGGAAAGGTGAGAGAAATCTATTCTTAATCATATTTATTAGTATATGATTAAATTCAAAGACATACTAAAAGAATCAGAAGATTTAGATACGTTAGTTAATAGAAAACTTTTGAATGTAGTTGCAAAAAGTTTTGATTTAAATTTTAGGTATAATGATTGGAATAACCCCATCTTAGATCAGATGAGAAGAAGAGGTATCTTTAATTTCATGGACCAGACATTAGTTTTAAATTATGATAAAATTACTGAGTTGTGTTGGTTAATATTTTTAAATGGACCAATAGATTATTTAACTGATCCTATAAAAACAGATGAAACTTTTTATGTGTATGAAGTAGGTTACTATAGTGAAATATCAGAAGATGAAGTGGAGGTTGATGGTGATTGTGGAGATTGTGATGGTGACGGCACTCAAAATAATGATTGTCAAGGTTGTGGTGGATCAGGTGAATATGATTACGGTGAGGGAGAAGTAGAGTGTGAAGACTGTGTTGGTGTAGGTGAAGTAGAAACAGACTGTTGGAACTGCGAAGGAACAGGTGTTACTTATTTCTATGACGATGAATATCATATAACAGATAATACAATAATATTTTACAGTAACGAACCAAACTTAGATAAGCCAAAAGTTGAGGAAACTATGTTTGAGTATTGGTATGAAGAAAATAGTGGTGTTTTAATACCAATGACAGATAAATGGTCGGATACGGAATCTAGTTTTGAGAGGAGTGAGTTAGAGGATAATGAAGGAACAGTTAGTATTTTTTACCCACAAGGAGATATAAGTTTTGATAATATAAGATTTAGAACGTATTTTAGAAATTTAATTGAATATAGAGGATTATGATTAAGTTTATTAATATATTGGAAACATATGGTGATGACTTTTACACCACACCAAAGTTAGATACATCTTTGAATAGAAAGTTAATGAATATTATTTCTAAAAAGTTTGATTTTGATTATTTTAGAGGTGCATCATCTAAATGGGGGTGGAGTAGTAAAAAACATATATTTTTCAATAGGTATTTCAAAGGAGGTTTAACAAATAATCATGATTTACCATATAATAATATCTATGAATTTATGAAAGACACATTATTTTTAGGTGAAAATAAAATAAATGAATTAGCATTTCTTTTGGCAACTAATTTAAAGGTTAAGGATTGGATGACGGATCCTATTTTAGAACCATATGATTATTACTATTATGATATTCGTTATTATGACGACTATGTAAGTGATGAAGAAGAGGAAGAATGTGATACTTGTGAAGACTGTGGTGGTAGTGGATATGATGACTCAGATTGTGGTCAATGTGATGGTGAAGGAGAAGAAAGAATAGAATGTGGGTATTGTGATGGTGAAGGAAGGATTAGAGACGATGAAGGAGAGGAAGAACAATGTGATGAATGTGACGGTGATGGATATGAAGAGGTAGAATGTGATGAATGTCATGGAAATGGTACTTCTGGTGATGATTGTTACTATTGTGATGGGGAAACAGAAATATGTAATACTACGTATTATAAAGAAATTTATGAAATGAGAATTAAATTAATATCACCAATAAAATTACCGTCTCCGGGAAGACAAATAGGTAATTACTATACTGAAAGTTATAGTGATTGGAGAGATTCGATTGAAAACGATGAAGGGTTAATTGTTTTAACTGATGAAATTTATGATACCGAACACGATGAGTATGATATAAATAATGATAGTTATGAACATCCCTTCTATAAACAAACGGATAAAATTAAATATTTTGAGGAGACTACTCTTCGAAGTGAGATGGAGAATTACAGATTCAATCAAATACCTCACCCCTTTAATTCAGTATTAAAATCATGAAACTATATAACCTCATATCAGAATCTAATGACAGTAACGTAACGTATACTGAGCTAAAACCTGTGGAAAGAAAATTTTTACAGTTTATGTTTGACAAAGGAGTAAGTCAAAATAATGATAAACTAATATATAAATTTTTAAAAGATACATTGGCTATAACTGATTTAGAAACACAAGTTAGATTAATTAATCTATATATGTTAAATGCACCTGCTGCACGTAAACATAAAAGAGGTTTCTTAGATATGGATAAGGTAGTAGAGTTAGATACTAACAGTAGTAATGACTATATTAAAGTATTATCAGAATTTAAAGGTATACCAGAGACATTTGTTGTTGAGGTATATAAAGGACAAATAAATGATGCTTACGACACTTATTTACCAGAGTATAGAATTTTTGATGTAGCAAGAGGACAATATGAAAGTTATGTAATAGCAAGAGATAATGGAGAAGCGTGGAAAGCTGCACAAACTAGAGTACATGATATAATTCAAAGTGAAGGATATGATGCATTAAATCAAGAATGGTTAATGGATTACGTAAAAATAGATGTAGAAGAAATAGAGTTATATATAAGAGAAACTACAGAAGAAAGGGCGAAGGACTACGATGAAGATGAGTTAAGAGAGGAATTGTTTGATTACAATAGTACCGAGTGGGATGAATTTGATGGTGCGGAGTATGATGTTAACTCATATAAAGAGGAGATAAAAAAACTATCACTAGAAATTCAAGAGAAAGAGTTTAAAAAAGACAATGTTGAGTCAGAATTAATAGTATTAGAAAAAGATATTGAAAGATTAGATTATTATAGTGATGACGAAACTAACTATAGGGATATGGAATATAGTGAGGAGATTGAGGAGTTACAACATACCTATAATAATTACAAACGAATTTTTGACGAATTAGAATTATATTTGGAGGAATCTTATAAAGAATTAGATAAGTTACAAACTAATTTAGAAGAAAGTAAAACCATATTAGAAAAATATAGTGGGGAAAGTCTTATGGATTTGTATGTTAATTCAATAACAGAGTCAAAAGTAGAGGAGGCAATTAGCGATATTGAATGGTTTTTAAATTATGTTAATATGGAAATTTATGAAGCAGTTCAGTACGGTTATCTAGACATTGATAATGATGAGGTAATTGAAGCAGCAATCGAGTCAGATGGGTTAGGACATTGGTTAGCGGGATACGATGGATATGAAAATGAAGAAACAATTACACAAGAAGATGGTAATTATTCCGACCCTTTTTATCTTTTTAGAGCAAATTAATTGACATTTAAATTATATATTATTATATTTAATCAAAATTAATGATAATATGTCGGAAAGAGTAAAACACCCTAAACATTATAACAAAGGTATTGAGATGTGGGATTATTCACACTCACATAGTTTAGATTTTTTCGAAGGTAACATTGTTAAATATGTTACTAGATGGAAAGATAAAAATGGTGTGGAGGACCTCTATAAGGCAAAACAGTATTTAGATAAACTTATTTCATTAAATGAAGTTTTAGTAAAATAGATATATTTATTTCCAAAAAAGTAATGGAAAAATATTTTATTAATGACATTTTAGAAATGGATTGTGATGACAATGGTAATTTAAATGTTAGGTTTGTGTTAGAAGGTGACGAAGAAAACACATATAGAGAGTTAGAAACAAATGAATATTATGATTGGGTTGATGAAAATTATAACGATGAAGGTAGTGACGAACCACTTATCAATGATTGGGATGAAGAAGAATATGAATTAACCGAAGAGTTTAATTTTATAGTGTGGAAAGATTATAATCACAGTGAAGAAGTTGTTATAGAATTCATAAAAGATAATTTTATAACTAAAGAAGAATTACCAAAAAAAATAAAAAAAAATGAAAAGATTAACAGTACATTTAAAGAGAGTCAATAAGAAAACAGAAGTTATTGATGGTGCGAGTAAGAGTAAAATTTTTAATACTCTATCTTATGAAGTTGAAGATGAGGATGAAGCTAAAAGGGTAGTTACTTCCATAAATGAAAACGAAAAACCACGCAACAACGTAAAAAAGTGGTATTTATCAGGAATAAGATAATTTATTAGGTTTTTTATATACTTATATGTAAAGAACAATGGATAATAATATTGATAAAATACGACAACTAGTAGAAGACCTTTCAATTAGAGACATCGATCTTCTAAGTAAAGTAGAACATTTCGATATACTACAACATGTTTTTTTAACATCTCCTAGAGCAATGGCGATAATGGAAGAGGATTGGAAGTATGTCTTTGTAAATGAATTATTTGCAGAACTATATGGGTTTGAAAACCCAAACGATATGGTAGGCAAAAGACATTATGAATTATTTTGTAAAATACCTGAAAGACCAATAGATGAAATAACAACATCTTTAAATAAATCGGGAAAGTGGGAAGGCGTAATACAATGTCCACGTAAAGACGGTGAAAGTTTTACATCTAAATTAAGTATTCAAAAAGTAAAAGATAAAGACATTCTTTTATGTACATGTGAAATTCAAAAAGATAAAAAATAATGAGTAAACCACAACAACAGAATGGATGGAATGAATATTCACGTTTAGTATTGGCAGAACTAGAAAAACTTAACACTAAAGTAGATACTCTAAGTACGGAAATCAACACCATTAATCAGGGAATGATTAAAATAGAGCAGATTAAAGATGAGGTTGAGGTATTAAAAGAGTGGAAGAATAAAGTTGATGAAGTCAGTTCACCTACCCAGTTAAAGGAATTACAAAAAGAAGTAAACGATTTAAAGACATTTAAAACTATGTCTACTACTGTGTGGGTAGTAGTACAAATCATTTTTGGTATTGTTGCAACCGCATTTGGACTTTATTTAAAGTCTAGTTGAGGTTTAGTAACTAAGTTTACTTTAATATTAACACTATTTTCTTTACCCCACTCCTCAAACGCAATAGCGTGAGGTTCTCTATCTTCATACATCTCTATTATCTCAGTGTTAGGGAATCTATTTAATAGACTCACAATAGTATTTAACTTACTAGTTAATGTATCCCCATCATCTTTATAATGGTACTCATCAAAAACAATATCATTACTGTGTAATATATCTTCTACTTGATCTTTTTGATTAGGTAGTCTACCAGTTAACATAACCATATAAGTGGTTGGTACATCATTCTCTATTACATAATCACTTATAGTAGATTTAATTGGTTGGATATCGAATACCTCAGTATCTAAAGATTCTCTTTTACTCCACCATCCTCTATGTGGGTATGGTGATCCAGTTTTTTCTTCCCATTCTCTTTTACCTTCTTCTGCGTGTGGTGTATCCATCAACGTACCATCAAAGTCAAATATTGCAATCTTGTTAATATCTAAAGGGTCTCCTACTGTTTCCATAATTAATCTGAATTTACTTACTGTTACACATTCGTTTAAATCTAATACACTACCTTGTACCCAAGGAGTGAAATCTTCTAACGAAGTTTTGTGTTTTTCTCCGTTATATGTAAAAGTAATCATTTTTTCATCAAAATCCAAATCTTTAACTAAAAATTGTAATTTTCCATCACCACTAGTCCATTTTTTCATCCAACTATGATATGTAAACCCACTTTTTTTAAGGAAGTTTTCAAAATCCTTTTTTAATATTATTTTTTCTGCGTAATTTTCATCATTCTCTAATTTATCTAATTTTCGTTCTAGTTCTGTGTTTAATTGTTCTTTAACGTATGATGCACCCTGATCATCAATATAATCACTACCCCAATATGCATCATCCAAATCACAATTACCACAAGGGTTTAGTTCTTCCTCTAAATCTTGTAAATCACTGAAGGTGAATAAACCATTTTCTTTAATTTTCTCTAATAAATCTTCATATGGTATTTTTATGGTGTACGGACCATAAGAAAATTGACTCTTGTATGGTTTGTAAGTAATTGCATCTTCATAAAATTCTGTTACTTGTTCTGACCTATATCTACCGGTTTCCCCATTTAATGCCCATACATATTCATTTACTACATCGTCTCTATCATCATTAGTAAGAAACTCAGTTAAGTAAGTGTATAACCCACCATCGTTGTCCATACCACCATACTGAGGATCATCAATGTGAACACCTACTATATCACCTATCTTTTTTACTATATCTAATGTTTTATCATTATACATTACATAGTTGAATTCTTCATTATCGTAATCTTCATTACTTCCACCATCGTCACCAATTCTCCACGACTGATCTCCTACACCAGATATAAACTGTTCAAAGTCTCCGCTATCACCTGCAATTTCTAATCCATCACTTTCAAAATTAATACAAGGTGTTTTTACATATCCGTTAGGATTACAATAGTGAAAATCGTCACCTAATAAAGTCTTAACTAATTTATTGTGTTCATCACTAGGGTAATAAACTTCTAATACTTCATCTTCATCCCCATCTTTTTCTTTTAATCTTTCTACAAATTTATATAATGTATCTCCTCTATTAACATTTTCAATAGTTTCCCACGGAATTCTAAATTTATCATTTCCAATATCAACATAAGATTTGGTATCTTTATTTAAAAACCATAAAGCAAAAACTTGTTGAGCTTCTTCGTTGGTATAACCTAAAGTATTTTTTATCCAATTTATTACAGATTGTTTAGTAGGATAAGTACCAGAAAACTCTTTATTGACGAAATCTATTATTTTTATTTCGTATGGGGTAAATTTGCTCATATAATTAAATTTATAACTATAAATATTAAAAATAAAGTAATAAATTTGGATAATTAAAAAAAATATTATACTTTTGGGGTATGAATATTTTTATATTAGACGAAGATCCGAAAAAATGTGCTGAGTATCACAACGATAAGCACGTAGTTAAAATGATATTAGAGAGCGCACAACTTCTATGTGGTGTTCATCATATGGTAGACTCAGGTTTAGATGTACCATATGGTTTGTCTCATAAGAACCATCCTTGTTCCATATGGGCAAGAGAGTGTATAGAAAATTATGTATGGTTATGTGATTTAGGAATTGAGTTATGTAAAGAATATACCTATCGTTATGAAAAGAGACACAAATCACAAGATATAATTGAGTGGTGTATGATTAACCATCCACCGATTAAAGAAATAGGTGAACTAACACCATTTAGACTTGCAATGCCAGATGAATGTAAAATTGGTAATGCGGTGGAGTCATACAGAGAGTACTATATTAAAGAGAAAAAACATTTTTCTAAGTGGAAAAAAAGAAATATTCCACATTTTATGGAAGAATGTTTGGCAGTTTAAAATATTTGCCGTATATTTGTAATAACAAAAAAATAAAAACTATGGAATATTTAAATTTAGAACAAATCGGAGCAAAGTGTCCATCCGCATTAACACAGACACAATCATCAAATCTTTCACACATCTACAAACACATTCCTACTACTAGGGTAATTGATATCTTAGAAGAAAAGAATTGGAGACCAACCGCAGCGTTGCAGACAGGTACTCGTACAGGATACGAAGATAGTGTACCATTTAAGAAACACATTTTACGTTTCAGAAATACAGAATTAGATAACCTTTCATCTGAGATTGGAGATACCCATCCAGAGATTGTATTAACTAACTCTCACAATGGTAGATCATCTTTTAAATTTCACGTTGGGTTATTCAGATTGGTTTGTAGTAACGGATTAGTAGTTGCAGACAAAACTTTTGATGAGTACACTATTCGTCACAAAGGATTTAAAAAATCCTCCATCTTAGATACTGTAGGACAGATTACTACCAACATCCCAAACGTGATTGGTAAAGTACAAGGTATGATGGGAGTGGAGTTGACACCAAAACAACGAAGAGATTTCGCACAACAAGCGGTAATCGAAAGATGGGGTAAAGACAGACACGTTAACTTAGACGAATTACTAACCATCAACAGAGCCGCAGACAAAGGAAATGATTTGTGGACAGTATTCAACAGAGTACAAGAGGGGATGATTAGAGGGGGTTTAAATACCTACGTTAAGAGAGACGGAAAAATTAAGTATAATAAAACCAGAGCAGTTAAGTCGATAGATGAAAATCTAAAGGTTAACAAAATGTTGTGGGGATTAACAGAGACTATGGTGTGATAGTAGTTTGATTTGTTTGTAAAAATAGGGGGAAGAAATTCTCCCTTTTTTTTGTTTATTAAATTATTTTTTGTATATTTGTTTAAATAAATTAATTATGGCACAAATATTTGAAGTAGGAGGATGTGTAAGAGACGAAATCATAGGGGTTCACACCAATGATATCGACTTCACATTTGTTTTAGAAAACACTGATCAAACAGTAGATGAAGGATGGGATGAAATGTTATCTCACTTAAAAACTGAGGGATTTAAAATATTCTTAGAAACTAAGGATTGTTTTACAGTAAGAGCTAAGTTCCCTAAAGGACATGTGAATGAAGGGTTGGTTGCAGACTTTGTAATGGCACGTAAGGAAGTTGGTTACATAGATGGTACGAGACAACCAATTTTAGAATTGGGTACGTTAGAGGACGATTTAACCAGAAGAGATTTTACTTTAAATGCTTTAGCGAAAGATTTAGATGGTAATATTATAGATTTGTTTGACGGTCAGACTCATTTATCACAGAAGGTTTTGATTACACCTTTAGAACCAATTAAAACTTTTATGGACGATCCACTTCGTATGATTAGAGCGTTGAGGTTTTCCATCACTAAAGGTTTTGATATACACCCTACTGTGTGGAACGCAATCTTCACACCGGGGTTAATTGAAAAGTTAAGTGAGGTAGTTTCACAAGAACGTATACAAGGTGAAGTGATGAAGATGATGAAACATGATACAGTTAAGACATTACGATTATTATCGGTTATAGATAAGAAAGATTCTAGTCTAATAGAAATTATGTTTAAAGATAAAATGTGGTTAATGCCAACCACTAAACACTAAAGAGTACACAACGGACAAGGCTATGGCGAGTGAGTTGTGACATAATAAGGGTAGGAGATTAAAAAGGTTTGTTACATTCAGATATTAAAGTGTGACAGAGGAAGTAGCGGAAGGGTACATAATAAAACCTGTAAATTCTAGAAAGTCAGGAGGCCAAAACCCTTTTTAATCGTTTGGACTAACGTTATGAACAACAACAAATCGGTGGGATGCGAGTGGTTGACCAGTACTCTTTTTTTTATTATTATTTTCTACATATTTATTTAATAGAAACCTTTTAATTTTATGAAGAATGTGCCAAGTAGATTTAATTTGAGCACTCGTTTAATACTAGTAATAATGGGGATAGTGTCAGTCATCCTGTTGCCTTTAGTGTTTGGGTGTGAGGGTAGTTATAGTCAGTACTATAAGAATATACCTATGCTATTTACCACTATATTCTCAACATTATCAGTAGGGTTATTTATTCATAGTAATGGTGAATGGAGATTACCTGCAATATTTCTAATATTATTATCAGTATGTGATATGTATAGATTTCCTATTATACACTATGGTGCTGCAATACTTTTCTTTTTATTATCTACTTACGCTATGTGGAATGATAAGAGGGTAAATGGTTTTGGTAAAATTTCTTTAGTGTTGTACTTTTTATTTTTTATTGATTTATTAATTTTTGAATTGGTACAAGTATTAATTATTTGTATTTTTCATTTAATTTATGTTATTAAAATGTTTAATATTAAATTAGAAAAACTTATAATTGAAGAGGTGATAGAAGAAGAAAAATAGATATTTATATTGTATGTTACCTAAAACATTTCACAAAGAAAATAAAAAAAATAGAGATGGTATGTTAAATAAATTAAATTTATATACTGTTACCTATGATTATATTTTAAACCCCTATTATGGTGAGTACATAAAAGAATTTTATGAAAAAACAGGAAACGTAGTGGATGTTTTAGGGGTAATAGAACTAACAGGATATAATGTATCGGAGGTTGAGTTTAATTTTCACCAACTAATGGAAATATATTATGTTAGTACTAAAAAAATAGAAAGTTATGAACTAATTTCTATCACTCATTAGTGAAACCATTTTGTAATCTATCTAATATTTTTTTAAGTTGGGATGCTTGTTCGTAGTTTTGTTCCTCTACCGCTTCTTCTTTTTGTTCCTCTAACAAATCTACAATGTTAGTTTCCCCTAATATCTGAATGAATTTATTTTTTGCGGATAACTTACCTTTAGGTGTACCATGAATAGTAATAACATAGAGTATAGTACCTAACAATTCAAATAGTAACGTAAATGAATTACCTTTAAAAAATAATTCTTCACCTTTTAGGTTAGCAACTGTCCTATAAATAGACATCTTTTCTTCAACTATCAAAGGTATGTTTTTTAATTCATTTAGTGGTATGAATTCTAAATTGTATAGTTGATGATCTTTACCAACACCATCAAAATCTATCCTTATATCTACAAAATCTTCTTCTAAAGCTACTTCAATATAATCAAAAATCTTATATGCTTTAATATATTGTATCCCTTTATCTGGGTTAATGTCAACACCATCTTCATCCCACTCACTTAAAAAATCATCAATAGAAGACTTACCCATAGTTTCTTTATATACAATATTAAAAAAGTCTTTATCTTTTATGATATGATTAAAAAATGTTTTAAAAGTAATACCCTTTTCTAATTTTACTGGACAATCTAAATAATGTTTAATAGTTTCTACGTGAGTTTCTTCATTAGTTATCCTATCAACTAAGTATAGTTCACCACTTTTTTTAAAATATAATGTTTTCATCTTACATATAAATAGGCATTATTTGAGATAAAGTATTTATCTTATAACACCTACCATCTACAGTTGCAGATATATCCCAACCAAAAAATTCATTAGGACCTATTTTTTCTAATATTCCCTCCACATCTTTGTACTCCTCAACCACTACACCGTTGATATTCTCCATACAGAATACATTTTTTAGTATGACGGGTTTGCCAACTAGTTTTTCTTTCCTCATTTTAAATTAGTGTTAATGAAATAGTTTTTCGTCTTTAACTACGTCTTGTTCGGTAACAATGTAATATTGGACGTTTCTTTCTTTGTCTTTATTAGTAGAAATTAACCCTTCCCATTGGTCGGAATTTTTATTATTTACTAAATAAAACTTTTTAAAATCTTCCCCATATTTTTGGGATAATTCTTCTTTTAATTCAAAAATTAATTTATCTATTTTATTACTCATTTTGATAATGTAATCTATTCTATAAGTATATGTAATTTACTAAAAATATTACTATAATATTAATTTTTTTTTATTTTGTCAACTATTGAATTTATAAATTTTTATTATTAATATTATACAATGAATGATGCAATAAAAAAAGCAATTAAGAAGTACTTAGATAAAAGAGGTAAGTATACCGAAGAAAATGAAAAGTTATTTTATTCTGAGTTATTAAATGATGTAAATCAAATAAAAACACTTAGAAAAGATTTAGATAATTCTATTATTGAATTAAAAAGTGAAGTAATTAAAAGTAATATTATATTGTTATTAGAAAATGTTTTTAGGGAAAACAATGAAAAGGTGGTGGAGATATTAAATAACACACATGACCCTAAAATTTTCTACGGTGTTACAGACGCATTAAATAAACTATTGATTAACTTCAACCAGTACCAAAGTAATTATTCATTCAATGCAAGTGAAATTAAAGAATTAAAAGAATCATTTGTCTTAACTGATGATAAATTAAAAGAATTAATTACGGAGATAAATTTGGATATTAAATAATTTTTTTGTACTTTTATGTTATGTTAACTGACAATCATATTAAACATTTCATAGAAAAAGGTAAAAAGTATTTTGAAAAATTTATTTCATACACTAATAATTCTTTAGGTATACCATCAGTAATCAAAGTAAAAAAAACTATTGATACAAAATGGGTTTTAGATTCTGAAACTTCTCCTTATGTTAGTTACTGTATAACTCAATCAGTTGAGAGACATTACTGTTCATTAACTATTTCTAAATTAATTGAGGTAAATATGTGTCTTCCGAAAGAAGAATGTAAACAAATCGCAGAATATATCGTTGACAAAAAATATGAACAATATATAGATTTCGTAATGTCAACATAAATTTAATATATTTATGTTTAAACCGAACTATGAAAACATATATTTGTGTCGTTACACTCTTTAATATTTTAGGGTTTATTGTATATTTTATATATAAACTAATAAAAACTAAAAGAAAAAAAGAATTAAATTATTTTAAGAGAGAGGATGAAAAATTATTAAAAGATTTACAAACTCTACGAACTCAGTTACTAAATGAAACTGATCCAGTGAAAAGGAATGAAATAACAAGAAAAATAGAATTGATAAGTAGTATTTATAATTAATGAGTGTACCCATTATCTACATAGAAAACGAAGAAGAAGAAGAAAAATATTTATCCGAATATAAATTTTCTATTCACAATAAAATTTTAGAAAGTGTTGAAGAAGCTTTTGAAAATGATATTGAAAGTGTTGAATTATTTCAGGTAATTAATAATTTTAGAGGATTCACTTTTGTTGTTATGGTAGAAAAAGGTAGTTGGTCGGATAGTTTAACTAAATGTCTTAATTTTTATAAAGAATCGGAAGAGTACGAATTATGTGGTAGAACCCAAAAATTGATCGATAAGATAAATGCAGAATAAATTAGATTTGCATGGGGTTAAACATGTAGATGTACCCAAAGAAGTAGACTCTTTTGTTGGTAATCACCTGCAGAAAGGAACAAAAGAGGTAAGTATTATTATCGGACATAGTGATAAAATGAAACATATTGTGGACAAAACATTAGAAGATTATGGTATGAAGAGTGAATATCATTTTCTAACACCAACAGTAATATTAATAAGTTTGGTGTAGGGGTAGCTGACAAAACTTTTACAAAACTACTTAGTTGTCGTTAGATTTTTATTCTATTTATATATATGTGGGTAGAATTAAATATTGGTTTATTATGTGGGATTCTTATTCCCCCTTTAATATATGTATTAATTTTATATTTAACATCACCCTATAAAACTTTATCCTTAAAGAAATCTTTATTTTATTTTATAGGTGGTATCCTTTCAGTCAATTTCGTACAAATGTATTATGCATTTATAGATATACATTCGTTATCCCCTTTCTACGAACAGTTTTTTGGTGTTGGACCAAGAGAAGAAATATGTAAATTTTTGGCGTTTTTAGGTGTATTTACAGTTCTAAAAAAAGAAAATACTCATCCGGTTGCTATTATGTACTATATGGGGATAGTGGGGTTAGGTTTTGCAATGTTTGAAAATTTACACTACGTAATGAGGTACGGATCAGATATTTTATATTCGAGGACATTTACATCTACTTTAGGTCATTTAATTTTTTCTATGTGTTTAGGTTATTGGTTAGCCTTATCTAAAATTGATCAAGGTCAATATGGTAACAGAAGTATTTTTGGTTTTTATATGTATAGATTTAAGAAATTAAGAAGTATTACCTATACAATAATAGGTTTAATATGTGCTAGTACATATCATGGGTTATGGAATTTTAATTTTTATAATTGGGGTCCGACAACAATACCCTTTATGATATTAATGTTAATAGTTGGAATGACTACCAGTAAGTTTGCCGCAACCGACTTATATAATCATCACAGAAAAAGTTTAAGAAAATGAAAAAAATAAAATGGTGTGGGTATGAGTGGTTAACTCAAGAAAGATGGGGTGAAATCCATCCTGTAAAACCAAAAGCTTGGTATGATTCTGAGGCGGTAGAAATAAGAGGAGAGCAATTAATATTAAAAACACACAAAAACCCTAAATACTTTCCACATTTAGATATAAAGTCAAAAATCGGTGTTGGTTTGGTTTCATGTACAACCCCATTTAAATATGGTAAATTTGAAATAGAGGCAAAATTACCAGAGGGACCATATCTTTGGCCCGCATTCTGGACATGGGCATTTGAAAGTTGGCCACCAGAAATAGATATTTTTGAAGCTTACTCAAATAAAAAAGGAAGTTATTTTAATTGGGGAAAACCACACGAACTTATTATTGGTAAATTTTGGAATTGTGCTACCAACTTCCATTTAGGTGAGTTACCCAACAATTATGATTTAGGTGCTCAAGATCATTATTGGACTTGGAAGAACCCTAAAAATAATTTTAATCACTATATGATGGATTGGAGACCTGACAGAATAGATATATTTTTTAACAATAAAATGGTTAGGTCAGTTAGAGATAAAGAAACACTTAATATTATTAATAGTACAACACAAAATGTCATTATAAATAATATGGTACAATCTAAACATAATGAAGAAAATCCTACATATTCAGAATTTATTGTAAATTATTTTAAATATACACCACTACAATAGTTTACTTTTAGGTAAAATTCAATAATTTTATTTTATGGACGAGTTAGAAATGTTAAAACATATGCAAGATGCTATGGAAAATTCTTTTAATGTTATAGTAGGTAACACCACAATTGAAGAGTTAATAATTAATTATGGGTTAGAAGAATTAGTTTTTGCACATAATGTAGAAACTGGTTTTACTTCTGAAGACATAAAGAATATTCGCAATTATTTTATAGATAAAGAAGATTATGAAAAATGTGCTGAGTTAACTAAAATGATTTAAAAAAATTAACATAAATTTAACCAACCAAAAACCCAAAAACTTATATTTAAATAAAGTAATAAATAGACTTAGTTTATTTTAAAAATTATTAAATGATTAGTAGTAGTATTATGTTAAATGAAATTATAACAATAACGATGACGTTATTTGCGGTAATAGATATATTTGGTTCTATTCCGATAGTATTAGATTTAAGGGAAAAGTTTGGTAAGATTGAAAGTCTGAAAGCAACCCTTATATCTTTTTTTATTATGGTGTTATTCTTATTTACTGGTGAGAGAGCATTATCTTTTTTAGGTATTGATGTAGCCTCCTTCTCTATTGCTGGTGGACTTATCTTATTCTTTATGGGTTTAGAGTTGGTTTTGGGTTTAACTTTCTTTAAAACTGAACCTGATACAGAAGGATCGTCTATAGTTCCTTTAGCGTTCCCTTTAATTGCTGGTCCTGGATCATTAACCACTATTATATCTTTTAATTCTCTATATCCATTTTATACTATTTTAATTGGTATTATTTTAAATTTAATTGTAGTATATATAACCTTAAAATTCAGTGATAGATTATCCAAAGTATTAGGGAAGAACGGTATGATGGTATTACGTAAGGTATTTGGTATTATATGTTTAGCAATTGCAATTAAAATGATTAAGTTTAACTTGTTCTTATAAATAATTTGACTTAATCGTTTTTTATTTTTATTTTTGTAACGATGAAAATGGATGTACCATACGATATTTTAAAAATTATTGCGCATCGAATTATAAATGGTGATGTGTTAGATAGTAAAGATTATGAAATATATATTAAATATAAAAAATTTATAAGTATAATTATAGAAAAATTTAAAAATGAAAACCATAGGTAAACACACACTAACAGAATTACTACCACATCTTGAGACAATTGCATTTGAGAGTGGGTTGAAGATTAATAAAGTAAAAGATTTCAGATTGATTAAAAAAATTTTAATACATAGGTTTTATAATATACCTATTTTAGATGAACGATAAAAAAAACAAATATGAAAAAGTACACAACTATTGAAGTGATTGAAATATTAGAATCTTTACGTCAAGATGCTAGCGGAGTATTTCAGAGTAAGGCAGAAGTAATTCATAATATGGGTTACAATAAAAAGTTAGATCACTTAATAAAACAACTAAACGAAAAGGATACGGCAGTTAAAAATTAACCAAACTTTATAAGAAACTTTCTAATTTATCTATGTGTTGTTTTACCATTGGTAAATCAGAACTTCCTGAAAAATCGTCATTGTTCTTCTTCATTTCGATTATCATCTTATGAATACCAACTAAGTGATTCCTTACCATATGACTCATAGAAGGGTAATTGGTTATTTGTGGGGAAACTTTGTAAAGCTCTTTTGGTAAGTCCACCAGATCTTTTATAGTTTCAACCCACTCCATCCCATAATTGTGGGCATCAATTTCCATGTCCCAATATATTTTATAAAATTCTTCGAAATCTTCTATGTCACCAGATAAGGGATCTTGTAAATCCATTTTACCCATTTGTATCTCATGCCTTATTTCATGAAACAATACATAAACTAAATCACCTAAACTTCTATATGAAGTGGGTGAGCATATAATTATATCATCTTTTGTTCTTACACCCCTAAATGGGACTGTACAATTATTTAAAACTTTAACGTTGAAACCTTCGTTAGTTATGAAGTCTTTTATGAATTTAAAAATGACTTCAATTCTATTAGAATATTCCGGTGAGTCATTAACTAAACCTTTAAAATGATTAATCACTGTTTCATAGTTAGAATTATTATTAAGACTTTGATTTTCTAATAATATTAACTGACTTTTAAAGTTTTCGTCAACAGGATAAGTTTTATTCAAATCTATAATTAACACATTGGGATTGATTCCCATAGCTTTAGCGGTACATAGTCTGGTGTTACCAGCAACCAATCTATACTTATCATCATACCTAACTACAATAGGTGGGTTGTAAGTACCTTTCTTTAATTTCTTAATAAGTTTTAAGGGATTACTTTTATTATACTTCTGAGCCAATCTAAACACACTATCAAAATCCCCTTCTTCTATCTCATTTGATTCAGTATTTTCCAAAACGTCCCATATCTCAGAGGAGAGGGGCTGGGGTGAGGAGTTAACAATTCCGCGAGTCAATTCTGATACTGAGGTGTTAAAGTTATGGAGTCTACTTAGATCCTGTACCGCTCTTTGTATTTCATCCTCCTCCTTTTTAGCGTCCTTTTTAGATTCACTTATATTATATTTTTTAGAATATTCTTCCTTTTGTTTTCGTCTTTTTTCTATAAAAGGGATTTGTAACAACTTTACTTTTTCTTTTAACTTTTTATAATACTCAGAATCGAAATACTCTAATTGCCCTCTAGTAGAAAAGGCATAAGCCTCAATTAATTCATTGGTAAAGTATTTAATAAAGGGTGGTTTTTTTAAATGTTCGTCTGTTAACCAAGATATATTAAGTTTATACCTTTTATCGTTAGGGAATTGTGGAGTGATAAAATTACCAAACCATGGACTACCTGTTTTCCACGGATCATAATCTTCTACATATAAGTTCATTTCAGTTTTGTCAACCATTCTTTTAACCACCTTATCTATATAGTTTCTAAAACCTTCGTTGGGTATAGTTTCATCATAATTATTAAAGGAATGGTTTCTAAATGATTCGTTTATTGATTCCTTAACACTACTTCTAAGTTTAGTATCTTTATTAAGGTTTATAACATTAACCTTATAGTGTAAATGTATCTTACCTTCACCACCGTGAAGTTTCCATTCCTTTTCTAATGTTCTCTCTATTTCATTTTGTAAAGGGTGTTGTGCAATGGCGGTAGGTTGTCCGTCATCTTCATCTATGTAAACAGTTAATGTTATTTCACCCAAAACATCATAAGTCCATGTTACATTTATAACTTCCTCCCATCTCTGTTCTACAAACTTTGCCATTTTTTCTACAAACTTTACATTAGTGTTTGTTCGGTTAAGCATTTTATCAAAAAGTTTCCTACCGTACTTTTTGACAATGTTTTCTTCATTAATTGCAAAAGGATTTTCATTTGGTTCATCGTCTATGGTGTTTTCTTTTATGAACTTACTTATTTTTGTATACATCTCTTTTAGATATAAATTATAAACATAATATGTTTCTCCTTTAGATAAACCGTATATATCTTGTACAAAATTTTCTACTGATAACTTAAATATTTGTTGGTGTCTACCCTCACCTTTAAAATATTCGGATGGTGTTGTTGGTGCGTTATTATATGGTACTGCAACTCTTACGTCTTTCCACCCATCATCTCTATGAAAGATAAGTTTAGTTGGTTTCCATAACAGTTTAGATTCACCCACTAAACTATCTACTATAGTATGTATAAATTTTCTTTTTTTAGATACTTGATGTTGAAACTTCTCATCAGTAGATTCATTAACACTATGTTTTATAATATTAACGTAGTCACTATATTTTTTAGTGATATACTTTTTTTCTTCCTCAGTTAGTTTAATTTTATTAATTTTTTCTGTGGATTCTGTGATCATACTTTCGACATTATCATTACCTTTGGTATGATTCATCAGTGACTTTAATATTTTATTTATAAAAGTGGTATTCATTATTTAATAAATATTCGTTATTATTGTTAATGATAATATTTATATAATAATACAATTTAATTATAAGTAAATATGGGAAAACCTAAACATCCAAAAGTATATAGTAAAAACCAAATCAACAAAATCAAAGAGTGTGGTAAGATAGTTGCAGAAGTATTAACAGTTTGTGCAATAAAAACTACCGAAGGTATGAGTACTTATGATGTCGATATGTTGGTAAAGAATTTTTTAAAACATCATAAAGCTACATCTGCTAGTTTTGGGTATAAGGGTTTTCCGGGATACTCTTGTATTTCTGTCGATGAGGTAATACTACACGGTATACCTAGTAAAGATAAAATTTTAGAAGAAGGTATGATTGTGGGGATAGATTGTCCTGTTAAATATAAAGGTATGATTGCAGATAGTGCAATTAATATTAAGATAGGTGAGGTAGATGAATCTAAAAGTAAATTAAATGAGGTTGCAGAAAAATGTTTATACTCTACTTTAGATATGATCGGACCAGGTGTTACAATCGGTGAGATATGTAAGTATCAGGAAGAATACGCTAAAGAACATGGTTATAAAGTAATTAAAGACTTTAGAGGTCATGGTGTGGGTAAAAATTTACATGAACCACCATATATACCATATTATTATGATGAAAACAACCCATACAATGATTATAAATTAAAGGTTGGTAACGTTATTGCAATAGAACCTACTTTAGTCACAAACGATTTAACAGTAAAACTTCCTGATGAATGGGGTGTTGTAACTAGTGATATGAGTTTCGGAACTTCGTGGGAACACACAGTAGTAATAACTGATAATGGAAAAGAAATTGTAACTAAAACAGATATTATTTGATTTATTGAAATATTTTTTTTATCTTTACATAAAAGAAATAAAAAAATGGTTAAATCAAGAACATTAGAAGAATTAAGACAGACGAAAGATTCTGTTTATTCACACCCTAACACACATAAAGATTTTGAATTCGTAACGCATAGGTTTACTGATAGTAAGTTAGTAGATTATATGGTTAAATGTTTTGAGAGTATCTCACCTTCTTGGGATACCGGTGTTTTATTAGATAAAGTAGAAGATTTCGTAAAAAATAATAAATAGAGATGAGTGAAAACAGTTCAAATGGCATAGGGATGTCAGGATTAATATTTTTAATCTTTTTAGTGATGAAATTGGGAGGAATCGGACAAGTGGCAAATTGGTCTTGGTGGTGGGTAACTTCACCTTTATGGATCGGTGCTGCATTAATAATTTTAATAATAATCGTAGCCACCACAATAATACCAAAGAGTTGGTGGAGAAAATAGAATGTAATTATGCCTAAGATACAGAAATTTGAAACTATAACTGATTGGCGTTGGTTGGAGTGTGAAATCACAGAAGAACAAGCGAAAGAATATCGCGATTACGAAGAAGGTAAGGTAGACGAACCAGATTGGTTATGGGAGTTAGACTTTGATTTAATAAGAGATAAACCCGCATCAGATGATGTTGAATATACACTAATAGAAGATGTATAAATTTCTATTAATATTTTTATTGTGTTCATGTAGTATTGTAGAGGATTATGTATACGTTGGTGAGGAAACTTTATCTGGAACTATTGAATATGAGTTTCATTTACACGATCATTTCAAAAACGAAGACAGTACATATGAATGTTTTTATTATCATGATACTGTAAAAGAAGTTTTTGAAATAAAAGTAGATAATATAAAAAGAATAAAAAGATTAGTGTGGGAAAAAAAATAGTACAAAAAATTAGAGAGTGGATAAAAAGACATATTGCAGATGTTGTTCCACCTCATTTAGATGATTTGTTTGATAATAAAAAATAAAATATAAATTATGGAAGGAGTTTCAATAACAATAGTAATATTCGTAGTAATTACATTAATTACGGCACACAATTTTTATCGTTGGAAGAAAAAAAATTAATAAAAAAATACAAAATATAAAAAAATGAATAATTTAGAAAAATATTACCCAATACTATTAGCATTTATAAGTTTTTTATTTTCTGTAACTTTATGGTTTACAGGATATAAAGACGAAGGTATGTTTGTAGGTATATGGGTCCCTTCTATATTAGGGTTAGGTTGTTTTGTTAACACATTAAAAAAATAAGATATGGATATTTTAATATTTAGTATCGGGATAGTAATTTTTGTTACTTATATGTTCTTTTTACTTAGGATGGTTAATAGGGCACATAAACAACAGGAGGAAGAATTGGGTCCGAACAGAGAGTTTGTAAAAAAATATAATGTTAAAAAAATAGAAGACGAAGAATGGGATTCTTAATATTCATAGTAGGTTTTATAATATTTGCAACATATGTTTTTTTCTTTATGTTTAGTACTAAAAAAGAAATAGAGGACATACCTACATTAAAAGATGATATAATTGATTATGATGGACACGGAAACTGGGGTAGATTCCCCCCAATCAAAAAAGGAAAAAAAAGAAAAATTAAAATATAGTTTTAGTACTATTGAGAGGTATCCTGCAGATGATTACTGTCATTACAGTGATTTACCGTCACCATCTGCATATATAGAAGAAAAAGATGAAGAGACTGATAGCTAAAATATTGTTATGGTGGTCATATAAAAAACCAAAGAAAAAAAGAAAAAACTCCGTTTGGGAGTTATAAAAATTCATAAATGAAAACACTTAAAGAAATTTTAAGAACAATCCTATTTTGTATCATTGCCTTCGGTGTTAGTGCACTTTTACATTATTTAGTAAAATAAATTTGTTTTATTAAAAAACTTTTATTATATTTGTTATGAATGAAACTTTAATATAAAGTCTTACACATATTAAAGTCCAAAAAAAAATTAAAATGAGGGAGAAGGTGAAGTACAGAATGTATGGGTTAGTACCATACAATATTAGTCCAATACAACAAGGAATCCAATTCGGACATGCAGTAGTAGAATATGGTTTAAAACATGGAAGAACACATGTAATTAATGATAAAGTTTGTACTTATACTCGATGGGCAAGAAATGATAAGACATTCATTATCCTGAATGGTGGAACAACTAGTACCAATACTGAATCTTTAGGTACATTGAATTACGCAGAATCTGAATTGTATTCAATGGGTGTTAAATTGGCAACATTCCATGAACCAGATTTAGGAGATCAACTTACTGCAGTGGTATTCTTAGTAGATGAACGGGTTTGGGACAAATTAACATATCCTGAATATGATGAATTATTACATGGTCCGATTGGTGAAATTAAATACAATATTGATTTATTCGGATCTGATAGTAATGATATTATTAAGATGAGAGAATTCCTTTCTAATTATAGATTGGCATAGATAAGGTTAATTCACCTACCTGTTTAAATGGTGAGTAAAATAGAAATTAATATGAAAAAAGAAACATTATTCAAAATTTTGGGGTACGTCTCCATAGGGTTGGTACTCTTATTTACACTTAAGTTTATTAAGATGTTACCGGCATTTTTAAAAGTATTGGCTCTGGCGACCAATGTAGTAACAATTTATTTCGCCTATAATAATTTAATTAATAATAAAAAAACAAAAAAAGATGAAAATTAGTAGTATTTTTAAAACAGTAGGATTGAGTATTCTTGGTATCACACTATTAGGTGTAATATTCTCAGCGTGGGTTGATGTAGATCCAGGACAAGAAGGGTTTTCTTACCGACCTTATAACGGTGGAGTAGATATGAAAGCGAGTTATACGGAAGGAACGTATTTTATCGCTCCGTGGAATGATGTAATCACATATAACATTCTACAACAGTCCAAATCATATGAGTCCACAGTAATGGATGTCAATGGAACGGATATTTCCGTAGAGGTAGCGGTTAACTTCTCAGTTAAGAAGGGACATGCAGCAAAACTACACCTTAAACACGGTAAAGGATATATCCAATTTATAGATGATAAGGTAAAAGGTGCAATTAAAGATGTTGTGGGTAGATACACATATCAAGAAGTATATTCTACAAAGAGAGAAGCCTTAGAAGGTGAGGTGGAAGAAATATTAATTGATGACTTTAAGGGTAACTACATTGTATTTCATTATGTAGAGATTGCAGATGTAAACTTACCTAAAAACATCGCGACTGAGATTACTAATAAGGAGACTCAGAAGCAGAAAAACCTTACCGCACAACAGAAACAACAGGAACAGGTTTATCTGGCAGCCGCTAAGATGGAAACTGCGAAAGGTGACAGTGCAAAGGTAGTAATTAGAGCCAATGCAGAAGCACAATCTATTAAGATTAAGCAAAAACAACTTCGTCAGTCTCCACAGTACATTGAATACTTAAAAGCTAAACAGTGGAATGGACAAATGCCGAAAGTAGTTGGATCAAGTGGTGGTTTAATCATCGATTTAAAATAAGAGATATGTTAGAATTATTTTTATATTTATATTCCATAAGAGTTATATGTTGTATGTTAATAATCCTCATATTTGAAAAATGGGATCTAAAAGAAACCTTTAGAATAACTACCCCTAAACAGGCAGTAATGTTCATATTACTACCATTCTATATACCATATTTCTTTTGGAAGGTGATAGAGAATAAATTTAAACAAGAAGAGGTCTAAGACCTCTTTTTAAAACCAAAAAGATGAAAAAATATATTGTAATTGAAAGAAACAGAAAGTGGGACTCATTTGATTTCATTAATGATGACACTAAAAACTTAGGTGATATATGGCACACACATTGTCCATATAAACTATCAGATAACAAAAAGGATGGGTTGAAACCTATGTTGTTTGAAAGTAGACAAGATGCGGTTAAATATAAAAATACACAACAGTCTATGGCTAACGAAGATTGGGTGGAGAATAGACATATACACAAAATGTATGGTGACTCCAAACCAAAGTGGAAAGTAGAAGAGTATAGTGGTAATTTATTTAAATAAACCAAAACAAAGATGAGTAAGAAAGATTTTAGATTAGTAAGACCAGTTAAGGATGTCTATAGTACAAGAGAAGTTGGATATGAAGACACATTTGATTATCCTAACTTATATGATGAGAAAACTGGTGAGGTAGGAATATGCGGTGGGCATGGTATATATGCATGGGCGAAAAGAGAAGATTACGAAATCATAAACCAAAAAGAAGATGAGTAAAGAAATAGACAGTGGACTAAGATTTTACCTTAAGTGGTCATATAATGAACCCAAACATCCAACTAAAACAATAACTAAATTTACTTGGGAAACAGGTATAGAAATGACTATATCAGGACCCAAATTAAAGTTTGATGAAAATACAACTTTGAACCAATGGAGAGAATCAGAAATAACTAAATGGGAAAACTTAATGGAGAACTTTAAGAAAGATAAAAAAGTAATTTCGTTTGATTCTGAAATAAAACCAAATGAGGATAAAATTAAAGAGATTGAATTAGATAAAGAGTTTATTAAATGGGTAGATTAAACCAAAACAAAGATGAGTAAGAAACCAAGATATAGGATAAAGGAATATAACTTTCCTTATAACAGAACACATTGGGCTATACAAAGACGGTCAATATTTGGTTTTTGGTATAACCCAAATAATATAGACATTATGAGAGACGGTTGGTATAATTCGTTATTGGAAGCTGATAGAGACTTAGAAGCCATGTTGCATAAGACAACCAGCAGGGTTGTTAAAGAAGTTTACACTAAATAAAACAAAGATGAGTAAAATAATAGGTATAATAGGATTAATATTTTCTGGGATAGCAATATTCTCTCTTTCAATGGCAGGGTATTATATTATTAAAAATTTAATAAAACTCTACAAAGATGAGTAAAGAAGATTGTATAAATTATTGGAAAGATATGTTGGGTATAAAAGAGTGGGATATAACAACAAAGGAGATTAATCCTAAATCTGTGACATATGATAGTGATTGTCCCGCAGAAGATAGATATTTTGTAGGAATAGAAACAGATTACCAAAATAAAAAAGGTACGATATATCACGATAGGGATATTACAGATAGAGATGTTATTCATGAACTATTACATGTGAGATATCCTAACGCATCAGAATCATGGGTTAATGTGATGGAAGAAAATTTACATACGATTTTATGATATTATCAAAAAAGTTATTAAAATTAATAAAAACAAAATAATATGGATAAATTTTTAAGATATATAACATTATATATGTGGTTATTTATGGGTATGTTTTCTATAGTAATGTTAATCTATAGTGCTAATACACTAGATTGGTTTTGGTTTGTATTATGGTTAATACCCTCACAGATTATAATGTCACCCGCAGTAAAGTATTGGAGAAAAAAAATAAAATAAATGAATATAGAACACGATTATTTAAGATTATTAAAAGACGTTTTAGACAACGGAAAAGAAAAAGAGGATAGAACAGGAACAGGTACTATCTCTGTATTTGGTAGACAAATCAGACACAAAATGAATCAGGGGTATCCTTTACTAACAACAAAGAAAATGTATTGGAAAGGAATTGTATTAGAATTGATATGGTTCTTACGTGGAGATACAAACATCAAATACCTTGTTGATAATGATTGTCATATTTGGGATGGTGATTGTTATAAGAAATATTGTGAATCTCATACTATACCACCATCTAATCCAGGCGGACCGTTAGTGAGTGATAATCTTATATCAGTTAAACCTATTGAACATTCAAAAGAAGAATTCATCAACAAAATAAAAACTGATGATGAGTTCGCTAAGAAGTGGGGTGATTTAGGTCCTGTGTATGGTAAACAATGGAGAGATTGGAGTGGTGATAAGTTTGTAGGTGATAACTTTCCTAACTTTAAGAATGGTATTGACCAAATCCAAAACTCAATCAATCTACTAAAAACAGACCCAGATTCAAGAAGAAATATTGTTTCAGCTTGGAGTGTAGCAGAGTTAGACCAAATGACACTTCCACCTTGTCATAACTTCTTTCAGGTTTATACAAGAGAATTAACTTTAGAAGAAAGAAGAGAAGAATTCTGCCATAGGCTAGGTAAAGATATAAGTTATTCAAAAAACTTAGAACATGACTTTTTAGATAAAGATGATGTACCTAGAAGAAAAATATCATTAATGTGGAATCAAAGAAGCGTAGATACATTTTTAGGCCTTCCATTCAATATAGCATCTTATGGTCTATTACTTGAAATTATTGCTAAAGGGGTTAATATGGTTCCTGATGAATTGATTGGTAATTTAGGAGATGTACATTTATATAAGAATCATTTAGAGCAGGCAAGGGAACAAATTACTAGAGCTCCTTTTGAATTATCTAGGTTAGTTATTAATGATGAGTTCTGGAATCCAAACACTTCATTTTTAGATCAAATAGAACATATACAATCAGACGACTTTTATGTAAAAAATTATAAATCACACCCACCTATTAAAGCACTTCTAAGTAATTAGGCATTTTTGAATGCAGTCTCTACCATATCTGTAAATTTAGAATTGAATATCCAATCATACAGTGTTTTATATTCTCTAGAGTTTCGAGGAAAACTATTCATAGCACCCACGGGTCACCTCGCGCCTCGCGTTCGAAAAATCCAAATCACCCTCAGATATATAATTAAGATGAAACACATACTTAAGTATAGTCTTTATAAGTTAAACGAAGGAACTAAATATCACGGTAAAACAATCAGTGAATATTTGACTGATTTTCAAGAGAAATACCAAGATAGAACCCTTGTGTTCTTTGATACTGAGACTACTGGTTTTCACAGAAGAGCCGACCAATTAACTGAGGTAGCAGGAATAGCAACTGACATAAATTTCAATGAAATTGGATCCTTTAGAAGAAAGATAAAGTTACACCCTGGTATATTGAATAGAAGACCTAGAGCAAAGCAGGTTTTATCATGGACTAGATATGGAGAACGTGGTATGAAATATGAAGAGGAGCAAGAGGTTCTTCAAGCCTTTGTAGAATGGATAGATTCATTTGAAAATCCAGTGATGGTTGCACAAAACGCAAACTTTGACATGAGATTCATAGCTAGATATGAAAAAGGAAAAATCAACAATCTAGAGGCAATAGACACCAAGGATATTCTTGAAATGTTTTTTCTACCTGCATTGACTGTAGCAGCCAATCAAGGGGACATGGAAGCAGAGACCATACTTTCTAATATTCCAATGTCAGGGAGTAAATCAGCAGTAAAAAGTTCATCAATGGGCAAAGTAACCCCAGCCCTTGGTATTAATGCAGATGAATGGCACCGGGCAGATGCCGATGTTAAAATGATGATTCAAATGCTTAAAACAGTAAATGATTGGTTAAGGGATCATCAGAACTTAGAAGTAAAACCAGAACAAGAAAGATTTATTTCTCGTAAGAGATACTTTAACAAAAAGCGTAGAATGAATCGAGGAAAATCAAAATACACTGACTAATAACACTAGATATACACCCGCTTTACAGAGATATAAAACCCGGTTAACTTCCACAGTATAATATTACATGAAAACAATAGAATGTCAGAAACACGGAAATCAACCAACCTATAAGCTAGGTCATTATACAAAGAATAAAGAGGGAATAAAAGTATTCTATCCTCAATTCAAATGCAAAGAGTGTCACAAAGAGTATATATCCACAAGCTATCATAATAATCCCGAACCCCAGAAAAAAGCTTCGAAGAAGTGGTATAATAAACAACAAACCCAATAATAGTTCTATAGGAATATACGTGTGACCTAGGGAGGGCTCTCAAAATTTTTTCGTGTTTTTCCCGAGAGGAGAAATGCAGTTTACCCCAGAGCAGGGACTTAAATAAAAGTGCGCGTGTACCCGGGAGCCTACTTGACCCGTGTGTGTGTTTCTAGCTGAGAAAAATTGAGTGTGACCCGTGACCCGGGGACGTTTTCACCACCAGGGGGATAGTCTTAAATTATTTTACTTGAAATTACCTATATAGCCTACTACTGCTCTCGAGGGCTATCCTCCTCTAGACGCCCGAGACGCCCCAGGGCCCCCTCGAGACGCCCCAGGGGCAGCTAGTCATGCTGGCACGTGCAGCCCCCTCGAGGGCCTATATATAGGCTGTTTTTACTGTTATATTAGGTACCTCAAGACGCCTTATAAATAGCTATCCGAGGGTATACTTTAAGGGCAGTATAGTCTAGATAGCCGCTCGAGTGGTATTGTGAATTTTAACCTTAGAACGGGTTTAACCTAGAAGGCAATATTGCCTTTATAGATTTTATAGCTACGGTGGTTAAATTCCGTATTCGGAAAAACATGTTTTTTTACAGATGGTGGGATAAACGAGATAGGTAAAGTTAAATGATTGATAATCAACTACTTATAAGATACAATATAATCCAATTAAATCCACATGTCGCCTTATTAATTATTTACGTCTTGGGTTTAAAATAAAAAAACCACAAGTTTATCTTTACTTGGGATAAGTAGAAGGTAATATAGTATATAAAACATTTTTTTAATTAAAGTAAAATGGTTATATTTACTAGTATAACAAAGTTAATTAAAAACAAGTAGTATGGCAAATTTAAGTAAAGAATGGACTAAGTTAGATCCAAATCCAGTAGGGGAACAGTTAGCGGAGGATATAGACATGTCAATTGTTAGAATCAGTGATTCAATGAGTTATATAGACTTTGCGTTCGCTGTCTCTAGAGTGATCGAAGATAGTTATGGAAGACATGATTATGACGGTTTCATGTTAGAGTTAAAGAACAACTTAGATAAAATCAGAAAAGAAATAGATTAAATATTTTAAATAACTTTGATTACTAAAACCCACTTAACGGTGGGTTTTTTAGGATTAACAAGCTGCACATAGTATAGGGGTATTTTTCTAACACGTGTCGCCTTATTAATTAATTACGTCCCGGATCCGGGGTTTAACTTAGAAGGTGGTATAAAAAGTGGAACCTTATTAATTATTTACGTCCCGGATCCGGGGTTTAAAAGTGGAACCTTGGTAATTAATCATGGGGATAACTAAAGGTTTAACTTTTTTTAAAGTTTGTTTTTAATTACAGATGGTGGGATAAACGAGATAGGTAAAGTTAAATGATTGATAATCAACTACTTGTAATAATATTATATTATAATTTTTTCCGAGTGTCGCCTTATTAATTAATCATGGGGATAACTAAAGGTTTAACTTTTTTTAAAGTTTGTTTTTAATTATTAAACTTGTTCCGCATTTTTCTAAGGGGTAACTATCTAACATCTAGATTTTTTTAATTCAAATAAAATTGTTATATTTATATCAAGTCTATAATAGGGCGGAGTCGTAGGAAAACGTAACATTTAAAAAACTTAAATAACTTGTTCTGGAAAAATCTTAGAGGTAAAATAAGTAAAGAAAAGTTTTTTTAATTCAAATAAAATTGTTATATTTATACTATAACAAATTAAAACTTAAAGACATGAAAAAGAATTTAATCATTGGAGTATTTCAACTATGGGTAATTGGTTTAGGAATCTTAGCGATTGGTGGAATCGCAATCGTATTAATTAATTTATTAACGGGTAATTATGGAAGCACAGCGAGTTTTACATTTTAATCAACTAGACCAGGAGTTTCTGAATTGGACAAGCGAGTGGGGTAATGGTCGAAACAAACAAGACTTAAGGTTCGGTCAATACCTCCACCTCCAATATCAGATTTTAAATTCATCAATGAATGGATTCTACGATGAAGAACCGTTAAGGGCATATAATAATATTCGTAAAACACTAACAACTTAGTTTATTAGTTTTAAGTTATATAAGTTAAGTTACCCAAACCCGCTTCGGCGGGTTTTTTAGGGTTCCAACCTCAGGGGAGTTTTACTCCGTAGTACTGCATGACTGCCTTTTAGAAAATTCAGCACCGCAAAAAGTTTGTAACTTAACCCGAATCATGCTTGCCCTCCAGACTTTAATCGGAGCTAAAGCGGTGTAGGTAGAACAATGGATATTTTTAGAAAAAAATGGTTAAAAATTACTCACTTTTTACACGTGTGGATTTATAACATAAAGGTATAATAAATTTTTTATATTAAAATAAAATAGTTATATTTATACTATCTATAAATTAATAATAATAATTAAAAAAAGAAAGGATGGCAAAGGAAAAAACATTTTATTTAGTAATAACATATTCATCATGTTCAAGTGCGGGAGTTGAAGTTAAACTCTTTGATAACGAAGATAAAGCTGATGAACATTGCGAATATTTAAAAGAAGAATATGAAAACGAAGAAGATGTTAAGGTAACAGTACAACCGGCTTGGTTATAAAATAATAATTAAAAAAAAGAAAGGATGAAAGTTTATGTATTAAGTTTATATATTGATATCGATGGAACACCTGGAGGAGTGGTTAAAGAAGAGTGGGGTTCAACAAGTAAAGAGGAAATAGAAAAAAAGAAAGATAAAGAGATGCAAGATCTTCTAGATTATTTTAATATTGTGCCAGAAGAAGGACAAAGTGTAGATGACGCAATAGAAGAGTGGGAAGAAGAAGGAGAAGATATGGATTATTGTGGTTACAGTATTGATTATTTTCCAAATTTAGGTATAAAGGAAATTGAATTTACTAAAGAAGTCAAGGACTTTTATGAGTAAAAGATAGATTAACCCGGTTTTCAACCGGGTTTTTTAGGGTCACAACGATCCTGAATCCA
>WLWG01000803.1_pt1 | contig 31228 bp, 27 predicted proteins | sample 6712871 | NCBI WGS metagenome assembly WLWG01 (sample SAMN12718693, study PRJNA515312) | sponge metagenome | isolation source: marine sponge | host: Mycale hentscheli | place: New Zealand: South Island, Marlborough, Capsize Point | collected 2003-05-01
ATAGATACTGGTATAACTGCCATCATAATTGACATCAGTCCACCAAAAAATCCTGTTATATATTTCATTACTGAATCCATAATTTTAATTTTTTAAATCAGTTTATATCTCTTTAGTTCCGGTAACTCAAGAGATGACTTTTTTATTTTGGATACCCATTTTTATAAAGTCTTGTTAATATCTACACTAAATTTGTAAAAAGTCAATGTTTTTAAACAAATTAGTGTTTTGGAGCTAAAGTAGGGTAAAAATTCAGCTGTTTGGTTTAGATTGTACGACAAATCTGTATTGATTATATATAATATTTGTGTTATTTTTTAAAAAAACTTATGTCATTAAAGAAAATAAAACAACAAAATAAATACTATAATTTATCTGTTTTAGACTTACTTAGACTTTTGGACCCTTCAAAAACTGGTAAGTTTATGACTTTATTGTTATCAGAATTAAAAGCTATCCCTTCTGATGAACTGGGTGATTTACCTTATGAGAACATAGGTATTTCTTTAGATAGTTTGGTCCCGGTAAATAAAGTCCTACTAATTTATCTTGTAGAGTTAATTGGTGGTGTCGACACAATTAAATCTATGTCTAAATTTTTAGAGTTATCTGAAAAAAAATTAATTAAGAAAAATGACATACAACAATACACTAGTTTATTAGAACTTAATGATGAAATTTATAAGGTGGAATTAGCCCTAGAAGATAAAAGTACTTTACCCCACACCAAAATAATTATGGATGATGAATATCTTATCTTGAAGCCATTAAACGTCATATCCAGTAGGAAATATGGAGCTTCAACTAAGTGGTGTACTTCTAGTATTAATGATGAAACTTTCTATAGTTACTCCTCTAAAGGTATTTTACTTTATATTATATCTCGTAAAAAAAATACTAAATGGGCTGTCTACTATGAGTTAGACAAAAAAGAATTATCGTGGTGGGATAGTAAAGATGAAAGAATAGATGGTTTAATGGTTGATTTACCTCATAATGTCAAAAGTTACATTTTAGAGTATATTTTAAACGAAAAACACCCAAATAACCACTATTTTAATAAAGAAACAAAAGAATTGTTCGATAAACCCACTAATGAGATGGCTATTGTACCTGATGGACAAGTAGTTAATGTTCCGGAACCGTTTACGGGTGTTTGGAGAAACCAACAAAATTCACCTAATTGGACACCAACATCCACTGATGATAGGATAGATGAATTAGTTAATAAAACTTTGGAGTATCATTATACTATAAGTGCTTTAAAGGATGGGGGTGAAGAAATCTAATATTAATGACTGTAGTATTGTAACTTTTCTGAGTATACTGATTCTGGTTGGATTCCTTGTAGTGTCTCTTGTACTTCACCATTTTTGAATATTTTTACACTAGGAATTCCTCTAATCCCAAATCTTCTAGCAATTTCTTTCTGCATATCTACATTTACTTTGTAAACCTTGTCTGGAAAAGTTTTTGATAGGCTAGTTATTGTTGGTGTTAACATTCTACATGGTCCACACCATGGAGCCCAAAAATCAATTAGAACAGCTTTTTTATTTTTATCGTTAATGATTGTATCAAACTCTTGTGTTGTTGTAATATCCATAGTTATTTTTTTTAAATAATAGTTATAGTTTATGTGATAATAAATAGAGTTTTATTAGTTTAAATCCTTTTTTTTATTTATCTTTGTAGTATAAATAAAGGTAAATACTGTAACTACAAAGATAAATTTTACGTATATAATAACAACCCTAGTCACTAACCTAATAAATAAAAATAAAATGAAAAGAATCTTAATAACACTTCTAACTCTCTTAAGTTTAACAGTTTATGGTCAAGAACGTGTAAATGAGGCAGAAAAGATTATTTTCGATATGGTTAACAATTATAGAGTATCTCAGGGATTAAACCCAGTTAAATGGTCTAATGAAGTTTATGGTGCTGCTTACCATCACTCTTCTTATGTTGCTCTTGACGAAACACCTTACTGTCATAGTCAATCAGTTGATGTTCCTGGTCACGAAGAAATAAGTGACCCACAAATGAGAATTAAAAAATATTGTGGCCTTTACTCTTGGGGAACTGAATGTATTGCAAGTATACGTGTGGGTGGAACTTTAGGTGGTCAACCTATTGATATTCAAGAGGAGTGTGCTAAAGTTGTATCTAGGTGGATTAATTCTCCTGGACACAAAAAAGCAATGTTGTTTGATAAGGAGGGTAATGGTGATTTAACTATAGGTGCTATTAGTGTAGTTAAAGTAAAAAATACAAATATAGCTATGCCTGTATTAGTTTTAGTAAATGAATAATATTTTACTCTGAGGAAGTTTCTTTTTTCTCCGCGTCTTTACCACATCTTACCTTTGCATCCCAGATAGTACCACCAATAGGTGCTATTACTTGTAAGTAAGCTATATCTTCACCATAAACTTTGTTAAATGTAATAGAACCATTATTACCTATTATTCCTTGTTTAAACCCTTTCTCTCTTAATTTTTTATTAAAGAAATCAGTTCCTCCCGCTTTAGATGTTCCATACCCACCTTTGGTTGCCATATTATATTCATATTCAGTTTGAAGGGAGGAGAACGTACTTAATTGTTTATTAATTTCTTTTGTGGTTCTACTTATTTCTTCTTGTAAAGATTTTATTTCTTCTTCTATGGTATTTTGTACGTCTTTTTTTCTTTTTTCAAGTTCTCTTGTTTTAGTTTTAATTTCCTTCTTCATCTCCTCTCTTTTCTTGTCTTGTTCTCTAACTTGGGTTTTTTGTAAACTTCTCATTTTTTTAAAGAAGTTCAAAATATCATCCTTATCAAACACACCTTTACCTGCTTTTCTTAATTTTTTATAACCAGTAGATTTTTTAATCTCTTTATATTTTCTATCATACGGGAACTGCTGGAAAAATGATTCGAACCATTGTTTGTCCAACGCACCTTCTTTACTTAGATTATAATAAGCATTACTTAATCTTTCAAATTCATCAGCGTCACTATCTATAAGTTGTTCTGACCAATATACATTAGGTACATTTTTATCTAAGTATGGGAAAAAATATTCTATATACTTATCCATTCTACTTCTACTTTTTTGCTCCGCGAATTTAATGTCTAGAGGGAGGTTATAACCATACTTTTCAATTTTTTGATTTATAAGTTTTATAGTTTCTTCTAGTTTTTTATCTTGTTCTAGTAGTCTTTCTGTTAGTTTTGTTCTTAACTCCTCTTCACCTAATTTCAGTGTTTCTTTTGCTTCTTTTAATCTTTCTTGTAGTGGAGTGACTTCAGTTTTAATCTTTTCTAATTTTTCAGCTACACCTTCTAATTCCTTATCCGATAATTGTTTAAAGAGACCCGAAACAAAACCTTTTTTTCCTGTTTTTGGGTTTTCACTTACATATCTTTTATTATTGTACTTTAATATAAACATATCTGGATATATTTTAGCGTCAAAATCTAAAGTAATCATTCCTTCACCAGGACCTAAGTCTAACTTCATTCCTTTACCAGGATATACTCTCCAATTATTCCCTTTATTACCTTGTTCTCCGTCTACTTTAGGAAATTCTTTTTCACAAAATGAAGGTAATTCTTCTAATACAGCTCTACTACCTGTAGGTACAAATTTTATATTCATAAACTGTTCCGCTTTGTAGTCTGGATGATTTGCTTTTTTAACTGGGTCCCATGGGGTTTTACCCAATGTTACTGTTGCATCTGGTATGGTTACGTTTTTTATTCCTGCCTGGTTAAGAGCGTTTTGTAAATAATTTTTTACTGATTCTGCTCTTTTATTAGCTAACCATAAATTTCTTTTGTCAGAACTTAGGTTTTGGTAACCTGGGATTCCCATAGATTTAGCAGTACTATCTGGTATCGGAACTAGTGAAGCTCCCCCATTTAATTCAATTTCAAAAGTAATACCTTGTAGACTTGGGTCTTTAAAAAAATCCACCATCTCTACCGCTAGGTTTTTTACCTTTTTCAATGAATCCTTCGTGAGTTTATATACTGCGGATTCAAAATCTTGTCCTATGTTAGTTTCTGGTAATTTTGCGTTTATAAGGTCCACCACTTTAAATCGTTTACCGTTTTGGATTATAACTTGTCCTTTTTCTTGTTCTGAAATTATCTCCAAACCCATTATTTCACGAACTCTATTTATTTCATTTAAATTATTATACTTATTTAGTCTAGTCTGACACCAGTTCCATTTGTCTGGTTGTTTTTCTTTATCGTAAGGGTTTGTATCTCCATAAGAACACCTACCTTCTTTAGGTAAATTTAATTTTTCTCTAGATTTTACTAAATCTGATAAAGCTGTTTCTAATTTATTATCTAATTGTACTTTTTGACTTTCACTAAAATTACCACCCGCAATTAGAAGGTCGACAAATGTTTCCGGTTTATTTTCAACAGTAGAGTCCTGAAAAGTTAACTTTGTTAAAAAGTTCAAATCATCCAAACCAAGGTATATATCTTTAACTGCCTTTAATACCCCAGACTCACTCACAAAATATTTATGTGCTTTATTAACTACCTTTGCAAATTTTCTTAAAGAGTTTTCACCAACTTTTTCTAAAGCACCTTTTGATTTTAAATCGTTAAATATATTATCAATTCTTTTTCTACCCCCGAATAATTTTCCCCACCAACCATCTACTTTTTCGGTTAATAGAGTAGAATTAAATCTCTTATCACTTTCATTAATATGAAGTAGTCTTATTCTGTTTTTTTCTTCTTCGTTTATATTAAATTTTTTCATTTTTGTTTTTTACGATTTAATTCCACAAAACATGGACTGTTTTATCATTAAAGTCTACCTCTAAACCTGTCGGAAATACACTTTGTGTGAATAGTTCGTCCGACATTTGGTCTTCATAATGCCACTTACCTTCTTCATCACTACTAAATCCGCCCATATCATCTACCATCAATTCAATTTCTTTTTCTACTTCTACTTTGGTGTAGTCCTCATCATATATTTCTACCATCGCATTTATAATCACACTACTAGTGTAAACACTAATGTCTTTGATACCCCAACTTCTTACATCCATATCATATCTCCATTTAACATAACAGTTTGTGTATGATACGTCCATGTCTTGACCTTTATATTCACTAAAGTAATTATCTAACCCATAAAAACTAACATCTTGTACTTCGGTTGTAAATGAGTTTGGGTCGTCTGATAATTGTTCTCTAATCACCTTTTCTGTGATATTAACTAATTGACTTTCTTTTACGATTATTTTTTTCATATTATAAATAGCTTTTAAAGCTGCTAGCTTGCATATAAATAAATATAAGCATTATACTATAAATATTAGTATAATATTATTAATATTGCATTATGAAAAATTTAATTTTATGTTTATTATTTTTTGTTATTGCCCAGGTTATGGTTTGGTTACAATTAAATGGTCAGTTTGTATGGGACTCTTTTAGAAAGTATGAATGGGTTCTTATTCTTTTCGGACTTCCAATTAGTTGGGTATTTTTAGAAGCTACTAGACATGGTGTCGCAGCATTCGATGGTTTATTATGGCCACAAAGATTTCTTGCATTCGCTTGTGGGATTATTATTTTTAGTTTATTTACTTGGCTTTTGAAGGGTGAAGGTATTAACACTAAAACCCTTATTTCTCTTTGTCTAGCAAGTTGTTTAGTTTTGATTCAGATTTTTTGGAAATAAACACTAACCATCCTAGTATTTATATAATATGAATACCACATTTAAAGACATATTAATAGAGGATTATAAAGGAAACGTTATAACAAAAGAATTACCAAAAGAACTCGATAATACCCTTTTTACACTGATTCACATACTAGGTGGATTCGATACCTCAGATGTTATTAACTTTGCAAGGAATGCAAACCATAGAGAGAAAAGACTGTTAAATAAGATGGTTAATGACCTACGTTTATATGATAAAGTGGGGGTCCGTGGTTTTGATAAAGAAAGTATAAAAAATTCGTCTAGATACCGTGCTTTAACTATATTCTTAAAAACAATTGCGGATACAGGTGGTGCTGATTCTTTAATGGAACAACTATCACCCACCGACCCTTATTTCGATAATTATGTTAAACCAGAATATAAAAAACTTATTTTTAAACAATGGGATAAGTTAGGTAACGCGGATTGGAATGTTTTAAAATATTTTGACATTGTCGGTGAGGACGAAGCTTTTGATAATGTAGCGGATGTGGTATACCCTTTATTAGTTATTGAATGGTTAGGTGGCGTAGAAAATACTGATTTTGCACAAGCTCCTTGGATGGAAACTAGTGAGATGGGTTTTAATAACTTAAGATTTAAAGTTGAACCTGTAGGTTTTGATTATTTATATGATGAGTCTAATAACTTTGGTGAACGGGGTTACTCTTGTTGGGATATTAGGGTTCTTATAGATAAGGATGGTGATTTGGAGTTACCTATTAATCAGAAATTTATTGATAATGACTACTCCCCTTTTGTTCAGGACTTGTTTCCTGAAAGTTCAAGAAATAAGTTAAGTTCCCATAGAAACTATACAGAAGACCAACAGGAACTTATAGAATCTTTATGGGACCAATATGATAGTTATAGGGATTTGGTTAGTTCGTTCTGTAGAGTTGAGGTTGTTTTAGTTTAACGTCCCACCTTAGCAAACATTCCTTGAAAAATTTCTTCGATTGCACCTATTACGGCATACTGGTCGTCACCCCAATTAGACTTATGTTTATTAATAATCTTATCCACGACAAATCTTAAATCTTTTTCTAGTAAGCCCCACTTATCTGGACCTTCACTTTCCCACCAGTTATCATCCTCATTAATTTTGTTAACGATTCTTTTTAACTGTTCTTCTGATATGATTATTTTTTTTGCCATCCCTTGTAAGTTCTAATATAATAATGTTTAAAAAAAGTGTCTATCTTTTCCCACCCTAATTTTTTTCTTAATCTATTTTCCCATATTGTTAAAGGACAAACCAAAACCGGTGAAAATATTAAATGTAGAATCCAGGTATTAACTGGTAACCACACCCAGAATGGTTCGTTTATAACCAATAAAGGAACTGAGATTAAAAACCCTAAAATACCTAAGTGGTGAAATAGGACCAAAAAATATAAAAGAATTTTTGTCATTAGACTAATATCTTTTGTACTTTTTTCTTTTTCATCTCAGATAAAGTCTTAACCTTCTTAATTAGAAGGTCAAGTCTTTTATCTATTTGTTTATATGTAAGTTCTTTCTTTTCCATATTTTTTTAATATCCACCACCAGATGACGTACCGCCTCTTGCCACTCTACTACTTCCCATAGAAGTTCTAGTAACGGTTGGGGTGTTTCCACCTGTTGGTCTTGGTGTATCTACCATCCTAGTAGGTTCATTGGCGGTCATGAATGGAGCATCACCACATCCAGGAGGACTCCATTTTATACATACGTTGCTTCCGTCTGGTTGAGTCTGATACTGTCTACAAATACAAGGTCCACCTGCAGTCATTCTTGCATTTGTTGAGGAATGTGTGTCACATGACATATAACCACGTCTACCATTTACTATATGTTCGTGGTAGCCGGTGCAACCTATACTAGACGCTTCATTAAGGGCATCTGCTATAGTACTATAAACGGCTCTACCATCTATATAACCAATTATTTCATTACCACATCTAAGTATACTATTTTGTGAATATGGTGATAGAATAGAATAACCTTTTCTTTCATATGTAGATTTACTAATACTAACTTCAGCGACTTTGGATGTTATTAAAGAACTTATACTACCCTTAGTGTAACTTAGTGGTGAATTTATTACATTGTTAATACCATTCGCGTTATATAGTGGGTACCATGTGTCGTTTCCATCACAACAATAATTACTACAACTTTCTAAAGTAAGTGGTGTTGTTGCTGTAGTTATATAACTTTCACAACACATACCTATTGGGGATATTTGATTTGTTTTTACTATAACACCGTTAACGTTTATATCACTATTTGTTGTTGGTGTAATCCAACCCCCACAACCACTATTTAAACAATCAACTAAATTAGTAAAAGCTCCCGTAACAAATTCATTTACTGGTACACAAGACTTTTGATTTTCTGAAACTACCGGATTAACAGCATTTTGACATACATAGAAATTAGACTCAACCACAATTGTTAATGGTCTGACAGTAGTTGGTGTTGGCATATATGGTGAAGGTGGTAATAGTCTACTTTTATCACCTACTATGTTTCTACTACTTCTACCGTTTGTTATATCATTACATTCCTTTATACAGTCATTCATACTATTAAATCTACCGTTACCAATTTCAATACAAGTACCGTTTATACAGTCATACGTCATATTTTCTTGGTCTGTATTTTTAGACGTAGTCCAACAAACATCACTTGTACCATCTTCTTTATAGTTTGTGATACTTATACAACCACTATCTAAACAAGTAGCGTGTGTCTCTAGGGTACCACCACAACTATCACAGTTAGAGGTATTGTAATTTTGTTTGTTTCTTTTTATTTGTGAACCTACATCTTCTACAGCTACCACCATTTCAGAAGTAACAACATTTAATTTTGTTCCTGTATATTCTGATATTTTAACCGCTACTTCCTCTTGTGAACCACAGTATCTTACTTGTGAAGTAAAATTATTTTTACAACAAGGACAATCTACGTGACCGTAATAGAAACTTCCTGGATTATTACAACTATAACAGAATTCAGCATTATTTGTGTAATAAGGAGAATTTTGGTCTAAAGGTGGACAAGGATTAGGTTCTATCCTACCACATTCTAAAGTACACCTCTCTGGGTCTATATAACATGGACCGTTTGGTGTTGGGTTTTGACATGGTATACAAGGTTGTCCTACTATTTCACAGAACCAACCAGTAGGTGTAGGTTCTCCACAATCATCTTGACACCAAGCTAAAGCACTTGAGTATCCTAAAGTTAGAGCTCCAGTTGTGGTGTAGTCACAATTAGGTCCGGTACATGGTATACACGTAGCTGGAGTCATTGTAGTACCAAATATAACAATCTCATCTAGACAATTGTATCCTTCTTCTATTGGTTCTACTGGACAACAATCTGTAACACATAAAGGTTCTGTCGCGTATTGTCCGGTTAATCCAATAACAGGAATACAATGACATGGAGATACTTCACATATACATGGTGTTGTTACCACCTTAGGTCTTGCGTAATTATATTGGGTTAGGAACTGTATTACCTGTGCTAAATTAAACGAATAAGCGAAACCTCCAGCAGGAGTTAGGAAATTTATATTTATCGCATCAATAAATTCTTTCCAACTATAGTAATGAGTTCCATCCCAAGGTGAAATTATATAACTAATTCTAAATAATGGTAATCCATTAACTCCCGTACACCCATTAGTAATTGTTTGTGGTAATTCAAATTGTACATCACTAAATGGTGTTAGGTGACTATTAGGCCAATTTCCGTTACTAATATAGTCTAATGCGGTACCCTCAGAATTAACCTGTGGGTAAGGTAATGTATATTGTACACCCTCACAACTATTAATTTCTACACCAGGAACACAATCCCAAGTTATACAAGAGAAGGGACAATTATCTTGACATTCCAGTAAAGCACTTGCGTAACCATTTAAAGAAGCTGTTATTGTTGTATATTGTCCAGTACCGTCACCTGGGTCAATACAATTAGTTGTTGGTGGGTTAGATGTAATATCTTGTTCACAATTATAAGTTTCTCTTTTTCTTATACAACCACAATTTTGTTCAGAGAATATAGGACCTTCCGCGTTTGCCGCTCCAGTAACTGGTGTGTTTAAAGAATCTATCCCATTTTGAACACTTTGGTTGAGTGGGTCACTTGTAGTTAGACTAGGTACTGGTGATAAAGTTAAACTACCTAATAATGGGTCTATAATATCAAACACTCTTCCTTTGTTAGTCACCGCAAAGTTTCTACAACTATTATTGAATCCACCTTTCTTATATAATCCGTCTATTTTTTCATTTGGTTCAAGAACACCACCTGGTATCGTATATTCGTCTTGTAGTGTTCCTGTATAATTAAACTTACCTATTTTTTGACTGGTATTTGAAACTGGAAGTGTAGAATAAGCAATTAAGAATTGTTGGCTTATAGAATCCCAGATTATATCACCTAAACACCAAGAAGGTAACTGGAACATTAAAGATACGTTAGCATTTACCAATGGTGGTGTTATATCTATTTTTCTAACCCAGTTATCAGCTGATATTAATGTGTTTTCGTCGTAAGTTGTTAATCCTCTACCTATAAACGCGTTTGTAGAAATATTTCTACTAAATGATGTAGTCCAAGGACTTAAACTTATACTATATTCTGTAATTGTGTTATTATTATATAACCACAAGAAACTGTTAAGTGGACCATCTACCCACATAGTTATATCGTTGTGAGTTTGATTACCACCTATAAGAGATGCTTCAGTAATGACACCACTAAGGTGGTCCATTTGGTAAACTCCCATATCAGCAACACTTAGGAATACATCACACAACTCAAACCTTTGTTCATCACAACATGCACTATAACACAAATTATAACCTTGTGGTGTGAACGGGTAAGTACCCGTGTGACCAGTACCAATAATTGGGTTACAATCACAATCATCTTCACACTGACAACAACCCATATTAACTGTAAATTCTGGGAAAGTTGTTTCTGGGTTTGACCAAAAACAAACATTACTACCATCAAAACAATCATAAGGACCAGGGAATGTGGTTGGTTGGGCTTGTTGTATTATTGAGTTAACCGTGAATTGTCCCGTACATGTAGTACAGTATTGGTTAATTCCATCTATGAGACTACTCCAACTAAAGAACTGAGTCCCTGAAGGTATATTGTATATATTACCATTAACAGCTAAAGCGGTTATATTTTCCACATAAGCTAAAGATAAACCATTTTGACCATAACATGGTGTTGGTGTAAATGGTGGGTGACAGAAATTAGCTATTTCAAACTTCATTTCGTTAAATGGTGTAGTTTGTAATGTTGGTTGGTTTGGACTTGTTATATGTCCCATTATATCTTGTATACCAGAACCATTGTAACTTATCTCATTTCTATCCTCACATGAGTCCTCAGTAGTTGTTGTGGATGGGAGGGCCAAATTAGAGTCTGGGTGACACTCATATTCTTTACAAATACTAATACAATCACTTAATCCGTTTAGACCGAAGAATAAACCACTTCCATCACCTGGGTCAACACAACCAGTAATTGTACAATCCCAACTTGCTCTAGGTGTACAACATTCTTTTTCACAAGCATCCATAGTGTAATATTGTCCAGTACCTAATACTGGTACACAATCACACTGGTTTGTAATACAACTACATTCCTCAACAATTACAACCCAGTGATTCCACCCCCAGTCATTAATTGGTAGTGTTGGGGAGAATGGGTATCCGGCGTTATTTGCTGCTGTAACAAAGTCACCCCAACTATAGTAAGCTTGCCCATTATTTACCTGTGGATGCCCTATAGATATCATCCTAAATACTGGCCACCCATTAGGTCCAAAACAAGATGGGTTAAATGGTGGTGTAAATGGGTTATTAGTGGTACCACTTACTTCATAAGTAACAGAAGAAAATGGTACTGATGGGTCTAAGTAAATTGGGTTTGTTAATACTTGTTCAGCATGACCAATACCGGTTGTTATACCAAACTGATTTGCCGTTGTTGTAAAACTAGTAAAAGGGTAACCTGGATTATTAACGATAAACGGAGTACCATTACCCGCAATTGTTCCTGGCGATACTTGGTTAATTGGTTGACTTGGGTCACACGCATATATCGTAACTCCGGTTATACAATCATACATTATAGGTGGGCAGTTTTCCGGAAGTTGTTGTATACATAAATTATAATCCGTATAGAAAAGGTAAGCGTTTGCTGGGACTGGTGGAGCTACTATCACACAATCTTGTAATATACTATCACACGTATATCCTGTTCGGTTTCTTTCTGGGCAACATTCGGATAGACAGTCCGGTTCATTAGTGTAAGTACCTCCAGTTACAAATAATTCGTAACAGTAACAATCTTCATCAACACAACAATAAGCAAAATCTATATTACATCCCTGTAGTATGCCACCTGCTGCTGAACTAGAAGCGAGAGTAGTGTCAATAACATCACAAACCGCTGAAAAACTCATACTTGAGTTGATACTGATTCCCGCGTTTACTACCGCATTGTAGAAAGAACTCCAATTCTGGTAACTCCAACCAGTATTACTTAATATGCCAGTACCACCACTAATTAATGGATGTGAAATACTTTTTATATATGTGTATGGGTAGAATAAATCAGGTACTTTATATTTGTAACAATCCTCCCACTGATAAGAAGAACCACTAAACATACCCCATATTGATGGAGTACCAGTAGTATAATTTAGTATTGGTCCGTTAACTAATGGGTTAAATGATTGTACATTATATGTAAATCTTTGAGTACCAAAAGAAACATTAGGGTCATTTTGTCTAAAGATATCTACAACATCATTTTGACTATAGTATTCACCCATGTAAGGTTTATCATTACATGTTGGTTCATAAGGTCCTTGATGTACACAATTCCAAGAAGTTCCAGTAGGTATACAATCACACTGGATGTCACACTCAGATAAAGTATTATAAGTTCCACCTGTCCCTATTATTTCTTCACAATAACATGGGTTTATTTGACAAATACAAGGTTCTTGACATAAAGAAATAGATGAACCCGATATGGTGTTAATTTCAGTATTTACACTACTATACAACATACCTGGAACTAGTTGTGTGGCTCCTTGTCCTGATAGAGCGGTTATAAAACTCGAGTATGTTGAGTAGTCTAGTCCACCATTTAAAGGTGTGTAGGATAAAGGTTGTAATTTATATAGAGCGTAACCATTTGGTCCCACACATCCATTAGGTAGTAGTTGTAATTCTGTAGACTCATAACTTATCTCACTTAGATTTGCGTTTGGTAGGTTATTGGATACGAAATCGTGTACTTGTGTTAAACCAGTGTACTGACCTGGTAATTGTGTACTACCACTACATGTGTTAGTAAATGTTTCTTCTACACAATTCCATGTAGTGTCATAACAATTACTTATTGCATCTCCAGAGGTAGGGAATGGACCTGTTGCACCTAAAACTGGAGGGTAAGAATTTGGTGTACAGACTACATCATTAAATGTAGATGTACATATACAATTCATATAATCAATCCAAAGTGCTGGTTCATTAGTTAATTGAAAATGTGTCTCAATTGCTTGTTGGGCCGTTTGATATGTGTCTAGGTTTGTCACACTTACACCCTGAGCTTGTGCTGCGACTATAAAGTCATTCCAAACATACCAAGGACCACCAGGTACATAATTAGAATTAATACTCTGTGGGCCTATTATAGGATAACCATATTGACCTATACAAGCATTATTTGGTACCATATTGGTTGCTGCTTCAAAACTTATAGTGGTTATGTTAACTGAAGGGAATCCTTGAGCTATATAATTACCAAAATATAATGGGGATGTTAGATTTAAATCAACTAATTGTTGTCCTGTGTTTGGTAAATTGTATTGTAACGACCTACTACTACAAGAATCAACTATGGTTTCTGGTACACACCACCAAAAAGTTTGACAATTTGCTGTACAAGCTGACATGGTAGTAAAGGTTCCACCGGTATTTGGCCAAGTTTCACAATAACCAGTACTTGCAGATAAACCGGTCCCGTTAGTTTCACACGCTCCAGAACAATTATAGGAAATACAACTTCCTGTACATGCACTGTAACTAGCTAGGGTACCAACAACTAGTTGGTTAGTATTATAGAAGGTACCACCAGTACCTATTTGTGGTATACATCCATCCCAAGTAGACTCTGGTCCGTAACCTTGTTCGTACGTACCACAATTATAAGATGTACAAGCACTACCACAGGAAATTAAACTACTGTAAGTTCCACCAGTACCGTAGTTTGGTTCATTATATGTTGTACATCCAGTTGTTGTACAATCAAATGATTGACATGCCGCGGTACACGCTGCTAATGTTTCGAATTGCCAATCTGTATTGGTTGACCCTGTAACTACAATACATCCAGTATCACTACATTTAAAACCTGAACATCTAATTAAATCACCATTCCAATAAGTAAAACCACTATTACAATCTGTTACTGATGAAAATGGAAAACTTTCAGTAGGAAGTGTAGATGATGAGAAACAACCACTGTTTCCAGACACTGTTGTTGTACTAACGAAACTAGTGTTTAGATAAGTTTGGAAATTGGATGGGTTCCAATTATCGTAAGCGTACTCCATACTCCAACCATAATGTTCTAATAATCCCACATTATTTGTTACATATGGATTACTGATTTCTAGTAAAACACTATTCGTTGGGGAAATTACTGAACAGAAGTTTGTTGAGTAGTTTATAGCCGGTGCTGTTCCAGGTAACCATAAACCATTATTACTACCCGTGTTACCACTAAATATTGATGCTATAGCGTGAAGGGCTGTTCTAGATACAGCACCTGTGGTCTGATATGAAAGTTGTGTTGCACCATACAATAACCATTGATTAATGGCTCCATTTGCTTCACCAGCTGTCCATCTACCTTTAAATTTATTATAATCTGTTTGCCATAAACCATTTGGCACATTACCCCAGGTACTTGGGGAACCATCCCCATAGTCTGCTCCTTGACCACCTTCAGATTCGTCACAGAATACTATAACGATAACGTTATCATCGACCCCAGCTTGTGGTGCGGACCCAGTATTCATTATAGTTACAACATTACCATTTACTGTTGTAGTTCCGTAATTATATGGGCTAGTTCTATTAGAATACACTAAATTAGTTCCATCCGGATAAGTATCAATTCCTTGTTGTAGTGCCCAAGTTCTTAATTGTTGTGTAACACCAATACTCCCAAATCTAGAAGAACTATTGGAACCAGAAAAACTATCCCAAGGCGCTGTACCCCACTCTAACCATCGTTCATCATTCACTAGAGTATGGTATGTTCTTCCTGTGTAACCAGGAATACTTTGTGTCCAAGCACTTAAAGCTATAACCGCGTCCTCTATAGGTACACTCATAGAGGTTGTGTCATAGTATGCGTAGATATTTGGTTGTCTAGAACTAGTAAGTAAGTCGTATTCTGCACAACCCCAAGAAACACACGATTCATCACATGAAGTTGTACTAGTATATAGGTTTGGTGTAGTAGATGTACCAGTACCATAATAGGTATTAGGGTTACCAATACCAGGTGTTATTACTGTACCTGGTGGTGGTGGGTTAAAAAATCCACACCCACTATATGTACATTCGTGTGTTTGACATGATGCGGTACAACTACCTAAAGTAGTATATGTATAACCAGTACCTTCATAACCCCAACAACCATAGGATAAACATTCATATGATACACATGTTGTAGTACACGCGGTTAATTCCGTATAAGTACCACCGGTACCAATTTGTTGTTGACATCCAGCTCCTTGAAATCCGTTTGTACAATTCCACGATTTACAACTTACATCACATTCAGCTAAATCACTGAAGGTACCTCCAGTACCCCCACCTCCACCAACATTGTAAGTTTCACAACCAGTAGTAGAACAACTGTAAGAAGTACATATTCTTTCACACTCTGTTTGGGATGTAAATGATGTTATTATCCCGTTTGCTGCTGTTGAACATCCGTTATTTCCACATTCCCAATAAGTAAACCCACTAAAACAATTTTCTTCACAATCACCAGAAGTTGCATAAGTACCGGTCATACCAGTACCTGGTATAGATACACAGCCACCACTAAATCCTAGAGTATAATTTAAAGTACAAGCTGTGGTAGCGATACACGAATCACTACATGCATCATAAATTGATGGTGATGCACAATAATTAACTTGTGTGTTAAATATACCACTACTTTCTGAACACTCACAAGCTTGTGTAAAATAAGTACTAGACTGAACCCAAGCTGGAACAGTATGTTGACCTTGAAGGTCTGCACGTAATTTTACGTAGGGAATAGCAGGACCCATAGGTTGTGGGTTAGTTGGTGTCCAATAAGTATTAACCGCTCTTAGTACAGTCCAATAGTCTGCATTATAATCAATAAGTGCTTGTTGACCGGTATTAGGGTCGATTATAGGACTTACCGTAAGACCTTGTATATTTAACCAATCTATTAAGTTTTCCCAAATATTAAATTGTAGACAGTACGCATCTGCTATAGCTCCAGCATTATCTGGAAGACAACCTAAACACTCCTCCCCATATTCCGCAGAACCTATCATTCTGGATACACTAGCACCGGCATTGTTAATGTTTTCTTCTCCAAACCCACAAACTTTAAAGGAAGTAAAAGAATTCGGCGGTACCGCATAACTAACAAACATTGGTCCATTTACCCCAGTTACTCCATATGTATTATCGGTATCACAACAATCCAACACATTACTTCCTGCCATGGTGTATGAGTGGGTAGGATGACATGGGAAGTGGAAGGTATAGGGGCTGAAACTTTGTCCCTGACTACCATTACTTAATGTACCCAAGTCACCATTACCATTGTTCTCAAACCATTGTAGGTAGGGTGTAGGGTTAGGTGTGTTACCGAATGGATATGTTTGGTAAAAATCTGTACCTCCATTTTGACCAGTACGTTCTATTGCGTAATTAAAGGTGTCTGGAATTATACTTCTTTTTAATTGTGTACTTCCATTAGGGAATTGATAACTAGTACCATCAGCAAACCAAGGTGCCCATTTACTATAAGAGATTGTTTGAGCCCATGTAACACCATACGCTCGTAATGATGGGTCTGCTACAAATCCCCAACCAGGTACGTGTCCTGGTGGTAGTCCTTGAGAATAAACCATGTTTGGGTCTATTAGTTCATCCATCGCTGTAGTTAATCTCCATGGGTCTGGATAATCACTATAATTTGTTGACCCAAGATAGTTTGGGAATAGAGGTTTATCTAAATCACAATTACTAGAACTAACGACATCAAGTAAATTTCTTGTACCATAAACTGTACTTGCTGTATACGTGTTAGTTGTTAAAGCAACGTACTCAGCGTTGGTGTCGTAGTCTGTACTGTTAAATGGACCAACAATATCAAAGGCAAAAGCTGGGGATGCATTAACCCCTACTGACGCTCCTTCTAATAAAATAGTATTATCACCAGGTTGTAAAATAACCTTAAATACATGCCAACTTTTGTAGGTTATGGTTGGTGGTTGTGATACTGGGTCATTACCCCCAATCACATTTCCTGGGTCAAAATTATTAACACCAGTTGTGGTATCTACCTCTAGTATATTATTTATACCAACTCTAAAATGTTCTGTACCTCCAATCCCAATTAAATAAGCTTTCTCTGTAGCTCCAGTTATTGTTATACACTTAGATGTACCGTACCAATTTTGTGAGTTTGGTAACCATTGTCCAAAAGTTGCACTCCATACACCATTGGCATTTAATGGTGCGTTTAATAAGTAGTCACCACTCATACCCCAAAAACCAGAAGAGTCAGTGGCGGTCGCTAAGGTAGGACCTGATTTAGTACTTATATTAGTCCAGTCAGTGGAACCTCCTTGTTTTTGATAGAAGTAAGTTACACTATTATTGTATTGTGAACTATTTGGTGAACTATCTAACTCTATAGAAGTGTTTACCGTTGGTGAATTACTGAGTTCACAGTTTTCGGTAAGTTCGTCATATGTATATCCTTCAGGACAATCACATGTTGTTGTACATGACCATGATACACAACTTGCAGTACAAGCATTCATTGTGGCAAAAGCACCAGTTTCACCTAAAACAGAAATACACCCATCCACACCACAATTATAGGTATAAGCTGTGGTAGAAACACAATCCACTGCTTGTGACGCTCCTCTCCAACCCCACCCATGCATAGGACCAGCATCTAGTGATTGTAAGAATCCTTGGTTGTCGTAAGTTGTTACTTGAGTTGATAGGGAGTTTGAGGTAGCTAGTGTAACAAAATCGATATCATATCTTTTTCTACTTGCTACAGTGTAATATTGGTCTGTAGTTGTATTTTTAAATAAAGCAATAGCTCCACTAGGTGCTGTATTTACTGTTAACTTATCATCATAATATTGTACGGTTATATTATTTGTATCTGTTGGGTAAGCAAACCTTACAAATTTCTTTGTACCGTTATTTAATTGTAGACTCGCTATGATAGTTGGTTTATTCTGATTGGTCGAGTCTGTTGGAACAAATATTACATCACCATGAGTTTTATAGGCGTCTGAACGCATACTCACTATAAGTTTAACCACTACAGTATAAACTTCAAAATTAGTATCTTCACTACAATTATAAAGTGCGTCTGTATAACTCCAAAAGTATGGTACACCATTATTTGTACTCTGTAAACCGTAATCATGACCACTTAAATTTAAAGGTCCGTTAGGTGTGTTTGGTAATGTTCCTCCTTGAGCACCTACAACACCTTTAGTACTACCATAAGTTACAGTTTCACCACTCCAAAGATTATCTAGTTCAGCTATATAAATGTGGCCTTGTTTGTCACTCAATATTAATGTTCTATCATCTACAACACCTAAATCATTACCTAAACACTCAAGTTCGCCTATCGTAGTATAATTCATTTGCTGGTTATTCCAGGGATTGGTTGCACTGGTACCAGCGTTAGAAGTTTTTGGTGGTACAGTAGTGTCTAAAGTCCATACATTAGCTAGTAAGTCACCAAACTTATTTACAAACCTATAGGTTTTGGTTGGTGCTTTACTAAAGGTGTCTGGGTCGTTATTAGTTATATCATAGTCGTATTCATTAATGGTATAGGAAGGTATTGTACTTGATGTATTTGGGTCGGCACTCCCTAGTACGTTAACTCTATTAAAGTTACAACCCACCCACATTTTACTGTTAGTTACTGCGATATCAGTACCTGTGTGAGTAAAACTATCTAAATAGTATGAGGTGTTTGTAGTAAAATCATACCCCCACAACCTACCTTTTATTTGACCTAATTCTCTTTGGTCTCTAGTAGGGTTTATGTAGTTAGGTGATGTTGGTGACGAGTATTCACTTGGTATTGGTTTTTGTTGGTTTGTATCCGCGTACTTATCAATAAATTGACTGTATTGTATCCCAGTATTACTTGAATTTCTTAGGTCTCCCGCGTTATCATTAAAGAAGACTAAACAATCAGTACTTACATTTATATTTTTAGGATTATTTGCTTTTAGACAAGCATTAAATGAGGAATATTCACATCCACTATCTCTTCCTGAGTTACCGAATCTATAAAGTGTGGTTTTCCCTTCACCACTACACGCAATACAATTTGCCATATTTTAAGAGTTTTTTAAATTATTTTAATTAACTACACTACAATAGTTGTTAAAAATAAATATCCCAAACTTACAGTTTAGGATACTTTCTATTCTCTTAATATTTTATTTAGATTAATTTATAGGTTCTAATTGTATTTTTAAGTAGGAGTCCCAGCTTATACCCATGTGATTTCCACCATTATTTATTGAAAGCTCTAGGTTACCATTACTATATTCAGTCACTACCATATCAACAGTCCAATCTATAATTTGTGTTCCATTACAGAATATTAATCTTAGGTCTAATGTTAGAATTCCTGGTGTGTAATTAAACCCTCTTATTATACAATCCAACTCTTCTGGTCCATACATATAAGCGTGTCGTGGTGACGCGTTACCATTTAAAGGGTAAGAAGTTGTAATTAAAGTGTCGTGTACTAAAAAAGTTACCCTTCCTTGATTGTATGTTGTATAAGAATAGGAGGTGTCTACCGGTGAAGTAGTTAATTCCGAACAATTCATATCAAATTCTGTCATAGTAATATTATAAGATTTACCAAAACCTACAAAAGTATTAGATGGTGGAAGAACGGTAACAACGTTATTAGTTGAGTCGTTATTAGAATTGGTTGTGTCTGTAGGTATCGAATCACAACAAATATTAGTATCTGGTGGTGTAATTGGTGTTAGTAAATCGTCTTCTTTTTGGCAGGAGGTGAATACTAGTAAAAGTGTTAAGAGTGGTAGGATAATTTTTTTCATTTATATAATTTTTTAGGTTAGGTAAAATTTGTACTACAAAGATAATAAAATTTTATTTAATGACCAAACCATATTGCAAAAAAAAAGGTCCGAAGACCTTTTAATTTTATTAGTAGTCCGTTTTAGGTTTAGCTACTCTTATTTTGTTCATTTTTTCTATAACTCCCTCTAGTTTGTCTAGAACTTTTCCAAGACCTGCTGAGAAAAATCTTTTTTTACCATTTAAACTAACTCTATTGTCTTTGCTTTGGTTTGGTTCAAACACAAACATGTACTTCATTGTACCTTTGTCTGTTGGTATGTCCATACCTTCCATTTCTTTTTTATTGTTAAATAATATTTTTGGTGAAGTAGCTTTAACTTTTACAGCCTCCTTCATTCCACCGACCTTAATACCCATAACTTTAATGTCTCTATCTTGTGCTGCTGCTTTCTTGCCTTTATATAAAGCGATTGTTTTACCTAAAAAAGCTTTATCGTAAACAGCTTTTAATTGTCTTTGTAATTTTTGGTAAAGTTGTGGGTCTTGTCTATCATATTTTTCTGGTGTTTCTTTACCATCATTTTTCCTCTTCTCGTCCTCCAAACCTGTTCCACCTATTGCTCCTTTAGGATATTCACATGAATCATCATCTTCTGTAGCTTTATCATTATAATTTGTAGCTGCTTTATCTGTACAACCTTTTATTGTTACTGCTTGTGTTGTTCCTGTATTAGAGTCTTGCTCTATAATTAACCCACCATGGGTATTTTTAAATGATTCATGAAGACCACGAATACGATTTTTTTCTTCTTCTGATAGTTCAAAAATATTTTTCATAATAAAGTTTTATTAATAAATATACGGTAAACGTAGAATATTTCATTTTAATATTGTATCTTTGTCGTATGAATATATACCTATTTGACTTCGATAATACAATTGTCGAACTACCATACAAAGAAACAATACAGTATCTAGACCGAAAAGAAAGTTTAGACCCAAAATTAAATTTTAAACTAATCCAAAAAACAAGGGAAGATTATTTAAGAGCGATGGATTATGACCCTGATGGGTTATTTATAATTTTATCTAATAGAATTACTGAAGTTAAAGATTCTTTAGTTAAGTTATTAAAAAAATTAGGTTATGAGTTTGAGGACTATTATTTAATTGATGGTGAGGACCGAAATAAGGGAAATCGTGTGAGAAAAATTTTAGATAAATATAAAAATTGTAAGTCTGTGAAGTTCTGGGAAGATAAAGATAAACACATCAACTCAGTGACTGAAGCTATGAAAGATTACCCTAAAGTAGAATTGGAGATTATTAAGACGAAGTAGTTTTTCTATTTTATTTTTTCTATATTCTCTGACGGTCTATCAGATAAGTCTATAAGTTCTTTATTATCTACCGTCCATACATTATCAAAAATAGGAATCATATTTCTCATATTATCCTTAACTTTTTGGTGATATTGTGCTACCATATCAGATGGAAGACTTCTTGGACGCTCATCATTTCTTATTTGTGCTAATTCTAATGGTGTTCTAACATAAACTAGTGTTGTGTTAAACCCATTATCTTTTGCTAACTTATGAACGTCCCTCATTACTTGTTCTTGACCACCCCCCGCATCATAAACTATATTTACAGGTTGGTTTCTTTCGTATTCTAAAAAATTTTTAAGAAATTTAACAGTTTTATTACGTGGGTCAGATGTTGTAAAGGTCAAATCAAGTATTTTTTGATACCCTTCTGGTGTAGATATGTTTTTTTCCCATTCATCCCCCCATAATTTCTTTGCTGTCATAACCCTAACCTGGTCCACATTAAAATTCTTAACATTATCTAAATTTATTAGATTTTTAGTGATAAAACTCTTACCAGCACCGGGTCCTCCCGCTATAACAACAAAATTATTGTTAGGATTTTCAAAATTAACTACTTTTTCTTCCTTTAAAAGCTCTTCTTTAATGATTTTTTTAATAATTTCTTTCATTAGTTATAAATATGTGTGATTTTTAATAATTTTTTTATTATCTTTGTCCTATGAAACAAAAAAAAATAAATAGACCTCTAATGTTTATAAATAATAATGTAATTGTCGAACAATTAAAGGACCGTGTATGGGAAGATTACCAAATTATACCTACATGTGATGTTCAGGGTTGGTTAGATGGTTTAAGTCCGATTGAAAAAACGGCATGGGAGGTAAAATTCGATGAAATCAATAAAAAATTTAAAAAAAATGGCTAAGAAAAGAAAATTAAACTCAAAAAACCCAAAATATCAAGCTATTACAGCTGATAATTCTCCAAAGATTAAAGAAAAAAGATTAATGTGTAATGCTCCTGTAAGAAATACCAACGGAGATATTATTGAGGGTGCTACAATACCTGTTTATGGTGTCTGGTATGAAAATTAACCGTCAGAAGTAAGGACATCGTCAATTGGGCCTATAATAATAGGTCCGCCCTTACAAGGAACTAGCTGCCAATCATTAGTATTGCCTACTCTTTTTAGACATATTTTTCTTTCGTCACACGCACCTACTGGTGGTGTAGGATTAGGTGCGGTTCCTGCTCTGTTTTGATAACAGTTTGCACCACCACAATCTAAAAAAACTTTATATTCCACATAATTTCCAGGTGTAACTATCTGAAAACTATAACCTGGCATATTGAATGATGGTCCACCAGTCATTACCAACAACCAATTCACAGAATTATTTTCCTTTCTCCATACCTCACTATAAGCGTTAACGTATTCTTGACATATAGTCACACCTAACCTATCCCCAACATATCCTAGGGTATTATAAATATTCATACCTCCCTGAGGGTTAGATGTTGAAGGAGGTATAAGAAGAGCAATACCAAAATTCTTAATACAACATAATAGTTCTGTAACTGCTGGGTAATTAGGCATACTACCCGGTTTATAACAATCTGGTGACGAACAAGGAGACCCATTAGTGTCACATGGTTGTATGTTACAACTACAAGTAGTGTTTGGGAAACCAAATCCTATCCCAGGTAAACCGTTATTATTAATACTAAAAGATTGTTTTAGTGTTGATGTCCCCGGTATATAATCAATACAAATTTGACTTATCGAAGGTTCACTAATTGCATAATCCGTATTTTGGCATGTTACCTGAAAGAAGTAAGCACCTACTGGGTCTGTGTTACCGAACATTGCTGTTGGTTTTAAAATTACCTCTTCACCATATTTAATACCTCTGTTGTTAATCCAACCAACATCAAAAGGTACTGGTATTGAGGAATATCCTTGACAACCTACATTTGCAATGTTTTGACCAATCCCTGTGACACCTTGTTTTTTCGCGAATAAATATCTCATATCACCCGTAATACAGTAATCGTTAACACCTTTCATTCTAAATGCTTGTAAATTAATATCCCACAATAAGTATTCAATACAACAAGGAGCGGTAGATGCAGTTAAAGATTGTGGAAAGCTTTGTGAGGGGTCTACTTTTTTATCACAACAATTACAGTTAACTGGGTGATTACAATCCTCACCACATTGACACCAACATTCTTCTTTGGTCGCGTAACCATTTTGATTATCTTGTAATACACAATATTCCCAAATATCGTTACCTGAACCACCGGGACCTTCAATATCTAAATTTGGGTTACAACTCCATGTTGGGTATAAACAACAACTAAAATTTGTTGGGTCTGCTACACCGTTACCGTTGTCACAACCAGCAACACCACTCGAATAATTGTAAGCGTTAGGGTCAAGACAACCAAAAATATAATTACAACAACTAGTGTCTAGTGGTGGAGCTGGAATTACGGATTGGTCAATACAATCACAATCTAATGTTCCTGATGGATTATAATTTGTAGCGTATTGGTCTAAACATAATGGGTATTCACAACACCCATTTAATATACCCCCACTGGTACATGGGGTAGTGGCGGTTGGGTCATAATTACAAGCAGTATTGTTAGTACAACCAGGAAAAATATATTGACATGAACCGTCATCAATACAAGCAGTTGGGTCATAATTAGATGCTGCACTATCAGTACAACCCATTTGATTACAACAAAATCCTGGACAACAAGCATCAGGGTCGTAGTTGAAAGCTAGACAACCTTGATTTGCTAAGGGACCACAGGTATACAACCCATTAACATCAGGGTTAGTACCTGGTAGATTATTCATACAACCTACAGTATCACAACATGGTTTAGGTATTGTAGCTGCTGGGTCATAATTACAATACTGACATAGTTGATTTGCGTTAGGACCACAGGTTGTGTTACCATTTATATCTGTACTGGTTCCCACACTATTATCAACACAACCTTCACCAAGATATAAACATCCTATATTATTAAATGAACATGAGGTTGGTTCATAGTTTATAGCTGTTGGGTCACCACACCCAACACATGGTTGACTAAAACAACAGCTACCATCATCATATGCCGCATTTACATTATAATTACAAGCTACCGTACCACCAGAAACTTCTGTTTTACAACCACCAACACAAGTTAATTCACAAGAAGTTGATGAAAGTTGGTAGGTATTACTACTTAGTCTATATGTGTTAGGACCGTTAGTAGCGTAATATTCTAATGTTCCTGATGGTGCTGGAAATGGGTTAGTTAAAATATTAACTATTGTGTTGGCAGATAATTGTATACAGGAATTTGTGGGTGTCCAAATAGGGTCGGTATTGTGTAAACAGAAATACCAATGAGTAGTACTTACTGGGTTACAATCAGTACAAAAAGCACCTGTTGGGTTAATTAAAACCTGAAAAGGTAAAGGAAAGGTAGGGGTCGAAGTACCTCCAATAGAACCACCCCAAGCAGCACTTCCGTTTGGTGAACATCCTGGACCACCAGCACAGGTTGGTTGAAGACATGTTTCACAAATAAATCCATCTCTAGCACCGTTGTATCCAGCTGGTCGGTCTAATAGTCTTTCAACAACACATACTGGTGTTGCTGGTGCATTCCAGAAAAAGCATTGTCCTGGTTGAGCAGGACATCCCATATTTAATCTACCTGGAACATTTGGATAACAATCTTGTACATCTACGAAAGTGTTAGTTTGTTCATCCCAAAATCTATCAATCCATATATCACCATCATAGATTTGACAGGAATGAGGACCGGGAGGTGGTGCACCAGCAAAGGCACCAACAAAGGCACTTTCATCTTGACCAAACCTTTCTTTTGGATTTTCATCTAATAATTTATTATCTACATTTGCTCTTAGTCTTTTTGCTACCTCGTTCCCATTTAAAGTATTATTACCACCTGGATTAGCAACACTTTGTGGACAAACACTAAGACACATAGTTTGGTCTGGGAAACAATTACCCCCAGCGTAATATGGCACACATGGTAAATTAAACAAACCATTATCGTAACACCCAGCGCCAGTACCACCTTGAGATGCGGATATATAAGCACAAACAAAATTACCCGTCGCTACGGAACTACTACCCGACGTTGCGGCTGTTAAAGCTGGTGATAATTCATTGCAACGTTTTATTACCATTGCGTAGTTCTGTGCGGGATTATATGGTGGCACTACTTTTCCACCAGATTCAACATTGTCAATATCTAATAAAACCCCAGGTTCCGTAGTACCAATTAATCTAGTTGGTCTATTACTGTTAATAATTTTAAAATTGGTTTTTACAATTTGCCCCATTCTTGTGCTTTGATTTTATAATAAATAGTTTGTTATAAAAATAAAAAAGGTCCAACAAGGACCTTTTATTAATATAAAATTTAATTTGGTTTACTTATTAAATTTTGCTAGGGTATTTTTAATACCTTCACACTTTTCAACACAACCATATAGTTTTTCACCAATAGGAATAATATCAAATATACTTACTCCACTTAACTGTCCAAGTATTGTTGTAATAGCTGTACCAAATTCTTCTGGTGTTATTTCACCATCCGCACCTATAGTTACAATCTTTGTAGCTACTACTTCAGCTTTATCTTTATATTTACCTAAAGCGTTTTCTACACATTTCATACATTCCGGACCAACCTCAAAAGGATTACCTTCTACATCCACAGGGATTTGTTCAGATAATATACTATTTTCGTCATGGTATTTTAAACTTGCTTCGTTATGTAACTTTCTCATTCTTTCTTTTTCTTCAGTTTCATTTACTGTGAATATATCCACCAAATCTTCAATATCTAAATTAATTTCATTAGAACCTGGTTCTAAATTATCACCACCAACTACTATTGTTTCTAATTCTACTTCCTGAACTGGTTCGTCTGTTGTTAACGGTGCATTGAATGCCCCACTAGATGAAGCTGTTGTTGCTTCATATAATTTTTTAATTCTTTCTTTTTCTTCTTCTCTAAGAATAAATGAGTTATTTTTCATAATTATTTACAATATTTTTTAAAATTATTAGTGGCGGACCTACCTATTTCTTCAGCTGTACCACCCATTTTTATTAAATTATCCCTATTTGCTTTTGTTATCATCCAATAGGTATCCTTTTCTGGTTCTTCATTAAGATGTTTTTCTTCTTTTAATCTACTCATTTTATCGACAAATGATTGTGAAGTATTGGTTACGTTACTACTAGGACGAAAAACCTGTTTTTGTTGTTCCGGGTGAAGTCTATGACCTTTATCTAAAAGGTCATTTGCTTTTTTCATATTTTCTGATTTAAGTTTTTCTAATCTTCCCATGTTTATAAATATTAAATAAAGTAAAAAGGACCCATATGTGGGTCCTTAGTAAAAATTATTTCTTGTTCTTATCGAATAACTTATGAACTTCAGTCCATAACTTATCCAATCTACTATCTAAATTTCTATTGTGATAATCTTTGTCTCTACTCATTTCCCTGTGAATATGTTCGATATCCTCCTCTAATTCTCTTCTAAGTACTATAAGTTCATCATCAATATCCATTCTTCCGACTTCCAAGTCATAAACTCTTTTGTTCAACCTTACCACACCCAAAACCGTACCTACTAAAGACACGACCCCAAGTGTAATTAAAACTGTTAAAATTGTTTCCATGATATTTTTGTTTTAAATTATTTATGCCTCAAGGACATATAATAATAATAAATAAAACTGGATTTTAAATAAAATATGAGTACAATTAATTATGATTAAAAAATTACTAAATAATAAATGGATTAAATTACTATTCAGTGTTTCAATTATGTTATCTGCCTTACCATCTATCTATCAGGATTTTACCTATGGACATAGTGGAGAGTGGACACATTATGGTATGATGTTGGTTGGTTTACTTTATTTTATAGAATCATTATTATGGACATTAGATATATGGAAAACTTAGAACAACAACTAAAACAATTCGAGGAGGATATCTTTGCAGGTAAGGATATAGATATAACAGAATTTTATATGTTAAAAAAATCATTACTAGATATTACACTTAGTGGTCATGTTGTGGAAGACCATAGTGACTTATTGGAAATTCATTCGATATTAGAAAATATGTTAGATAGAAGACATAACGAACTTATGAATAAAAGACTAAATCTTTTAACAATTTGGTCTACAATTTTTCTACCTCTTTCATTTTATACTGGAGTATGGGGAATGAACTTCGATGATATACCATTAATCACAGAAGACCACGGATTCTGGATATTTTTAGGGTTAACAATTGTAACTATAGTTGGAATGTTTATGTACTTCAAGAAAAACAAATGGTTATAATATATTGACTAACTAACCATTGGGGTTGGGTTATTTTATGTTATTTACTAATTTGTATGATATTTGCTTATATAGATTTAACTAAGAACCGTAAAGGTCATGGGAAAAGCTGACAGACTAATAAATAAAATATCTGAATGTCAAAGAGAATTGACAAAGATACAGGATGAATGCAATCACCCAAAAAAAGAAATAAAATTCGTTAACTATAAAGAAGGTGTTAGGTGGGTATGTAAAGACTGTAAAGGTTTATTGGGGTGGCCTGAAAAACCCGAGCTTGATAAGTGGGCTAATAAATAAGTTATAGTGGTTGGTCTGGGAACCACTCATCGTCTTCCCAATCCTCTACTCCCACTTTCTTTGGTATTTTTCTCGTTGGTCTACCATTACATATTCTACCGTATCTTTTTTACCACAATGTGGACAGTGTAATACTTCTAAATCATTTGCTTCATTAACTTTCCACTCTTCCTTACATTTCTTATTTGAACATTTGTATATGTATGTGTGTCTAATGAAGACTTTGTGGCCCATAATTTTATTCTTTAAACCCCCCTAAATTAGTTATTAATGCTTCCAACGCAGTGTTAACCAAATCAGTTGCTCCATCCTGTGAATAAGAATAAATTCCTATAAGTTCATTAATAATATCTTCTTTAGACATTTCCATATCATCTTGTTGTGATAGATTATTTAACATATTTTCTAAATTATCAGGAAATCCGACTTCTTCTTCTTCAGAAAGTGGTCTTTTACGTAATACACTCATAGTAGCTAATATTTTTTCTGGACTATATTTTTTAATTATTCTATTTAATGACCCAATATCATCATTACTCATAGATTCAGTATCGTCATTCTCTTCTCTATTTCTTAATTTAGCAAAAACACTATCTTCATCATAAAAATAATCTGGATTTCCACCAGGTGTATCCATAGCATCTTCATCCAAACCTTGTTCACCGTATCCAACTACTTGTTCATTAATAAGGTTAATTCCGTGTAAACCTCTAATATGTTTTTTCTCTTCTTCGTTTAAGTTAAATCTATTTTTCATCTTATTTCTTAAGTAAATTGTTTATTTCAGTGTTTATATTTTCTTGTATATTAACTAAATCCTCATTACTCCAATTATCCTTTCCCTGACTACGGTTCTCTACAAATCTAGTTAGTCTCTGAGCCTCACCTAATAATTTTTCTAAAATTTCTTCTTCTTCACTCTTTTTAAGTAGTGGGTTAGGCTCTATAGGGTTTCCAAGTGAGTCGGTTGGGACCTCTTGTTCGTTAATATTATGTAAACCTCTAATGTGTTTCTTTTCTTCTTCGTTTAAGTTAAATCTATTTTTCATAATTTTTTATTTTATTGTTTTAGTAACCACCACCACCTCCACCACCACTAGCCATTCCACCACTGCCTGTCGAAGTAGTTGTAGTAGTAGTTGTAGAAGCTACCGATACGGTACCAGCATAACCAACACCACCACCTCCAGTACTAGGTCCAGTTATACCTAATGGTATTTTAATTGTTATTAATGGTGGACAACATTTTGCTCCTATACAAGAACCTTTCCCACATATTCCAAAACCACCACCACATTTATTACATGCCAATATTCCTTTTTGTGTTTCATTTATTGTACCATCATCATTAAACAAACGTGCCGCTGCATTTTGTACATCAGTTAAAGTACCTTTAAATCCTGACCTTTGTGCATTTAATGTTCCCGCTTCTAAATCACTTAAATGAAATTCTACTTGTGTATACCTTTGTCGTGGTAATGTAGCCTCAAAAGCTTTTTCTTGTGCTCGGTCAACTTTTGGTTCACTTAATGCTTTTATTCTTCTATCACTAAATCCTTTAACTTTAGCTTGTAAATTTATTAATGCTGCTACTGGTGGGTCACATTGTGTTCCTCCACTACAACATACACAGTCTTGGTGATTGTAGTTTACACTACCAAGTGTTACACACTCTTGACAAAACTGGTCTACCACTGCTGGTATATGCCATTGTAAATACAATGGTGACCATGGATTAAGTGGGTCACAAGGTTCGTAATTACAACAATCAGGATAATTTGGGTCATTATGCATATAATTTTGGAGTAGTAAACATGTTTGCCATAAGTCCGGTGGGTCCATGGTTATTCCATATGTGAATGGTACTAATTGTGGATTTAAGTGAGTACCTACACTCCAACACTTCATCCCTGTTTGTGCACCACCAATATATAAATCAGCTCTGAAAGCATTAGGGGCAACAGCTCCTAGATTTATTAATGTTGTATATACACTAGATGTTGGACTAAACTGATATCGTTCAGTAGGGTCACAACAATTTTGTATAAAATTAAGTGTACTAGTTGGTGGTGGTGGGGGGTTGGAGGGTGTTGTACAATCTATACAGTTGGGTGAAATATAAGTTACCCACGAACCACCAAAGGTTGCGGAATTTAACCCACTAAAATAACCTACTACTATTCCCTGTGAATTTATTGAGTTATCGTACCTACAACCGTTTGAGTCTCCAGGATAAGGTGGTACTGTTATAAAAGCATCGGAACACGCTCCACCATAACCTTGATTATAACAAGAAGTACATGTTCCAGTTAAGAAAGTATTCTTATCTATTATTTCTACACATTTATAACATTGAGCGTATTGGACACCGGAAGGTTGTGTAATATTTATACTCACAAATTCACCAACAGTAGGAAATATTCCTTCCAGAGGCATACCAGTTGACCACGAATCGTTATTGACTGACCCTGCACTTGCTGCTACACCGGCGAGGTAACTACACTGCATACTCACATTCAGTGGGTTAGGTGTACATTGTCCATTCACATTAGTGTACAACTGGAAGATATATGCTACCTCATTTCCATTAGGTAAAATGGTTTTTATTCCGTCCCAAGATGTTGCCATAATTTTCTTTTATTATAAATAGTGTTTATTAGTTAAATCTTTTTGTTAACTATAAATAGTGTTTATGTTTTTTAATACGAGTAAATTCTGCCTTAAAGGTTATCCACCATCGTGTTTCGTAAGTTGTTGCGAACTGCAAATATATTATTAAAGTGACCCCAATTAAAAGGACCTTGTTTTTTCTTTTGGGAATCATTCCATCTACGCATGAATTCCTCTACCCCATCTTTTTCTCCTATAAAGTCTTTAATGTACTTCCTTATATCATCATCTACCCTGTCAAACACATAAGAATCTACTCTAGAGAATTTACCTACATAGTTCTTTATAATTGTTTCTCTAGTTTTTTCGTCTAAAACAGAAAGTATCTTTGTTACTACTTCTGA
>WLWG01000804.1_pt1 | contig 31223 bp, 24 predicted proteins | sample 6712871 | NCBI WGS metagenome assembly WLWG01 (sample SAMN12718693, study PRJNA515312) | sponge metagenome | isolation source: marine sponge | host: Mycale hentscheli | place: New Zealand: South Island, Marlborough, Capsize Point | collected 2003-05-01
CCCCCCCTTTTAAGTGGTTGGCGGCTCTGCTTGCGTCGTACGAAAAATCATAATTTCAGCTATTTTTCGTTACTTTTTTGTTATTTTCGCAAAGGATGGAAGCTGCCGCTCGATTTCGGACAGACGATAGCCAAACCCCGTTCCACTCAGTGTTGAAAGGTCAAGCTGACCATTCCGCCGTTGATAGATGCCCGGGTGAATCCGTTGTTCAGGTTCTGACGCAGCCGGATAGAACTGCATACCGTTTGATTCGACTCCCCGAATCGTGCCCGCGTGCGCCGCAAGCCGAACGTGTGGAATCTGTGCGAGCATCGGATTCGTGAGGTCTTGCACCATGAGGGGCATGTCGTGTGCTTTGGCCCAGCACAAACTCAGCAAGGCTCCTGTCTGCGTCTTACATGTCTTCAGGGCAACACCTGTCCAGCCAAGCTGACGACCAAGTTCAACAAACTTCCAGTCGTGGGCACTCTCATCAAGAAACAGTGGCTTTCTCGCTGAGAGTGAGGAGACGTCAATCTGATTCGATTCAATGTCATATGGAAATGGCTGTTCGACATAAAGAATGAGATCGAATATTTGTTTGTGTTCCTCTTTCAGTCTGTCCAAAATTGAATTGACATAGTCTGGATTTTTGACGGTACAATTAAAATCAACCGAAAGTGAGTCGACTCCAGTAGCTATGGCAATTGATCCAACTTTTACAATTCGCTGGTAGTCCCACTGCGAATCCGTGCCTTTGAGTTTTATTTTAAGGCATCGAAGACCGTCTGATTTGATCCATTCAGTCAACGTAACGGGGTACCCGTCCTTTGGATCACTCTCTTTCTTATCACTCTCTTCGAGCGGATCCAGCCCACCCACAAGATGCCAGACAGGTACCTTGACTGATGGCTGCTCTTCTAGAAAGTCCGCCGGAAACAGCCCTTGAAAGCGATCGGCTTCTGGACTCGAGCGAAAATAGTGACTGAGATCCTGAGTCATGTACTCACTGGTGTACGTATCATAGATATCGATCTGATGCAGATTCCCGTACGCATCGTGAATAGCAATATCGAACGCACTCAGAACAATCAGTGCAGCAAGATACGGCATCGGTTCTGTGGAATGACTTTCATTAAATGCTTCGAGGACCAATGGCAGCCGCTCTGCCAAAAACACATGACCTATTTCCATCGGATGACCAGACTCATTCACTTCCACAAATGCCTGCGCAGTAAACTTACAAAATGCAACCATCGCTTCATATCGTTCGTCATACGAAAGTGTTGCACTTGGCCACGCCCAGGTGACCGAGAGAGGAGTCTCTCCCCAGCCTTCTGCGCGACGCCCTGCTGAATTCACCACTTTTGCCACAACTCGCAGACAGTTGACGTGAGAAACAGATTCACCACCAAATTTGAGTGGCATCCGCATCTCGACAGGCAAGAAACCATAATCAAAAGAAACGGGGAGAATGTCTGTTGGCTTAGGATTCATACATGCAGCCGTCCTGAACGATCAGTCTCATTTCAACAACTTAAACTGGCATCTCACTAGCTTACCAATACACAGTGAGTGCCTATCATTTAGAATAACATCCATCCAGACGTTTATTTTTTGGAGACACCGTCTCTGCACCATAGATTGGGAACGGCCGTGACTAAACGGGTACAAAAGTATGTTCAAGCAGATGTTGACCGCATCATTATGATGGCGTGGGAAGACAGGACCAGCTTTGATGCTATGAAGGAACAGTTTGGTATTTTGCCTGGTGAAGTCATCAAATTGATGCGTCATGAGCTCAAACCAAGTTCCTTTAAGTTATGGCGTCGTCGAACGCATGGCCGCATCACGAAACATGAAGCCAAATTCATGCAAACACCATCTGGTGGTGAGTCCCGTCGGTTCCGTTCGAAATCGCAACGAGGCTAGCTGCCGACCTCCTTCAAAACAACAAGCGATCCGACTTGTGTCTTTGATTCACTCTCATGCACCGCCGAGCTGATCGAGAAGCTGCCTTTTCAGTTTTTGCACGACATCTGGATTGGCTTCTGCAACATTTTCGGTTTCTCCAAGGTTGGCGTGATCATACAGTTCGACATATCCGTTCATATGATCGATCAGCCGATACCGTTTGGTTCGAATAGTCTGCCCCTTGCCTGAGTATGCGATCGCTGCATGCCCGATTTCCTTTGGTGACTCAAATAGCGGCACTAACGATCTTCCTTGAACAAACCCCGGCACGGGAACTCCTGCAAGTTCACACAATGTCGGAAAGACATCGAGCGTTTCCACTACTGCATCAGTTGCCTGGCCGGGCATCTTCATCCCTGGCTTTGAAATGATTAAGGGGGACCGCAGCGACTCCTCAAAAAGAGTATGTTTTCCCCACACTGCGTGCTCACCAAGATGCCACCCATGATCACCCCACAACACAACAACTGTATTCTTCTGGGCACCACTTGCCTTCAGTGCTTTCATAATTTTGCCAACAGAAGCGTCTGCGTAGCTCACACAGGCTGCGTAATGCTTTCTCACGTCAGTTGCAAAATCAGAATCACTGGAGGGATTTCGTTCCCAGCGGTTGTATTTCATAAATTCACCAGACCCATGCCATGTCGTTTTCCAGTGAGGCTTTTCTGGATGGGGAATTGGTGGCAGCATCTCATCGTCATACAGCTTGAGATACTTTGCTGGGGCACCAAAAGGCAGGTGTGGACGAAGGATTCCAATCGCGAGAAAGAATGGTTTCTCTGCGGCTGCAAGTTCGGTGAGTTGACGGACGCCCTCGCGAACCGAGATGCCATCAGGATAGATCGAGTCCGGTCCGTCAACTGACTGAAAAACATCCATGTCTTTGGCATTGACTCTGATTTCACCATTGGCCAGTCCGTGCATCCATCCACGAGGATGCTGCCAGTCTCCTGCAGGCAGAAGGTGACGATCCCAAGATTCTGGCATCTCTGGTTCGTTTGAATCATTCCAGTCTTTGCCTCCAAGTCCACCCGGGTGATGCGACACTTTCCCAACAGAAACTGTTGTGTACCCCTGACTTCGAAACCATGCCGGCATTGAAGCCGAAACTGCGCCTGGCCGATCGTGTAGCTTCGTCGCACGCTGAAACAAGGCATTATTACTTGTCGCGCCATATCGCCCGGTCAGGAGTGTATAGCGGGAGGCACCACACGTTGGAGCTTGCACATAATGACTACGAAAGACTCGGCCCTGAGAAGCGAGTTTGTCTATGTGAGGTGACTGAATATAGTCAGCACCAAAACACCTGAGTTCGGGTCGCAAATCATCAACACAAATCAAAAGGACATTGGGTGCAGAAGCGTTGCTCTTGATGCAGCAAAGGAATGACATGAACAGCAAAAAATAAATCACCCGCATGACATACTTCATTTTGTACAGACTCCTGAAAGAAGGCATCGCGATAAGCATAGCACTGGAACTCTTTTGGCGAGGATGATCTCTCTTCTAGAAAGCCCGGAAGAACTGCTCAGTACCATTGCATTCAAGCTGATACGCAGGATCTTCATCAAATAACTCCCGACCTTATCTTATGTCCTCAAGGAATATCTCTTATGAAGCCGGTGCCATTGCTTTTCCAGGTCATTGTGCCGTCTTGAAATAGGTGAGCCGCCGTAGTTGTGGCTGCAATATCACCGTGAGTAAAACAATTGCAGTGCCGCCATAAAAAAGAGATGTCAGGTCCTCATATTCTCGAAATAGGACCGCCGCCAGCAGAATCGCATACACCGGCTCTAAGTTAAGTATAAGAAGCGTGCTGAATGCACTCACATACTTGAGTGATTGAATCCACATCACAAAAGGGAGCAAGGTGCATGCTACGGCCAATACCACAAGCCAGATGGCATCCATCTGAGTTGGCATTGTGAGACCACTGAAGGCAGCCGGCACACAGAGCACAACAGCACCGGCAGTCATTTCGAGACACGTGATGGCAAATGGATCACCGTTGGATGCGAATCGTTTATTCAGAGTGGTAAAAATAGCACTCAACAATGCGGCGACCACACCAGCGACTATACCAAGCCTCATGTCGAGTGGCACTCCTCCTACAATTAGTACAACACCAGGCACGGCAAGTACACCAAGCAGAAGCTCCAGACGCTCGTGAGGTCTCCGCATGACAATTGGCTCAATGATCGCTGCAAATATGGATCCTAATCCAAGGCAGGCTACTGCAACCGATGCATTGGAGATTTTGATAGATGTATAGAAAGCCACCCAGTGCGCTGCAACAATCAACCCTATTGCCAGAAATGCAAAAATAGAGCGTTGTGACATACCGGCTATGCCGACCCACGTCCTACGTACCGCAAGCAAAACGACTGTGACGAGAGCCATTCTCCAGCACACGAGTTGCACCGCGGGAAGAGAAATGAGCCGTCCAAGAATCGCAGTAAAGCCCCAGAGGATCACACACGTGTGAAGTTGGAGATAAGCCCGACGTTCCTCAGCAATGATTTTCTTCACGTATTTTCCAGCGCGCAGTCTTCATACGGGCACGAACCCATTGCGACCTACGAAGGCATCCAACTGAAACAAGTCGACCTGACATAGTACCACCTATGCCCTGTCCGGTTGTAGCGTATCATTTAGTCGGGTTAGGAAGGGACTCAGCTAACTTATGAGGTGTACCCTTCGTGCAGGCGTACCACTCGCTGTAAGCTTGTGTTGAACCGAAGTATTTCCAATTCTTTTGAGGGGCTATGCCTGTGCTACTTGATCAACGCCTATCTATTTTGGCCGGCTTCCTCTTCTTTCAATTCTCGTGTGTTCTTGCGCAGGGCACCAGCGAGGACTACCAAAGAGCAGAAGAAATACGGACTACTTTTCCTGATGCCTTAAAGTCATCGAGTTTCAAATATCAATGGTGTGAGCGTGGCCTGATTTTTGAGCACACCGTAGCAGGCCAAAAAAAGTACAGCCGTATAGATGGTACATCTGCTGAAACCATGACGATGAAAGAGGCGGAACAAAAAGGTCGACTAGAAAACTTTTTCCAACTTCCTCCTCTAGGCAGTTGGTCTAAAAGTGGCGGGCAACAAATCCCTGTCATGCTCACATTCAAGAACACCTTTGATCGTCCAGTCCGGATTTTCTGGGTGCAGCATGACGGAAAACTCAAAAACTATGGAAGTATCCCTGCTGGCAAACATCGTTCTTTTTCTACCTTTGACGGTCATCAGTGGGTGGTTGACTTTAGCCCTGACAAACTTACTGGGATTTTCAGTGCTTCAGCCTGGGACTGTACGGCAACGATTGGCACCAACTCTCAGCAGCGTGCCATGGAGGGATTCCGCAAAGCCCTTAAGATCGCTAAACATAATAAAGACAAACTCAAAACCGACTTGTTTAGACGAGACAATAACGTCTGGCTGCGCAGCACAGAACAGGACTATCCGGTTACGACTGATGGACATCAGGACGACCCCTTCTTGAACAGGTTTCACTACTCACCAAACGGAAAGTATGCGATTGGTTTTCAGGAGACCCGAGTCACTGGCCGTCAGATCCCCTTGCTCGCGTCAGCACCTCACGACCAACTTCAGCCAACAATGAAGTGGATAGACTACGCAAAGGCTGGAGACACAATTTCGCAACGTCGCCCAAGACTTTTTAACCTCATCGAACAGCGTACTTTGCCTTGCGATGACAGCACTTTCCTGGACTCGTGGAACGTTCGTTTTCTACGGTGGTCACCAGATAGCGCACGAGCATACGTCTTGTTTAATCAACGAGGCCATCAGCAATTAGCACTTCGGTCAATTGACGCGAGAACAGGCCACCTTCGGGACATCGTCAACGAGACATCAGAGACGTTCATTGACTACTCACAAAAAACAATGATTCGTTGGCTCTACCAGTCAAATGAATTGGTTTGGGCGAGTGAACGAGACGGCTGGAACCATCTTTATCGATTTGATGCCGTCACAGGAAATCAGATCAATCAGATCACCAAGGGGGAGTGGGTCGTTCGAAGAATTGAACATGTGGATGAAGACCGTGGTGTAATCTGGTTTGCCGCTATGGGAATCCACCCGGACCAAGACCCTTATCATGTCCACCTAGCTCGAGTAAATCTTGACGGAACCGGCCTGATAGTCCTAACTGACGGAGATGGCACGCATCAGTGGGAATTCAATGAAGACCGATCACTTTTTGTCGACCGGTGGTCGCGCGTTGACCTTCCAGAACGTGCGCAGCTACGAGAGGCTAAGGATGGGACTGTCGTAGCAGACTTGTTCACCCAAGACATTTCTAAACTGAAACGGCAAGACTTTGCCTTACCAATTCGTTTTGCAAGTGTTGGGCGAGATAATAAAACCATGATCTATGGGACCTTGATACGCCCCTCAAATTTTAATCCAGAAAAACCATACCCTGTTATTGAACATATCTATGCTGGCCCGCACGACTTCCATGTACGAAAACAATTCGGAGGCCATATTTCTCAACGACGGCTTGCTGAACTTGGTTTTGTCGTCGCTCAAATCGATGGCATGGGGACCAACTGGCGTTCAAAAAAGTTTCATGATGTGTGCTGGAAGAATCTTTCGGACGCCGGGCTACCCGATCGCATTGCTTGGCTAAAGGCTGCCGCGAAACAACACCCTTGGATCGATTTATCCCGTGTTGGTATTTATGGTGGCAGTGCTGGCGGACAAAACGCCCTCGCCGCCATGCTGCACCACGGCGAGTTCTATAAAGCGGCTGCGAGTGACTGTGGGTGTCATGACAACCGAATGGATAAAATCTGGTGGAATGAAGCATGGATGGGGAAAATTGGGCCTCATTATAAGCACAACTCAAATGTCACTCACGCGAGCAAACTTCGTGGCAACCTTTTCCTCACAGTTGGAGAACTCGACACGAACGTTGACCCTGCATCAACACTTCAAGTGGTTGATGCCTTAATCCAAAACAAGAAGGATTTTGAATTTATTTTTGTACCCAACGGCAATCATGGAGTTGGTGAAAGTGACTATCTTTTTCGCCGTCGCCAAGATTTCTTTGTCCGAACACTTCTCGATGTCGAGCCTCGTAGATGAGACCATGACGACGAACTTGTTTTCGAGAAACTCAGGTCATGTCCTTGTCGCCCTGTACCATTCCACATATTGAATGACTGTTGCTGAATCAACCAGAGAGACCATCATGTATTACGCACGCTATTTCCTACTCTGCATTTTTCTTTCCGCCGCACCAACTATTACAAGCGGAGAAGAACTGCCTGCAACCCACTCACCTCAGGAGTGGATTTCAATCTTCAACGGAAAAGATCTTTCTGGCTGGACAGTAAAAATCACGGGACACCCTCTTGGAGAAAACTTTGCCGACACCTTCCGCGTCGAGGATGGTGTCCTGAGGGTTTCTTATGACGACTACCAACAATTCGATAATCAGTACGGCCACCTATACACCGACATTCCGTACGCAAAGTATCGCCTCCGCATGGAGTATCGATTCACCGGAAAGATGATGCCCGATGCTCCAAAGTATGTGAATCTAAACAGTGGCGTAATGATTCATTCGCAATCGCCGCAGAGTTTAGAACTCGATCAGCATTTCCCCGTGAGCCTGGAATTCCAATTCCTTGCCGACGAAGGAAACGGTAGGCGGGCGACGGGTAATGTCTGCACCCCGGGAACAAATCTAGAAATTGACGGAAAGTTGATCACACAGCATATTGTGAAATCATCGGCGCCCACCTTCCCCGCCGAGGAATGGGTCGCCATTGATATTGAGGTACAAGGAAATGAGTATGTGATCCACCGTGTGAATGGCCAGGAAGTCTTGCGGTATGAGCATCCACAAATCGATCCCGAAGGGCGAGTCGAATCAACTGACAAACTTTTGCAGGCCGGAACTTCGACCCAACTCAGCTTTGGATTCATTGCCTTACAAGCAGAGGGACAACCCGTCTGGTTCAGGAATATCGAATTACAGCCACTTGAATAGTTTTTGGCCTGGCTTTTTCATAACAGACTGTTGTTGTCAAATATGGACAACTGAAATTCTCCAGAAAAAGAAGATAAACTGGAGCGTCCAAGGCCAGGCCCCACTCTCTCCGTGAAACACACAACTGTCTTTCATAATTTTTACTATCATGAGTTCAATGAACGCTGAAAGTTTCTCTTATCCATCAACTTCCCGCACAGGTTCAAGCCAACCAGACCGGCTTGAAACCACCAGTCATGCACTGATACGGCAAACGCATTCTGGTCTTCCGTTGTCGGCGACGAGCCAATCTCTTCTTACACACGCTGAAGCTATTCTTGGACAGGAGGATATCAGCAGCAATGAACGCCACATGCGGCTTGAGATTGTTCGAGCCGTCATGACCGGCACAGTGATTCGACCATCAGATGACTCACCGGAAATGCGCAACCCTGCCTATTGGGTTCTTGAAAACGACTGCTTTGTTGTTGCCCCTGGGATTCAACCAGTTGAAGCAATTGAAGATCTCTGGGTTCTCCACGGTGCCGATGGGCTTCCCGTCCCTCGCATCCGTTGCCTGAAATACACCACGTTAATCCTGATCCAGGGCATCATCCAATATTTTCGCACAACAGGAAACGCTGATGGCATTGATGCCATGAACAATTTCCTGGGTCGTAAGGTCATTCCTGATGAACTTCCGAACAAAGGATATGACATTCTTTGGAAGCGTCATTACGAAACAGACCGGCTCCTACCCGGTGACCAAGTATGGTTTGATAATCCATTTTTTGAACGTGGCCGTGAATTATTTCGTGAGCAATTCCAGCAGGAAGCCCTTCATGCGGGGAAGGACCCCGACTCTGCAGCGAGTTGGGCAAAACTTCGTGCCAAAGCCGTCACCGCGGGCGAGGAGGGCAGCAATGCTTTTTATATAGGCGACGACCACTTCATTCTTGGAGCTGATTCACTTGTCACAGCCTTTCGAGGCCCACTACCGTCTGAACAATCAAACCCGCTACCTGCACACGAGCAGGTATTTACACAGAAACTTTTCAATTTGGAGTGTTTCCGTGAACACATGATGGAAGACAATTTTTCTGTGCAGGCTGTCATACGTGCAGACTCTCACAGCGTAAAACCCGAGTGCTTTACCATCGAACGAGTACGAACACCACTCGACCCGAAACACTTCCTTCAATACCAGGCAAAGCGGCCCGCTTCGAAAGAAATCAGTGACTTGATTTCAACTATGGCTAGTTCAAACCCTGCTCCTGTGCTTCATAAAGAAGGCGAGACGCCCTTCGCCACATTCACAACAGACTTTGATTGGCATGAGCAGGACCGCGTACGTTTAGCTATCGATGCTGCCATGAGGGCAAACCCTGATGCTATCTGGTGGTCTCTTCACGACACTCGCGATGATGAGCGATATGTGCTCACTGCCAGGCGAGGGACAGAAATACAAAATTTTACTCTTGGCATGATCTGCGGTGATATCGCCTATGCAAGGCTATGCCTTTGCTTCACTCGTCGATTACCGCTCGTGCCGGGACGGTTGCCTGATGCCTTTCATCCAGAGGATGAATTTCTTCGCAACGAGAAACAGTGGCGTACCGACGGCATGCCCTTGTTTGCCATGCAATCAGCGCTTTGCAACGCTGCGATCAAATCATGGGAGCACGTCGAGGAGACTCAACCCGGTGAAGATGGACGGGGTCACCGTTTTTCAACAGAAGAAAAAATGAACTACGTCAAAGCGCTACAAGAAGAGATTGAGCAACTTACTCGCACCCGTCGCGCCGCCTGTGAAGAGGTGATTCTGCCCTGTCGGCCTGCACCAGTAGGCTGGGAAGGCTTCCATGAAAGTTCTGTTACCAAGGGTGCCGGATCACCTAAGTGACACCGAATCTGCGCGGGCCAATTAAGCCTATTCGCTTCATGGCTTCCATGTGAATCGGCCCCAGTTCTTCTGGCGAGGCACGATCGGCAACTCCTTTTCTCCAAATGGCGTTTCGATCATGATCTTCGGGCCACCTCTGTCTCGATCGGGAAATGCCCGACTCACGAATCCATCGGGAGACCAATTGGGATCGTCACCACGTCCGACTTTTCGTCTCTTCTTTCCATCGCTACCAACCACCCAAACGTGAAAGGTCGCTGAGATCATCTGGTCTCGCTTGGGGGCTCTGACGCCAGTGAACTTGCTGAGGTGGATCATCTCGACGCCTTCCCAATGAGCAATCCATTTGCTGTCTGGTGACCACGCAGGAACTTTTTGTTCGATAGGAGCCTTGATCGCCTGATGGTATTCCATTTCTGGCTTTGAAATCTGCCTGGCATTACTTCCATTGAGGTTACTGACCCAGATGCGCATAGCGCCACTGCGGTTGGAAACAAAGGCAATTTGATTTCCTTTGGGCGAGACGACCGGCATGGAGTTGCTAAACTTCAGTTGCTCCGGATCGGTAAATAGTCTCCGTGATTCACCAGACTCTGTGTTCATCAGGTGGATCTGACTATTACGCGAGGGTTCGTGTCCCGGCTCGCTCTTCATCCAGACAATGTGCTTGGAGTCCGGCAACCAGCAGGGCAATAGGTTTCTTCCCTCATCGGTAAGGACACGGGAATTCTTGCCATCGAGATTGGATATCCAGAGAGAAAGAGCGTGGCCAACCTGTTGAACGTAGGCAAGTCTTTCACCGTCAGGCGAGCAGGCGGGCATGCGGCAGCCGTGATCAGAATACGTGAGCTGACGACTGCCTGACCCGTCTTCCTTCATGCAGTAGAGCTGGAGGACGACATTTCCATCGGTATGGCTGACAACGACTTCACGCAACGGCCGATTTGGAATCACCTCAATTTCAACCGGTTCCGCCTCAGGTTCTTCTGCGCCCGTGTTCCCATTCAATACAAGGAACACCAAACTGCAGATTAGTAAGACAGCACATCGCTTTGTGTCCATGGCCCGAACTCCAATGGTCAACGAATACTGAATAACTCACCACGATTTATCTGTTGCTGCAGCGTGCCCACCGCTCTGCCAAACATAAGTGAATGATTTTCGTGCCTTCACCTACCTACTGACGCATGAGATGTTCTCCAGTAACGACCAGAACCATTTCCTCGGTAATTGAATCTAGACAGACATCCAAGAAAAAACAAACTATCAGGCAAAGTTTTGAACCATCTTTAACTGAGGTGCATGGAGTACTAGAAGCTGCATTGCGATATAATAGAGAGTTTGATTCATTAGCTCATACCATTTACCAACAGAGAATCAGTCTTCCTCTTGTGATTTCTTTTCTGACACAAGAATTGTTTCTAACTGTTCAGCCGTTTCTACTGCAAGTTGTATCAGCAGTTCTTTGCGACGCTGCTGCAACGCAGCGTTTGAAGAGAAGCTTACAACACCTGGTCGCAATCGCCCAAGGAACTCTACAGCTGCTTGTGGCTTCAGCCAATCAACATGCCAATCACAGGCACCTGCTTGAGATAGATCAAGGATAAGCAATTCAAACGAGGCCGGTGTAAACTGCCAAGCGTGCGCATCTCGATACGTTTGATCACCGCCAGTAATCTGCTCAAAAACGAGTCGGGGCATCCCCGGTTCATGGGCAAATGCAAGTCCAGTAGCTATTTCACCAGCTGCCCAACCCGGCCTACCGCCTAACGTCATCGAATACGAAATTTCATTAAAAAGAACTGCGGCTGTATGTATTTTTCGGCTTTCGTGATGTGCAAGTAAAACATCACCGGCAAGCGAAACTGGCCGAAAGAAGTCAAAGCACCATCGCTTGTCAGGAAGCGCAAAAATGAGCATGCCGTCGTCGTGCAGCAGCCGCCGACAACTGTCGAGAAAGGCTAAAAGGTCGGGCATATGTTCGAGCACATGGGAAGCAACAATAGCATCAAATCTTCCTCGCTCTTCAACTGGAAAAGCCTCATGAAGACTCCCGCCCTGCCAGATGACGTCAACGTCTTCGATCTCATCGGCATCAATGACTGCCTTGTTATATTTATTAAGCAAGCCTTCACGTGTGTGGTGATCAACAACGCAGGTATTCCAGCCGTCTCGCTTCGGAACAAGTGGCCGAAATGATGCCCCAACTTCAACAATGCGTGACTCTTGAGAAATTCCTGCCAGCAATGTGTCACTGCGTAAGTCATCTGTCTCACTCATGGGGCAGCGTTGCCTCAACGATTGCATCCGCAAAGCAGTCCCAGCCATATTGACGTCGTACAAAATTAGCATTTGCTTCGGCCACACTGGCATACTGAGATCTATTTCGTACGAGACGGATCGCCTCATCAAGCCCGGTGTCCCAATCGTGTGCTGCACAAAGTCGCCCAGCATGCTTACCGGCCATGGCTTTCGAAAACGGTACGGTCGGTGTTGCTACAGTCCAGGTTCCAACTGCTGCTGCCTCGAAAAACTTAAGTTCACTCTTACAGTTCGTAAAAATATTGTCCTGAAGTGGCGCAATATTTACTTCCACTTCAGCGATCAGTCGCTGGAGATTCACCCAATCATGCAACGGCAGCCGATCAACCCGATCACTGTACTGTGCTAGCTCACCAATATCATCCATAAAGCCAACAATCCGAAAGCGAACATCCGGATAGCGATCAAGGATGCGACACACAGACTTTATAACGATTTCAAAATCCTGCTTATGACTTGGAGTACCGCTAAAATAGCCAATAGTGAGAGGACCATCGCTTGCGAATTGTCGGATTCGTTTAGCTGCTAGAAGATGATCCGAAATCTCTTGCTGGAGACGGTTCAGAAAATTGGGTACGATGAGAACTGGCCCCCGGACGACTTCTTCCATCCGCTCGGCTAAGCATTCATTCGTGGTAATACCACCGTCACAAAGTCTGGCAGTAGCTTCGATACGGCCAATATACGCAAACCACCAGTCCAGGTCTTCATGTGACGTTCCTTGCGCAAGGATATCAAGAATGAAGTGAACGTAGCGAGTATCAAACACGAGATCATCGCAATCGAATAAAATCCGAACGCCATGCGAACGAGCTGTAGCGATAAGTTGTGCTACATCTGCGTCATACCGCACACGGGCGATAACCAGCGTGTCGATCTCTGCAAGCTGCGGCAAGAGAGCAGGAATATCTTTCAATTGAAACCAGGTAGCCGAAGCACGCTCGTGCCTGTCTGCACGAAGACTCTCAACCATGTTGAAGACACGATACCGATATGTACTGGTGTCTGGTTTTTCGTACAGCCAAGCAACACGAGGCCTTTCACCCTGAATCGAAGAGAGTCGAGAATCAAGTGTTTCTCGTTCCCACGGTGGATCATATACAAGTTCAGTGTTCACTAAAGCAGAAAACATACGCGGTTCTATACCTACAGTGTAAGTTAGGCAGCAGTATCACTGCCGTGGTCAAGTTTGCGACTAGACACAGGTTGAATTGGTTGGGCAGAAGATTGTACTGCTACGCCACCAATGTAATGTGCTGCCATACGTTCAACGATGTCTGCGAGCGACACCGTCCAGTCACGGCAGATACTGTCTGCTGCCATAGCTGCCGACCGAGCATCATTGTCACAGGCCTTTTCGGCAAGTTCTCTGAGCCCGTCTACAAGCGACTGGTGATCGGTATCAACCATGATGATATTGGTTGAGTAGTTACTAAGATCTCGCTTACTACCGTGCCTATTCGTAAGTACAGCAGCTCCCGCAGCAGCAAGATCGAGTGGAGGGTAGGAAGGATGTGGTGTATCCATCAGCACAAATCCTGCATCTATCGTTCTTACAAAGGCGTTGTACTCATTCCACGAGAGCCCCTCGACTCGCTTTGGCTCCATTGCACAAGGAAACTCGAGGTCGGGCATGTGGCTCCCAACGAGTTGGATGTCCCAATCACGCGGCGTAAATACGCCCTGTAAAATTGCAGCAGAAAGCGCATCAAGCCCGGCACAAAAAAGATTCCGTGGATGATTCGGGCGAGCATAAAAAAATAACTGTCGCCGGCCAGTCGGTGAGGCCTGACGAGGCATACTGTCTTTCTGATGACCTGGAAAAGCCGGCTCGAAGGGGCATGAACGCTCGGCTAACCCAGGAATTGAATACGGTCCAGACGTTAGATGGTGATACAAAAGGTGTGTATTCATTGCTACAAAGACCCCTGGCTCCTGCAGCGTGTGCTGGCAACGCAGTCGCTCATCATTGAAGGGGTAAAACATTCGCTCGTCTTCTTGCAAGATGTAGCACAGTCGTTCTCTGTTGATACTCGATAACAGTGCACGAGTTGTCCACCATGACGTTGAGAGAAAACAGTCTTGCTCAGAAACAGAAAGGTTTCGGTTTCCGGATGGTGGAGCAAAAACAGCTTCAAACGGTTGCTGAAGTTCGATCTTGGCCGCTGATAAGACCTGCCCCAGAGCCCCTGCGTCAGGCGGCTCATTCAGGGTCGCCAATCGAAGTGTTGCTCCAAGCCGATTGGCAAGCAACGTGCCGAGAATAAGTGCCGTACCAACACCACCAAACAGCGATGATTTGCCAACGCTATCTGTGACAATAGTAAGTCGAAGACGATCGTCTGGTATCGGGAAGATATTGACTGGCTGGTGACCACTACGTTGTTCGTCAAGCCACGCTGCCACGGTTTGTCGTTTTGCCCATACTTTCTGAATCTCTTTTGTCAGGAATGGTTGAACATCAGAAGTGGTTGTGTTTGATTTCTTCTCGCGCAATCGCAGTCGAAAACGTCGGTATCTTTCCTGAACTGCTTTGAGAAAAGAACCGAGCACAGGAACCCGTGACATTGTGTCACCAAAGAAACGTCCAACTTTCATCGATGCTCTATCTGTCTGAGGACAGGGGAAAACAGCCATTAGTTAGTTTGATTGCAAAATAATCACAACGAACGAACAAATCATAAGCGTAAGACTCCAAAATCAACAACATTACTACTGGCGTGAAAATTGTAGGGCTATATAACGGCCGATGAGGAAGCAGCAGACTCAAAGCGGGGCGAACAACAGACGTTCTCATTAACCAATCTGATAACCTCTCTGGTTCTGAGACTGGTGTCTCCGAACACGGGATCAGGAATACCACAAAATAGCTTGAAATAGACTATGAAGGATGAATACTTCACACATTTTTTAATTCATTATTCACTTCCTTTTCACATTCTCTCGATGGTGATTCATTGAACCGGACCATAGAAGAGTTGTAATTCTTGGGGTTCACAAAGAGACCGCCCCCTTGCTAGTTTCTAACACATGACTTTTAAACACCTTTGGATACACGGACATCGTTTCCGTAAAGTCACTGGATGGCCACCACGCACAACACGCGATCACCTTCTTCTTGTCTGATTGTTGCAGGCATGCATCGATCTGGCACATCTCTTATGGGCTCAATGCTTGCTAATTCAGGCATTGAGTTTGGTGATCAACTCACCGATGCCGGACATGGCAATTCGGGCGGCTTTTTCGAAGACTCTGTTATCTGCAGGATCCACGAACAATCCCTTGAAGCGAATGGTATTAACTCCCAAGGTTTTACAACGTGCAGCACCCTGACATTCCCCCTACCTGCCCGCAAACAAGCTGAGGCAGACTCAGCAAGTCGTCGGAGATCAAGTACTCACTGGGGGTGGAAGCAGCCACGAGCGACTCTTTTTCTTGATGAGTGGGCAGCGATCGTACCAGAAGCCAAGTTCGTGCTTGTATTTCGACGACCGTGGGACGTTGTAGATTCTCTCTACCGACGTGGCGACCATGTCTTTTTCCTACGACCTACGTTTGCACTCAAAGTCTGGGAAACCTACAACGCTGCTCTCCTCCATTTTGCAACACGTCATAAGCATAGAAGCTACATCGTAGACGCCTCCCAGCTCACAACATCCCCCACAGACGTTTTCAAATCTCTCGAGGAGTGGCTTCACGTTGACTTAAAGCCCTCATCGGAAAAACTTAAAAAAGAACAGTTTTCTTCTCTTGCCATAGGGCCCCGTGTTGAATTCATCAGGAAATTTGAACCGAAGGCTATGAGTGTTTACCTCAAACTCTGTGAGTTATCTGGTTCTCACCCAGCTGTTGAACCTTGGACAGATTCGTTCGCACTATCAAATGACAGAATCGCAAATGACAGAAGAGAGGTATTCTTTCGTGACTGGCAGCATTCGTCATCTGAGAAGCACAACCCGTGGCATCACTTGCAGAATGACATGCCGTAATTTGCCGCAAGAATACTGAAACCACTGCTGCAACAACAGCTTACTGCGTGTGTCATATGCAGGCATCGTGGCCTTACCGCTCCTGACATTCATGAAGCATCGAAGGGCATCGCCCTGCACTGCTTGATCAAAACTTCCCCCGACTCATCAGCCATTCCTTCAGGCTACTTTCGTCATACATAAGCCATACTTGTCTGCTTAGAACAACACCCTGCAAGTCTTTGGCGTTGCGTCTGACACACAGGTCAAAACATTGTGTTCCAATTCAAGAACAACACCGAGTCACTCTCATAAAATGCTCGTCAAGCAAGGAAAGGTCGTAGTCTATTCCCTGCCGATGTGCCATTCGCTCGAGCTCTTGTCGAATGAAGTCCAAATTCAATCCGTAATGATTCACTACGAACACATTGACCTTCAGAAACGGCACGCCAGCTTGAATCAAGCGTATCGGAGCCAACTCACTAGGGTTATTGATACGTCGCCTGGTCTTTTTTATCACTCGATACAACTGCCTGATATTCTTCCAGTTCAGATGTGGGGCAATTTCAAGAAATGAGAGATTCGTCCTGTTGCTGTGATCGGCAGCATCATAAATAGCACCAACACGGAAACCTGCCTCTCGGAATTTTTCTGTCATTCCTATTTCGTAAGCATTGATAACATCATTTTTTTTATCGAGTGGCGTGACACTCTTCCAAAAAGAATCGAACACAGGAGAATGAATTAGATTTCTACGCATACCAAAAAACCAACTCTGCAGATGATCTGACGACTCACGAGCTCTATGCTGTTTGGTTCCTTGTACGGAATGAACCATTCCCCAAAGATCAACTTCATCTAGACATGAACTTCCCAAGACTGGGGCAAGATCAAAGAGAGGGCCGTACACACTATCGTTACAACAAATGATCTCATCAAATTGTCGGTAGTCTCCTAGCGACTCCATACCTTCCTTCCAGCTACAAAAGTCATACCCTTTGTTCGGACGGCTAATAAAGTGATCCACGTGTTGAGCAATACTTTCAGGCAATGCCGTGGCCGATGTCGACACTACAACGAGACAACTCACAACTTCCCGATAACATTGAATCGCATACTGCACGTGCGGATCGATAACACCGTCTCTGTCGTAATGTGCAAAGATAAGTGCTCGCTTGATTTGCTGCATCGCTATCGCCTCTAGATCAGTCCTTACGATGCTCGATGTCTTTGTATTCGTCTACGCAAGCCGTTTGCTCTATGATTTAGCCGATTCTTTACCCTTACCTCAGCAACTAAAGCAATAATCTCAGGAAATTGAACGAGTGTCCGCTCAGCGGCTTGATAATTCTTTAAGCGTATATTTTTTTTTACATTCCGAAGACATGATTTCGCGTGCCAACGAGCGCTCCGAGATGTCATGGTCCTCCGCAATCCAGCTGGAAAAGACGCTGAATTAATTATGATCGCTTTTGTAATATCTGGCCATACCATGTCACTGGCAAGAAGCCTTGATGATTCACTTTGTTTATGCCTTCGATATACGGCGAGAGACCTCGGCTCATACCACACCGGAAACTTGCCCGCTATTCTCACCCACATCTCCCAGTCCAAGGCCTGAATCAGATCAGGACGAAATCCTCCGATCGCTGCATACGTTGCTTTCTTGACAACAACCGATGGGCATTGGACTCTCTGCCGTTCGCCTATTCGCCACAGCCACGCTTTCAGCACCCCTCGCCGCCATCGTAATCGTGATGTTTTCTTTATCACGTGGCCCTTGTCATCGACTATCTTCGATCGACAGCAGGCCATCCCTAATCCTGGCTGCTCTTGAAATGCCTGCCACATTTGTTGATAGAACCCTCGTTCTACACGGTCATCCTGATGCAACAGATGGACTAAGTTTGCTCTCGCAAGAGAGACTGCGTGATTCCAGTTCCCTGCAAGGCCGAGGTGCTTACCTGACTTCACAAACTCTACACGATCAGCAAGACCAGATTCTTTGAGTAGTGACGACACGTCGACCGTACTCGATGCATCATCAACAACCGTTATCTGTAGAGAGTCTTTCGAAAGACCAGTTCCATTCGCAACTCGTTCATCGAATTGTTTCAAAACTGACTGAATCGCATCGAGTAGTGACCGGGAGGGCTCAAATGTCGGAATCATTACAGAAAATTTTTCCTGTTTTTTAAATTCCTCCTCTCCCTTCATTATTCCTCCGATTAAATCAAACCGCAATGAACCCAATCACACGATTGTGATTCTTATCGGACAACCATGGCCGCCCATAACTACTTCTGCATTCTTCTTGCACTTACACCCAACTCACAATGACTACACACATCAATAACTAAGCTCACTGTGAAAGCTCACGTAGCATCAAACGAGGCTACCCAACGCAACCTGCCGAAAAATTACCAGCACAACATGTCCATGCAGTAGATCGAAACAATCTCCTCAAAGACAACTTCGACACTGACTTCACCGAAACAGCTCCTCTGGCAAATCCAACGATACCCAGATTACCAGATTCCGACTATCCGATCCTCCCGACAACATTTTTCGCGCACAATTTCACAAGTATTCTATTGTGCCGAAACACCTATTGAGCTGAGTTCACTTCACTACTTAAATTCCCGAAAAGTATGGGGCACCAATGAATAGAGAAAATTCGTATCAACTCAGGCGAATGAGCTGAATAGATCGAGTCGAGTCGCCAATGAAATACTACAACCAGAACGCGCCAATTGACTGGGGTGATCTTACTGGTGTGGTTTGTGGTGACTACGAGCAGCCTACACAACGACCTCCTGACTTTATTGGTATCGGCGCACAGAAATCTGCAACGACGTGGTTATGGACACAGCTCCAACGAAGCCCTTCGGTAGCAATGCCGCCCATCAAAGAACTTCATTATTTCGATCGTCATCTTTCGGCAAGTCCTTTTCCGTCTGCAGATGCTTTGCTACGACTTTCAGACCGCACATGGATCAATCAAATATGCGACACCTTACGACATACCGTTGAATCTGACGACAAACTTCGCATACGCCAACTGATGCATTACTACTTTTCAGACTGGAACGACGCTTGGTATCGCGAGCTTTTTGGGCTTACTCCTCCTAACAAAATTACCGGTGAAATTACACCTCGGTATGCCATTTGTGATGACAAAGGCATTCAGCGCATGGCCTCTATAGCTCCTTATGCAAAACTCATTTTTTGCATCCGAAATCCGATTGATCGATTCTGGTCGCAGTGTCTCATGAAATATCGCTTGGGGACACTAGCACCTGGAGCACCAGCTGCCATGGCGTTTTTCAACACACTCAACGGAAAACCCCGCGGGCACTACTCAGAGACACTCCTCCGTTTCTCAAAGTGGTTTGATCCCAAACAAATACTGATCGTATTTTATGATGCCATTGCCCGCTATCCCCAGCAAACACTCAATGAAATCCATGACTTCCTTGGTATTCCTCGGCACGAATATCAAGACTCGTGCAAGCTTTTAGTCAACAACGCAACAAATGATGAGGACATTTCAAATGAACTTCGGGCACGAGTAGCGGCTTCATACAGGCATGAGTTGCATTGCCTCCATCATACCTTCGGTGGGCACACCTCCTCATGGCTTGAAACAACACCTCAACCAAATATTTTTTCAGAAGAAACGGGCACGCCCCCGTGTACGTTACGACTTAAAGAACAACATCTCGTATCCTTTGACAGACTTCTTCAACCTCGGCGCGAGCGGAAAAAAAATAAATTCAAACTATTCTGCCTTTCCATGCAGCGAAGCGGGACGACATCGACTGGTGACTGGCTTGAGTCTCATGGCCTCATACGAACCGGATCACCAACCTCGACGAGGTTAGGGTGGAGTCGCTCATGGTTCGATGGAGAACTAGATCTCATTTTCGACAATGAAGAGTTCAAGGATGCTGAAATTCTTGAAGACGACCCATGGTGGTTTCCTGCAATGTATGCCCTGCTTGCCAAGCGTTTCCCTGAATCTCGATTTATTCTTCTTGATCGCGAACCAGACGCTTGGTTCGATTCGTTGTGCCGGCACAGCGGTGGCCAAAATCCGGGCTGGAGTGATATTCACGCCAAGGTCTACAATCGAGAGCAAGAACTCAAAGAGATCGAACGTGAGGCTATCGAAGCAGCACAACATGTTTCTCAAACGAGCCCAAACCTGCTTTCTATCGTGCACCACCGAAAACATTACACGGACATTTACCGTAACCACACAGCAGAAATTCTTAAATATTTCTCTGCAGCACCGACCCGTTTGTTCTACGGCAAACTTGCAGATACGAAGACGTTCCCAAGCATGATGAAATTCTTAGGACTCAAGCAAGATCCTTATGTAGAAATCCCGCATTCGAACAAACGAACGGCGGCCATGGAAAAACAGTTTGGGGATGCCGTAAAGCAATTGAAGCCGTCATGAATTCCTCACTAGAATCAAACGAACCGATTACGATTTTTATTGCATCATGGGGCAGACCTATCTACCTTTGGTCGTGCCTTGATTCTCTTTACAGAACTATTGAGTCTCCTGCTCGAGTGGTCTTACTTGACAATGCTCATCCAGACCCACTCATACGTCAGGTCATTGCTGGATTTGAAAGACGAGAGCTTTTTGCCGAGGTGGTACGGTTTTCTACCAACCGCTTTGAGAACATAACTAAAGCATATGAAGAACGACTCTCAAACGTTGGCCCATGGCATGTCTATATGGAAAGCGATGTCGTCGCATCCTGTTCCCACGGCTGCTGGCTTTCGGAGATGTATCGGATTGTCCAAGCAGATCCTTCAATAGGGATGCTTGGGAGTCTTATCGACACGCATGACTTTCTTGATGCTAAAAAGGCACGCCACCTTATGAGCGGGGACACACATTCAGCAGAATTCCTGGCCAAACTGAATAGTCCTGAGCGGGCATTTGCTACGGCTCCCCAATGGGCTGATGAATCCCGGGATTCGTTCCCGACCGAACCGCCCTGCCCGATTGGTAATCCACCAGGGCGACTCATGATACTTCGGACAGATATCATCCGTGAGCATGGATTTCAGCTGGACACCCCACTCGCTGAATGTTTTCGCAAGCAAGGCTTTCGACCAGCTGTCACTGCAAGAGTTCGCCACCGTCACTTAAGCCTGCTGAATGTCTTTGATCATACTGACTACTCGCAGACCAATCGTGATCAATTCTTTACAACACATTCGTAACACCGATCATGCATCAAATTGCTCACGATACAGATACGTGCCTTCCAAATCCAAATATTTCTATTCGTAAAATTGTTCAACAAGACCTGGAAACTCTACGCACATGGAGGAACGCTCATTCTCAGCGGTTTTTCTATCATGAAAAAATCAGCCCTGCACAGCAACGGCAGTGGTTCACCGACTACCTCACTCGGGATGAGGATCATCTTTTCATGGTTCTCGTTAAGGCATTGCCGACGGGGTGTATCGGCATTCGACTTCTTGGCAACCATTGGGATCTTTATAACGTGATACGAGGAGTCCACAGGCTCCATTCGCGTGGGTGCATGGGAACTGCCTTGCATCATGTCATTGAATTCTCGCTACAACGAAAAGCGATACCAGTACAATTGAAAGTTCTCACGAATAACCCTGCGTGCGACTGGTATAAAGACAATCGATTCTCCGTTATCAAAACTGAGGACGACCACATTATCATGCAGTATCAGACTCTTTCATCGGCATCTCCAAACCTCAAAACACACTCATGATTTCAGTCTTTGGATCAGACATTGGTGATCAGGAAATTGAAGCCGCCGTTGAATGCCTTCGGTCTCAGTGGCTGGGTTTTGGCAAAAAAGTAGATGACTTTGAAAAAGCATTCACTTCGCATCTCAACCTTACCAACTGCTTGATGGTCGACAGCGGATCAAATGCTCTGTACATGGCTGTCCGACTACTTGACCTGGCACCTGATGATGAGATTATCATCCCCTCTTTCACCTGGGTCTCATGCGCTCAGGCAGTCTTACTTGCAGGGCATCGGCCTATTTTCTGTGACGTTGATCCGACAACAATGAATGTCCGTCGCGAAGATATCGAACCGTGCATCAGCCCTCGAACCAAAGCAATCATGGTGGTTCATTATGCAGGGCTCCCGGTCACCATGCAGCCCATCCTGGACCTTGGATATCCAGTTATTGAAGACGCTGCCCATGCGGTCTCTGCCACTCATAACGGGAAACCATGCGGAGGTATCGGAGACATTGGAATCTATAGCTTTGATGCCATTAAGAATCTCACAGCTGGCGAGGCTGGGGCGGTTACGGCTCAGCGTGAAGAACATATCGAGCGTGCACGTTGGCTTCGATATTGCGGAATTGGCAAGTCAGGATTTGAAACCGCAACAGGCAGTAAGGTTCAGAATGCCTGGTGGGAATACGAGATACGTGAGGCATTTATCAAAATGCTGCCGACAAATCTCGCAGCAGCAATTGCAACCGTCCAGCTACGACGACTCGCAGAACTGCAGGACCGACGGAAACAAATTTGGGCTGCCTACGACGAAGGACTTGCAGACATTCCTCAGATTTGTCTACCAAAAAATTCTTTACCCGGTGATACGCATGGGCTCTTTACATATTGCATCCGGACTCCCAAACGTAATGTCCTTGCAAAAACACTTCTTGATGCAGGTATCTACACGACCCTGCGATATCACCCGCTTCATATGAATCCACTTTATGGCCAGACTTCCAAGCGGTTACCACACAGTGAACAGCTGAATCAAGATGCACTGTCCATCCCATTGCATCCCAGATTAAGTGATAATGATGTGGACCATGTCATTGAAGCCATCCACCATTTTGCTGACCGCCACTTCTAAGGCTGACCGCTACTCCAAAGCCCCTGCAGCATTGCTATCCTCGAAACGCTACTTCAAGAAATGCTACGCTGAATTACCCAACACACCGCTTCACCATATTGTGCAAACTACTGAGGAAAGTACATGCCTCACGCAGACTTTCGTGGCTTTCTCTGACCGGCAGTGACATCCGAAATACTACTTTCATCAGCGGATTTATCTAAGAATTTCCTGATATCTGCACGCCGCATTGCCCACCTGTACGAGCTCACAAAACTTGGCCAGAGGGCAAAGACTTTATCATCTTTTGTCTTATACCAACTCTTACAAGGCAGCTGATAAACGCTTCCATCCGACCGCCAAACGCTTTTATCAAACCGCTGCTGCAAACGATTGTTATATTCTTCCTGTACGTCTTCTCGCACTTCAATTGCATCCATCAGCGGTCGACCCCGACACGGCCCAAGCCACTGCAAACACTGGAGAATATACTCCACCTGGGTCTCAATCATGAGCAGGACTGAGTTATGCCCGAGCCCCGAATTCGGCCCCATAAGCATGAAAAAATTCGGGTACCCTGCGACACACACTCCCTTAAAGGCTACTGGTGTGTCCCCCCATTCTTCAGCAAGAACACGCCCTCCTCGCCCTTGAATATGAATAGCGTGTGTTGGATTAAATGGCTTGAATCCTGTGGCAAAGATAATGACATCGGCCGGCCAATGCTTATTCGTAGCATCGCGAAGGCCATTCCGTGTCACTTCCTCAATGGCGTCGTTTACCAATGTGACGTTCGGTTGACTCACCGTGGCATAAAAATCATCTGATAACAGTATTCGATTACAGCCCATCGTGTATTGCGGAGTGAGTTTTTCACGGAGGCTTTCATCATGCACCTGGTCACAAAGGAAATTATTAGATTGCTTCTGACCTCGGCCCATCAACTTCGGCTTTACTGTAAGCCCAAGCGCAACCGCCTCGGCAGACAGATAATGCCTCAAACGACTCGCCTGCTGAAACCACGGAAGCCAATGCATAGCCAGACGTTCGAAGGCTGAAGTATCTCGATTGTTCCTTGGCAAAATCCATGGCGGAGTACGCTGGAATATTGTTAAGCCTGCAACGCGAGATGCAATCTCCGGTATAAACTGGATTGCACTTGCTCCAGTGCCTATAACAGCCACTCGCTTATCTTTGAGATCCACATCGTGCCTCCACTCGGACGAGTGAAACGAGGGACCTAAAAACTCTTCACGTCCAGATATATTGGCAGTGGAAGGCACATGCAGCCCTCCCATCGCAGAAATAACAACTGTTGCTGTAAACCGCTTCCCGGCTGCAGTCGTCAAGTGCCAGCAATTTCTTTTTTGATCCCAGACCATGGCCGTGATTGTAGTACGAAACTTTATGTTTTGCTCCACTCGATATTTTTTTGTTAGTCGGTGAAGATACTGCAGAATTTCACTCTGACTGGCAAATTTTGTGGACCAGTTTGGATTCCGTTCGAATGAAAGTGAATACAAGTTAGATGGGACGTCACATCCACATCCCGGGTACGTATTATCTCGCCACGTTCCGCCAAGATTCTCAGCTTTCTCATACAGAACGAAATCCTCTTCACCCTGTTGCTTCAGACGAATCGCCATACAAAGACCGGCAAAGCCTGTGCCAATAATTGCCACGTTATGATGTGATTCATTCACTTGATTTGTATTTTCATAAACAAGTTGTGTGCCAATACCTACGGCGACCACTATGCGGTTTCTAAACCTCGTTATTCAGCACCCTGGTGTTCCTACGTTTTTTACAGGTGGAATAGTGTCGAAAATAGCCCTCACCAGCAAGGTGAAATATTTATTCGCTCATGCCTTTTTCATGATTCCGGTTGCCGTTCAAGACCACTTTATAAACTCACAGCCACCCCCCAGGGTTCGCTGGCTTTTTTAAACCAAAAAACGTATTTGGATTACCAAGGATTCAGTCACATCCTCGCCATACGTTGGCTCGCCATTTTTGCAGACAACTAAAAATCTATGAAACTTACCAAACACTGGAGTCAAGGCATTCACCGAAGACACGCTGTATCAGAAAAATTATTCTTATTTCTCAGCAGAGTTTTTAAAGCAGAAGATTTGACCAAGCCAAAAATGCTAGACACATTGCAAAATGTCAGTAGCATGCCAACCTGCTTCGCTGCCCTCTCCGGCATACGTGAAAAACAATTGATTGTTGATGCGGCAGAATCCATTGCTGTACCACTTCGCCATATACAATAACCCTGACCGATAAAGACGAACTATTCTCTGTACTATCCGTCTTACGGAGAACAGATGTGAATAAGTTGCTCCACTCTTGCTATAAATCTCGATTTTCTACCACGTGTTCGTATATCCACAGAGCACCGCGAGTTTTTTTCTATCGTTGCCCCTAGTCCTAACAAGTTCCGGGGAAAGGTGATCCTGATCGCAGACACTTATCTCTTACAATCTATTGAAACAAAAGATTTCCTCGACATAGCCTTTACGAAGTGGATGCAGTGACCGAAGCGTAGGTACATCATGCCCGAGGCGGTTTGAAATGTCAGCAATACGAAACGACTGCGCTTCATGATTCATCGAAATAAAAATGTCACTTCGGACAGCCAGTTGTTGCCAATAAGCCTCAACTGCTTCAATACCGATCTCTACCATTGAATCATTATTTATCGCTATATCATACCGGTCCTTTGCAGCATGGAACCACGCAGGAGGTTGGATTCGTATTTGCGGGTTATTGCTGTCAGGCTCTCCATGAAGCACGACTCGATCCTCTCCTAATGCACGGCCAAGAAAGTATGCCTGGGCAACATTAGCCATTGGCAGGTCAACAATCGTATAGTCATCGAGCCCAAAGAGGCTGGCAAACCACGCAGTGCGACCGAGGCCAGCACCAATTTCGACGGTCTTCCCTCCTTTGGTGAAAGCTCGTACCTGAGACAATCGCCATGCTTGATACAGCGCTTGCACTGCGCGATGACTAATCACACCCCTGCTCGTTGGAATACCATATTCATTGGGGATTGTGTTTGGAAATTGAACTGCAAAGCCAAGTAGTTGTTCTATTGCCAAGAGCAGTTGTTCGGGCTCCCACATCCGTTCCTGGAAATCGACCTCTGGAAGATATGTGGGGATCGCTCCCATTGTTTCCGCTAATCGAACGAAATTGTCGTGGGCCCACTGAGCTTGCAAGGCAGGGATTGCTGAATTATCAGTTGCCGCTTTTGAATACTCATCAAAAACCATCTCAAATCCATAAAGCAGATTAGATTGGTGTGGGAAGCGGAGAAATTTGGTCACTGCAGGAATATCACCTGAACATAGCGATTCGTGCAGATCTTGGGTTTTGCTCGCAATCTGATCCCAGATTGGACCGCCAGTGCCGACAATTCCAGTGGCACTTTGACAATATGCATTGATGATTCTCTTAACCAAATTTTTATCATTAATGTCGTTGTCTCCTTCCACTATTTGAACAGGAGTATGAGGAAGAAGATCTTGATAGAAGAACAGGGATGGTTTCATGACATTTTTTGTTTGTGAAAAATTGTGCTTATGAGATTATTTTTTCTTACCAAGATGACTACCTGCAACCAGCCACCTAACCCTCATGATTCTTTGCAGGGATTTTTGTAAGCAACAGGTATCGCTACGGCGATGCTAAACTTTGATCATTCTGGAATAACGACTACATTCCATAACTAACTTCGTAGCCCATTTAAACAGTCCTTCTCAGGAACGTTTAACTATTACGAAAATGTCCCCAGCATAAACCTTTGAACCTTATCACACGGAAAATATTTGTTTTCAATGCTTCCCATCAACTCCGAAATCGCTGCAGGGCGATACGTTTTTTAATTATCTCGCATGCTCAACGCAGGCTTTTGTCTTTCAAAAGAAAACTGTACTGGCTGCTCCAGGTCAGTTTTAGGCCACCGTGCGTTATCACACCAGATAGAACCACTATTGGCATTCGTGAACTGCATTTTAATCATGCACCCTTTATCCGCTCCCTGAACACATGACAGTGTAATAGTGTCATTGCTTACTGATACCCACTGCCAGACTGAGTCACCATGGTCAAATGTTGAGCCGAAGCTGTAACTTTGATACCGAATCGACGTCTGAACTTGAAAGCGAACATCGGCCTCTGACAAGGCTTCGATACTTCTTTGCCCAACAGGCTTAAGAATCGCAATTCTTGGTTTTCTTTGTGAAATCCCTAGATCTAAACGGAGGATTTCAAAAACACCAAAGTACTTTTCCATTTCACTTGGCTTCAACACTCTATCTATTGATGCCTGCACTTGCTTGCCAAATCCTGACGATCCCTCACGGACTGTTTGTGCTCGATCTGAACCGTCACCGTCGCCAGACGTTGCAAGCTTCGCTGTGAGTTCCTTTATCTCTTCAACTAGTTGCTTATTTTTCTTTTTCAGGCTTTCAATTTGTACTGTTTTTTCATCAGACAAACGCTCAAGGTCTTTCAATTCCCCTAGCATTTTTTTGTTTGAAGCCTCTGCATCGATCTCTGGAACTGGTTGTGCCAGGCTGTCATGAGAACAACTCAAAAGCACAATGGAAATGAGTATGAGTACCTGTATCTTCATATATTTTGATCCGAAGAGCGTCACCTCGATTAACGAACTCTAAGTGTAGCGAATTCTTTCTCCTAGAGCTTCTTGATAGCAGGAAACACTTGGGCGAAGTCACAAAAAACGTTTCTCAGTCATCACCGAGACATTCGGTCCGTTCAAGAACACTGGCAGATTCTTGCCATTACCGCGTGAGATTATCAAGAGAACCGATCTGTGTAGTTGGCTGCTTGCAACACTCTCCCGTGCACCGAACAGAATCAGAGAAAGACTTGAACCCAATAGCAGCCGCAGCTGTTAGCAAGACAACACCGACCGCAATCACTATTTGTTTGACAGCAAGATATTTGAACATTTCACACCTCCAGAACAATACAGCTTTGTTATGTATCGGCAGATGTGAACAGCATTTATTAGCCCAAGAGATGATGGCTTCGGTGTGACTTCATTCACTCGGTGAGTTACAGAAATACCACACATTTCGCAGGATATACCGGCCCATAAAAACTGCACCCTCTGCCCAATACGGTGCCAAAGCCCTGAGACGCGATGTTTCGTCCCTGCCGTCTCGCACTAGTAGGCCAGGAAAGGATTGCATGAAATGCCTCCAACCAGTGATGCCATGTCACTTGCGTTGAAGAAAGTGAGTACCCCCAAGGGAGATTGAACCATCATTTCTATGCTGATTTTACAATTGGAAGTATAGCCGTTTTCTTAAATCACCCGCTTATTTTTAGTAATAAGCAAAAACTTGATTCCCCCACTTAAACTTTTGCTCCAATATTGCTCCAAACCAAAACTCTTATTTTTAGTTTTAGCGACCATTCAACATTACAGGCAAAGTAAGAGACCCTGAAACTTGGTTGGCCTGAATTGCGACCATTGAAAGATGAGGCAGTAGTTTTATCTTCAAAAAGTTTTGCCCCATCGCGGCATAAAAATCGCTGGTGGCTATGACATTTCTGGAAACGTCTTTTGGTGAGTAAGTATTTTATCAAAGATTAATTGTTAATTACTTAATGACACTCGTGTTACCACGGCAAAAAGCTAAGGAAGTGCATTAAAAAAATATTCAAAAATCAGAGACCACTTTCCTTGGCCTCGGTAGTTCGTTTAGATTCAGACTCAATTCGCCTTTTTTCAGCAGACCATTTTTTAAATTCTTCACGTCTCTTGGACAATTCTTCGTAACTTATTGTCACATAGTTCATAACCTTTCCATTTGCGTTTGCCATCTGGGCATATAACTGGACCTCTTTTTTACCATGACGCCAAGTTGCTTCGGCCATAGACTGTCTGTAAATAGGCCTATTGGCAGTCCAACGTTCACCAGAAGTTAAGTTAGTTGTAGGTACACGATCACCAGATGTATTCCTTTGGAAATCATAATTTATGCCAGTGTACACGGGAGTGTCTCCATATTTATCCTCTAGCGTGAGGCTAAGACTTAGAAACTCCTCATATGGATTCCAAGGTTCAGAACGATTGGAATCATATTTTCTATATGTAGTGTATTCAGCTGTAACATAAACCTGTACTAATTGATCATCCCAGAGATTACACTGTACGTTATATGGTTTTTTTAACACTTCATGTTTAAAATCAATTGTTGTTACACGCTCATTTTTCTTAGTAATCATTGTCTTGCCGTACAGTTTTTCAATGTCTTCTTCATTGAATCCCCAACTTAAACCGATTACTGCTTCGTTACGTTTAACTTCTTCTGCTTTTGCTACCGCAGCCTTCTCGTTCTCCATTCTTAGTTTTCTCGCGACCACTGGTTTTGGAATAATATCCTTCCTAAAAGCCAGATTTTCCAACCTCTGAGCCTTGGAATTATTCTCGAGAATACGTATGACGTCTTTAGGGATCACCTCATAAAACCTGAATGGAAATGAAAGCGTATCACCATCAAATTCTGATAACTCGTGTGCTACATCGGAATTAAAAGGCTCACAAAAACGTAGCCACAGCTTATCTGTGGGAATCTGTGAAAGAGCGGCACATAGTTGTGGTGTAAGGTTAATATTCGTTGAAAAATCATCACCAACAGTTAGACGACGAAACTTGAAAGGCCTCTTTGCGAGTATAGATGCCGTCTTCAGATCGATTTCCGGAACCACAAGGGAAAAAATATTTTCCGGAAGGCGTGCAGCCACAGGTGGTGAAATTGAATTAAGCACTAATTCAACATAACACTTGGAGTCATTTAATTGATCTGCAAACTCAGGTGTAATGCTTCGAAATTTTAGTCTCAAAACATCTGATTCATCAGTAGGATTATTCCTTAATACTGTTGCATTAAACCTGAAGTTTTCTGCAATCAATTCCAGAGTCTTTGGGAGAAGCTCCTCTTTGGAAACATACCCAAGATATTCTCGTAAATTAGGCGGCCATGGTTTCCACTGAATAAGAATATTTAAAATTTCTACATCTATGTTTTTATTTACATCAGGAATCCCACGTCCAAGTGCTTTCTCGAGAAACTCTGTGAGTACTACTTTCTGCTTTAGTGGAAAAATTTCACGTGAATCAGTCTTGGCGGCGAATTTTGTTAAGGCCGTCAGGATATCGTAGTTGACGGCCAATAAACTCTTAAGTTCGATCCTGTTGCCCTTGAACTTTGCCAACGATTGACCAGCTTCTAGATCAAGAGCTTTGACACCATTCAGGTGGAGCTGGCTAGCCCGAGACTGCCCTAAAGCCTCAGCAATATCAGGAGTGATTTCTGGCAAGCCGTTGAGAGTTAATTTATAACAAGAATATTTTGCAAGTTTTGCTGCGGTCTCTTTTGTAATAAACGTTAGCCCCGAAAAATCCAAGTTGCGACTGTCCAAAATTTTTAGTGCTTTGTTGTATTTGCTTTCGAGTTCACGAATTTTGGTTTTTAGGTCGGTTTCTAATTCTTTTTTACCCTCGAACTGATCTGTTATGTTTTTTAACGTCCTAAGCTGGTCCAGAGCTTCCTCACGCCGAGATTGCAAATCATCTAAGTCACTGGGACTTAAATCACGCCAGCCGCTTTGTACAGCCTCTGCACGCCAGCGGCTTTGTACTGCCTTAACTACTACGTCGACCTGCGATACTGGAAGCGACTTAATTTGATTGGTATTTATATCTTTCGGTATGCTTGCCATATACCAAATTATTTTCTTCTGCTCTTCTCCATTTGAAGAAATGGTTATTCGATAGCCAACTTGCAAATCGGTGCGATTAAAATCATTCTTACTTTGTGAATCTTTATCAAAGTGATAGTCGACACCATTTACCGTAACTACTACCTCATTAACTTCTTGGATGAAGCCAGATCTGACCTCATTGGCTGACACACTCGTCCCATTAAGGAACATGATTAGTGAAGTTAAACATCCGAAGAGCATCCGGGTATTTGATCTGAATAGCATTTAGTCACCTCCTCAATATCTCCTGATATTACTTTTTAAAAAGAAGAAGCTCAACGTGACACGAATTGTGTCTTAAAGAGGGGCGAATTAAGCAGCGTTATCTTCATGAATTTGATTCAAATCCATTTTATAAAAAAACGACACCCTATGCATCCAGGCTGTCGATTCCATTCGA
>WLWG01000805.1_pt1 | contig 31198 bp, 36 predicted proteins | sample 6712871 | NCBI WGS metagenome assembly WLWG01 (sample SAMN12718693, study PRJNA515312) | sponge metagenome | isolation source: marine sponge | host: Mycale hentscheli | place: New Zealand: South Island, Marlborough, Capsize Point | collected 2003-05-01
TAATGCGGCTGCGGCGGCTCACACTATTTCTATCAAGATTACCAATGAATACGAAGGTGTGCTACGCACAGTTCACGACACCACTTTAGCAGGAACAACAGAAGTTTATGGTTCAGGTCAAGACCCAATGCCAGCCCTTGCTTATTTTACTATTGATTCTCCCGGTGTTTGGCGAGTCCGAGTTAAATCTAAAGCATCAGGGGCTTGTGCCGACCCAAGATTAGATATTAACGAAAGATTTACTGTTCCCACTCCAACTGGTTGGGGACAAACCGACTCTCCTACGGAGAGTCAGAATACACCCGCCGCCCCTGTGGAAATTACTACTCAAACCAGCACCACCCAAGTTGCCCAGAAAACAGGCGTAAATCCGTTAGCCTTAGTTGGTGCAACTATCGGCGTAGGCGGAGTTTTACTTTATGCTTTGCTTAGGTAGTTTTATATGAGTGAGCCAACGCAAATTGCCAGCAATGCCAAAATGTATCAGGTTTCTAAAACCGACCTACCATTGTCTTGTCCTACTCAAGACATGATTTTGTGGAATGCGCATCCTCGCGTGTATTTACCCATTGAAAAAACTGGCTCTGCAACCTGTCCTTATTGCGGTGCAAACTTTATTTTGAAGAATGAAACATAATAACAGTGAGACCATTTCTATGATCTACCAAAACATTTGCCAAGCCATCGGGCGCACTCCCATTGTTAAATTAAATCGCATTGGTCAAGATCTGCCGTGCGAATTATACGCTAAATGTGAATTCTTAAATCCCGGTGGTTCGGTCAAAGATCGCATTGGTTACCACATGGTACTGATGGCGGAAAAAGAAGGCCGCATCAAACCTGGCGATACATTAATTGAACCCACCTCGGGCAATACCGGTATTGGCATTGCCTTGGCGGGCGCCGTTTTGGGATATTCGGTGATCATCACCCTGCCAGAAAAAATGAGTCAGGAAAAACAAACGATCCTAGAAGCGCTCGGCGCTAAAATTTACCGCACGCCCACTGAAGCAGCGTGGGACGCACCAGACAGTCATATTTCACTGGCCAAGCGTTTGCAAGAGGAAATTCCCAATTCACATATTTTGGATCAATACAGCAACCCCAACAATCCGCAAGCACATTATCAATTCACGGCTCAAGAAATTATTGACGACATGGGCGATCATTTAAGCATGGTGGTCATGGGCGTAGGCACCGGCGGTACTATTACCGGGGTAGCCCAACGCTTAAAAGAATTCAACCCAGCGATTCAAATTATTGGCGTGGATCCCATCGGCTCTATTTTAGGCGGTGGTGATGAGGTGAAGCCTTATTTGGTCGAAGGCATTGGCTATGATTTTTTCCCCGATGTGTTGGACAACAATTTGGTGGATCGTTATATTAAAACCAATGACAAAGACGCTTTCCTAACGGCGCGCCGATTGATTCGCGAAGAAGGTTTGCTAATCGGGGGATCGTGCGGCAGTGCCATGTGGGGCGCCTTACAAGCTGCACAAACGTTAAACGCTGGCGAAAAATGCTTGGTCATTTTGCCAGATTCAGTGCGCAATTATATGACGAAATTTGTGCGTGACGAATGGATGCGTGAACACGATTTTATTGATTAGTAAGCGAGAATCTATATGGCCGCTATCAGTCGCAAAGCTATTATCCCATTCACCCCGGAGCAAATGTTTACACTGGTCAATGATATTGAAGCATACCCGCAATTCTTACCTTGGTGCCAAAACAGCACCGTGCATTATCGCGATGCCGATCAAATCAAAGCCAGTCTGGTGGTTACCGGTGCGGGGATCAGCAAATCATTTACCACCCATAATTTATTGCAAACCAATAAAATGATCGAGGTTCGCTTGGTGGATGGCCCATTCAAACATTTGGAAGGGTTTTGGCGCTTTGATCACAATGGAGAAGGCGGTTGCCACATTGCTTTTGACTTAGAATTTGAATTTGCCGGTTGGTTACTCGACATGGCATTTGGCCCGATTTTTCACCAAGTAACCAATACTATGGTGGACGCGTTTCAAGAACGCGCTCAACAAATTTATATCCCTGACAATGCCTCCTCCCAATGATTCCATGATTGGCGTTGAAATCGCTTATGCTAGCGACAGCCAGCAAAAGGTGATCTCATTAGAGGTCGCAGCCGACAGTTCGGTATTACACGCCATTGAACAATCTGGTATTCTACAGCAGTTCACACAAATTGATTTAACCACAATGAAAGTTGGCATTTTCGGCCGTTTGGTGGCATTAACGGATCCCATTCAACCAGGTGATCGAATTGAAATTTATCGACCGCTGCAAGTGGATCCCAAACAAAAGCGCCGGACAAAAGCTCAAGAACGTGGGTTATTGCGCGATAAAAATTGATAGATACTTACCTGCCCCCTTGTGTTTATCTCTCTTAAATTGATAACGATTCACTACCGTTAACGTGCAAAACCGGATTTAAAATTTTGGTGAATCGTTACCTTGATTGTTGCAAAAATGAGGAAACCCTAGAAGTTACCCTCAAATCAACAAAGGTATCACCTTATTCTTTATTGAATGCGTCGTAAATGATTAAAAACCATTATTTCAACGTTTCAACCTCTCCCTCTCAAAACCAAATTACACTCGAATTTGCAAGGGTTTGTCGGTACAATAGCTGCTTTTATCGTTGGGAAGGATTGTTCCGTGAGTTGTCATACCAATAAAACATCGTCCATCGTTTTGTTTTCTAAAGAATTTTTACGTACCCCCATTCGTATGGGTGCCATTATTCCCAGTTCTAAATATTTAGCCAATTACGTGGCCGAACAAGCCGCAGCCCAACCGGATGGTTACATTGTTGAATTAGGCGCCGGTACCGGGGTGATCACGCAAGCTTTGATGCGTACCAGCATCGACCCGCAACGATTGCTCATTGTCGAACGGTCGGAGAAATTGTATCGTTATCTTGCTGAACAATTTCCAACCCTCAAAGTTATTCATGGCGATGCTGCCCAATTAGCCAATTTAGTGGGTGAAGCACGTGGACACATCAGCACCATCATTTCCGGCTTGCCATTTCGTGCATTTCCCAAAGAATTGACTCAACCTATTTTGCAACAAATTACGGAAGTATTGGCACCGCAAGGCCACATGATTCAATACACGTACAGTTGGAGCAAAGAAAACGCTTTTTTTCCACACACCCTAGAACGCATTCATTCCAAACGGATTTTTCGTAATGTTCCCCCAGCTCGAGTGGATGTGTTTGAACACACAGCCAAATAAACCCAACACCCCATAACGTATTACGTTAAATCATTGCCTTGGTCACAAGGTCGATTATTTTTTCAATGCAGGCTTGTTGATGGTGGCTCTTGCGCCAACACAATCCTATCGTGGGTCGAAAAGGCGTTTGCACAAACGGCAGATAAACAATGTCTTTATGCCGCGTGGTTGCCAATTGAGGGACAAACGTTACACACGCATCATTGGCAACCATTTGTTTGAGTGTTTCCAAACATAATTCACATGACATTTCCATCCATTCAAAGCCTGTTTACACCCAAGCCTTCCTTGATTAAACTACTTTTCCAAATTACGCTATTTGCATATGAACTTACCACACATTGGAATCACCACGACGGATACGTCGCTCATACCCATGGCGCAACAATTGGCCACCCAATTGCAATTGCCATGGATCCAATTACCCGATCCCCACTATGAATTTGCCCTCATCTACACAGCACAAGGTTTGCAACTGCTTTGGTTGGCGCAACCCAAGTGGAAACCGATTGGCGTTGATTTTTCTCACCGCCCCAATTATTACTCACAAGCCGGTGGAGATTTTTCTCAATTACTCGCCAAAGCCTGTGGTCTTAAAAAAAAACACCGTTCATTATCGATATTAGATGCCACCGCCGGTTTGGGGCGCGACGCCTGGATATTGGCACAACTGGGTGCACACGTGACACTGCTAGAACGCTCTCCCATTATTGTCGCTTTGCTAGCCGATGGCCTGTCTCGTTTACCCAGCACCTCTAAACTCGCTGATCATTTTACCTTGATCCACGCTCAAGCACAGGCATGGTTGGCCAATCATTCTTGCGATCAATTTGATGTCATTTATTTAGATCCCATGCATCCACCGCGACAAAAATCGGCGTTGGTAAAAAAAGAAATGCGTATGCTTCGAGCTTTAGTAGGGGATGATTTAGACGCCGCTTCTTTGTTAACCCAAGCCATCCACAAAGCGGCTCGCATTGTGGTTAAATTACCACGCCATGCCCAACCTTTGATTGCTTCGCCAACACCGTCGTTGCAATTTACTGGTCGCAGTATTCGTTATGATGTTTATTGATCGTAGGGGGAATACTGGGGACGTAACGTCATTTCCACCGGGCACAATGTTGGCCGACAATCCAGTACAAATTCGACTGCCTCGCCAACATCCTCTGGTTGAATCATCTTATCATTATCCAATCCGGTTAAGCCTCCAACCAAATCGGTATTCACAAATCCTGGACACAGCGTCGTTACTTTAATACCGTAGTCTCTTACTTCTTCAAACAAACTGTGGGCAAAACCAACCACACCATGTTTGGCTGCGCAATAAGCGGCCGAGCCACCGAAGGTCAACCTGGATGCCACCGATCCTAAATAAATGATTGCTTGTTGATTGGGCCGTTGCTGGGCGGCCGCCACCACTGCAGGTAATAATTTTTCCGTCAAATACACGCTGGAGGTCAAATTGATTTGCAAAATTTTCAACGCTCGCATTTTATGCGTGTCATCAAGAATATTGCCCATTCGATTCATGCCATGATTGTTGATAAACACATCCACGGTTTCAAATTGACGCAAAATTTCATCACACCCCTGCGCCAGCGATTCATGGTGTTGCGCATCGATTTGAATCGCAATGGCTCGTTGTTGACTAAGTGTTTCACACTGCCTGGCGACCTGTTCCAACAGGTCCATTTGGCGCGCTAACAAGGCCAATTGATAACCCCGTTTGGCTAACCGCAAAGCAAGCGCGCGACCAATCCCTCGACTGGCACCACTAATGACTGCTGTTTTGTGCACCATAGCGTGCCTCCTGTTTGACTGTTTGTTTGCTTAATTAAATGGCTCACAATTGCAATAAAGAAACATCGGCAATTTGCCAAAATAAATCACGCACTTGTTGTAACAAAGCCAAGCGATTGTGGCGTAAATTTATATCGTCCGCCATCACCATCACATGATCAAAAAATTCATCAATCGGTTGCTGCAATTGTGCTAGTTGGGAAAAAGCTTGTGTGTATTGCTGGTTATCACACAACGGTTGTACTTGTTGCGCAATGTGCTGTAAGTGGTCGGCCAATTGAATTTCTTCTGCTTCAATCAACCATTCACGATTGAACGTTGGCAACGTTGTCGCTTTGGCTTGTTTGGTTAAAAGATTAGACACACGTTTATTGGTTGCCGCCAACGCCTGCGCTTGTTCCAATTGACAAAATTCCTGCACCGCTTCAATCCGCCGGGTTAAATCCAACACATCACATTGTTGTCTGGCAATCACCGCTTGAATCACATCAGCCGTCACATCTTGTTCGTGTTGCAACCATACTTTGGCTCGTTCCAAAATAAACGTTTGCACTTGCGTCACCGTTTGCTCATGCGATAAATCTGGATACACCGTGCAAGCGGCTTCCAACACCTGTGGTAAATCCATCGTCAATTCATGCGCAACAATAATGCGTATTATTCCCAATGCCGCACGCCGTAATTTAAAGGGGTCTTTATCACCGGTGGGAGCCTGACCAATACCAAAAATACCCACCAAAGTATCGATACGCTCGGCCAAAGCCAAGGTGATGCCGGTTGCACAACCTGGTAATTCATCGGTGGCAAATCGTGGCAAATATTGTTCGCGTAACGCTTGCGCCACTTCAACCGACTCACCTTGTAGCAAGGCATAATGATATCCCATGATTCCCTGCAACTCTGGAAACTCGCCCACCATATCCGTCATCAAATCGCATTTAGCAAGTGTGCACGCGCGTTCCACCGTCGCTACATCAGCGTGAGTTTGCGTAGCGAGAATGCCTCCCAATGCGATCAACCGCTGACTTTTATCAAATAAAGATCCCAATGCCTGTTGAAATACAACATGCCGCGTGGCCTCAACCCGATCAGCCAAGGTTTGTTGTTGATCAGCATTGTAAAAAAATGCTGCATCCGCCAAGCGCGCACGCATAACTTTTTCATTGCCGGCAACCATTCGTGCTGAATCACGACTGTCGATATTGGCAATGAAAATAAATTTTGCCAACAAATGTTGATCCGCATCCATCACAGGAAAACTTTTTTGATGATCCTGCATCGCGGCAATCAAACATTCCGCCGGCACTTGTAAAAATTGCGAATCAAACTGTGCCACTTGCGCCACCGGCCATTCAACAATGCAAGTCACTTCATCCAACAAAGCTTCATCCACTTGCGCCACCACCGATTGTTGCTGACATAATTGTTGAATTTGCTGTTGAATCATTTGTCGACGCTTGGCAAAATCGGCGATCACAAAAGCTTGCTGCAAATGGGTTTCATAATCACGCGGATGGGTTAAAGACATCGCTTTTGGTTGTAAGAAACGATCCCCAGCTATGGGGTTTGAGGAAGGAACGGTTGTTACGCCATTGAAGGTTCGGTTCATGGCTTTGCTATCCCTGCCTTTTCCCTTATATTCAGAGCACGTTGGTCCCCATGAGGGGACGCAGTTCGATCTCAAACAAGCAACGGGGTTTGAGGCGCTGTCGGTCGTTCCCATGAACACCCTCCTCCTGATCAAAGAAAAAGAGCTGAAGGCACAACGTCTTCAAGATGCTCAGCGTTGTTTTGCTGCCCATTCAGAGGGCATTGATTACACCTCCGCGCATCTTTCGCCTACGAAGCTTGCTCCTCTGGCGCGTTAACGTCGCCCTGATCGTTGTGATCCACCCCGTCGACACGGGGTTTTTTATTGTTTTAGAGGATTTGATTAGCTCAGCGCGTCTGGCGCGATCAAGGCGTTCGGTGGCAATGCTGATGTCTTGCTTTTCTAGTCATTGCCCCAATCAAGATTTGGCCGATTATCTTTTTTTGCCGATTCGAACCATGCGGGGATTCAAGGGGCAGGCAAGGGCGTGGAAGGGTGTGTGAGTTCCATCGTGGATCAGGCTTCCCATCGGTTGGGCGTTTGCACTATCGAGCTTCATTGCTTGGAAATATCACTCAATCGTTCTAGGGAGCCGAGTATCCCTAAGGCGATAGGCATAACTGCCCATTTTTGACGCTTCAACCGTGAGTCAGGGAATTCAGCTGGAATCAGTCGGTTTGATACGGCCATCTCTTGGGATCTTGATCCACCAAAAGCCTGTGGCCATCTGTCCTTCTCTCTGATTGATGTTTGGCTGCTTAACTTGGCGGCCTGGCCCTTTGCTGTCTTAAGTAAAACCGTATTTGCTGCCAGTGTTCTGTTGGCCTGTCAGCTTGGTCGCAGTCGCAACTGCTTGATGACGAGTTCATTTTCATTTAAGCCAGCAATCGAATTTGCAATATCTCAAGAGAAAATCAAGCATGAAGATGAGGTGGATTTGTCCAAAAGCTCTGTTGGTATCGACTCTGTTGTTTTGCGAAATGCTGATGGAGTGGTGATTGCAAGCATCTATAAAAGAATTCTCAAAGAAATTGAAGATTCTAAGAGTTTGGAAGAGGGTGATCAAGCGGTTGAATCGTAGTTCTCGTTATCCAATGCTTCTTGGCCTGGTCTGCTGCGTTTTGAGCTGTTAATTGATGTAGAATACTTGAACTTTTTTTGTGTGGCCCAATGCTTTCGCCAAGGTCTCTTTTAAATGTATTTTTGGCTGCTTCTTTGGGCTCCATTGCCCTAACCGGCATCTCTTCAGTGGAAGCAAAAGCTGAGATTGAGATTGAGGTGAGCCTTAAAGAGCGTTACCTTTGGCTCAAAGACTCAGGAACTGTTATCAAGAGATATCCAGTTGCGATCGGCGCCCCTGAAACTCCCACGATTCCCGGTGTTTATAGCATTCTGAAAAAAGTAAAAGATCCTACTTATTATTCAAAGTCTCATCATAAGGTTTTCCCTGCAGGGCCTAATGATCCAGTGGGTGTTCGATTTATGCCTTATCTTAGGGCGGCTTCAGATGGAAAGGTTTATGCCGTTCATGGAACGGCTTGGCCACGCTGGGTCCACCTTCGGGCTGCTGCAAGTTTGGGCTGCATCAGAATGTTGAATAGTGACGTTATTGAAGTTTTTAATCAGGTTGAGGTGGGGACACCCGTTGTGATTCGCTGAGCTGGCTTGCCACTCCGATTCCTTTTGGTTTGTAAATGCTTCTAGTGGTTCAGTTGGTTTGCACCTGAATCAGAACAAATATCTGTTATTCATCATTAATTCTGACAATTTTGGTTTGAGGCTGTCATAATTTACTTATGCCACGACTCCGACCGGACTCAAAACGCCTGCCAGACATCCCTGGTGGTGAGGGTTGGCTCTCTAACGAGCTTCAACAGCAGCTTGTTCATTTCCAGTCTGCTGGCAACTCTGCTGATGGCGAATTGATCGCGTTAAGGACATTTCAGTGGAAACCGCCCTATCCGCCAGTCCCCCTATCGCGTCGTCGGATGCTTCGTCATCAGGCCGTCGACACCTGGGACACCATGCGTGAGGCGGGCTGGCAGCGCTGCTATCCGCCTGTTCGATAAAAGAGACTTTGATATCGCCTGTGCTGAATCCAGGTGTGCAAGTTTGCAATACAGCCGGTTCCTTTGCGCGAACTCTTTCCTTTTCAGCAACATTGGGCACGCCATGTTGCGCCGTGAAACGAATTGATGAGCTTCATCAATGAAAGCTGTTTTCTTCTCTCTGATGCTTCATAACTAATTTGTGGTTTGTTGTTCAGGTGAATGGCTCGACGTTCTTCCCTTCCTGGGCGCAGCGCATCTGAGATACGCGCTTTGTACGATATCGCCATCATGAGTGGCATTTCGATCACCCTTCTCGGCATTGGCGTCACGATGTTTTTGGCGTTTGCTGAGGCTTCCTCGAGACCCTACGGCCATTGGATTTCTGGACAAGTCTTCTTTTGATCTTCCGCGCTGCCGATTTGTGATCGCAGAGCCTCAGCTGTCTAGAGAGATTAATTCAACATTCAATTATTTTTAATGGGCTTTTCAAAAAGATTGATGTCAACTATATATATTCGATCGGCTATGGCAAAGCCTTATAGCTGCTAAAAATGTAAAAGTTTTAAATTGATGAGTGTTGTTTTGCTGTGATTGATTTGGATAAAGGTTGATGTTTAATCCTGCGCGTAAATGATTTAGTGTGCCCTTACTGGTTGCTTTGCTCGTCGAGCTCAGCCTCTCTTGCCCCTAGGACAAGCGCGGCTAGGAATGGAGCGATGGCAAGCGCTGTGAGGATTTCCATTGGAATTTAAGAAGTATGAATATTCTGCAGACAATTTCCACTGGCTGTGTGTTCGCGGTTACACAGTCCTTGTGTTGAGTATAAATACTGATCGCTGCTGAATGCCTTGCCCTTCTTAGTTCGGGTCTAGTTCCTGAGCTGCGTGTGCCAGCGCTTCTCTTCTGCTTCCTGTGAGTTCATGAATGCGGAATTGCTTCAGGCGGGCTTTGACCTTTGCGTTGGCACCGGCAATTAACACTTGGCGTTCGTGGTGCTCCGCTTCCTCCACCATCCTTTCAATGGCCAAGGTGGCCGTGATCCCAAGGTGCGGAACATCTGTGACGTCCAGCAAAAGGATTTTGTACTGCCGGATTTGGGTCATGCGTTCGCTGATTCCTTTCGCGGCTCCAAAGCTCAGTGGTCCTTGTAAGCGAAACAGCATGAGTGCGTCACCGCAGCGATTGAGGAGATGCTGCTCTTCTTGGTCGAGCTGAGAGCTGTCCTCTGAATTCATGCTTTCCAGTTGATGCGTTGTTATCGATTCAATGGTTAGAAGGTTGGCTACGAACATTCCAACAAGGACCGCTCCAATCAGATCCCAGAACACGGTCATCAGCAAAACGCCCCACATCACGAGTGCTGTTTTGATGGAGAGACGGTGGGCCCTTAATAGGAATCCCCAGTCAATAATGTCTAGGCCTACTTTGATGAGGATTCCTGCCAATAATGCTTCTGGAATGCTCTCGGCTAACGGGCCTGCACCCAGTAGAAGCACAAGTAGAAACACCGAATGCGCCATCCCTGAGATAGGCGTTCGACCTCCTGATTTGATATTAATGACCGTTCGCATCGTCGCCCCGGCACCAGGTAGACCGTTGAACAGTCCAGCAACGCTATTGGCAATGCCTTGACCTATCAGCTCCCGGTTGGAGTGGTGACGACTTTGGCTGATGTTATCGGCCACAAGTGATGTCAGAAGGGAGTCAATGGCACCGAGAACTGCCAGCACAAGTCCTGCGCGTAATAAGACGGGTAAGTGATCTTTTAGGTTAGGCAGGCTGAAATTCAATCCACCTTCTGGGATGGTTCCGATTCTGGGGATTCCGTCTTGAAAGAGCAGCATGGACAGAGGCGTGATCACCACCAATGCAATCAATGGTGAGGGAACCCAGGTGCTGAGCCTTTTTGGGGTTAAAAAAACCACTGCCAGTGTCAACACCCCAACGAGTAATGCAGCCGTGTTAGGAGTGAATTGGCCAAAGACTGTCCCGAGTGATGCAATGACTCCGCCCTGACTTTTAATTCCTAATAAGGGTCCGATTTGTAGGCATAAAATGATGACCCCAATGCCAGACATAAAGCCTGACACCACAGAATAAGGAACCAGGGTGATATAGCGACCAAGGCGCAAAACCCCCATCAGAATCTGAATGAGCCCGCCGATTAAGACGGCTCCCATCACGAGCGGGAGTAGCTCATTGCTTCCAAGCTCCCGAGAGATTCCAACGGCTGCGAGTGTTCCAATCACACCGGCAACGGTGACGCTCATCGGTCCTGTTGGACCTGAAACTTGTGCAGGGGTACCGCCAAAGAGAGCGGCCAAGAAGCCCGTAATGATGGCCCCGTATAACCCGTAAATAGCCCCGCCAGGCCCGAGCGCTGCGTTTCCAAATGCAAGGGCTAGGGGAAGGGCCACGACGGCTGCAGTGAGCCCCCCCAGTAAGTCGCCTCTCCAGTGCCTCCAACTGAAGCCGTGAACTAAGGCCAGTTTTGGACGCGCCATGGATTACGGACGGGCTGGCATGGATGACCACACCTTGAGTTGCTCCAGGGTTTGAACGCCTTCTCGGCGCTCGCCGTTTTCAAGAATCCAGGTTGGATAGGCACGAATCTCTGCTGTTCGACAGGCTGCTGCCTGAATCGGAAGTTCCTTGGGTTTCGCGCACTCCACATAGGGAAGTTTGACGGCTGCATCGCCGAACATCCGGTTTTGGGTGATGCAGGCAGGACAGCGCCAGGAGCCGTAGTACAACGCCTTACTTTCTTTGAGATGCTCTGCGAGCTCTGATGGATTGGGAGCCGCTGCCACTGGAACTGGCAGAACGAGCGCTGCCAGTGCTGCCATCACTGGCCAAAGCTTGTTGATTTCAACCATGGTCCAAATCTAAGAAAGGTCTGCCGTTCGGGCATCCCGCCATTGCTCCGGTCCGCATCCACGGACGAAACTGGCGATTGGATCTGATGCGCAGCCCCAAGGGTTGATGAATTCCATGGCCGGCAGTGGCTACCGCGATTACTTCAAAGTGCTGGGTGTGGAACGCAGTGCCGACGCCGATACGGTGAAGCGTGCTTTTCGCAAGTTGGCTCGTCAATATCACCCCGATGTGAATCCGGATGATCAGGACGCTGAAGCGCGCTTTAAAGAAGTGAGCGAGGCCTATGAGGTGCTTTCTGATCCTGAGAAGCGTCGTCGCTACGAACAATTTGGCCAATATTGGAACCAGGCAGGCATGCCTGGTGGTGGCTCAGGCCCCGCCGGAGTTGACGTTGACTTTGGACGCTACGGCAACTTTGACGACTTCATTAATGACCTCCTGGGCCGCTTCGGTGGTGGGGCTGGAGCTGGCTCTGGTCCGGCTGGTTATGGAGGCGGTTTCCCTGGGGGTGGTTTCCCTGGCGGCGGTTTCCCCCGCGGTGGATCGAGAGCCGCTCTCAACCTTGATGCGGAAGCAACGGTCAAGGTGACTTTTTCGGAGGCGTTTCGAGGGGGGGAGCGCACCTTGTCTGTGAACGATGAACGGGTTCAGGTGCGGATCCCAGCTGGGGTGAAAAGTGGTTCGAAGCTTCGGCTTAAGGGCAAGGGAAATGTTCAACCGGGCACGGGGCGTCGAGGGGATCTCTATTTGGTGATTGAGGTTCAACCCCATTCGATCTGGACGCTGGATGGCGATCAGTTGCGCGCTGAATTGCCCGTTGCTTTCGATGAACTCGCCCTTGGTGGAACGGTCAAGGTCATGACCCCCGATGGCGAGGCAGACGTCACCATTCCCCCTGGCACGGCGCCTGGAAAAAGCCTTCGTTTGCGCGGAAAAGGCTGGCCAGGGAAGTCTGGTCGTGGAGATCTGTTGCTCACCCTTTCCCTTCAGTGGCCTAAGCAGTGGACAGACGAACAGCGTCAGCTTCTGGAACAGTTTCAGAGCAGCCGAGACGGAAACCTCCGGCAACAGTGGATTCAGAACGCCAGCCTTTAAGGCGGGATTTACGATTTCCGCATCTGTCGTCCGACCGCATTAATGGAGATCACCTATCGCCCGCGCCGTTTGCGTCGCTCTCCGGCCCTACGGGCCATGGTGCGCGAAAACCAATTGCTTCCAGCTGATTTTATCTATCCGCTGTTTGTGCACGAAGGGGCGGAAGTTGAGCCGATCGGTGCGATGCCAGGTGCCTATCGCTGGAGTCTCGATCGTTTGAGTGCGGAGGTTCAGCGAGCCTGGGATCTGGGGATTCGTTGTGTGGTTCTCTTCCCGAAGGTGGCGGAAGGCCTGAAAAGTGAAGACGGTTCAGAAAGTTTCAATGCCAACGGTTTGATCCCCAGGGCGATTCGTCAGCTCAAGAGGGATGTCCCCGAGATGGCGATCATGACCGACGTGGCCCTCGATCCTTACTCCTGTGATGGCCACGACGGGATTGTGAGCCCAGAAGGCATCGTGCTGAACGATGAAACCATCGACCAGCTGTGCAAACAAGCGGTGATGCAGGCGGAGGCCGGGGCCGACCTGATTGGACCCAGCGACATGATGGATGGACGCGTTGGCGCCATTCGTGAAGCCCTTGATGACGCCGGTTTCGAGCACGTCGGCATCATCAGCTACACCGCGAAGTATTCGTCCGCCTATTACGGCCCCTTCCGCGAGGCGCTGGATTCGGCTCCTCGCGCGACCACTGAAAAGGTGATCCCTAAAAACAAAGACACCTATCAGATGGATCCGGCCAATGCGCGCGAGGCCATCACGGAGGCTCAGCTTGATGAACAAGAAGGTGCCGACATCATGATGGTGAAGCCAGGCTTGGCGTATCTAGACATCATCTGCCGTCTTCGGGATGAGTCCGAGCTTCCAATCGCGGCTTACAACGTCAGTGGCGAATACTCGATGGTGAAGGCGGCTGCCGAGCGTGGCTGGATTGATGAACGTGCTGTGGTTCTGGAGACCTTGCTGAGCTTCAAGCGAGCAGGTGCCGATTTAATCCTCACCTATCACGCCTGTGATGCTGCCGAGTGGCTTCGGACGCGCTGAAGATGGCGATGCCGTAGACGGTCTCGGTCATGGACTCCCTCACGGATGGAGTCCCTCACAGATGGCGATTGACAGACCAGAATGACCGTCTTCTTTCACTGCACCTATGCCAGCGGTACAGCGCCTCGGCCACGTTGCTATCCGTGTGCAGGATCTGTCACGTGCGATCGCTTTTTACTGTGATCTCGGCATGCGCTTGGTTTGGAAGGCGGATGACTGGTGTTATCTCGAGGCGGGAGACAGTCGAGATGGGTTAGCCCTCCTTGGACCCAGCTACAAAGCGGCAGGGCCGCATTTTGCCTTTCACTTTCGCGATCGGGCCGAGGTTGATGTGGTCCACGACCACTTAAAAGCGTCTGGGGTCAGCGTTGGCGCTGTGCATGACCACAGAGATGGAACGGCTTCGTTTTACTTCCGGGATCCAGATGGGAACTGGCTCGAGATGCTGTACGAACCTCCCGGTGGCATCCCCTCCAACCAGGTGGAGGCATCGGCGGGTCTCTCTTGATGACATCTGAACCCCGCACCACATCGCTGCCTCCTCCGGTCTCGATCTTGGAAGAGACACTGGAGTTGTTGGAGTGGCCCAGGTTGTGCCAGCACTTTTCAACGTTTGCCAACACTCCACAAGGGCGCCAACACTGCTTGAAGGGTCAGCTTCCCGCTGACCTGGAAACCACGCTGACCTATCAAGCCAGAAGTATCGAGCTCGCCAGCCTGGACGGGCTCCTCGATGGCGGATTGAGTTTTCAAGGGGTCTCTGACCTCGAGATGGTCTTGCTTCGCTGCTGCAAAGGCGGAACAGCGTCAGGCGAGGAGTTGTTGTCTGTGGCTCACACCCTTGCAGCCGCCCGACGTCTTCGCCGTCAGATCGATGACCCTGACTTAAGGCCTGATTGTTCCGCTCTGCTGGAAAACGTGGCGACGCTTCCGGAGCTTGAGCAGCGGTTGAAATTTGCCTTGGAAGAGGGTGGGCGCGTTGCGAATCGAGCGAGTGAATCGTTGGAAGAGTTGCGCCTCCAATGGCAGGTCGCTCGGCAGGAGCGGCGTGATCGTTTGCAGGCGGTTCTGCGGCGCTGGACATCCCTGTTGCAAGACACCGTCATTGCGGAACGGCATGGTCGACCGGTGTTGGCGGTGAAGGCTGGTGCCGCCTCCCAATGTCCAGGAATGGTTCACGACAGCTCTTCGTCTGGAAACACTGTTTTCGTTGAACCGAAGACGGTGATCGGTCTTGGCAATCGTCTTGCCGCTCTCGATGGTCGGATCAGAGAAGAGGAGCGTCGGGTCTTGGCGGAGCTCAGCGCTGCCGTTGCCGAGCAAAACGATGCGATCGCTCGTTTGATGGCCGTGTTGTTGAAGCTCGATCTGGCCTTGGCGAGAGGGCGGTATGGACAGTGGCTTGGTGCCGTCCCCCCCCGGCTTGAAGCTCAACCTGATGCCCCCTTTCAAATTCTCGAGCTCCGCCATCCACTGCTGGTTTGGCAGCAGCGCAAGGAGGGGGGCGCCCCTGTGGTGCCCGTGAGCGTTGAGGTGTCGGAGCAGTTGCGTGTTGTGGCGATCACGGGACCCAACACCGGTGGCAAAACAGTGACCTTGAAGAGCATTGGCTTGGCGGCCTTGATGGCCAGAGCCGGTATGTGGATTCCCTGCAAAGGCAGTCCCTCACTGCCTTGGTGTGCACAGGTTCTTGCCGACATCGGCGACGAGCAGTCGCTTCAGCAAAGTTTGTCCACGTTTAGCGGTCATGTAAAAAGAATCGGCAGCATCCTTCAATCCATCGCCTCTGGACCCTCTCCCGCATTGGTGCTGCTGGATGAGGTGGGAGCCGGCACGGATCCGAGTGAAGGCACAGCCCTGGCGATTGCGTTGCTGCGCAATTTGGCCAATTGCGCCCGGCTCACCATCGCGACCACTCACTTTGGCGAGCTCAAAGCTCTCAAATACAGCGATTCACGCTTTGAAAATGCCTCCGTGGCCTTTGATAGCGATACCCTTTCGCCGACATACCAGCTGCTTTGGGGGATTCCAGGACGCAGCAATGCCTTAGCGATTGCGACGCGTCTCGGGTTTGACAGCGATGTGATTGAACAAGCCAGGCAATTGCTGAAGCCCAGTGGCGATGGTGATGTCAACGCTGTGATTCGCGGCCTAGAAGAGCAGAGGCAACGCCAACAGGCCGCGGCTGAAGATGCGGCGGCACTTTTGGCTCGCACCGAATTGCTGCATGAGGAGCTCCTTCAGCGTTGGGAGCAGCAACGCAAAAACTCAGCTCAGCAGCAGGAGTTGGGACGTCAGCGTTTGGAGAGCTCCATTCGCGATGGTCAAAAAGAGGTGCGTCATCTGATTCGTCGGCTGCGGGATCAGAAAGCGGATGGTGAAACCGCTCGCCGCGCCGGTCAGAGGCTGCGCAAGCTTGAATCCAACCATCGCTCCGTTCCAGAGCGTCGCCATCATCCTGAATGGCGCCCCTCTGTGGGCGAGCGCATTCGCCTGCTTGCCCTCGACAAAGCGGCTGAGGTGCTTGAGGTGTCAGACGATGGTCAGCAGCTGAGTGTGCGCTGTGGTGTGATGCGCAGCATGGTGGATCTTCAAGCGGTGGAAAGCTTGGATGGCCGCCGAGCTGCACCCCCTGAGAAACCAGTGGTTCAGGTGAAAGCGCGGCGAGGAGTCGGCGGCTCTCAGGTGCGTACCTCGCGGAACACCGTGGATGTTCGCGGCCAGAGAGTGCATGAAGCGGAAGCTGCTGTGGAAGAGCTCCTCCGTGGTGCGAATGGCCCGGTTTGGGTGATCCACGGGATCGGGACTGGTCGCCTCAAGCGAGGTTTGCGTCAGTGGCTCGATTCGCTCCCGTATGTGGAACGGGTTGGTGATGCCGATCAGGGAGATGGTGGTCCAGGTTGCAGCGTTGTTTGGGTGCGCTGATCGCTGAGCTCAGCTCAGCGGGGGGAGTTGAGGCTCATCGGCATCGGCTGGTGGTGGGGTTGGGAGAGCGATGGCGTCTCCAGCCTCATCAAATAGCCGCCAGCCATCCGGATCGGCTTCTAAATGAATGGACCCTCCAATCGAAACGTTCAGGCTTGGATCGGCTCTGACTTGCACCAAGTGGTCGCCATCCAGCAACCGGCAGGTGAGCAGTTGTTCGTTCCCTAAAACCTCACTGTGACTCACCTCAGCTGGCAGGTTTCGGTTGGTGGCTGGTGCGACATGGAGTTGTTCTGGACGAATTCCTCCGCTCAATTGTTGGCCTTCAAGGGTCTGAAGCAGGGTCCTGATCGGTCCCTCCACGTTGAGGCGCCTGTCCTCGAGCATCAGTGTGCCGCCAGAGCCAACATGCACGGGGAGCACGTTCATCGGCGGGCTGCCGATGAACTGGGCGACAAACAAGTTGGAAGGCCAGCGGTACAGCTCCATCGGAGTGCCTAATTGCTGCAGATGTCCTTGGTTGAGCACGGCGATGCGGTGGCCCATCGTCATCGCTTCCACCTGGTCATGGGTGACGTAGATGGTGGTGGTCCCGAGTTGGCGCTGGAGGTCAACGATCCGCGCGCGCGTGCTCCCGCGCAATTTGGCGTCGAGATTGCTCAGTGGTTCATCCATCAGGAAGACCTCTGGTTTGCGGGCCATGGCCCTGCCTAGGGCCACCCGTTGTTTTTGTCCGCCAGACAGTTCTTTCGGTCGACGATCGAGGAGCTGATCCAATTCCAGAGATTGCGCCACATCCTGGATGCGCTTCTCAAGCTGTTGCTCTCGATGCGAAGGGACTCTCAGCGGAGAAGGGAGACGGCGTGTGTTGCGGTGAAGTTGGTCCTGGAGCTGTTGCCAGCTCGTGCGCTGTTGGCTTCTCCTCAGGCCGAAGGCCAAGTTGTCGCGGACGCTCAGATGGGGGTAAAGCGCATAGCTTTGGAACACCATCGCCACATTGCGCTTGGCTGGCCTCAGGCCAGACACGGGTTGGTCCCCCACCAAGATCTCGCCTGAGCTCGGGGATTCCAGTCCTGCCATGAGTCGCAAAAGCGTGCTTTTGCCACAACCTGAGGGACCAACGAGCACTAGAAATTCACCGTCAGCGATGCTGAGGGAGAGATCGCGAATCACCTCAACAGGCTTGCCCCCCCCGCGGGCCGGATAGTTCTTGCTGAGTGCTTCAAAGCGAACCCCGGCCAAGCTCTTGTCCTCGTACTCTTCGATCCTAGGGTTGGGAATTGGCCCCAACTGAGGCTTGCTGTGCAGTTCATCGACCAAGCGCGCATTTCCGTGCGGGGTGGCCGTGGTGGCGATGGCATCGTGGCCTTCCGTCGAGAAAAATATGTTCCAGCGGGAGGCCCCTCCGGTGGTGATGGAGGCCAGGGCTCGGATGTGGTGTTGGAGGCCGATTCCAACCTGCAAACCCTTTTGGATTTCAAATACAAGCGATTGTTCGCTGGGATCGATGGGCGACGGGGAGGCCCCAATCGCTGCACTGGAGCTTCAGGTCCGCCCTTGGTGATCAAAGTGCCCTGTGGCACCGAAGTTCGTCATCTGAGTACGGGCATCGTGCTTGGGGATCTCACCACCCATGGAGAACGCCTCACCGTGGCGTTTGGTGGGCGGGGAGGACTGGGCAATGCCCATTACCTCAGCAATCGCAACCGTGCTCCAGAAAAATGTACGGAGGGTCGCGACGGCGAAGAATGGCCTTTGCAGCTGGAGCTCAAGCTGCTTGCAGAGGTGGGGATTATTGGGCTCCCGAATGCGGGGAAAAGCACCTTGATCAGTGTTCTATCTGCCGCGCGACCAAAAATTGCCGACTACCCGTTCACAACCTTGATCCCGAATCTTGGGGTCGTGCGCCGCCCGACAGGAGACGGCACCGTGTTTGCGGATATTCCGGGTTTGATCGCTGGTGCTGCGCAGGGCGCGGGGTTGGGCCACGATTTTCTTCGTCATATCGAGCGCACCCGGCTGCTCATTCACCTGGTGGATGGCGGCGCCGAGGATCCTTTGTTGGATCTACGCGTTGTTGAAAAGGAGCTAGAGGCCTATGGGCATGGGTTGGTTGAGCGCCCCAGAATCCTGGTCATTAATAAGCAGGAACTGATTCAGGAAGAAGATCTCGATGCGATCGTTTCCGCTCTCACGGATGCCAGCGGGAGCACACCGCTGCTGATTTCGGCGGCGATGAGTCGCGGACTGAATCAGCTGTTGGATCGTGTCTGGAGCGAATTGGGGATCTAGGGCTGGCGGCTGGATCGAAAGGCATAAAAAAACCTGCCCTGGGGGGCAGGTTCATGACCAATGAACGCTGGTTCGACTCAGTCGTCGTAGACGCGGCATTCCTCGGCATCTGGGTTTGCATCGCAATAAAGCTCAAGTGAGGTGGGATCGTGCTTGTCCTCAGGGTTGTGCTCTTTGTATTCCTCAAGAGATTGCAGCTCGGTCGTCAGGTGACGCACCTTTGCTTCATCGCCTGAAGCACGAGCGGCTTCAATTTCTGTTTGATCTTTCTTGATGTGCTCGTCGATGGATTTCATGGAATCGGCTGCTCGTGAAGCCAGTTGCAATACAAATATTTTACGACCGGTTTCCTCTAAATCCACCAGTGCTGTAGGCGAAATGGTATCCGTAACAACACGTTTGTCCTCCCTCAAATGGAGGAAGGACTTGTTGGTGCGGGCGCTTATGGCTCGAGTTCACTGAGCTCCAGCCAGCGCTCCTCACTGGCATGAAGCGAGTCCAACAACGTGGCCAGCTCCAAGCTCAAAGAGCTGAGATCGCCCCTGCCGCTAGCAATGGCCTCCTCCAGCTCCTGTTTTCTGTTCTCCAGGGCGGGAAGGTCGCTGTCCAGGCGCTCCAACTCCTTCGATTCTTTAAAGCTGCGCCGTTTCGGCTTGTTGTCTTGATGAGAGACCCGTTTAGAGGTTGATTTTGCTGCGCGTTGAGCGGTTTCCTGTGCTGCTAAAGCTTCGCTTTGCGCTTTCTCCAGATCACGGCGGTGATCAAGAAATTCGCTGTAGTTCCCTTCAAAACGCTGCAAGCGCCCGTTCTCAAAAGAGAAAAGACGGTCGACGGTGCGATCCAGAAAGTAGCGATCGTGTGAAACGACGACGACACAGCCACGGAAGTCTTCGAGGAGGTCTTCGAGCACACTCAGGGTCTGGACATCCAAGTCGTTGGTTGGCTCGTCGAGCAGCAACACATTGGGTGCCTGAATCAACATCCGGCAAAGACTTAAGCGCCGTCGTTCTCCACCAGAGAGTTTGCTGAGGGGACTGTGTTGTTGGGCTGGTGGAAAGAGGAACCGTTCCAAGAGCTGGGAGGCACTGAGCTGTTCATGGCCCAGGTCGATTGTTGAGGCTGCTTCTTCAACAAAGTCGATCACCTTGCGCTCCAAGCCTTTCCCATCGCTCAAGACATCGGTGTGTTGGTCGAGATAGCCGAGATGAACGGTCTCTCCAATCTGAAGGGACCCGCAGGTCGGCTGACGCCGTCCTGCAATGAGGTCCAGCAGGGTTGATTTGCCACTGCCGTTGGGTCCAATGATTCCGACACGATCTTCTGGGCTGAAGCTGTAACTGAAGTCTGAGAGCAAAAACGGCCCGTCTTTGCTGCCATCCGCCGAGACGGAAAGCTGGTCCGCCTCGATCGCGACTTTTCCGATCCGACGACTCACGCTGGCCATCTCCAGCTGAGCGCGGCTCTGTTTCGTCGGCGCGGTCTGCATTTCGTCGATCCGCTGCAGCCGCGCTTTTTGCTTGGTGCTACGGGCCTTGGGTCCCTGTCGTAACCAAGCCAATTCGCGTCGGAGCACGCTTTTAAATTTCGCAGCAGCAGCGGCGTCGGCCTGATTTTGCTCGGCTTTTCGCTGTAAGTAAGCGCTGTAATTGCCGTCAATACTTCGCGCTTCCCCCAGCTCCACCTCCACGATCCTGCGGGTCACACGATCCAGCACATAGCGGTCGTGCGTGACGAGGACGACCGCTCCTGGGTAGCGATCCAGCCAGCTTTGCAACCACTCCACCGCTGCGGCATCGAGGTGGTTGGTGGGCTCATCGAGAAGCAGGACATCAGGACAAGCCACAAGGGCCGATGCCAGTCCAACGCGTTTGCGATAACCACCGGAAAGAGCCTCCACAGGGCTGTGTAGATCTGCGATTCCAAGCCGTTGCAGCACTTCCTGGCACTGTTGTTCGAGGCTCCACGCCTCGGATTCGTCCATCCTTTGACTCAGAACCCCCAGCTCGGCTAGGAGCTCAGAGTTGTCTGGATTGTCGGCAACGGCTTCGCTGAGTTCGCTGAAACGCAGCAGCAAGTCTCGTTTCTCTCCGCACCCTGCCAACACCTGTTCCAGAACGGTGAGGCCTGGGTCCACGGTGCTTTCTTGGCCCACGAGCTCAACTCTCAACCGCGACGAGCAGCGTCGTTCCCCTCCCCCAAGCGGTTCCTCTCCGGCCAGCACTTTCAGCAAGGTCGACTTGCCTGACCCATTGGGGCCAATCAGTCCCAGGCGATCACCCTCTCGAATGTGCAGGGTTAGGTCAGCAAACAGCGTGCGGATGCCGAAGTCTTTGGATGCATCGATCAGACTGATCAGGCTCACGTGCTCTCGGCCCTACGCAGATCTTCCAGATAAGCAAATACGCTCTTATCGCCTACATCTGCAGCGGCTTCCATTCCAAATTTGCGCAAGGCAAGAAGCACCAGAAGAGCGGAGGAAATCGCCATCATGGTGATGGCTGTTGGCCCTGCCATCAGTCCACTTAAATGACCGAGAAGGGCAACGGGCAGAAGCAGGGTGAGTCCGATGGCTTCTGGCCGTCTGAAGCAAAAGAACTCCTTGAAGCCGATGCCGGCCAGGGCTGCAAAGAGGGGGCCAATCGCCAGGGTCCAAAGACGCTGGCTTTCGAGTGCGTTGAAAATGTCCGATGGACCGGCCTGGATGGCTAAGACCAGCCAGCCGATGCATCCAGCCGCCCAAAACAATTGAAGGGCTTGATGGAGAGGGCGCAAATAGATGTGAATCCAGCGCAAGGCCAGGCCAAGTGATACGGCAAGGGGCAACAGCCATAGGGGCGCCAGCTGCGGCCCTACGAGGATCCATTGTCCGAGGCCTGCACTGAAGCTCAATCCACACACCAGCAAGCAGATTCGGTAAAGCTGAACCTCGCGCTGATCCTGAAGGGTGATGCAATAGGGGCCATACATTCCCTCAAAGCTTGGTTCCGATTGTTCTGCTCTTGTCTTGCTGTTGGTTGTCATTCCGGTTGTGCCACTCCCGCCCCAATCAGTCTGCTCAGCTCAGGGCTATTTGGAACAATTCCGCTGGGGTTTAAGGGAAACAGTGCTCCGAAATAATCCTGTTTCCAGCCTTGGCTGTCGCAACTCTCACCGACCCCAGGAAGTGCAAAAAAGCGTTGACGCCAACGCCAAAGTGCTGGAAACATCCACAGCGGCTTGGCGCTACAACCAAACAGGGGCGCGTAGACCATTTCCCAACGGATCAACGTGGGGAAAAGACGCACATCTGCCAGCGTGATTTGCTCGCCGCAGAGCCATGGCCCTTGGGTTTGCAAGCTTTTCTCCACTTGGTCCAAAGCTGAGAACAGGGCTTGGCTGGCTTGGTCAAAGGCGCCTTGGTTTCGTGCAAATCCACAGCGATAGACGCCGTCGTTGATCGAGGGTTGGATCAATTCCTGCCATGACGCAATCGCAGGTTTCAATTCGCTGGGGGCGAGATCGCGTGCCGTTGCCTTTGCTGGCCACGAACACAGTGCAGCGCTCAAGGGGGTGCTGTCATTCCCCAGCAATCGGGGCTGATCGGATGGGCTTGCACCTGGATCCACCAAGACCGGCACCGTGGCTCGGTAGCTGGGAGGTGCGCCGCACAGCTTGTAAAGATCAAGAAGGCTGTCGCAGCCGAGCCAGGTCGGCTCCAGTCGCCAACGTCCTTCGTCGTGATTGGCATCGGCCTTCAACAGGTTGATGCTTGCGCTGAGTCCTCTCAGTTGAAAAACCAGCCAGACACGATGGGCCCATGGGCAACTTCGGCCAACGATCAGGTGGGGTTTTGTCTTGCTATTTCTCGCCTCAAGCTCCTGCTCCTCTAAGACGAGGGTTTGCATCGGTGTGCTGTCAGGGCGCCGATAGTGTCCACCTTGATCGGCAGGGCCTAGTCCCCCCATCAAGCGAAGCCATTGCCAGCGCCATCCTTGACGAGCGCCGCGCACAATCAGTGGATGGATCGCCATCTTTGTTCCATTTGCACGTATCTTCCATCAGATTGTTGATGGCTGCTGAGAGTTGATGCCAAGCCCTCGTGTGCTTGTCGTGGCTGGAACCCATGGGAATGAAATCAATGCTCCCTGGCTGCTGGAACAGTGGCAGCAGCAGCCCCTGTTCATTCAGACCCATGGATGCGAGGTGCTCCCGGTGATTGGCAATCCCGCTGCTTATGCAAAGGGTTGTCGTTACCTCGATCGTGATCTCAATCGCTCGTTCCAGCCTGATCTTCTTCGGCAGGCTGGCTCAGAGCGGAATCCACCGTCCCAGGTGGATCGCGAAGTTCAGCGTGCCTGTGACCTTCTGAGCCGTTATGGCCTTGAAGGCAGCGAGGCCTGTGGATTGGTGATTGATCTCCACAGCACCACCTCTGCGATGGGAAGCTCTCTGGTGGTGTATGGGCGTCGACCTGCTGATTTGGCGTTGGCCGCCCTTGTTCAAGGGCGGTTGGGCTTACCGGTGTATCTCCATGAAGCAGACCAGGCTCAGCAGGGATTTCTGGTGGAGAGCTGGCCCTGTGGCCTGGTGATTGAAGTGGGGCCCGTCCCCCAGATGGTGCGTCATTACAAAATCTTGACGCAAACGCGCCTGGCTCTCGAGGCCGTTTTTGAGGCCTGCTCTGATGCGCTGGCCGGACGAGCCCGCTATCCCAAGCAATTGGTGGTGCATCGCCATCTGGGGAGTCTTGATCTCCCACGCTCCCCATCCGGTTCCCCAGACGCCTTCCTCCACCCTCAGCGACAAGGTTCGGACTGGCAGCCCATGCGTGGCGGCGATCCGCTCTTTCAGAAGGCTGATGGCAGCTGTGTTCCCTATGAGGGAGCGGATGGACTGGTTCCACTCTTTATTAATGAGGCGGCCTATGCCGAAAAGGCCATTGCCTTGAGCCTCACCCACAGAGAGTGCTGGCCTCTGTCTTTTGAATGGACAGAGGCCTTTCAAGCGCAGCTATCAGCGGGGTGATCCGTTGTAGAGAACCTCGTTCACGCTGCGCCCATCTGGAGCAATCTGGATCTCCGTTTCCGTGGTGGGTGAACTGCCGTTTTCAGGCCAGCCTGGGACGCCTCCCAGAAATTGAAAGGTGTATCCGTTGGCGTCCTGATTCACCAGGCAATCTCCTCCTCCAGTGCTGGTTTCAAACATGCAGGGCTGAGGGCGATAAACGTTGAGGCCACCATTTTCAGCAACGGCGGTGTTGCGGGCCAAGTTGATCGCTCTCACTTGCGACGCTGGAATGGGGTCTTGAGCAAGCCCGGGGGTTGCGCCCATCACGCTTGCACCGGTGATGACGGCCATGGCCGAGAGGGTACGGAGATTCATGCAGAACCAGGTAGTGCACCTACATCGGAATCATGGTGCCCCGATCTGTCAACTGGATCGTGCCCTTACCGGACCGTTCCGTTGTAAGTGACCTCCAGGATGCGGTCACCGTCTCTGGAGACCAGCACCGATGTCTCGATGGTTGGGTTGGGAGGGGTTTGCTGCTGCCAACCAGGCGGCCCACCTTGGAAGCGGAACAGAAACCCTCTGTCGCTGATGGATTCGAGACAGGACCCTGCTCCGGTTTCGTACATGCAGCTTGCGGCCCTGTATTGGCTTAAGCCCCCGTTCAGCGACTCTGCACGCATGCGCGCGAGATTGGCTGCCTTCGGTTGGGCCAGTGGTAAGGGCCTTGTGGCCTGAGCTGTTGCAGCATTGGAAGCCAATAGCCAAAGGCCGCTGATCAGCACCAAGCCTGTTTTGAACTGATTCATGCCGCAATTTTGGCGCGATGAATCGCTTGTTCAATGCTTCAAGCGAGCTGCAGGTGTAAACGGTTGTGACTGGCGTCTCAGGGACAGCTCTAGCCACAGGCCCAGGTGTTCTGTTCCTGGGTGCAGGGAAGATCACTGCGTGTGCCATCAGCCCAGTAGATCCTCAACCGGTCATCAGCCGTTCCTGTCCTCAAGGTGATGGAACTAACGGGGCCTGCAGGAACCTTATTGCTGTTGTCTGAAGGCGCTGGAAGCTGTTCTGCAAGTTGGCGTTCCAGCTGCTCCAGGCGCTTTTCCAAGCGATTGATCGCTTCGCCCTGTGATGTGTTGACAGGAACTGATTTGGATCCGCAAGCGCTGAGAACGACGGCAGCTGAACTGGCTAACGCAACAGTGATGACCCCACTTCGGAAGCGGAATGCCCTTGAGCTGATTGTCATGGTTCCTGTTGCGACGAATCCAGTGTGGATGGCTAGAAGGCGTTGCCTAGGCGCTCGCTCCAGTACACAACAGCTCCTTGTGCTTCGAGCTCATTCCGCCTGTGGCGTGCCATGGCAACGGGAACCGTTTCTTCCGTGCGTTGACCAGCGTGAAGCCATCGGATCAAAACCATGAGCCTCTCGGTACGGGGTTCATTCAAATCTTAAGCCTTCCTGAAGTTGCCCTTCTCGCGGGGCGAAAAAAGATTCGGGCACTTAAGAGACGATCACAAACCGCAAACTTGCTTTACAATTGCATCGGCAGGGCGTCCTGCCCTTCCGTAACCGTCTCCTTGCGAGACCTTCTTTTCCGTTCTCATGACTACCACCATCCAGCAGCGCTCCGGCGCTAACGGCTGGCAGCAGTTCTGTGAGTGGGTCACCTCCACCAACAACCGTCTTTATGTCGGTTGGTTCGGTGTTCTGATGATCCCCACCCTGCTTGCCGCTACCACTTGCTTCATCGTCGCTTTCATCGCCGCACCTCCGGTTGATATCGACGGCATCCGCGAGCCTGTTGCAGGTTCTCTGATGTATGGCAACAACATCATTTCTGGTGCTGTTGTTCCTTCCAGCAACGCCATCGGCTTGCACTTCTACCCAATCTGGGAAGCTGCCTCACTCGACGAGTGGCTCTACAACGGCGGTCCTTTCCAACTGGTTGTTTTCCACTTCCTGATCGGCATCTACGCCTACATGGGACGTGAGTGGGAACTTTCCTACCGCTTGGGCATGCGCCCTTGGATCTGTGTTGCATACAGCGCACCTGTTGCTGCTGCATCTGCAGTGTTCTTGGTCTACCCCTTCGGTCAGGGTTCGTTCTCTGACGCCATGCCCCTGGGCATCTCTGGAACCTTCAACTACATGTTGGTGTTCCAGGCTGAGCACAACATCCTGATGCACCCCTTCCACATGCTTGGTGTGGCTGGTGTCTTCGGTGGTTCACTGTTCTCCGCCATGCACGGCTCACTTGTCACATCTTCACTTGTAAGAGAGACAACTGAAACTGAGTCCCAGAACTATGGTTACAAGTTTGGTCAAGAAGAAGAGACCTATAACATCGTTGCAGCCCATGGTTACTTCGGTCGTTTGATCTTCCAATATGCATCATTCAACAACTCTAGAAGTCTTCACTTCTTCCTGGCTGCATGGCCAGTAGTTGGCATCTGGTTCACCGCACTTGGTGTCTCCACGATGGCGTTCAACCTCAACGGTTTCAACTTCAACCAGTCCATCATTGATGGTCAAGGTCGTGTGTTGAACACCTGGGCAGACGTATTGAACAGAGCTGGTCTGGGAATGGAAGTAATGCATGAGCGTAATGCCCATAACTTCCCACTCGATCTGGCCGCCGTTGAGTCAACTCCTGTTGCTCTGGTCGCCCCTTCTGTTGGTTGATAGAAATCTAATATAACCTAGAAACCTCACCTTCGGGTGGGGTTTTTTTATGCGTACTAGATACTACAGATGTCATAATGATAATGGATCGAGATCATTTTCCTAAACCCACTTTCAGTAGAGAAGAACTTACGTTCCTCCAAGAACTCTTAAATCAAGAACGAGCAGATATCTTCAATTACTATGAAGAACTAAAACTTCAAGGTCAAGATGAAGAAGCAGAAATAATTCACAAACAATATGAACTGACTAAAGTAATTAGAGATAAGATCTATCATATGAATGGTAGAGACACCCTAGCACCTGGTAAACACGACCAGAGATGGTGGGATCAGGGTCATGGGTACTGAACAGATCGTACTCCTTGTGTTCTATGTCTCATGTGGTATACTATTGTTTATATTGTCTGTACTTGACTCATGAGTTTGATTGAAAAGGATGACCCTCGTTACTTCACTGCAACCTCTGAGGGGTCATACGACCGGCATACATATCGTATTCACTTGGTTAATGGTGACCATGTAGACCTTGATAACTACGAAGAAATTCAGATGACTTGGTTCAGAAACCCAAGTAGATTCCTCAGTCACGTTGAGGTTCTAGACATTCAAGAGAAACCACAAGGATTTTAGGTAGTTATACTCTTGTAAACTGAATAACAAGAAAGAGACCTTCACAGGACCCTTTTCTTATGTTATATTTGACCAAGATAAATATAAAAATAAAGGATTAGCGTAATACTGTGCTTAAGAAACCATCAGAACTATTGAATGAAAAGGAACCTTCTGGTGTATTCGCAACCCCAGATGTTTCATCACATATTACAGAAACGTACGATAATTTTCGTAATAATATTGAGAGAGTTAATGACCTTTATGAAAGGGTAGAGGCTTTATCCCAAGAACTTTCTGAGAAACTCACTAAATCAGACCTTGAGAATGCCATGCTTTCTCAACTGATGGTTCTTGATGAAAACTATAAGACACTTCAGAGTCAAGTAAATGGTCTTAATAAGAAAGACCTTTCAGAATTTAAGCAGAGTGTATCTAGTCTTTCAAAAGTTGTTAATACTATTCTGGAAATAGAACTTCCAAAGTATAAGAACAAGGTTACAAAGAACGAGTTATATGTTAGTGAGAAGGTTGATCAATTAAATGAAGTTGCAAATAACAATGCTTCATTGATTGATGAGAAGTTTGATAATATTGCTGAAGTTATTGACAATAATATTGAATACTTCAATCATAAACTTGAGAAGACATCTCTGCAGGTAGAGAAAACTGCAGAGACTTATAATAACCTCTCAAAAATTTTAGATAAAAAGACTTCAAAAGAGAATGAGAAGTTTGAAGAATATAATGAGAAGTTTGAAGAGTATTCTGAACTGATTGAAAATCTTTCAGAAACCTTTGGGCAACTTACTGGTGCCCTTAAGGATGATGTAAAAGAAGAACTAAGTGCATCTTCAGAACTCACTGAAGAAAAGTTTCGTGGTTATGAAGAGAAAATCAATACTCTGTCAAAAGAATTAGTAACTTCTATTGGTGAACATCATGAAGGTTATAGTAAAGAACTTCAGGATGTAAAGGCAGATGTTGTTGTCAATGAACAGCACATCAAAGGTGTAACTAAAAATCTTCAAGAGAATACACAAGAGATTGAGGAACTCAAAGAGGAAGTAAAAACAACTGCTGATAAAAACCTCAAAGAAAGTAAAAAGCAGATTGGAAAATTAGAAGAAGAACTTAAGACTTCTATTGATGAACATCAAGAAGGATATAAGAAAGAGCTCAAGGAAGTCAAAACAGATATTGTCATCAATGAGAAACTTATCAATGATGTCAAAACAGATATTGTCATCAATGAGAAACTTATCAATGATGTAGATAAGAATCTTCAGGAGCATCAACAGAAGTTTGATAAGTTAAAGACATCTGTCAATGAAACACTGGATACTCAACATAAGAAACTTGTTGATGTCAATGCAGATATTGTCGTCAATGAACTGAATATTGAGAAGGTAGATGATAAACTGAAGGACCATCTTCAGTTTCATACTGAAGGACTCAATAGACTCAAGAATGATTTAGAGATTACTATCTCTACCAATCGTCAATATAATGAGCAAGAAGTTAAGAAATTAGTATCTTCTATTGATGAGAATAGTAAGGACCTTTCCACTATCAAGGAAGATGTTTCCTTCAATACAAAACGTATAGATGCTTATATCAAAGAGCATCATAGTGATCTTGAAGATGTCAAACAGGAAGTATTAACTGAGATTGAGAATCTTGAAGTAGGTAGTATTCAAGATAATATCAAGAGACTTGAAAGAAGGATTAACTTTATCAGAGATGTTTATGTTAAGATTACACCTGAAGCAATAAACCAACAGGAGGGATTGTTAAATGAGCCTCCTTCTGTTGATAATAGTGACCCACTAACTCCACTTGACCAGAAGTTTGTTACTCTTGATCAACTTCAAGACCACTATAGATTATTCATCAATAGAATCCAACAACAACTTGCTACCATTGGTGGTGGTGGAGAAACAAGATTAAAGTATCTTGATGATATTGTTGGTATTGCTACTAATCCATCCATTTATGATGGATATGTCCTTACATATAACCATAGTATCCGTAAGTTTGAGTTTGCTTCTGTTGATACTACAAACCAAGATGATGATCTTGAGCAAACTCTCAAGTTTGGAAATACCTCATTACTTGGTATGTCTGTTGGTGTTTCTACCTTCACTACTCCTGGTATTGGTACAGTTCATCTTGGTGGTGATGGAGAGGCATTACTTGTAGAAGGTGATGCCAGAATCACAGGTATTCTTACAGTTGGTCCTGACTCTGTAACCATTGATGGAACTAATAATGTTGTAGCCATTGGTACTGGAACAACCATTACTTCTGGAGATGCTGTATTCACTGGAATTGTTACTGCAAATGAATTCCGTGGAAATTTAGTTGGTAATGTTGTTGGAACCTCTGCTACATTTACTGGTGATGTTTCTATTGGTGGAACACTTACTTATGAAGATGTTATCAGTGTAGATTCAGTTGGTCTCATCACTGCAAGAAGTGGTGTTAGAATTCTAAGTGGTGGTTTAGTTGTTACAGGTGTTTCCACCTTCAATGGAGACATTGTTGGTGATACTGCTACTAATATCTCTGGAATCAACTCTGTTACTGCTTTAAAATATTATGGAGATGGAAGTGACCTTATTGGTGTTGGTGTTGGTATCGCTACCTCTGGTGGTCTTGTAGGTACTGGAGCATCAATCCTTGAATTTAGAGGTGCTGGTATCTCCACAGTTTTAGTTAACTCAGGTATTGCCACACTCTTTATTGAAGGTGGTGGTAGTGGTTCTATTAGTGTCAGTACAATTACTCCTGTAGGTGCTAAGTCTGGAGACCTTTGGTATAACCCAGATTATGGTAGAACCTTAATCTACTATGATGAAGTAGCAGTTGGATATGGTACATCAAAGCAATGGGTTGATGCTGCACCATATAAGATTGGATTTGAAACCGCAACATATTTTAGTGCAGGTATTCTTACAGTCAGCAATTATCTGGATGTAAATGGAATTTCATCATTTAGTGGTAACATTTTTGGTGAGAATAGTAATAGTATCATAGGTTTCAATTCTGTTACTGCAACAGGTTTTTATGGAGATACTTTAGATGTATCTGGTATTTCTTCCTTCAATGGAGACATTGTTGGTGATACTGCTACTAATATCTCAGGAATCAACTCTGTTACTGCAGTAACTTATTATGGAGATGGAAGTAATCTTGATGGAGTTGGTGTTGGTATCGCTACCTCTGGTGGTCTTGTAGGAACTGGTGCAACAATCCTTGATTTCAGAGGAGCAGGAATTTCTACAGTTTTAGTCAACTCTGGTATTGCTACTCTCTTTGTTGAGGGTGGTGGAAACGGCTCAATCAGTGTTAGCACAGTTACTCCTTTGAATTCTCAATCAGGTGACCTCTGGTACAATCCAGACTATGGCAGAACCCTGATTTATTATGATGAAGTATCTGTAGGATATGGAACATCAAAACAATGGATTGATGCTTCTCCACAACTATTCACTGGTATTGTAACTGCAACATCCTTTACTACTGGTAACCTTACAGTTCTCAATGGTGCAAAAGTAAATGGTATTGTTACAGCAAACTCCTATATTGGTGACGGCTCAAGTCTAACTGGTGTTGTAACCACTGGTGGTATAGTAGGATATGCAACAGAAGGTTATGTAGATAATGCTGTTGTTGGTTTGGTAACAGAAGGTTATGTAGATAATGCTGTTGGTCTTTCTACTGTTGGTCTTGTCAATACAGTATATGTGGATAATGCTATTGGACTCTCTACTGTAGGTTTAGCTAATACAACATATGTACAAAACTTGGTTGGTATTTCTACTGTAGGTTTAGCTAATACATTATATGTGGATACTGCTATTGCTAACTTGGTTGATAGTGCTCCAGCAACATTAGATACTCTGAATGAGTTGGCTGCTTCACTTGGTGATGATGCTAACTTCTCAACTACAGTTACTAATCAAATTGC